>JAAUXT010082207.1_pt1 | contig 10759 bp, 13 predicted proteins | sample 7278171 | NCBI WGS metagenome assembly JAAUXT01 (sample SAMN14350112, study PRJNA611818) | marine sediment metagenome | isolation source: surface marine sediment (1.8m) | place: French Polynesia: Moorea | collected 2018-08 | reverse complement strand
CCCCCCCCTCAACTTAACATGGATGATCACCAAAAAATATTTATTCTTAAAATGGGTTGAAAATGATTCTGGCAAAATTTCATCATGTTGACTTATGGACCACGCGCTTTTTAGGTGTAGCCTTCTTGTTCAGATACCAGATCCCTGATGTCCGTGGAGAACCAGAGGGACGCAGGTAAGAGCATTGCAGTTCTTTTGTTCAGAGTCCCTGAACTGAGGAGTACGTGGGTAAATGCATTGATTTTCTTGGTGATGAACGGTAGCAGATACAAACCGCCAGAGACGAACAAAAGACTTGCAGATCATTGACAATCTGTTCAGATGAGGATTGGTTTGGACTGGAACAGACTTAGTAAATCCTGTGTGTGTGTGTGTGTGTGTGTGTGTGTGTGTGTGTGTGTGTGTGTGTGTGTGTGTGTGCGCGCGTTTAGTTTAGCATTACACACGCCCAAGCACGAAGTGATACTGGCGTGTGTTATGCAATTGTGATCGGCGCCAAAAATGTGTGGACAGACTACTAGAACTTCAGCCCTGGAGCCTGAAATCAGCATGAGTATCATTTGGATATTGGCAGCAAAAGAGGAAATATCTATCTCTCAGTAGACATCTATTGAGGTTTTTGGGGCCTTAGAATTAGTATACAAATCTGTTAGGCCCTGTATTAGTATGAGTATTACTTCAAGACCCTAGAGTCAGCAAAAGTATTATTTTGATGTTGGTAGTCAAGGAGGTAACATTTATCTCACAGCATTGAGGCAAAAACGACTCAAGAAAGTCGGCATGCGTCTACACTGCTAAGTGTTCTTGTTGAAGGGGAAGGGATCAATGAACCAAACAGTTGGATTTGCCAAAGTACCGGCAATGAAATGAATGGTTGGTTTACCTGCCTGCCCCGCCACCTGCAAACCAACTGAACTGAACAGGCCAATGAACTTCTGAGTTCAGTTCATTTTGATTTGTCAAATGTGTCGAGTAGATCTAAATGGACCAAATGGTTGCGTAGCTTTTCTGACCCATGTTGTTTGCCTGTAGCAACCCCGTGAATCAAAATGAACTGTTGAATTTTGCGAGAACAGCTGAACAGACCAAAAATCAGGAGTGGTTTCATCAGTCATGCAATGAACGATGGCTGAGCTTCCCTTGGGCCGCATATCTTGGTCTTGGCCTGCAGGCTGAGTGGCTGTCCTCCACATCGAAGCCTCATTCCCAAAAGTTCAAGCTCCTGGGCTGGAAATGCGCCTTGGTGAGGAGATTGTCACCTGGAACAGGAACCCAGTGTGCACCAGGCAGTTGTCAAATTCGGTGTAGGTAATTGACAGACAACAGGAGATCAAAGAATCCGAGGCGCAGTCGAGGATTTAATCAATCTCCTGTTGTCTTTTGATTGCGTTGGGACAACCGCATTTGCGTGGTCGCATTCGTCCGCTCGCAGGTCCCTGAAGGGTTCCATCTATGGGGCAACAATCAATACCGTGTTCCACTTCGAGCACACGAGTGTACCTTTTTTGAGCCCGCGGCCCGACGGAATGCCGCGAGCTCAGTGCAATCGAGATGGAGTTGTTCTGGATGTTCGCTTGGAAAAAAATTGTCATTGGTTTATTTTTGTAGATTACAAGACAAAAGACAGTGTGCGTAACACACGAGTTGAGTTTGCAAAATTAAACTTGTGAATCGATTTCAACCTTTGGCAAAGGTTTCACTGCGTCACGGTCTGCTCACCGAGAAAGCAGACAAGCAGAGCGTTCGGTCGCAGCGTCAGCGGTGTGTGAACCCCACGCGTTCGGGAACACCAAGGCGAACATGTTGAGTGACGGCTGTGCGATGACCACGGCTCCACTCGAACTGTCCACGTAAGTTGCGTGAAATTTCGATCAGCATCTGACCAGCCAATGAGCTGGAGAGTCGTTTGCCGTGAAAATTGTGCTCACGAGACCTGGGCGATTTCCAGTCGCACCCTGGCATTGGACTCAAACTTCGTAGATTTGACGGAAACAGGGAAGTTTCGTTGTTGTCAAGCTCTGCTTGTGTGTTTCTCTTTTTCGGTCACACACACACCGTCCCAATCACCCGACAAAGAAACGTGTTGGGTGACACACATTGTTAAATGTGAGTTGACCCCTCTTGGTCACAGGACAAAAAAGAATCCCAGATACGTACTCGCATTGGGTGACGTCAAATATTAAAATGTCTGGTTGTGTTTCTGAGAAAATCCAGTACGAGCTGATCTGTTGTGCCACAATCTGCAGGGTCTCGTACGATCATGCAACCGATCCACACCAGTCACAGTTTCTGTTGAAAAGCCGAGATCTCGTTGCCTGGACACCAGATTGTTGGAACAAAAATATTCCAAACCTGTATTTGTCAGTGCATCTGCAATTTGTGCTCAGGATGCAAATGAGCAATCGTCAATAATTTCCCTAACATGTGGTGAATACTCGTATTTTCTCGTTTCAGGTTCGTCGAGTCGATGGAAACCAACGACAATGTAGAGGTGCTGGATCTCAGCACTGCGCCTAAACCAGAAGACGATGTTGGGCAGGTGAAAGTGCACAAACACAAAATGGACACTCGGACACGAGACCTGAAAAAGGTAATGGGAATATATGGCCGTGAAATCGTTTTGGCTCCATGTTCTATTCACCCAAGCTGTGGAATCAGTTCTGTCTCGCACACCAGTGTTGTGTTGCTCTGTGACGAATCGAGGCGTGGGGGGGGGGCTGGAGAAAATTTTCAACAATTTGTCAAAATTTTGTTCACCTGGCAGTGCTTTGCAGTTGAGTAGTACTGGATGGCTGTCGTTTGAGCTTGGCGCGTCCAAACACTCTTCTAGTTTCTGTGCCCTGTCGACCTTTTACGAGTATTTGTGATAATTCGGGTGTTGTATCACATTGTCGCGCCGCGGCGCATTGGCATCGTTTTATCCAAGGTTCCCCATGTGGGTCCGTGTGTTTCAGCTGTACATGGCGAGTCTGCGGGAGGCGGCGGCGGAGCGGAGCAGCGCCTGCGGCTCATCACCCGGCGCCACGAGCGGTGGCAGCGCCGACATCGTGAGCCCGTCGACGCAGTCTGCCTCTGACGACGGCGACGTCGGGTCGCCCATCCCCTTCAAGCGACAGGTCAGCCTTCCAGCTTTGGTTTTGGCCTCTGTTTTTGTTGCCTTGCAGAGTTTCTTTGCAAAAGTGCTCCATAGGAGTTGACACCCCCGCCCCCATCAGCCGCTTGCGCTGATATTGTTTTTCCCGCGTATCGGGCGCCTGTCCGATGTCCCCTTGCCAACTTTGCCTCTCCCTCCCCCCTCCCCCACCCATGGTCTTGCCCAAAAGTTGGACTTTATTCACGCGGCAAGCGGCTGACATTCCACTTCAAAGTCTGGTTGGTTTGTGGAGGTTGGTCATCAAATTTGAGTTGAGGGACACCTGGGTCATGTCGGCCCAACATCACACTACACAACCAGAATTTCCATCTGACTCTGAAAAGCGAAGTACTCACAATGAAACTGTTCAAACTTGTCCGTGGGTTTGTATGGGGTTTGAATGAAACCCATCAAACTTGCACGCATTTGTGTGGGTTTGAACTGAAACTCATACAAACTCACGCAAAAGTCAAAATTGCCTGAGACCACTCCAAGAACCCTCTCACAGCCCTGGGAGGTGTGTGTGGTGTGGTGATGATGGTTGATGTGATGGCTTGGTGACGTGATGGTGATTGGTTGGTGGTGTCTGACGGACGACAACTTGCGGTTCAAATTAAAACGGCACCAAAAGTCTGGTGCAGAGATCCTGGAAGTTTGCGTGTGTTGCAGATTCTGTCACCACGAGGAGTGCTCCATCCCTTTTCTCCCTGCATCCCGGCCACTCCGGAACTCATGATGGACATGGATCTAGAAGAGTTCAACGAAATCGTGGAGATGACGCACAGCTGGCCCTCTCCAGGACCCATCAGTCCTTCTGTGACAAAGGGAAGCAAGGGCAAGGATGATCTGGTCCTCTGTAGCAAGGGAGAAAACGCCAACAAAGCTATTCACGACAAAGGAAAAAGCAAGGACGACTTGGCTTTGTGCACTGACAGGAAAAGCTCGAAGACTGTGAACCCAGTAACAAGTAATGCGAGCGCAAGAGGAAGTGGTGAGTCAAGAGAGACAAAAGCTCGAACATCCAAATCGAGAGGGAAAAACCTGGCGGTTCTGTATCGGCAGCAAAAAAGTTCCGAGGAGCCATACTTCGGTGTGCCCATCAGCACAACCACGCCACAGGAGGAGTGGACCAGCTCTACCACCCCCGCCTCGCAACCCGGTGAGAAACATATGCCCAGTGCAGAGCAGATGGACTCTGACTCGAACAGCTCGGACCGCACATCTCGGAGGGTGTCGAGGACCTCCGCGAAGGATGAGGAAGCCGAGACCGTGCTCGAGGACCCGGACACCGCAGAGCTGCAAGACCTCGCCCAGAACATATGCCAAGCGACGGACCAGGAGCTGAGCGCCTTCGTCACCAGGGCGATGGACCTGAGCCAGAGCAGCCAGGTAGGCGGCACAGTTCATTGTTTCCATTTTCGACAAGTCCAAGGCTGAGGAGCAAGAAAGAAAAGAGAATGCTTCGAATATCAATCGCTGGCACGTGCATTTGAACAGACGTCTGGTGTCTCAATTTTGTGGTCACACAGATCAATGATCACCACCGGACGGATGATCCTTTGGCACAGAATTCAGTGGTGTGATGTTTGGGTGTTCGCGTTTCCTGGAACACAGGGTCCTGATGGAGTGTTGGGGCACATGCACAGTGTCCACGCACGCACGTCTGAAATCCGTTTCCTGGCTTCCACCTTTCAATTTCCGTTTTCTGAGGGGAACCTTTTGAAGAAAGCTGTGTGCAAAAAGAGCTGGCCTTCAGTGACAAATATTTTGTTGCAGCAGAAGCAACTGCTCAGAACCGCTCTTGACGTGGTTGGGCGAGGGGCAGGTCGTCCCTATAGAAAATGTGCCGACTGTTTGTTCTCGCGTGTGCACGCAGTATATGTGTAAAAATTTCTGCCAAAAATTATTGGCCAGGTGCGCTCTGAATTTTGGTTGCCAAGATGCAAAGGTTTGAAATTGGGTTTCTTTCAAAGCAGTCTGACCAAAGCAGTGGTCAAGCATCTGAAATCCCCGACAAATAAACACAAGGGTATCTTTTTGTCCCAGAATTTTGCAAGGTGTTTCGTTTGTGAAAGTGACACCCTGACGTGTCTCACTTTGCAGAAAGTTTTCACCGAGACAGCACGTCTTCGCGGCAGTATTGTCTTGTCTGAATTTGTGAGATGAAAATGCACTAGAGTCCGTTTTCTTCAGATTTGCCTGCTTGATGGTGTAGTGTTCCCTACACCGTGGCAGCTGCGCTGTCTCCCGAGGCCCACAAAGCTTTGTTTCCTCTTCTAGGTACAAGAATCAAGAACAGGGAATCTGATACCTGGCTTTCAGGGTCTCATTAGGAAAATTGTTGTGTCGCATTGTCGTACGGGTGAACGAGATACTCTGGGGTTTGTCTTTTTCCTGAGCGAAAGGAAGACCTTCAATAACCTTCATCAGGGATGAAGGATCTCTGTGTGAATGTTCTTGTGTCGCGTGCAGTATTTGCCGAATCAGTCGGTTCTCGTATGACGGGAGGGGAAGGACGCCGTGTTGTGCTTCAGCCTCCAAGCAGCTTGGACTTTTTAAGCTGGCAGTACGACTTCGTCGGCTGTATTCAGCCTTTTTGGGCGAAATCTGAGACCACTTTTCGTTTGGCATTTTGGCAATTACATGTACACAGATTTTGTATATTTCGTGTTCTGTTGGAGACAATGCTGTGCTTTCCGTCCAGGATTCTTCACGATAGAAAAGAGCAAAGAACAGGTTCCGACGTGCATCACACACAAAAAATACCTGGTGTTTCAGTTGATGTCTCAAGTGTCGGAGCTGACTGCGGCAGCGTCGCAGGTCACGTCCTCCAGCTCCGTCAAGTGCGCGAAGGGACGGCGCAAGTCGAGCGGCGGCGGTGGTGGTCGTATCACGTCGACGACGACATCTGTCTCGTCGACGCACGTGGGCAGCAAGCGTGAGGAGCCAGCACACATGTGCCAGGTGAGAACCCGTTGTGCGGGAGATAGGAAAAAAACGAACGTGTGAAACACCATAAATAAAGCTGCGCTCGTGCTCAACGGGAATAACCACCATCCTGACGTCAGAGACGGGGTCAAAATCAGAATGTTAACGCACAGTCCAGTGTGTCTGTGGGACAGCGAAAAACGAAGTGGTTGTTATCCCGGATGTGGTTGTTTGTACATTTCCTCTCAGTCGGAGCACCTTGAGAAAAGTTGACTTTGAAAAACAAGAAAAAAGAAATCCCCCCTGACGCCGGATTTTATGGGTGAATTTGTTGAAAATCTTTTTTCAGGATTCCCATGCCGATATTTAATTACCAACCTCCACACTCAAATTTTGTCTGATGTCAATCAGGAAACTATTCTTCTGCTACATAGAACTCGGAACAAGCACCACTTTTGGCCACAAGGTCATTTTCTTCAGAAGATTGTCCCAGATCTGCTCCACAACGGATCCGCAGCCAAGGCTGAAGGAAGCACCCGAGACGCTCGCTGCGTAGAAGCTGCTACAACCACAATGAAACATGTCAATCTGAATTAATGAAATGCTGCTTTCCTGTTTCAGGTGTGTGGTGACGTCGCCGCTGGATTCCACTGCGGCGCCTTTGTCTGCGAGGCATGCAAGGTGCGAGTTTGTGGTCAAGATGGACGTTTTTGTTGGGGGCCGGGAGGGGGGCGAAAGCCAAAAAAACTGAAAATTGAAAACGTGTGAACCAACTTATCAACATGACGATTTGAAGGTGCCTGCACTTGGGCAAACTCTGTTCAAGGTTTTCCAACGTGTGTGGCCTCCTGCTGAATGCCACTGGGCAGCAAAATAAATGCACAGGAAGCAACTAGGAAATTGGACAATTACGTCTTTTGTTGTTGGCAGAAATTCTTCGTGCGTTGCCTGAAGCAGGATCACGGGGAGAAGTTTGTGTGCGCTCGCGACAAGGCGTGCGTCATCACCAAGGAGACGCGCACGCAATGTCCTGCCTGTCGCTTTCACAAATGCGTCTCGCTTGGCATGTACAAGCCAGGTGCGTGGTTTGCATAACAGTCGGAAATGCTGAACACAACTGTTTGTTGCAGTCTGTAGACACGCGCTTTGCAGTAACCACTCTCAAAAAATTGTGCAGTTCTGCACAGGGAGAATGACATGCGTGTTCCGCAGGGAAACTTCCTGAAGATGGACTCAGGTCCAAAGACAAGCTGCAGTTCAGATCTCCGCCACCCCGTTCACAGCCTGGAAATTAGAAAAAGTTTGAACTTGCCCTGCAAAAACACATCCTTTCCCATCTGCATTCACGGGGCTAAATTACCTGTGGACGTCCCCGGTGTTGGATCGTCTTCAACACGTGTCGATTTTTGAATGGAATTTTTGTGATTTTTCAACAGAATTTAAATCGTGAAGTGTGCTTGTTGTTCCACAGGTACGGGTCCTATCAAACAAATCTCGCAGGAGATCAGCAACATTCCGTGCAAGGTGTGCAGCGCGCCTTCGAGTGGGTATCATTTCGGAGCCATCACCTGTGAAGGATGCAAAGTGAGTTGTCGACAGGAAATTACCAGCAATGAGAACAGTCTTCATTTATTTGCGAATTTGTCAGTTTTGTCTGTTTGACCTTTCTCGCTGCAAAACTGCTTGTCGTGAGCATCTAGCGTGCAGGTTAATTCGCTGTACAACGTCCAACATGCAACGATCTGTCTTTCTTCCGTCTTGAGTCCCGTTCTCCAGTCTGCAGTCGTTGCTGTAGGTGTCATCATAGTGTGTACAGGCCGATCATGCCGTCTTGTGTGTTTACAGGGTTTCTTCAGGAGAACGGTCAAAGAGCGCGAGGGGCTGCAGTACGTGTGTAACAAAGGCGGCGCATGCACCATCACCACGTCCACACGCAACATCTGCAAGGCGTGTCGCTACAACAAGTGTCTGCAGGTCGGAATGACGCCTGACGGGAGCAGGATCGGCCGGCAGCCCAACTCCGTCAAACACAGAACCATGCTGGAACTGGCGTCTTTACGCAACAAGCATCAAGCGCCAACACCGGTGAGAAACTTGTCAATGTCTGCAAAAGTGCAAGAAGCGTGACGAAAAGATGGCACCCGTCACGTGATGAAAATAATTTATCAGAACAGCGAAACATCGAGTCTGTTTTGTTTGTGTTTTTCAGTTTCTGGATGAACTACAGATCAAGCAAGAGCAACCGGATGACTATGAGATGTCGAGCACGTCACAGGAACCAGCGGCGCCGCCTTCTCCACAGTCGTCCCCCGGACACGTTCCTCTCTCTCAGCACCACGCGACGTCCCAGGCCTCAGACCCTCATCACGTAAACCCCACGACTTCGTCTTCGTCTGGACCAAACACCCAGAGTCCTCCCGCACACTATTCTGTGCACAGTTCTTCTGCGACGGCGTCAAACCGCTCTCGCGCTGCCCACGACGTACCCACGCCCATGGCCGTGTGTGAAACAACCATGCTCAGGAACGAACACAGTGTGTCAGATGTGCCACCATCGGATCTGACAGTGCACCCCTATTCTTTTGGGCGTGTCTCTTTGCAAGCGCACGACGCGCTTCTCTTGGCCCAGGCTGGACATTCCGCCCAAGGGATGCACTTTTCGCCAGCAGCTGCTTATCATTCTCTCCCACCCCACACCAGAACAGATGAATTCAGAGGTAAGGTTTGCTTTTGGAGCTTCAAATATTTAGGTGTCTCTTGTTTTCTTTGTTGTATCCTCGTGGACAGGAAATGAGGTGCCTCTGTTTCTTTTTTTGCTCTTCACAGGAAAAGTGCACGTGCCGCCCAGTACGTCTTCTAGTCATTACCATCCGTACCCTGTTGCTGAGTTTCACCAGCATCAGCTGAAGTCTTCAGGCGCAGCTCCGCCACCGCCGCCGCCGCCGCCTCCCGAGTCGCCGTCGCCGCGGGAGCCGCAGGAAAGAACGCTCGAGCATCGCTCCAACCACGACACGAAGCCCACTGAAGTGGTGAAGGAGGAGACGGAGGAGCGCATCCCGCCACCCGTCATCAAAGAGGCGGTGTTCGAGATGCAGAGGGCTCTCGTACTCGCGTATCAAGAGCTGAACGTCGTCAAGAAACGGGTGAGTTCAGAACCTGCAAGCCAAAGATTTCCTGCAAAGAGCTCGGCAAAACTGTTCTGTGATCGAGATTAGAGCAGCAGAAAAGTGGATCAAGCAGAGTGACGTGCCGCCCATTCGAGATTCAAGGTATCAAAAAGCCGTTGAAAGACGTTGTGTTTCTCTGGATGCAGTCTCCTGAGTGCATCGCGCTGACGTCGCACGCGACGAAGGAGGAGATGTGGCAGCTGCAGATGACGCAGTTCTTCCAGTGCGCGCACGGCGTCCTCAAGTTCGCCAAGAAAATACCAGGTAGGGAAACTCTGTCGGGCTGAAGATATGTTCTGTCCTAGGATTCCCTGCCAGTGGAGCGAGATGTTTTGTCTGTGAACCTTTTCGATGGGCACTCACTGAGTGGTCAGATACGCGTGTGTGTGCAAATAAGTGCTCATTTTGGGCCGATCCGGTCGCTCTCATGAGGCGTCAACTCAGTCCCTTGCTTGGACGATGAAGAAGACGTTGTTTCTCAGGCTTCAGGAAACTGGAGATGGACCTGCAGATCATGCTCGTGCAGATGTCCATGTACCCGATTGTCCTCGTCACACTCGCTACAATGTACGACCTGCCCAACCGCAAGTTCAACTACTTCAACTTTCACGACGTGAGTGGCGTTTTGTTTCATCTCGTTTGAATCTGTTGTTATGATTTTGCGAAAAAGGGATTGGCCCCTGTCATTGATGTGTGCATGCAATGTAGTTGGCTGGGTATGCTTGAGCGTGTGTGCTCTCCTGGTCCACAACAAATCTGCTCAAGGTTCTCAAAACTCGCATTGACCTGGAAGCGTGAGGTGCCTTGTCTCACTTTGGCTGTCACGCTTCAAACAGTACGAGCGGGAGATGATTTTGGACGCCTATCCCAACTTCTCGACTCTCGTCAGCCACCTGCACCGGGTCGGTGCCTCGATCCAGAAGGCCAAGTTTGACGAATACGAAGTTGTGTCACTGTGTGCCATCTTCATGTTCGAAAGTGAGTAGAATTTGAGCCCTGTTCTGGAGTTGAGGAAGTTGTACAAAGCAATAGTTCTCTGCACGTAGATACACGGTGAGGTGGAAATGTGAAAGTGATTTCTTCGTCAACCAGCAGAAAAGCACCGCGCAAATTTATCACAGTTTGCTGAAACAGAACACCGGCTGTTCGTGTGTGGATAGAAAAAGGTTTGGCTTTCTCTTTTCAGTGCAAAAAGTGGAGTCGATGACAAATATTGTCAAATGTGCTTTGGACGCTTATCTGAAAAGTAAGTGGCAAATTTCTCTGCTTGGTGGAATGTTCGACAATGCACCTCAGAACCCATAAAAAAAAATAACGTCCAAAAATTTGGACGTTGCGGTGATTCGAACTATCCTGCTGCTGCTGCAGCCTCATTTGCATAATAGCCGTTGTTCCACATGACATCTCCGATACATCTCTGAAATATTGCATTATTCATACCCTCCAAGAAGAATCGGAACCAAAGTTGAAATTTGTCAAGAAATAAAAAAAAGTCAAAATTACTTTTGTGATTCTGAAAAAATGAAACATG
>JAAUXT010034300.1_pt1 | contig 10759 bp, 17 predicted proteins | sample 7278171 | NCBI WGS metagenome assembly JAAUXT01 (sample SAMN14350112, study PRJNA611818) | marine sediment metagenome | isolation source: surface marine sediment (1.8m) | place: French Polynesia: Moorea | collected 2018-08 | reverse complement strand
ATTAGGACGAGTTGACACTATTCTGCGGCCACAAATCGCTGAGTTGACCCCTCCAACATAAAGGTGATACAACATGGTCATTGCACCGTCAGCATTGGGATCCCCCTCGTACACAGGTCATTCTGCAGTTCTTGCAAGTTTCCATGCGACATTGGCATCGCTCTTAAAGGACCACAATTTCAACGTTCCTTTGTTTCAACACACCTGTGACACCGTGCAAGAATTGGTTTCATTCATCTACACCGGTTCGTGCAAAATGTTTTTGTTGTTTGTGAATTCAAAGTAACTTGCAGTCATTTGTCAAAGACTGTGTTTGTGTATCACAAATCGAACGCCGATATCACAAATGTTACAGGTCAAATGAAATGCGACACGTTTGAAAAATTCTCCAATTTGACGGTGCTGGTCAACCAGCTGTTACAGATGAACATGGCTGTGGCTCACCCAGCAACGGAACCGGAGCAAGGGCAATCACTGCTCTTCGTGAAGGAATTATTTCGTGTCAAGCTGAAAGCTTTCAGCATGGGAAGCGAAGGCTCACCTCCAACGTGTGAAGATTCTGCAGATGTGTGTGATGAACTCCAGACCAAAAGTCACGGACAAGAAACAGACCGCCTCGTGTCTCGCAGCGAAGAAGAAGCAGAACGAATAGCTACGATAAAAAACGAACTTCTTGAGGAAAGCGCCATTGTTTCCCCCGCAAAGCAGTCAGAGGAAAAACTTCATGACGATGAAGTGGGTTCCAGCGTCATCCCAAAAACTTCCAGAGGGAGGCCAAGAAAATTGAAGGATGAAGTGCTCGAGCGCAAAAGGACATCCACGCGAAGAGACAAGATGAGGAAGAAACAGGTTGAAAAGCCAAAAATGCACTCGAGAATGACTTCTGTGAAGGAAACTGCCTGTGGCAGAACACAACGAAAAGGTGCAGAAACTGACGAAGCAGAAGGTGAGCTGATGAACGACCACCTGCCTTCTGAATTTCCTGAGCAGCCGAAACATCTGAAGTACCGCAACAGATCATTGAGAACTCACCCACACGTTTGTTCAATTTGTGGATACAGAGCCCGAATGTTTCGCGGGCTTCTCAACCATTTGAAGAGCAAACACAAAATACCGTACAAGGCAAGGAACAAGAACGTTAGTCAAGTGGCTTTTGCCGCTAGTTGTCAAGTAAATTCAACCGTAAAGATGCTTCGATTTCATTTGGTGAAACAACTGTACCACTCTTGTTTGGGGCTACACTCTGTTTACGCTGAATCTTGCGTTTTTGCAGAAAGAGCACATCGGAAAATGGGTGGAAGTGTGTCCTCACGAAGGATGTTCCTACATGTCACCACTGAACATGAAGACTCATTTGTGAGTACAGTCCAAGTTTGGTCTCTTTCTTTGCAGTTGCCATGTTCGAAAGCCTCACTGCAGCTCAGTTGTTGCTCCCAACTGGGAATCATTTTCGACCTGGGTTTGGCAAAAAGCAAAACATTCACTGATGGTTGTCTTCACAGAGAGGTGCACGAGAATCAGGAAAAAATTCACGCATGCACCCACTGCTCCAAGAAATTCAAGTGCGTACACACAAATTTTCGAGCCGACCAATGTTGGGATTAAACTGACAAATCTGAGGAACTGTGAATCGTGCGTTTGACAGAAATGAGCGGAACGTACAACATCACATCAGACGCGTCCATGAAAAACCAGCTGAGCAAAAAGCGTGTCCACTTTGCGGAAAGTTGATAACCAGCGACTACTTGCAGGTACTATCAGGCGACGTAATAACTCTCTCGTGATTTCATTTTGTTGTATCGTTGGGGGAAAAACGTTCAAATGTTTTTTTCGTTGTTGCAGAAGCATATTTCGACTGTGCACAATCCCGACAGCAACTACTTGTGTCCTCATTGCAACTACAGAAGCAAAACATTAAAATCTGCCAAGTTTCATCTGGCGACAAAACACAACGACTATTCCCTGGGCAAAATATCGCTGTGAGTTGGCTTGTTACCAGTACTTCTGAAAACCAAAAACAGCAGCTGCACATGAAAGTTGCAACTGTATTGACACATTTCTTGTTTCAGCCACAATTGCAATTACTGCAGCTACGTGTCCGATCATGCTGCCAACATTGAGCAGCATATGAAAGTTCACGAAATCAAAATGAGTACGTCGTCCTGCTTGTCAAGTTCTCAGCGAAACACTGATGGAACTCCAGCGAACTTTGTTTGAGAGCGCAACAAAACGCACGGTTCTGCGACATTTGTTATTTTTTTCAGGTTTGCGTGAGAAAGACATTCTCTGCGATATTTGTGGCAAAGCCTTTGCTCTGCGCAAAAGTATGCTCTCCCATCGTCTCTGGCACACAGGTCAGCATGGCCAAAATTTAGAGAAAGGCTCACACAAGAAAGCTGCAGTTTCGACACTGTCCCTGACAAATGTTCCTGTTTCAGACAAGGATCGCTACAAATGTCAGTTTTGCGACTTCTCGGCTCCGTACAAGAGGCCTGTTGCGCTGCACACGGCAGAGCAGCACACGCAGAAGGTCAGTGAAACTGGAAGAAACCCAGAAATGGATGGAGACTCCCTACTTGTCCGGATCTTTCTGTGCATTGCTCAATGTGTTTGGTATCACTCATGCAAGACCCCAAGCGGCACCATGAGACCGCAAATGTTTCGGCTGTTCGAAGTCGGGAGTCTATGTTTTTTTTTATCACTGTCTGCTGTTCGCCGGACTTCGTGGGTTCTTTGCAGGACTTGAGACCCTGGAGGTGCACTATGTGCGCGTATGTCTGCAAGATCAGGGGAAATCTCAAGAAACACTTGCTGAACACGCACAAATTGCCGGTATGGGAGTAAACAAGAAACATGCAACACACTTGGCGCCTAGATTTGTGCGATGGGAATGTGGGGAATCTTTTACATTTTTCCATTTCAGGAAGTTGAGGCTGCAGAAATCATGCGGGCATCGCTAAACCGAGCAGACGAAGAGGCTGGGCTCCCTAGTGACGCGAGTTGAAATCTTTGATGCCGTTATTATAATTTGCCAGTATTTTTTGTATTTTGTCAAGAATAAAGCAGCCAGACTGCAGGTCAGTTTCTCATTTCATCCACTACATCGGGTGGAACGTCACCTTGAGAGACGCGTTGGGAAACGCCAGAGCAAAATTGAACTTCGAATGAAATGCAGCATACATCCAAAATGCCCCCAAGGGATGTCAGTGTGGGGACTCCGTGCTCTGTCCGCTTGTTGCATGTGTTGGTGGTGCCGCGAAGAGAAAACCGACCAGCATTTGATTTCAGAGGTGTGTGCTTGGATGCAGAAACCGAAGTCGCAATATTCCAATTTTTCAAATTTTGAACGAAGCACAGACATTTCTTGGTTTTGATTTGTCATCGTTCACACAATGTGAACTGAAGGAAATGTAGAACACATTACGTCGTGTTTTGCTGTTGTTTTCAACAAACAATGCGCACTTTCAAGTTTCCATTTGAGCGATAATAAGGGTTATAGGAATTCACCTTGTGCTCAAATGGAGCAAGCTGCGGAGCACGAGCATCTGGTCAGACTCGCCAGGGGTTTGTTGGACTTTCAAAAGTTGGGGAAGTTCTGCGATGTTGAGCTTGTCTGTTCGGACGGCACTTTGATGGGTAAGCACATTCGATTGTCCCTGCCAACAGCTGTTTGACAAGTTGCACGCTGATGTTTTAATTTACGCGATGGTTAGATCTACACTGAGATGTTTTGCAACTCCAAGAGAGAATTGAAAAACAGATAAAATTATTGGAAGCAAGAGAGATTCACTGGTTACCTGTTCTTCCCAGCGCACTCGGCAGTGCTCGCCAGTTCGTGTAGCACCTTCCACGGGACCATACAGAAGCGGAACATGCGGCTTGCTATGATGGAGCACTCGTGTGGAAATGTCCAGAGAATGCTGACGTACTTGTACACAGGTACGGTGGTGGTGGTAGCCACAATCTGTTGCTCAGCATTGATATTGTTGAAGGAATTGTCGCTTTCCGGGACCGTGTTCACACTGATTCGTTTGCAGGTCACATCGAAAAGCTTCCAGAATCGCGAGACTTGGAAGACTTGATGCGAACATACGGACTTCTACTCCCTGCAGGAAAAGGTACGTCACGGTTTGCGCGTGTAGGCATGTTCTGCTTCAAAGAATTATTTGTTCATCCTCCACGTGTGAAATGTACTTCATATTTTTGCAGGCATGGGGAAGACGTCCACATCAGCAAAGCTGCCCCAAACTGAGGCAAATGCCACTGGTCACTTGAATGAAACCCATATTTCTGGCGTGGACACACCCTGTGGTGAGGGAGTGGAACATCACAACAACGATGTTGACCCAGACTTGGTCAATAATGAAGGCAACGAACTTGACCAAACACAAAACGAAGTGGAACAGCCCCGAAAATTATCAACGCGGGTGACGAGAAAACGTAAACGGACTTCGCAAAACGACGACAGTGATCAAAAAGACGTTCTTGAGAAATCGGTTGTGCCGACAAAGAAGGGCAGACCCAGAAAAGTGCGAATGGATGCAGCTCAGCTGGCATTAGCCTCCAGCAACACTACAGACAACAGTACCAAGCCAAAGAAAAAGTAAGTTGTGCGTCTTCTCACCCACGCCTTGCGCAGTTTGAACGTGGCCGAGCCTCATATTCGTGCAGGCTGGTTGGGTCAACACGTCACTTCTTGTGGAAATCACGTTGATTTGCGTGGTCTTTGTTCAGACTGAGCAGTGGCCCATTTGATTTCCAAGTGGCACAGAAGGACGTGTCTGTCGAATGTTTTTGGTCCGTTGGATTCAATTCACACACGTCGTGCCGCTGGTTGTTTTGTTTGCCATGTTCATGATGTTGGAGAGGAAACTGAATACTGTTCAGTGCTGCCTTTGAGTTGGCTCCGAATGGCATTGTCCTCTGCTCTTTTGTGTTTTTGGGCGTGTCAGACACTAAGAGACGTGAGACAGACGCTTGTCGTAGGTTGCCAGGCCAGTTGCGAAGCACGAAACTTTCGGGTTGGGGCATGTCGTTGGGTGCAGTGGTTCTCGCGATATTTTGAGCAACGGTGACACGCGTGATCTGAACCAGAAGATTTTATGGCTGAAGGAACTCATCTCCGTCGCCTCACCTGCATCCGACGAGACCAGTGTTCGTCTTCTGCGTCGATGAAACAAAGCCGTTTGGATGACCTCGTGGAGCTGTGTTCGCAGGAGGAATTCTGGCTGTTGAACATCCCACAGCAGTCTTCTTTCGATGGCGAGAAGCTATCGTGTCGACCCAGCTTCAAGAGACTTCGGTTTATCGACTTCGGAGAACGAAATCAAAATTGCTTTCACCACCGCCACGAACACAGGAGCTTTTGCCAACATTTGCCAGAAACCAGATAGACGAGGGAATATCGCAAAACAGAAACTGAACAGCCTGTGACGGCTACTTTCACAAAAACTGCGCTTCTGTTAAGAAAGGAGAGTCAAGTACGAGTTTGAGTTCCGCGTACAAGCTGTGCTTTGAAAGTTGTTTTGTCACGGACAAACTTGCTTTGAGATTTGCCTGTGCGTGACTGTGGGAAGCAAGTGTGGAGTCCAGTTGACATTTCTGGGTCACGTCGAGTGTCGTGCGTTGAGCGCGTTGGTTCACAACACCCAGGACAGTGAGGAGCCTTCAGGTTTCTTCTTTTTTCCGGAGTGAGTTTGAGAGTTCACAAGGAAACAAAGAGCGCTGCAAACAAGTTGAGCAATCTCTTGGCCACGAGTTTGGGTTGGTGGCCTTGTTCGGCGCAAATGTTTACCTGAGTGATTGAGCACTGAGCATTCAGAAGCTTTTGAAGAACAGAACCAAAGGCATCCAGTTGAACTTCGTTGACCCAAAAGGCCTGAGAACTCATGTTTCCAGGTTTTGTCGCTTTTCTGCTGCTGTAAAAGTTTCTGTTGTTCCAACTTTCAGTGTTGCTGCGTTGAGATTAGAAACTGCTCAAGAGTACGAGTACTGTCGTGTCTCTGTTCGTGTATTCCAGACGAGACGAGACTTGTGGCTTTTGTTCGGTGAAATTGAGCAAGAGTAGCTATCAGCATCTGATCTACCACCGCTTTGCCAAGCACAGTGTTCCTTACAAGGTAGGCAGGCTTGAGTTTCAGACTCAGCAGATGTTGTCTGTGGAGTTCTGCTTTCTCTTGATGAACCAACTGGACAAGAACAAAATGAAGCCACTTAATCGTAGCAGGAAGCGTTGTTTGATTCTCAGCAGTCGGACGTTGACTCGGGGCTGCTGACCAGGTGTCCGTTCGACGGATGTGGCTACATGACGCCTCTGCCTGAGATGCACATGAACCGTCACATGTGAGTTTCGTACGCACAAATGAGGTTTTGAGCTGACCAGCATGCAGTTCTGTGACACAAAAGACGTTTCGGTGGTCTGAGGTTTAGCTCATCAGAGCCGATCAGGCATGAAATGATTTTGTGGGCAAAGTGAACATTTTGGGACGTGATTGTTGCTTGAAACAAAGTGCTCTGTTGCAGAGAAAAGTGTCACGACCCAAAGCACCTGGAAAATGCTGAATTGCGACACGAGTGCTCGGTCTGTGGCAAGCTGTGTGTGAACGCTTCAGCCCTGCGCTGCCACGAGAGGAACCACACGGGACAGCAGTACACCGTGTGTCGGGTGTGCAACAAGCGCATGTACAAAACGAGTCTCAAGAATCACTTTGAGGCGATGCACGTGAACAAGGCGCGAGACGGACACACGTGCGAGCACTGCGGGTACCGCTGCGTCAAGAGAGACCGCATGAAGCTGCACCTGATCGTGGAGCACGACGACAGGTCCCTGGGAGACGTCGGGGTGCTCAAGTGCCAGTACTGCAGTTACAGAGAGATCTCCAGGAACACCCTCGATGAGCACATCAAGAATGTGCACGAGATCAAGTTGGGTGAGAAGAAATTTTCCGACGCTCTTTCTTGGGGACAAAGGGTCCCTTTCTCTTCAGATAAAATCACTGAGTGAATTTGCTTGACAGCTTAACATCGCCTTGAAAGAGGGATTGACGTATCCGAGCTGCAGTGTCACTGGCGTGAGTGCTTGATGATTGTGTTTTCAGGCCTTCAAGAGAAGGACCTGGTGTGTGACGGCTGTGGAAAAGCGTTTGGCTCCAAGGCGATCCTGCACACGCACAGGAAGCTGCACGACAAAGGATACAAAAGTCGCTACAAGTGCTCGATCTGTGAATACTCGAACGATCGGAGGTGCAGACTCCGGGAACACGTGCGAAAGCACCATCCTTCAGAAGAACACTTGGATGACCCAAAGTGACAACACAAGATGTGGCGTTTTGAGTTGAGAACAACTGTTACCGTGGACAAGAGGCGGTGCCAGGAGGTGGTTGTTTACACGTGGACAGTGGATCCAATGATCCTCACTGAAGTTCGCCATGAAAAGGGTCTTGAAACTGTCGGACAGAACAAGAGTAAACTGAGCAGCTTGCAAACAGACACAATGTCACATCGTTTTCATTTCAAACTTGTTTGTTTCGTCTTTTTTCATTGAACGTTTGTGCCAGTTTGGGACAAGGCGGACACACACACACTGAGAACACGCCCACTTGTGAACAGAACAGAATGTCAAGTGATTCGTTTTTCGTTTCGAAGCCAGGTGAGAGTTTAGATTATCTTTGAAATCAAACGACTTTCATTGGAAATTCATAACACGCGTTAATTGTTTTGTCTTTGTGCAGATATCGGGACAAGAGGAGGAAGAAGGGACCGAACTGTCAACTCTGTGGCAAGAACCTGGGAAAGAAGTACACCCAGACTATTCAACACATGTACCTGAGACATGGTGTTCCTTTCAAGGTGAGGCCAACTGAAACAGAGAAAGCATGGAAGCGTGATTTACGAGGAACTATCATTTATTTCTGAGACTGGTGATGATCGGAACCCTCTGCAATTGTTGCGCAATGCAACCAATTTGTACCCACACATGATTGTACGTAAAACAGTGGAAACTGTGTCAAAGAGCTTCAACATGTGTAAATGTTCCGACCATGACCAGTCTCAGAATTCAATGATAGATCCTCGTATGTTCAGCAGGTGTCATGTTTGAACTGTGTGCACGTGGTCTCGTGTGTGGCTTTCGTTCCCAGTTGGTGAAAGAAGTTTTTTTTTTGTTTGCAGCAAGAAGACGTGGACAACGGAAATGTTTTCAAGTGCGACCACGAAGGCTGCGACTTCATGACGGCAAACAAGTTCAGCGTCAGCACCCACATGTGAGTGAGAAGTCCGACACAATGGCACACTTGCGATACGCGGATAACACGACAACACTCTTGAATTCATTTGTTGGCTCGATGGAGTCTGGAGGGTATTTTCTCTCCGACCACCCCGAAGAAATCTTTGCCCAAAAAGTTGAATTTGTACTCCACCCCCCCCCCCAACTCTCCCAACTGTCCTCTCCTGCATTTGGCTCGAAAATAGCAAATTGGCGTTGTCTGTTTTCCTCAGGAAGAAGAACCACGACTCGGAGTTTCTGGACAAGTCTGAGGAGAGTTTCCGCTGCGCTGTCTGTGGGAAACTGTTCGGAGCCAAACACTTCCTCACGAACCATGTGCGCAACGTTCACACGGGCGGCAGCGAGGGCGCCACCAGGGTCGCGTGCCAACTGTGCGACAAGAGCTACAAGCGCAACGATCACCTCCAGGAACATGTCAGGTGCGGGTCATCGGCTGGTCACAAGTCCATCACAGAAGGGTCGCTATCGACAGGGGATTGCGGTCTTTCTGTGGCTCGAATGGAACAAAGCCAAACCCTGGTTGCGCTGGCAGACGACGAGGCAAGTCGAAGTCAACAATCAAAAAGAGGGATCGCGTGGCAAACGCAGTTGAAACAGCACATCTTGCGATACATGAGAGAAACCTTTGCTGTTTCCCAGGAGGGTGCACAAGAATGAGGAGGATATTTGTCCGCACTGCGACTACCATACGCGCGGCGGCATCACGCAGATGCGGTTCCACCTGGTGACGAAACACGGGGACACGTCGCTGGGAGCTGCACTCATCTACCGCTGCCCCTACTGTGACTACCAAACGTACAACAGGCAGCATCACCGGTTGCACGTGAAAACCAAGCACGAAATACCCATGGGTGCGTGTGTCATATCAAACCTTGAACGAGTGTTGTCGGGAGTGTTCACCCTTTTGAATATTTTTCTCATCTCTGATAATTTCATTCGCCCTGTGGGGTGGTGAGCTTCTGTCATTTTAACTGTTTGCAGGTCTGCAACAGAAGGACGTCCTGTGCGATTTGTGCGGACAGGCTTTCTCCGCCAAGAACCTGATGCAGCGTCACCGCATGATTCACGACGAGGCGTATCGGCAGCGCTTCAAGTGCGTCTACTGCGCCTACAACACATACACGCGCCCCAACATCCGCAGACACATGCGCAGCGTTCACAAGGACCTGCCGTACGAAGAAGTGGACAGTGCCTCAGTGCAGCCAGCAACACGGACCTAACGGAGAAAAGGACAGCTGAACAGTGTTTTTGTGAAAATGATGACTCCGTCGCGACGCCACTTTCTTGCGCGTTGGAAGCGCAGAAGAACAAACACCAGGGACGTGTACGCAAAACGCGCAGCGTGTGCCATTCCAACGGAAATAAAGACAGTGAAACGTTGATGGTGTGTTGTTGAGTGCCCCAAAACGGTTCCGGTTTTCGTGTGCATGCACTGCCAAAGGTGCACCTGCACGAACCACAGAATAGCTTTGCAGGAAACACAATATGTGAAGCTTCTCAGTCCAGCGGATCTTCTGCTGAACCGACGCTGAACTGAGAGGACAACGTCAAATATGTGATCGCATTTCAGGTTCGAGTTCCAAGCGAGGACGGTGCAGTGTAAACACTGCGATGAGACGACGACGGACATCGTGCAGCACATGGAGACCTCGCACAGCGATGTGCGCACGGGTCGCGTGCACGCATGCGCCGAGCCCAGCTGCAGCTTTCGCACACACCAGCGCAGTAACTTCCTCTACCACATGATGGTGGTGCACGACGACGCTTCGCACGGTACGGTTGACATCTACAGGTGCGAGCAGTGCGACTACCAGAACTGCGCGCCGTGGGCTCTGAAGAAGCACGTGAGGCTGGTGCACGGTGAGTAATACGCATGCTCAGTTCACAGTTGGGAGTTTTAGCAGCACGCCCCATAGCCACAAAACGTAGACGTAACACGTTGCTCACAGATGCAACTCCCCTGTTCTGGAAGAGTCTACAGGTGCCGCTTTGCAAAAGGCTACAAGGACATGAAATCAGAAGTCTGATTGACTTCCAATGGAAGACAAGCAGAACTCCAGCTCGGTTTGATTTGGGTTGCATGCAGAACACGATTGTTTGTGCAAAACATGAATCCGACTTGTGGGAATGGTGTTTTGCAGACAAGGTGCGAGAATTCGAGTGCAATGTGTGTGGGAAAGCCTACTCCGAGAAGAGAAGACTGGACGCACACCACGCGCAACATTTCGGAGAAAGGTATCGGCGCTCAGTTGTACTTCCTGCAACTCACGGTACAATTCTTGTCATGCAGTTTGATTCTCAGAACTGTTCGTGTTGATATATTTTCTCATTGTCCAGATGGGGAACACACACACAAACACACATACACACACACACACACACACACACACACACACACACACACACACACACACACACATATTCCCGTCCTTGTCCTTGTGGATGGCGTGGCGTTGTGTTGTGGGCATTACATTT
>JAAUXT010025203.1_pt1 | contig 10759 bp, 10 predicted proteins | sample 7278171 | NCBI WGS metagenome assembly JAAUXT01 (sample SAMN14350112, study PRJNA611818) | marine sediment metagenome | isolation source: surface marine sediment (1.8m) | place: French Polynesia: Moorea | collected 2018-08 | reverse complement strand
GTACTTTCTCAGATATGGAGCCATTTCTACATCCATACCCCATATTTTCCACATTTCTAAATTTGAACTTTTTGACCTAAAGAACCCTAAAATTCAAAGTTCCTGAAATCCTTCCTGGTGCACTATCTCCAACCTAAATTGAACAAAAAGAGCCCAAAAGATCCAACATTCATCCTCATTTTGACTATGAAACAGGTGTACACATACTTTTGGAAGACCCTGCCTATTGGTGATTTGATTTTGCTTGCTCCAATTTTGCTTGCTTTTTCCAAAAGCTCACAAATCGGACCAGCTCCTCAAATCACCTAAAAATAATGCTTACAATGAAGGACAGAGACAATATATTTTAACCTGCAGTATGAATGAAACAAACTCATTTGAAAGCTCTGTCTCATTCTTCAGCTGAATGTCAGGGTTGAAAATCTGGTTTAATTATTTCAGGAGAAGGTCCGACACACTTTGCATTTCCATTTTTGGATGTTGAGTAAGGCGCCAAGGATGACGCATGTTGTGTGAACCGTGCGTCACAGTGTGTGTACACACATTGGAATCACAGTGAGAACATGTTTCCCTCTCCACCCACGAGGCAACCTGTGTCAACACCCAGCACACGGCACTGCGAAAACACTTCCAACCAAAACAGTCCCCACTCTCACACTTCCAATCAGGACTGGACGCGTCACCGTCCGACAAGAGCAGATCAACGTCGCTCGTTCGCAACACGCGGATCCTCAAGTACCCAGAGACCAAGGATCTGCAATTGGCCACGAAACCCGGAGATTTTGGTTCCTTCGTTATGTTGCGTGAACTTCTTCGATCGAACCTTCCAGTCAAATGACATAAATTTGGTCCTGGCACAGAACCTATCTTGGCTCTGTACACATACATACATGCACGCACGCACGCACACTTTCACACACTTTCACACGTACACACACACACACACACACACACACCAACACACCAACACACCTCTGGAAATCAATGTGTGAATGTGATGTATTTTCTCACAAAAGCGAAAACCTCACCAAAAGAGCAGCGCCATGTTGCTTTGGACCCAACACCAATCAACACGCGTGCAGCGTCCTTGCAAAACTTGACGCACCCGGTGTGAACACGCCTCAAACATTTCACGTCGAAGACAAAAACGCGTCCGCACGAAGATGTATTGTTGAGACCTGCTGTTCCTCAAGTTTTTAATTGAAATGAAGTGTTTTTCAACAGCAGCTGAAACGTTTTTGCTGGAAATATGAAACTTAATTTTGAGTCTCACAAAAGAATTTCTCTCTAATTGACACAACACGCATGAAAAGAAGGTGTCGTTTTTCTGTTGTAAGAACGACACTTGAGGCGCGTGTGGAAGCGACTGTGTCCTGACAGCATGGGCAACGAGGGGAGGACGAGCACTTGATGGATCGGCACCCTCGTGTGATCTGGATGCTCTGCGTTCAGTCCCATTGTACGAGTCAGATTTGCATGTCAAACGCACCTCGAGCCACGAATGTGAGGGGGCGGTGGTGAAATGGAACACGCCCGTCGTGAGAGATTCTTAGAGATTCTGAGAAAGTCGTGGTTTGTCTGTTCTCCCGAGTCACAAAGAATAATTTTTGCAAGTTTGCTCTCAAGTCTTCCGCAGCCTCAGGCCGATCTGGACACCGGTCAGGTGTGCATAGGTCAAGAGCCTGGATTCGTTGAAGAACATTGGGGTCCAAGAAAATCCCAGATGTGAACAGAACAACATGATGCCGAGGTTACTGCTTCAGGTTTCTTGTTCGTTGTCTGAACTGAGAAAAATCTTTGTGAAAAAGACCACCACAGGGCCAAAAGCGATCTTGATGCGTACAAACAGCACAGACACAACAATTGTTCCGATCCTTCACATTTGCAACTGTCCATTGTTGTTTTCTTGAAGGATTTTTGAACTTTCGGTTCAACCTCTTCAAACAGCAGATCCTTTTGTCTGTGTGAGTGCAAGAGCAGCAGAGCACAACAACCTGGACCACCGCAAGCTATCAACAGGTTTATTTTTTTCGGGAGGGTGGGGAACCAGTTTCAGCTGGTCTCAAGGACACACCTTGAAACTTCCACACCTGTCCTTATTAACAGACAGATCTGGGCCTCAGTCTTGCACCTTTTCGCAAATGATATTGATTGAATTGGCCCAATTAGTGGACTGCGGCTGAAATGTGAGGGGTGAAGAAGAAAGACCAGGATTGAAAGCAACAGGAAGCCATTAAAGAGATGTGGGTAATGGCACCTGCTGGCTGGGTTTCCTGAGTCAAGGTCTCGAACGTTCGCACCTCGGACCTATGAACAGATCAACCTGACATTCGTCAACTTCTGTGAAGGCATCAAAGCAAAAGAAAGTTTGACAAAAAGGCACCCACTTTGGGTTGGAAGTACCCTGGACGGAGAATGTTCAACCACGTGACTATCATACATGTTGGAAAATGCAGTTGTTACAATGTGCAACAATTGCTGGTGACAGATCCACTGACCATCTCGTTGTTCCATGTTGCGGATATTCTCCAGGAAAACGTTTGTGCTTTTGTGCTTTATGTTTGGAAACTGACTTGCAGAAACAGAAACACGCTGCACAAACCCAGGATTCTGGCGCAGAAAAAGATTTGAATTGTTGGGGTTTTCTTTCAAAGGAATCTCGCGTTAGAGAGACTTTCTTTGAGTGCGGTTTTACCAAAGGTGCATGTTTGCTGGTTATTGTGGCTGACATTTCGTGACCAGAGCACGCTGAGACTTTGGTCTGAATCTGGTTTCTCTGCCGCGTGATTTTGCGCGACAAAAGTGGAACCACACGCAAACACGAATCAGCCCAGAACTGGGCAAAAACACACATTCTGGATCATCATGCTTTTCAATGCACAGCCAAACAAAACGTACCAATTCAACATCATCTGCAAAAGGAGAGAGACACAACCAAGGAAGACCAGAGACAGCTCGAAGCTCATTCTGTCTTGTGGCGCTTGTTGCACTTGTGTTGTTATGACATGATTCCCCGCACCCTGAGAGACGGGCTTTTCTGACAAAGAAGGAGAGCAGGTGAGGCTTGGGAAGGGTCAAGGAGACAATTATTGTGCCGCAAAAGAACGAAAAGTAAACCGGCGAAGGAACACTCCGTGGTCACCTCACCTCAGTCCAGAAGATGATCCTTGTCACAAAAATCGCAGAGGCATCTTTCAGTTGTTTCGGTGTTCAAAATGTCCCCCCCCCGGCTTTGCGACAAACTAATTTTTGCAGACCTTGCTCCCCCTCCAACAAAAAAATCCAAAATTTTGTTGGTGATACAGTGTTCGTACAGACTGAACTGCCGCATGCATATCGCCATACGGAAAGCACAATTCAGCGCCTGAGGAGCGGGCTTTCTCCTCAACTGAACTTGTTGTTTAATTTGGGGAAAAAGTGATTTTTCTTGATTCGCTCTTCTGCCAGCCCAGGGGACTGATCCATTGTTCAATGGGCAATACGAGAACAACAGACCGACACTCATGTGCTCCTCAAACTGGGGCAGGAAAACAGTGCCTGGGACTCAACACACAGTCAAGGGGCTTCATTACAAATTGATACGCACCAATTGTCCAGCGGATACGTTTCAATTATGGGGTCCCGAGAGACGTTTTTGTCCAGCAAAAACAAAACAGTTCCGGCTTTCTTGGCCAGAACTGTGGCGAAAACGATGCGAGTGATTGCAAGTGGTGCCTGGACCAGAAAGGAAGTCCAAAGTTTGTCACAACACGTCCAGTGTTGCCATGGAAAGTTCAGTGAACCACAAAGCAAGGACCGAACGCTCGTTTGTCGGTCTGAAGAAAAACACCTTTTTCCGGATGAGCAAAACCCGGAAATGTGTTTTAATCTGGACAAATAGTTTGGGACCACAAAAATGGAAAATTCCGAGCCCGGCTTTGGCGCGAGCACACACACGCACACACACACACACACACACACACACACACACACACACACACACACACACACACACACACACAAGCGACCAACGCGTCAGTGCAGTGAAAACTTTTGCGCATTATGACACCAGCTCCATTCCGGACCACGAGACCCTGGGAAGTAGGCGATCCCGCAGCCGAGGGCCGCGAAGAACTGAACGACATTTGACACCAAAAGACAGAATTGCATTGCTCAGCGTTGATAGAACTGTACATCTTCGTTCAACGACATTCAAAAAAAATCTTTGCGAAACAATAGCGCCACTTCAGATTTTTTGGAACAGCCGCTTCAGAAACGTTTTCAAAGGATTGGAGAAGGGAGAGAGCGGGTCTGATGTGGTGGCAGCGGGATCAATCCGTTAAAATAGCAACGCTCGCAGGCGAGGAAAAACGCTTCGCTTTCAAACGGACACACTGATTGGGTTTTTGGGCCAGGTTCACACTGGGGGCGCTCAGGCGTCAAGGGGGGGGGGTGGGTGGCGAGGGCGACCCCTCAGGGGGTGTGACCTCAACTGGGTGCGTGTGGTTCAAAAATGGTGGGGAACAGCAATATTTTGTGATTTTTGGCTCAGGAGCACGGGTTCTCAGGGCCCCACCACTGGGTGCCTGTCCTCTGGTGAGATCCTCATATTGAGAGACACTTTCTCTTGTTGAAGGACACAACGCGCGCATGACGCATCCCCCATTGCAACAGGCACCTAATAACACAACTTCAACGCTGCTGGCGAGGGGTGGGACAAACACTTTTCTTTGCCCTCCAATCCATTCACGTCGCTTCGCATTTTCCCCGCCACCCTGATTCCACATCCGGTGGGTGAAATGCAGAATTTCCTATGGATCCGGTACCGTGAGGAGAAAATCGGATTGTGTCCATTGTGTGATGAGATTAAACCCCGCGGGACAATAAGTACTCAAGATAGAGCTGTCTGTGGGCGCTAAATGCGCCGGAATAATTCACGTCAATTGATGATTTCCTCAGGGCCACTTCACACCGGACGCGTGTGCGAGTTGCGGACAGCTTCTCAAGGCCTGTCGCAGGGAAGACGCGACAGCTTTGAGCGTTGCGCACGTCTGGTTAGCAACGCTGGCGTCGTTGAGTGAAGCTGACGCCCAGCGCAACGCACAACACGTCTGGCGTGAAAATGCTTCATTTTGCGTCTGCATTTCGTTGTGTCCAAACTCTGTATCTGAACCTTGTTCCCTGTGTGTCCTGCCACCACTCCTTTCTTCTGCCTTGACTTTGGACCACCTCAGCCACTGACGCTCCGTACGTCACGTTTTCTCTGAATCCCACGCATTTTCTTTGCTCTGGGTCACGTCGTGTGGACCGACCGCTCTTTTCTGCGACCACACTAGTACGTTTCGTGCACCGCGCTTCAAGGGGTGGCGCTGTTTGGTCACGTTCGCACTTTCGCTTTCTGTTCTATTTCTGCGCATTTCACGGAAAAGACCGCGCACCCCGGGGGCCACCACCGCCACCGCCAAATCCGAAGAAAAAATAGTGCGTGCAAACATGTGTACTGAGAGCTGGCGAAGTCCCCGCACAGTTGTCACAGGAAGCCCTTTGCTCTGGAAGTTTTACAAGAGGATGATCTGCCCACCAGACAGGGGAAGAATAGAGGTCAGTACGGGGATGGGTCAACCTTTGCCAGAGGCTCCAACCTCAGAACACAAGACTGGAACAAGACAAACAGTTCGCGCCTGCAACTTAAAATTTGGTGTGCATTGATTTCGTTTTTTTTTGGGGGGGGGGGGAATCAGGAGTTGCCAGGCCTCTTGGCCCCTTGAATCCGCTGAAGCTTGACGATTTGGCATTTCAAGGTCTCTCGGAGGCGACGGCGGTCGATGCTGGATAATTGCCTCCTGAGATTAGTGGGTTCCCCAGCCGTTCAATTAGGCGCCATTCATCTGTGTACTCGAACCCGCTTCTAAACCCTCCACACGACACTGGTGCCAGGTATAGGAAGGAGAAACTGGGAAGGTTCTTATTGCAGGAAATCCAAAGGGCCTGACCCCCCAGTCTTTTTTCTTGTCGTGTTTACTGGAGCTGCACCCAGTCCCCCGTCCATCAGAGTGACTGAACCAACGTCTTGCACAGGAACAACGTGTGAGGACGTCTTGTTGCACGTCTTGTGCACAGATGACGTACGCGACGTGTGTGTCGAAGAACATTGCCCGTGTTTGGTGGTCGCTCTATCAGCCATCAAAGTGAGACAACAAGTTATGTGACAATTGACCCGTCCTTCCGTTTCGAGAGGGATCATAGTGTTCCGAACAGAATGACAAAGTTGTGCCTTCGCTTGACGCACGTACCTGGGACAGGGTCCGGGTTGACCTAATCCTGACCAGAGTCCGACCACAGTGCCACGGAACAACACATCAAAGATCTGCAACGCAAAATCACAGGGAGGCGGACACTTTTCAGAGGTCCCCAAGTCCCTTGGATCCGCAGGAGCGCACCACGAAAAAACAAGTCAAAAGTGAAAACAAACCTTGAGACGATCGCCCACCAGTTGGCGAGACGGAGGTAGCCAAAGAAGTAACCCCTCAGGGTGAAGCACAAATCTGTGCAAAACAAGTCCTTCACGTTTCTTGGAATGTGAAGACTCGTGCTGGTCTCACCTTTCGCCCCTTCTGGGTACAGAGACGCTTCTCACTGTGGGCGTCGCGTCCCTGGATGCAGCAGCGTCGCTTGTCTCAGCGGAGTGCCCAATGGCCTGAGAGACATGCCACGCCTCAATCAGCGCCTCATCAGTCTATTTGTTGAAAGAGTTCGTGCCCAAGTGAGTCTCACCGATCGGTAGGACAGTGAGACGAAGGGCCGGGAGATCTAGGGTCCGTGATCGGCGACACCCCACGATGCTTGCCTTGCAACTCTAGGCTTGCTCCAGGAGGTGCCTGGTTGAGCCTCCACAGAGACACTGTTTGACCAAGTGTTCCTGATTTGTTCAGAAAGGCAGTATAGATGACGGGGCATTGATGCAGTGGACTTCCTGTTTTGAGCGACAAGGCTTGAAATCGTGAGACATAGCGGCTCTTGACCCCCTTCAGACTGCACTGCTTGCCTTGACGGAAACGGACGCAACCGTGTGAAGACAAGGTCAATTGGCAAGAAGGATCACGAAGATGAGAAGGTGATGCGACGCGCAAGAAGAGGGAGCACTGAACTCGCTCAAGGATTGCGGGCTTTTTCCTGTCATTCATCACTTTGGATCATCACGCGTTGGCGTTTCTCGAACGAAAAGTCGATGCCCTCAATTTTTCTTGTACAGAGACGCAATGAATGACGCGTACAAGATGCGAGTGAAACAGGCCTGTAGCTGTCAGATTATTGCGTCCTGAAGATCATCACGCACACAAACAAACACACGAGACACGCACATATCCACCCACCCACCCACCCGCCCACGCACACGTACGCACACATACGCACACACACACACCCTCCCTCTAGCTTGAGTCTGACTCGCCACTCCCAAGATAGATCTCTCCTCCACCTTGCCTCATCGCACCAAAAATCACACGGGACACTGATACATCCGGTGGCAGGTGATATCTCTGTCACAAAGCAAAGAAATGCGTTTGAAATGGGTTCAGATGTCCACAATCTTGTCATCATTAGGAGCCTGGCTGGGAGGCATTTTTAAAAGTTTATTCCCCACCCCCTTTAACTCTCAAACAATTTTCAGTCACACCCAAGCAACGGCCCCGCCACCCGACAAACTCACAAAACTTGCCTCGAATTCCTGTTCTCTTGGCTGGTTCGAATTCTCGCAATTCAATTGCTCGCCACGAACAGCAGAACCAGAAGCTACTGCACTGACTGACCCAAGGCGCGTTCACGCAGAGCTGTTTTTACCACGACGCTGACACAGGTCATCAAGTTTCACTACAGTTGGGCTCCTACTGTCCTGACTACCCTTTCTACTTTTTTTCTGACAGAGACGCAAAAGTTCAAAAACGACGGCTACAAAAAGTCACGTCAATGTTCTCGGGTTTCTGCGAAGCTACTGAGACAACCGAACCCCCCCGGACCAATCACAAAACCTATTGTCAACTTTCCAATTGTTCATTAAATTTGAGACCATCAGACCTTTCACGGCTTTCTCCGATTAATTAGCAAGATTAGCTCCATGTGCAGGTCCATGAAACAATCACCCGTGGGACGCAGAAAAAGATGACAACGTAGTAGCAAAAATGAAGCGGTCACAATGGAGTACACACACACACACACACACACACACACACACACACACACACACACACACACAGCATCAAAATGCCCAAAACGAGACTTCACGGTGTCTTTGCCTGAGAAGGATTTTTTCGTCCCGACGGCAAAAGAAGTTTTCAGATGTTTCAGCTTGAAAAGGTGTTCACCGTCACGACGAGTTTTGTCAGATTGTCAGCCTTGGTTGGATCGCAGGTTCTGGACCCAGTGCGATGAAACTCAAGAGTCCTGGTCAATTTTGAAAAACTAACAGTTTGTACGAAATTCGGCCTGCGAAGCAACAACGTCTTCAAATTTCTCTTGTTAGATGACTGGAAAGGGAGGTGCGCTTCACCCTTGATCTTACACTGATCTTCCAGTCGACACACGTCTCGTTTTGTCGTCTCAGTGTTGTGTTTCTCTTTCACAGCTGTTGTGGACTCCACCCAATCCGAGCAAGTGGAGAAAGATCAAACATGTCTCAATTCAGCTGAGCACAGTCTTGACGCTGAGGCTGGAGCTCGAGCTGGGTGGGGTCAGGAAGCTGCGAGACCTTTGCGGCTTGAGGCAGCTGGAGAGAGACAGCGGATTTGACAGTGGTCACCGCAACTGTCGAAGCACATTCGCGGTATATCTCTCCCTACGTCGACAAGAATGGCCCAGTCCCTTGGTCGTTTTTGCACTGCATGGATTTGCCGCACTGTCAGTGCCTTGGGGCCTTTTCGCGCAACAGACTGAGACATGTTCTTTGCATCTTCTCGCACACAGTGCTTCTTTTTTGTTTGTGATTCTCACGTGATATTTTCAAATCACAACCAATCCGGCGCAGTTGTCTGACTGATTTGTTCTTCTTGCTGGGCACAGAACCTTCAGAACCTGTCGCGTGTGCCCTCGTTGTTTTGGAAATGGGTTCTCGCCGGCCAAAAAAAAATTCTGTTCAATCACACAACGCTTTCCTCGACCTATCTCGGCTTGCTGTGTGTGTGTGTGTGTGTGTGTGTGTGTGTGTGTGTGTGTGATATTGCGGCGTGAGAACACTGTCATCTTGTCCACCTGAACTGACTACGCAGCTTCGTTGGTGGGGAGATTTGTGAGGTTCTTGTGGTCACTGCAAACTGTACCGCGAACACACCATTCTTGTTCAAATTGAAGATGTACCACAAAGCAAAGAAGAAACACCCACAAGGCAAGAAGAGACGAGAAAGGTTCTCGTGAGTTTCGTCGAAAAGGTGCGTCAAACACAAGTATCTATTTCTGCGTATTTCTGCGTCGCCACGCCTTGTGTGGACAATCTATTTACACCGGATAGGTAACGACAGGAAATCATTTTCCTTTGTTTTCCCCTGCGTCTCTTTCCTTTCTCGCCTCCTTTGTTTGGCTAACGTATTGTGGTTCATGGGTTGCAATATCAATCGATGGAAATATTCGCTGCACGATCAAAGAGATCTTTCTCTGTGAGCCAGGAATTCTTGATGGTTTCAACGGTTTGCATCCTTTCCTGAGACATGTGTTGTTGGGGGGGGGGGCTTGGGCTGTTTCACCACCATGGAGACGCGTCGTGAGTTGCAGCCGTCAGGATGACACCGTCGCGCGGCGGCGCTGAATCGACGCAGCGCCGGGACTGACTTGAGCGGTGGCGACGCGACGCGACGCGACGCGACGCTACACAAGAAACGTAGTCACACGCATGACACAGAATCTCACCCTGTAGATTCTTCCACACCACAAAAATGTTACGTGCAAAGCAAAAGACTAATTTGTTGTTTGAATTTGTTTGTTTTGGTTATGTTCTTTCCGTTTTCTTGATCTTTTTCCTCATGTTTGAAAAGAAAGTGCAGAAGTTGTTCAGAACGACAGACAACACAGAAGTCCCCGAGGAATGCAGAGCGGACTGTTTGAGCTCTGCACAGTTATGCACCCCACCAGGTGAGATTTTACATCCAGGCTCACGCGTACATCCACGCCTTCAATTTGCGGAACTTCGCTGGTTTGCAACACTTTCCTGTCAAAAGAAACCTGATCAAAACCACTTTCTTGAAACACTTCCCTTTGAACAGAAAGGTTTGCTCTTTTGAGAATGTAGAAATCTATTAGGCTGAAATTTTCAAGACTCTTCATTTGTTGAGACTGAGATCTGGTTTTGACAGCTGCAGCTCTGATCACAAACTGACAACATCCTATCGCAGACTCAAATGTGTTCATTGAACCACACTTTGGACCGGCAGCACTCGCCACGTCAACCCGCAGAGACGTCGCAGAGCTGTGCGTTCACTGGGCGCTGATGTTACTGCGAGAGTTTTTTCTGCCATAGTCCGTTACAAAGGACCAAAACTAATGCTCAACCATGAATGTTCATCCAAAGAAAGCAACTTTTTAGGTGATTTGAGATGGGTTGCACGATTTGAGCCAAATCGGTGCGAGCCAAATCGAAGCACCTATAGGCAGCCTCTTCCAAAAGTATGTCAGCAGCAGTTTCATAGTCAAGATGAGAATTAATTTAGGACCTTTTGGGCTCTTTTGGTTCATTTTGGGTTGGGGATAATGCGCGAGGAAGGAATTTGTCAAATTTGAATTTTTAGGTTTCTGAGGT
>JAAUXT010021196.1_pt1 | contig 10759 bp, 12 predicted proteins | sample 7278171 | NCBI WGS metagenome assembly JAAUXT01 (sample SAMN14350112, study PRJNA611818) | marine sediment metagenome | isolation source: surface marine sediment (1.8m) | place: French Polynesia: Moorea | collected 2018-08 | reverse complement strand
TTGCAACTATATGTGCCCTTGGAACACTGTATGCCCTTGGAACACTCATTCTTGCCCTTGGAACGCTTCATCGGCCAATATTTGGTTGCGCGCAACATCTAGTTTTGTTTTCGTCTGTCAAGAAGTGGAACACGGATACAGGGGAGCCCTGAGGGCTCGGTACGCCCGGAAGATTTTGACTTCCAAGGTTCGATCTTTTATCAAGACCGAGGTCATCCCCTTTAACGCCAATCCCAGGTCTGCTGGAAGAGTCTTCTGCTCAGAGGTTCACTGCACCTCGTCTCGTGAAGACAAACTGCCGCCTTCAGAGGATTCTGTGACATCTTCTGTTACGGTGTTGCTCTCTCGAACACCAGAATATGAAAAGTATAAGCGTTTCCGATTCCTCAGTGGGCATGAAAATATTCTTTTCATCACACAACCTCGCAAGCTGTTCGAACTTGGATTGTTCGGGTGCTAATTTGGTGATTCGTGATCGATGGATCAATACCAGACATTGACAAGTCTCTGTGATGTTGCGATTTCTTCGGCGTTTTCTGCTTTGTGCCACCAGTCTTCATCAGCTGGCGGCAATACTTTGAATTGTGAGCAGACTCACCAGAGAGGGTGAGGACAGGTTCAAAACTGGCAAATCAAAAACCCTGGTGTCGCCTTGAGGCTTCTTTTGTCTCTGCACCGCTTTGGGGAGTGTTCTCCCTGTATGCGCAGCTTTTTGGCAAAAAGAATCTGACCATCCCCTCTACAGCTGCAGCCATGTGCAAAACTGTTCGGAGTACAATGAGTGAGCAACGGACTGCAGAATTTGATTCCCTCCTTATCGTTGCCTGGGCGAGTCCTGCCCGGGAGATAAGAAGCTGCCATTCATTACCCAGCAATTTACCTCCCCAGATGAAAATGACAGACAGGACCGAGCCGCGAGGAGAGCTGAAAATGCCTGGAGTGAACGAATGGCTCTTGGCGCTTTTGCATTTTCTTGGTGCAAGAATATAGTGAAGATATTCCAGGTGACAGTAACTTTGTCCTTTGCAAAGCAACTGTCTTTTTATCCACTGGAATGCTCTCCCATGAATTCGCCTCAGAAATCCAGTGACGAGGATGATGTCTGAGCCATTTTGTCACCCTGCTTTCCCTTCAACGTGGGCGGGGACTCTCCACAGGTGCAAAGATTCACGAGAGTTGACTGTGGAGCGACGTTGAGGCTGATTCGCTGACTGCCAGCTGAATCGGTGTTCGAAGGATTGTTTTGCCTTTGCGCTTCTGTTGGATATTTTTCACGCAGACCCTCTCAATTGGAGTTGGAAAACGATAGTTGCGAACGGCGCCGTGTCTCCCAACAAAGCCACACAATCGTTGCCTGTGCTATCATTTTCATTCGCGGCAGCACACGACTCCCAGGGGAGAGTGTGCCCTGCGGGCTGTGGCTGTGAGGAAACGTCCAAGCATCTCGCCTCGTAGTGGTTCCCTGTGATCGGGATGTGGATCCAAGGGGTGGGTCCAGGTTTGGGTCAATGGAGAGCCGCCTTTCTTGGGGAGCAACCTCAAATGTGACAATTTTCACAAGAAAGCGAAAACCAACCAAAAGTGTTGCTGCAAAACCGGGGGGGTGTGATTCTTTTAGAACCGGATGGGGATCGGGGGGTGTGCCCCGAAGCCCCCTGGATCCGCCCCAGGGATTTCAGTAATGAAGTGCTATGCACCAGACAGAGCGGCACCTCACCCAACCATAAACACAGTTCCGCTAAAGGCTGCAGAGCAGCTTTCCCTTCATCTTGGCTCCTGCGTGGTGTTTCAGCAGTTCGTGCACACACAGTGAGACAAAACCGGCAGTCACTTCAGGCAGAAAGGGCTTCGTGTTTGTTGCATGATCAGAGGGGAAAACCTCGCTCTCGGAGAAACATGGATGCGACAGTACGTGTGTCCAGTGACTTCGCTCGGACAGGGCCAGCTCGGTGGCGGATGTGGGATTTAGTCAGGGGCTAGGGCCGTCAGGAATGCTCCACGAAAGGGTGTGATTTGCTGTTTTCAGGTGGGGGGGGGCGGGGTGGGGGCGGACCCCGCTCCCTGGATCCGCCCCTGCAGCCAGTCCATTGAGTCCCGTCGGAGATGTGCCTAATCGTCGTTGATGTATCTGCGGGCAGAGGCTGGGTTTTCAAGGGCCGAGCTGACGGGAACTTGTGTCGCCATGTGAATGAATGGGAGTCTCCGTGCAACTGGCGTGTTGGGGGGAATGACTGACCAGCAGCGAGCTCATTTGCTCGAAGGATCCCACAGTTGTGTGGGGCTGAGAAATGACTTTCTCAGGTCCGGGGGTGCTACACGACAAATGTGAGGACCTCACGAAAGACGGAACCAAACAGGACCTTTTTGTGGGCATTTTTGTCCGATTTCAGGCGAGTGCCTTTCTTCGGGCTGTGTATGAGGGAAAGATGGATGTCGTCATGAAGATGATGGAAGAAGACGGGGTACCTGTGGACGTGCAAAACCAGGTGAGAGCGCTTTGTTCGTTTCTAGTTTCTTGCTTCAGGTCTTGCGTCATTCCAGAACCAACGATAGACGCAGACATAGTTTTTCAACCAGCACGCAGAGTAGCACTCGTCTTGCCGTTGATTGCAGTTTTTCAAACGTTCTGTGGAAACTTGCACGTCCCTTTGACAGCGGTTCTTTTCTTTCCAGACTGGTCTCCAGGCGCTTCATTTCGCAGCGAAACGAAACAACGTCGAGTTGGCCGATGAGCTCCTGAAACGCGGAGCAAAGGTCAACTGTGCCTCACTGGTCAGTTCCTTCTCGTCCTTCATAACAACAAAAGAACTGAATGTGGATGCTTTCATTTGTGCTTGTGCGTGCGTGCGTGCGTCTGTCTGCTTGTCTGTCGCGCGTGTGTGCTTGTTTCCAATTTTCTTATGAACTGCACTGAACAGTTTGCAGTTCTTTTGGTTGATCCACAGATTGACATGATGATGCATCTGGTTGCCAGCATCAGTCCCTGCAGCTGTTGTGTCGGTGTTCCGAGAATATTGTGCAATGATTGAGTCATTGATTCCCCCAATGCCACATCGCCCATGATCAATCGACGTGAGGAGTTGGTCCACGGAGGCCACGGAGGCCCCGATCTGCGAGCTCCGACCGGATGATGCTGGACTCGCGAGTTCCGCTGCATTCATCTTGAGGCCAAACACTCAGGAAGCCCAAGGTCCAACCTCCACCGGATTGAGGTCAGGGAGGGACAAACAGAATATGGACAAAAACATGTGAAAGGAAACAATTGTCCTGCAGTGCAACATCGAGGGCGAAGAATTTTTTTTTTTTTTTTCGTGAGTCGGAATGCAAGGCCTCCCTTCCGTCTGATTCCTTCTCGATTGGTGAAAGAGCTTGTTCTGCAACAATTCAATTTTAAATTGATTGGGCTACGGATTGCGAATTGATTTCAGAATGTGTTGAATGTGAATGTGTTGAAAACTGCTGTCTTTGCACTGAAAGCTTCGGTTGTCTGTTTCAGCAAAGGTCATCTGATTCTGGCTGTGTGCGTTCTGATAGGATTTTTCGGGTGCATCGAAATGAGAGTTTGCCGGTCACCATTGAATCTGTCTCTGTCCGGTGACCGAATTTTGGCCCCAATGCCGGAGCTGCATGTATCCAGATTGCCTCACTGGAACCTCTATTGACTTTTTGGGCTCAAGGATCCCTCCTCGAGAGGTCGAGTTCAGACACATTACGATGCGTTGTGGTCCCGAATTCGAATTGATTCAAGATTGTTTGGCCTCAGTGTATCTGAATATGACATGCGTTGGGCCGGTCACCGCTGTGGCGGAAAATTTCTCCTTGCAAATTGGCCCGCTTGTCAAATGTGGTCAAAAACAAGAAGGACAATTTCCTTTGCTCCTGTTCAGGTTGAGTTGTGATAGATTGACGAAAGGGGATAGTTTTGTACACAGCTCAGATTTTAGTTTGCTTGATCAAGGCAACGCGCATCCATCGAAGGAAAAATCAGCTTTGGTCTTTGGTTGCAACAAAACTTCCCCCAAGCGTATTTGGGTGCTTCTGTTGTCACACACACACACACACACACACACACACACACCAACACACACACACACACCAACACGTTTGGTTGTTGTTGACAGACAAACAGACAGACAGACACACACACACACACACACACACACACACACACACTTGACTGTTCCTTTGTAATGCGCGTTGCAGAAGGGGAACACGCCTCTGCACGTCGGCGCACTCATGGGTCACTCCGAGATCATCAAACTGCTGCTGCGGAACGGAGCCCAGGTCAACCAGCAGTCCGACTGCCACGGGGTGAGTGTGCAAGGAACACATGGTTCACGTGCAAAACGCGTCGCTTCCCCACTCAAGGCCACATTCCGGTGAAGTCTGGATTTGCTTGAGGCGAAACGAAGTCAGGAGCAGTAGCTTGTCTGGGGAGGGAGGGGCGCATGACAGGTTGTAACGGATTGGACTCTGTGTTGCAGGAGCTGTTCACTCCATTGTACATGGCGGCGCAGATCGGGAACCAGGAGATCGTCATGCTGCTGCTCGCGCAGGGCGCAGACCCCTCCACGCGCACCAAGGTGTGTGTGTGTGTGTGTGTGTGTGTGTGTGTGTGTGTGTGTGCATGTGTGTGTGTCTGTGTGTGTGTGTGTATGTGTGTGTGTGTGATGCAGACTATTCGCTCGCACATGGGAACGTGGGAATCAGCTTGGTTACTGTTCTGCTGAAGAACCGTTGCACTTACTGCTGTTCTCATTCCCGCTCAGAACGGGTGTTCGGCGCACGACGTGGCGGTGCAGCAGGGTCACCAGGTGGTGGCCGAGCTGCTGAACGAGTACGAGCGCCGCCTGCGCAAAGGTTCCCATGGCGACGACGCGGAGGAGAGCAGCAGGGAGCCACAACCAGCAGCAGGTCAGACCAGGTCCTCGCGCTCAAAAACACGAGAGGAAAATACAAAGTTTGCTGTAACTTGGTTGTGTCTGAAGTCAGGGTCTGCGTGAAGGTTGCACTGCGCGCATCCTTTGGCATGAGTGTGCCCTTGTCCACCTCTCCAGCTGGGGCACATGTTTTGAGACGAAAAAGTGACGCGTTTTGTTGCGCTTGTTTCCTGTCAGACGGAAAGGCGGAGGGCGCTGTGGGAGGCGCGGCGGCGGCGGGCGGTGGCGGCGGCGCGGGGAGCGGGCGCGGCGGCAGGAAGACCGCGGCGCCGCCCGTGTGCTCCGACGTCTGCGCCAGTCCGCGCAACAGCCCCAAACACGCGCACCGCAAACTCGAGCTTCACAACGGTCAACACCGAAGCGAAGACTCCGCAGACTAGGATTTTACAATCTCACTCATCTAGGCAGTTTTTCAGTATTTGTGTCAGCAAATCTTCCTCCAAGACAGTGTGGAGCTGTGCATGATCTGAGCGAACATGGGAGTGCGGCAGATTTTTCTTCCTTTTTCGATCTCTCAGACTTGCAAGTGTTTGTGAAGCGGCTTATGCAACACCGTGTGGCGAACCAGTTGTGAGACAAACTCTTCAGTCTTTTTTTTACTTTGCTGAAAAATAGCAGTATCGGAGGGCAATCAGTTTTGCCCCATGTTGCTTGCAGTACAACACTCGTGACGTTTGGCTGACTTCAGTCCTTTCATCAACATGCAAAAAGACTACATGTGCTGAGATGCTTTTTTGTTTACGCTTTACATTAATGAATCCAGTCGTTGAGCCACACGTTGACTCTGCTCCCAAACAAGATGTTTCTCACTGTTACGTGCTCTGTTAGCCTCAGGAGCAGCTTTGGTGTCAGCGTGAGCTGCGACTCATTTGCTGTCTTGAGATCAACAAAATGGGTTTACTCGGTGGAAGCAGATCTACTCTAGTCAACAGAGATGTGTATTGTTTTTCTCACAAACACTGAAACGGTCAAGATGGTTGACATCAGTCGATTCGGAGAAAGACAGTGACAGTTTGTTCCTTCTGGCCAGTTTTGTACGAGGTCTGTCAACGAATTTCCCCTGAATTTTCAACAACACCTGAACGGCGAAGCCACACACCAGTTGATGTGGTGAATCTGGCTCTGCCAGTTGGTGTGGTGGAAGCGAGGGCAAACAACGAGAGGAACGGGAAATTCGTGGACGAACCGGGAATTTGATTTGGTATCAGTTTTCTATGGGCGGGCAATGTGCAACGCACAGCTCCGAATCTGTTGTGCATTTTCAGATTCATGTCTTTTGACTCGTTCAGTCAGTTTGATTGTTCCAATCGCATTGTTTGAACTTTTGATGTCAGCTGCCAGGAAGCAGTCGATCTGTTTTGCGCTTTCTTGCGCGCGCTTCAACTTTACTTTGTTCATTTTACTCAGCATTCAGTGCCATTGATGTGTTCGTTTTCGAGGCGACAGGTACCGTTCCACCCGCGCACAAGACTCCAGTTTGGCCCCAGATAAGCAACAAAAGTGGGAGTGCATCTTCTTGGGCAAGTGGGAATTTTGTACTTGTGGAGGGCACACAACGACCCTGGCCCCACCAGTTGGGTGTGGTGAGTCTGTCCCTACTTGGTATGATGGATGGACCATGATTCAGGAAATCATCAAGGCAAAAGTTGTGGTGCGTCTTGTACACAGGTGGACACGGTACTTCACTGCGCAAAAGTCCCAGTCAAGTTTTTACGCGAGATCCGTACGTTTATTCATTTCAATTGTAGCAGTATGCTTGAACAAGTAAAATACATGAATGAACCACATAAAACTGTGATTCCATTTCAAAAAGGTGTGTAAAGTTTCACAAAGTTATCTTGCTCGTTCCATCGAAAAACAGTGAGATATGTGAATGACGATATTCAGCATGTGAGTTGCACTGTGTGGTGGTGGTGTGTGAGAATCAACTACGAAAAGCGCAAAATATGTGAAGATTTCCGTTTGTGTTGTGAAAAGGCGTGTCTGTAGCAGTGTCGACAAAACGTAGTCTACACACACACACACACACACACACACACACACACACACATACCTCAGAACAATACACATTTGTGGCCCTTGGATACAATGAAAATATTCGAGTTTGCATTGCGGACAGATTGCAAAAGTGCAAACTGCAAAAACATCGCAATTGTACAGATCTTTATGTGCTGCGCGTCTGCGAATCGCTATCAGGCGACGCGGCCATGTCCCTCTTTCTGTAGTATTTGATGCACGGAAGGAGGTAGTACACGCACCCGGCGCACACGAACATACTGCCTCCGAAGTAGAACGCGGACGCGAACGACTTGGTTCTGTCGAGCAAGATACCTGGAAATAAGAGGGCGGAGTTAAGATTTAGAAATCAGCACTGAGAACTCTCAATTCTGGGAGAGTGCTTTGCACTTTCATTCCGGCAAAATTTGCCTGATGGAAAATTCTTCATTGGGCTCAACGGAAAACAAATCTGTAATCTGAAACACTTGCACAGGTGCGCGAAAAAAGAACACGCCCAAGGTCAGCGTGACACGAGCCTCACCCGCGATGGGCGCGCCCAGCATGGACGCGAGGCCCCGCACCATGGACAGCAGCCCGAAGCTGTTGGTCAACTTCTCCAGCCCCAGGAAGTCCACCAGGAAAATGGTCGTCAGCGACACAAACGGACCTGCAACGAGACCGTTGAGTTTTTTTTCGGTATGACTGGTCTCAATTGTCTTTGAGGCAGAAAACAGAAGGCAAGATTCTTGAGTTTCTCGCAATCTGAATTCACTGTGCAATGGTGGCATCAAAACACGCATCCAAAAGAAGCAAAGCACCACGAGACTCGTGTGTGTTACGATGCAGACGGACGGTTACGAATGCAGACGGACGTTTGGTTAGCATATGAACGCAGACTCTGGGGCGCGACCCAAGGCCGACTCAAACTGGAAACGACGCGTCGCCAGCCGAGTCCCTGCAAAAGTCGACGCAAGCAGCAGTCACAAATACCGGGGCGCAACGCATCCAATGCGACCCAGGCAGCATGCGGGAGGGACGAGCACGCAACGTGAGACGCATCCAAAGCGAATCAGGCCCTGGAACGATAAAGGGCGCAACGCATGCATCACACTCACCGACGCAGAAGCCGAGCACAACGCCGTACACGACGAGCGCGGCGAAGCTCCGACAGAGCGGCCCGACGAGCAGCGTGGCGACGCCCGCCAGCAGCACCGTCACGTTGTTGACGTGCACGTAGTCGACGCGCGGGAGGCTCGCGAGGACGCCGCCCGCCGCGCGCCCCACCGTGTTGCTCACGCCTGCAAATACGCTGTACAATAACACTGCACAATGAGTGCTGGATCTTGTTTACCAGGGGTCAAGGCACATTGCGACCCATCAACTGAAGTGGTTATGACAAAACGCTTCAATGTTCTGAAGAACGAGTGAAAGAGCGCGCTTGTTGAAACGGACAAGGTTTTGACGCATAATCAGAATGATGTGCCCACGCACAAAACCAAGACCCGACTTGCCTGCCTTTCAACACCACAAATGTTCAGACCCTTTGTTGCACATACGTACCTATCACGGAGATGATAACGGCAGCTTGTTGAGTGCTGCTACCCAGGGACACGGCGTAATCCACGAGGTACACAATGGGTATGAAGTACCCGACCTGGATGAAGACACTCGCGAGGCAGATGACCAGGAAAGAAGGGTTGGTGAGAATGGTCAGGTCCAGGAGGTGCAGGAGCCCTCTCCGAGCGCGCTGGCAGAGGCTGGTGTCCTCCAGCTCACCGGGCTCAGGCAGCACCGTCACGCTCGCCAGGTACGACTTAAGGTCCGGGTGCGACTTGTACTGCGGGAGACTGGCCACGCTCCCGGTGTACAAGACGTCCTGTCTCCGCAGAGGGTTCAGCAGGTCGTGGATCACCTTCGCCCTCGCTTCACTGATCCCGTGATGCGAGGCGTGGTGCGACTTGGCTGCAATTTCATGGCAAGATTGAGCAGCTCGAGTGTGTGACGCTGAGGCCTGAATCGGGACCATGAGCAGCTTGGAGTGCGGTGCTCTGAAGTCGCCTTTGTGTCCGCGTTTCTCCATGATGGGTGTGCGCGCTGCCAGCTCCTGACACGACTGAGTCTCGTTGATCTCTGTGTCCGACTTGCTTCTCCCGCGATCAGTGAATCCGAACACGCCCACAGAGTTGATGCCTCCCGAGGACGCGTTCTTTTTCTCTTCCGGTGAGGATAATTCCACATCGCTCCTGTTTCCGTGGCTGACTGTGTTCGCCCTCTGGCGCGAGAATGCGTTTTCCACAGCTCTCCTGTACAGCTGCACGCTTTCGTCCCGTTTCAAAGGTCCGCTCGAAGAGTGCTTGATTTCCACCACAGGAGTCTCCAGAAGTGGACCGGTCTGCTCCAAACTGTCCTCGTCTGTGAGTTGACTGTCCAGCTGAGAATTGTGCTTCTGTTGAGGCAATTCCAGGGGTCGCATGACAGCGCCAAGCACCAGACCCTGCAGCGTGACGCCGGCCAGCAGAGTCAGGGCTCCCCGCCAATCGTATTCGTTGGTGAAATACGCCGCCAGAGGAGCGAAGATCACCATTCCGAATCCGGAGCCAGAACTGGCAATTCCAGAAGCGATAGGCCGTCGCTTCTCGAAGTAGTACCCGACCATGACCATGGAAGGAAGATAGATAAGAGCAAGGCCAATTCCTGAAACGAAGGAAAATCCATCTTGGTTGACTGCAAACCAGTGAGTGTTCTCTGCACAAGCCAATGCCTGCATGCGGAAGGCTCCACACATTGTATGGTACTGGAAGACAAGAGCCCCAAACGAAATCACTGTTTCTTGAGGTACACACGTTGTTCTAATTTTTTTGTGCATGCACCCGACAACAGGACGCAAATTTTATTTTTCCCCACCTGGCTCCGCCTCTGCTGTGGTCGTGTGCGTTTGTTGCGCTCTATGGCCCTCAGAACGCGCCAGTCCGCTGTGGGGCCAATGTAATGACAGTACGTTCTGAGTGCATCATACCCACCTCCGAGGACGCCGTACGTGAGGATGAGCACGTCGACGTTCGGGGCGAACGTGGCGAGGATGAGCGCGACGCACGTCGTGACGCCTCCGGCCATCGTCACGACGCGGCAGCCGAGCGAGTTGATCAGCATGCTCGTGATGGGACCTGCAAAGAGCCCGACGCGATCAGAGACCCTGGACCAAGAGACTTTAGGTTGACTCTGAAATCGCCAGGCAGCACTGAGTGGCATTTTCTGGGGATACCCGTGTCTCATTTCATTCCATCGGCGTTTCCGTGGATCTTATTGTGTAGAGTCCTGCGGTGCATATTGACCTGTGACTGAAAGGCCATGTCAAGGCAAGGGAAAGTGATTTATCTGATGCATTCAAAAAATGTAGACTCTTTTCATTACAAAATGAATCCACAATTAGCAAGCTGCAAAATGTCGATTTGTTCATTGTGACAGCAAACGAAAACAGATTAATTTTGGCGGATCCACGGATCCGACCTCTGGTGGAACCTGGGGTGCTGCGCCTCCGAACAATGAAAAGAAAAATCAACCCCCCATGCACTGCCGCAGGTGCTTGGAGCACAGGCCCCCTCCAAAAGGTTCTCCTCCTGGGACCTCCATCCTGGATCCAGGAACGTGTCTCACGAAGATGTGCTCAGATTTAAAGGAAGAACGATGTCGTGCGTTTGAACGTTTATTCCAAGCTAAGAGAGTGCCTTATGGAACATCCTCCTTTCATAGAAATTTTGAAAAGATCAAAAACTACATTTTCACACTTTGCATGCATTACTACCAGCTGCCATTGCTGAGGG
>JAAUXT010099901.1_pt1 | contig 10762 bp, 13 predicted proteins | sample 7278171 | NCBI WGS metagenome assembly JAAUXT01 (sample SAMN14350112, study PRJNA611818) | marine sediment metagenome | isolation source: surface marine sediment (1.8m) | place: French Polynesia: Moorea | collected 2018-08 | reverse complement strand
TTATGGTACCATTTTTGTTGAGGTTTGTTTCAATTAAATTGTCTATTTATTGAGAATTCAACAGCTGTCTGCTCGAACATCCGGGTACTTTGCCTCTGATGCGGCTGTGACATCATCAAAACATTCGAATGCCATTTTGTGTGCTTTAGTTGGAATTTGTTGAATTTTGAGGTGAATTTGAGGTAATTTGCACAAGTTATGTATATATTTGGAATCTGCTCTTCAAGAGGATCACGCTGGTACCAGCGGTTTTGAGATTGGTTGAGTTTTTACTGATTTATTTGGGGTCGACATTGGCCGACATAGATCTAGGTCGGCGCCCGCCGACATCACGCAGTTTGCTTTTTATCTCCAAAACTACAGGGAATTCAAACTTCATCTTTGAATATGATCTGGCCCATTATGTCCCCCACCTTGTGTTAAAATTTGGTTGAGATTGGCCCAGTAGTTTTGGAGATATAAGACCAAATGTGTTGACATGTGTGTCGCCCAATGTCGGCGGTCGGTGTCGGCGGACGTGCGGGAGAGAGGACATCCTTCATCCTTTGGGTTGGGCATCAATTTAAAGGCCAACCATAGCTGTGTCATAAGGAGATCTGACACAGCTGTGGCTATGGTTGATGAAGCATAAAGGGTGCAAGTAGTTCAAATGTTCAAATCACCGCGAGCTCCACGGAGCTATTTTTTTTTCCTGACAGCAAGTCTTTACCTTGGCCTTGTTGTTGCTTGGGTGGTAGTTTAGCTCATGAACTGGCACAGCAAATGTTGTGCTTCTGCTGAAACCAAAGGTTCGTGTGAAAGAAATTTTGGGCGATAGGAACCTGAGAATTTTATGGAAAAAGAGAGCAAAACCCAGCTCTACTTCTCCACCCCTGCAGTTCATTAATTCTTCATTGCAACAGTACCCTGTTTATTCTCAAGAAATACTTAATTTCCACCCTGTTTTGAACACATCTCCAGTGGCCAGAAGCTCAACAAAATGTTTCGTTGTCTGTCACAAAAATGATGTGTCGAAGTCAGAAACCTAATGATTTTATGCAACCACATATCATGGATCAGTTTCTGGCTCAAATATTCACATTGGTAAAATGTGCTCAAGTTCCAAGAGCAAATGGTGTTGGAATCTAGATCTCATTGCTCTTGTTATGTGGCTCTGGAAGCAAGGGGTGCCACTCCCTTTCACCCTTCGCTGGGGTGCCATAGCTTTGCACATGGTGTTGTACAAGTTGCCCTGGTACCAGTTTGAAGAATCACAACCCTTTTTTGAGCTGAAAAAGAAAGAGATAAGTGTTGCTTGGAAGATATAATTCAATTGATGCCACCTTGAAAAGGTGGTCATAAGGTGCACAGAAATTTCAGATACCCAACTTGTCTTGGGATATTGTGCAAAATAGAAACTTACCAAATGTTGTAGAGTAAGCTGAACTGGTTCGACAAAGTTTAGTTTCGGTTTAATAATACGTTCATGATTGTAAATGGACAACAAAAGCAGGATGAACATTTTGTATATATATTGCAGAAAGACAGAAGTCCAGGTGAGACACTTCATGCAGGCTGGGACTCATTCACACTGTGAGAAATATTCTGCACAACCATTCCCAAACTGGCAATGTGCTACACCTGTATTGAAGGCCGGGTTTGCAGTGGAAAACATGTCAACATCAACTCCAGCTCACAAGAGACAAACCACAACAAAAACACATCACAGGTGTCACCCAAACCACATGAGATGAACAAATGGCAATCTTAGGTACCTCAGTTTCGTATTCTCCTCAGGGACTCACGTCCACTCTCTTAAATCCAGGAAGAAGTTCCACATGTGTCTCAAAACAGAAGCCTTCATGTCAGCACAAAACCCCATCAAATAAGCTTCTACAATGTTGCATTGTACAGCTGCTTGACTTTGTCCGCTATGTGGCGCTGCTTGAAGTAAGTTGCATGTGATACAACTAGCCTCATGTAAACCACACTGGTCAGTCCCAGTTGGGTGTTGGCTCGAGTGGTGATGCCCCTCTCATCATTCCCATCAGCTTTCACCAGTGAGTGTATCTCACTGGCTCTTCTCCCAGAGTAGGCAATGAAGTTGATGCTCAACCTCTCCTTGTACTGGAAAATTTCTGGTCTGAAAAAGTCACCTGGATGTTCCAAGAAGTACTTGTGAAGATTTACACATTTGTCAAGACTGGCAAAGAGGCTTCCTTCAAGTCCACCAGGAGGATATTCCATCCTTCCCACACTTAAAGGCACAATTCCCAGCTCTTGCTGAATATGAGCCACCACTCCACTATTCACAACATTGGCACTGACTGTAAATACATCCTGCTTTTCATGCACATAGTTTACAAAACACTTGAATTCACTGGTATTTACAAAAATAATATCATCATCCACTTTGACAATCACATCATTTGGACCACTGTGCATTTGGTAGTATTCATAAAATCCTCTCAGTTGTGAGGCTATTGGATTCTTGTGTGGCCTCTGGACAAAGACAAAATCATATTGCTTTGCTTTGGCCAACAGAAAATCCAAGTTTTTCCTCCAACCGAGTGGATCCAGTGAGGTAAAATGCCACAAATGCACCACATTGACAATTCCTTGATTATGCAGTTGAACCCAGTATTTTTCCTGGAAAGCCAGCCTGTCTCTTCTCCCAGCAAAAACAGCCCAGGTAACATTGATATCAGCCTTGAGGGTTTTTGCACTGTCACATTCGTACTTGGAGCTGTACAGGAACACTTTTGTATCATTTGGAGGATTGTGTGTCTTCTCTGTCAGATTTTGCAATTTATTCACTTCTGGCAAAGTTTGCTGGAAGTTTTCATGGTGTATTCTGTGTTCAGGAATAAGCCTGGATGAAAGTTGCCAGGTACTTGTCAGAGTGATTGTCACTGTGGGAGGAAAAAAAGCAGACAGTAAATTTTTCAGGCAAATACTGTGTGTCTGCAGCTTGTTCAGTTTCAAAAACTTGGTGGCCCTTATAACATCCTCAAAACACCAAAAACTCTACAGATGAGTCTTTCCTTCCTGCTACAAATTTGGACAGTACTGGACAAACACCATGTGAGTGAGTAGTGAGACTGCAGAGGAGTGGAGTGCAAAGCAAGCCAAGGATCAACAATGTAGCCATCAATGAGATTTTGCTTTGTACCTGTGCAGACCAAGACCAGGAATATTGTGAAGAACAACTGGAATGACCTCACACTCAGCTGTCTTGAAGAGCTGGGCTGGATCTGTACAACAATAACACTTTGCCCAAGTCCAAGTTTGAAACTTGTTTTTGTTGGCAAACAAGTGAAACCCTTTTATTTTCATGATTGGCATGACTTTATGTGGACAATCAACCATTCACCACAAAATCAAACCCTTTACCTTGTTGCCTTTCATAATGACAACACTCTCATGGCCCTGGTGAAAAATGTTCCTGAGTAGGTGATCCACTTGATATTATCCAGCAAACACAAAGCCTGCAACAATGGTGGGATGTGTTCCTTCGATTCCCAAGCCCAGATGAATTCCTTCATACAACAGTCAGCTACAAACAAAATACACATAGGATTTACTTTGTGCAGCAATAACTGATGAGCAAGAGACACAGTCACTTTGGTTTCTACTTCCTCTTCAAATGAGATGGCTCACAGCTGTACATTTCTCAGAGATCAAGACAATTCCACCACCTGATTTTGTCCAATGTGGTCACTGATGGGTATCTTTGAAACAGTTTGGCTGCTTCAGGGAGGTTTTGCTCAACACATGTTCCAAAACACACCTTATGGAATGCACTTGGCAGCCAATCAATAGATATGGAATCTTCAACATTCAACAGTGACAGTTCTGGCTGCAAGCCACTGATGAAGTTTAGTTTTCTACTGACCTGTGGACACTTGCTGTGGAAAATGACTTCCACAGAAAAGAAAGTATTGGAGGGTAAGACACAAATGTTTTTTTTAGCCTGGTGGATTGATCAAAGTTGCCCAGGACAGCCCTCTCCAGATATGGAGGGTAGAGCTCCAGCATTCAGAATTTATCATTTGTTGTTGCTGTTGATTTTTGTTTTCAAATCAACACAGAGAAGCAGAATCTAGATCCAACAACAATCTTTGCTGTTTTTTGTGGCTCTGGAAGCAAAGGGCGCCACTCCCTTTCAGCCCTGTACATGCAGAACTGCCATAGCTGTTTTCAGTTGAAGAAGGTCTTGTGGGGAAAATGTGATGCTTTTGGTGCCAGATAAGTTGCCTGACTGGCTTCTCTGTGTCTAGAATCAATTTACTGAAAAAATCCAAGAACATTTGGCTGTTGTTGAGAAGCTGGGAGCTGGTCTTCACTTGAAGATACTCAGTGGCCCATTTTGGTTTGTTGCAGGACACCACATGAGTTCTGGTTCACAGCTCAACTCAGGTGATAATCCCAATGCCTATGTAATTGCATGTTGTGTTGGGCTGTCTTTTTCAAGTCTTCCACCAGGTTTTGTTTTGGTATGAGACAGGAGCATTTCACAGCTGCAAAACCAGGCTGTCAATAAAAAAGGCCCAAGGGCCATGAGGTGATTTGAGCAATTGAGCTCATTCAGGTAGCTCATATGGACATAAACTACAACGTCTCACCCACATAGTTTTTATTCCTTCATATTTCAGACACATGAAAAGTAGAAAAACCCTGACATCCATATGAGAAACAAACACATTTGCATTTCAAAGCCAGCTGCACAGGACCTGGGAAACTGACATGCTGTATTGTTACTCCAGTTCCCATTGTGACACGAATCTGCCCAAGATGTGTCAATTGAAAGATACAAGTTCTGGTTGATGCTGATGTTCAAAACTTGGTTGTCTGGTTCCTCACTCAATTGAGTAGGTATTACCCAAAGACCACATTTTTACAGCTCCCCTTGTTGTGAAAATGAGCAAAAACATGTATTGCACCTTGTGAGACCAGCTATGTTTTGTGATCTTTCAGGTGGGGACAAGTCAGCATTGAAACTTGCATTGTTGGTCCATTTGGGTTGAATTCTTGAATTGTTGATATTGTGCCTCTGAAGGGTAGGATGACTCTCAACAGCAAGTGATGGCAGCAAGGCCCTTTCCATTTTCAGAGGCCATGTTCTGATGATACTTTGCAAGATTTACACAGAAGTATCCCTCCATAGAGCATCATGAAGTAACAGTCAGTGTTATGAGGATGGGGCTTTATGTCCACTGTTCCACAACCAATTTCAGAAAAAAGAACTCCACCAGACCCATTTGGTTTATAGCCCATCAAAGTCATAAGATTCCAACAAGTCCAAGCCTTTCATTGTGGAACTCAAGTGTTCAAAGTGTTTCCAGCCACAGTGTATAGTTTTGTGAAGTATTCTGTCCTTTGAATACTCCCTTCTCCTCCCTGGCTTTGAAACGTCTTCACAAAGTTCTGGATTTTGCTTCAATGCAAACCACCTCCTGAAAGAGTCAGCACAGCACATTGACCCATCAACTTAACAAAAAAACTCGTTGCAGTGGCCATGTTGGCAAAAATGATGAATGTCAACAACTACAGAGAACATTACTTGTAAATATGGTTGTGGAAGACCAACATCAGGCACTCAAACTGTGAGACTGAGAACTCCCCACTCCACTTTGACTTTGGTATCACAAGTGTTTGGTTGTGTTCCAGTAACCATGACTGAATTGTGCTTGTGTTCTGAAAAGCAGCATTCTGTACAGGCCTGCAGAACTCATTCACTTTTCCATTGGTTTCTTTGAAAACATTGACTTCATCCGAAAAATTTTCGGGTTCTTGTGAAATCATGTGCCACAATGTGTTGTTCAAGAACTGGAACACTGCAATGTCAGTAACCTGAAAGACAATGTTGTTCTTCTTGCTCATTATTGTAATGATAAAATGTCCCTTTGTAGTTGAAAATTAGATTCACTCACCAACAACTTTTCAATGTACTCAGTCTCTGCCTTGCCAAGCCCATTTTTTGGTTTGTTGACATCTCTCTTGGACAGATATAAAATGTCCTGCATGTCCCAGCAGAATTTCCTCTTGAGCAAAACAAGGGATTCATCCTTATGGTCTGTGATCAAGACAAATCTGAAGAATGCACTCAGTTCCTTGAAAAAGGTTTCTGTGATGTGTCTGTCGTTCAAGACGTCCGGGTCCATGGCCAGAATCTTTTCTCGTTCTAGCAGCTTTTCCAGTTCTCTTTTGAACACAGAAAATAATTTATTTTGACCAGAGTGTGTTTTCAAGTACACAGAAACAGCTTGTGACACAGGTTCGCTCATTGCTGTGATGATAGGGACATCAGGATCCAGGTAGGACAATGCATGTTTGTTGCGTTTTGGTATATGGTCACTGAACTGAAATTCAAATACATGAAGAAACTATAATTACTAATTGGAACACTGGGAATCTTAGAACAACCAGGCATGACTTGTGGTCTTCAGTGTACCAAAGTGAATCCTCTGTCATTTGCTCTGCTGGGAAATCGGGTGTGTATTGCTGTCCCGATCTCGTCAGCAAGAATCAGAACTTTGTTCTTGTGCTTCAAAGCAAATCTGAAAAATGAAAACTGGACGTTCTCAAATGCAGAAAAGAAAATACTGCTTTGCAGGGGACATACATGGGTCAATTGTGTGAAGCAAACCTGTTCAAGATGTTTCTAATGGCACTGGATCCAGTTTCCGCCGTGTCAATAAAAGCCATCTTGGTGAATGGAAAACATTGTGTTGAATCTGAAAGGTTTCTCTTTTGAACAGCTGGTCCAAACTCAGTTGCTGCATGTACTTCAGCCTCACGTTGTGACTGTTTTGTTTTCCCCTGTGTGAGGGACAAAAAACTGCTTCCTGCTGTTTCTTTGCAAAAGATCTTGTACCCAGATCAAAAAGACATTGATTGGTACTCAACCTGTGAATGTGCTGATTTGAAACCTTGATACATCACAGCATTGTGCAAGCCCTCCAGGGTTCCTTCATGATGAGATGAACTGGACAAGACCAGCAGGAGGTAGGCCAGCCCAATGAAGTACAACAGTAGAAACCCACAGACACATGTCTGGAAATCGCAACAAAACACATGTGGACGCAAAAATTACAAGCAGCAGTGCATCTGGATTGTGAAAATGTGATTTAGTTGTAGAAAACTGTGCAATGAAACATCTGTTGCTTTTGGTGCAGCTGTCTTGCTCATTGTCCAGTCAAGTGACCAGCACACATCTCTGAGGGTGAGGCCATCAAGGAACAAACAGTCAAAGAGAAATTCACAAACAGCTGGTCAGAACTAATTTTCATGTTAATTCCGTAGCAGCAATACAGAAATAGAAAAAGGATACGAGTCCAGTGCAGAGAACCACTGACCTTGGTGTCTTTCATGGCCAGTACACTCTGTGTGACTTGTGCTTCACCTCTGAGCTTTTGTAGCAGGAGGCTGTGTCTGAATCTGGAAGTTGTAGTCCCCAGCACAACTCACAGAGGATGTCAGAACTCAAGGATCTAACTCTCCATGTTTTGCAATGGTAGAAGCTGCAAATCTGTGCAAAACACAAAATCATGACATGACAGGTTGATGCTTTCTGGCTGAAGTGACCCTCTGAGGAGCCATTGAATATGACAAGTTTGATCATCTTCCCCTCAATGGTTACATTTACTCTGAGTTGGACCCAAAGTGGCAGGTAAATTGTGAAGCATCCCAAAATTCTACCAAACAACATCTTCAAGAAAATTGCAACACTGAGGGAAACCTGTGTGGATTGAGTCAGGTTCTTGCATGCCACCATTTTTTGTCTTGTGTGCACACACCCTTCAACAATCCCACCCTCCCACCTGACCACAAAGTCTCATTCCAGTCAAACCAGCCAACAGCCACAATGTTCCATCAACACACAAGCCATTGATCACCCAACATGCCAAAGACAAAACTGGTGCAGCTGTTGCTCATGTCTGGCAACTTTGCCACCACAAGATTGATAATTGCAGTTATAATTTTGCTCAATTTGGATGGAAATGATAGTCCCGAACACCATAGAAATGGAAAATTACTTCCTGTCTAAGTTTTACATGGCACCAAAGGGTTCTGATGGGGGATAACCTGGTGCACCCTGCATGGCCACACTCTTTGCCTTTTGCAAATCAACGGTCAATGGGGTGCTTCAGGGAAGAAAAGTTCAATGTAGAACACGCACAGATTGGGTGTCCAGTCTGGGAGATTTTATTTCAATTTGGTACACCAATTTGGTGGAGTTTCAGATGTCACATTTCTTTTGACATGAATGCATCAACCTGGTTTTTTTCTTTTGCAATTTTACTGGGTGCTGTGTTGTGAAAACATTTCCCACATACAAGGTAAGAATTCTGAAACCAGAATCTAGATCCAGCAACAAGCCTCTGATGGTGTTGTTTTGTGGCTCTGGAAGCAAGGGGCGCCACTCCCTTTCAGTCCTGAGTGAGACTGCCATAGCTGTTTGGTACAAAACAGATTGTTGTGGATTACCAAAGGTCAAATGGTCAAATAAATTGGAATGAGCTTTTGTTCAACTGGGTCACAAAATGTTCAAGACTTTGTTCTTGATCCTGCTGAGGCCAATCCTGAATGGTGTGACTTGAAGATGGAGGCAAAGAAAGGACAATTCTGCCTTTGTGTGTTTGTCATGACAACAATGTCTGAGGTCTTTACTCAGACACTCATGCTGAGAACTTGTTACCTGGTTTGCTTTCCCACTTCCAGATCAGTGCACTGAGAGTTCCCAATGGTGCAAGTCAACTTTCAAGAGTGCAGACAGAAATTGTTCTGATAAACAGAGATGGCAAGATTTCAATCAGTGTGCTGGGAAGGCAGAAGTTGAAGAACAAACAACACAACAAACATGCAGGCTGTGTGTGAACAAAACAAGGTCTACACAGCCAGGCAACATGAGGCTTGTTTTGAGACATTCCTCCACCAGGTCCAAAGCTGAAACATTCCAAACATTTATTGCACAAAGCAGATGGAGACAAACCTCAGACAGTGGCAAACATACCTTCCTCACCTGGCTGCTTGAGGCTGGTTGTCCAATCAATTTTGAGTGCAAACATTCCTTTGTTGAGTCTGAGTCAACTGAAGCCTCCATTGCCTCAACCTGGCTGGAAGCTTTGGGCGGGGGGGTGATTGTGACAACAAAGCTCAAATCAATTGCCTTGATGTTGGGATGTGCATAAAGGGTTGTTTCTGAAAACATGAGCACACACTTGTGCACAGTTACCTGATGAACAGCTAATAGGGGCTGAGCATCAGGAAGTTGTTGTTTTCCTTTTTGGGGGTGGACAACAACAGAGCTACTTTTAGTTCTCTCTGAAACGTATTGGAGCTCTTCTGAAAAAAACACATACCCATGTGCACATAAACAAGCACATGGAGACACAAAATGAACTCATCTGCTGTTTGTGTGAGTCTCATGGCGAAAATCTTGAATGCTGCAAGAGAAAACTCGCTCATACCCAGAACAACCAGTGTCTTTTCACAAACACAAACATTTCGTTTATTTCACAGGTCACAAGGGAAAAGATGGACTTGGCTGGTTATTGGAAGGTGACGCAGAGTCAGTGAACGCTGACAGAGCAGATCCAGGGACTGAATGAAAAAACAAGGTATTTGGGACAAAGGAAGAAACACTGCCTGTGTCGAAGGAAATACATGGGCAAGAGTGCAAAATGGACTGGTATTGAATATCAAGGTTGCATCAGTTGGTACAAAACCATCATGCAGAACAACATGGGACAGAACATCATTGCAGCATCACATGGGACAGAACACTGGGGCAGCTTCATCTGCCAGAGAACATCATGGCAGCATTTTCAGTGAAGAACATCAGGGAAGCACTGTCGCAGGTCAAAGAGGGAGAGCAACAGAATATCATCACACTGAACACAACATTGGGGTCGCATCAACTGGGCACCACCATTGTCACCTGACACTGACCATCAGAGAAGCATCACCCCAGGGGACAGAATATTGCCAGATATTGGAAGTTCAGGGATGTCCCTCTTTGAATCAGAGGCCAACTTGTCTGTGCCTCAGTCACATTTTTTAATTTTTGGATTTCACACGCCAAATTCACTGAGACATAACCTTGTTGTCAAAGCTGCTTTCCATCTTTCCAGCTGCAAATCATTCACCTTGTGGTGTAAATAAACACAACAATGACACACAGCATGTGGTGAGATGCAACACTCTCAGGTGGAGTGAGAGACCACGTGACCTGTGCCCTGGATAATGGTTCAGTGTCATTTGTTGACTGCTGCTCATCACACTGAAACAAGGCTGCAACAAAACAAGGCACTGGTGGATACGACAATAAAAGAGCATTGTAAACTTGCACATTACAAATGATAGAAAACACATGTTTAGCTCCGAGCCATTTCAGTGAAGACCTCCCCAGGCTGCAAGAGGACAAAACAGCATCCTTCTGTGACACAGTTTAGCATTGTTCGTCATTGTCTATTGTTGCATGAGACTGAGACCTCAACTCAGTGTCCCAAAGACAGGTTCATCTGAGTTTTTGCTTTCTGGCTTCCGGGTTTTGCAATGCTTTCAGTGATGATCTCCCAAACACAGTCAGTCTGCTGCACATGGAAACCAGAAAGGCTGTAGTGTCAATGAATGGGTCTTGAAGCACAGCGTCTGAAAGAACACACACACGTATAGGTCGACCGGGCAGTCTCAGCACGATGAATTTTTGCCGTTATTTCTCTCTCATGTGGAATTTCAGACAACAAATAGGCTCTTTCTCTTCTTTGTAGCTTGACCT
>JAAUXT010049975.1_pt1 | contig 10762 bp, 14 predicted proteins | sample 7278171 | NCBI WGS metagenome assembly JAAUXT01 (sample SAMN14350112, study PRJNA611818) | marine sediment metagenome | isolation source: surface marine sediment (1.8m) | place: French Polynesia: Moorea | collected 2018-08 | reverse complement strand
GTTCGTGTGTGTGTGTGTGTGGGTGTGGGTGTGGGTGTGTGTGTGTGTGCAAGTGTGTGTGTGTGTCTGTGTGTGTTTGTGCGTGTGTGTATGTGTGTGTGTGGTCAGTCTGAGTACCCCTGTGCCCTACACTACCAAGTACCCGAGGAGTACGCGCACGTTCGATTTCCAAGGCTCGCGAGTCGAATCGAACCCACAAGGCCTGTTCCCTCGTGGCCCTGCTCCACCAGAGCGCGTTCCATTCCCAGGGGCGCTGATACAGGGCGGTGGGCGCGTTCTATTTCTAACTTCCCGTGGGGGATGCGTTCGTATTGGCTGGAAACGGGTCAATGTAGAGTTGTCACGGAAAAACGCACTTTTCTGTCAGTATGATCCACCATGAGAATCCATTGATCCAGAAAGAAAGCGGAAAGGAATGCATCAGAATACACGCACACAAACACACACGCACACACACACATCTTCACTCACGCACACACACGTCACTCTCACGTACGCACATGCGCGCGCAAACACACACACGCACACACACGCACACAAACACACAAACGCACACGCACACGCACGCAGTCACACACACAAACACACTGTTCACCAAGTCCCACAGTCAAGACAGAAGCGGAAAGCAACGCATACATAACTCTCCACGGTAGGACCTGGTCCCAGACCCAAGGTTGGTGATGCCTGGTCCAACGCCCCTTCCACATCCACCGTCAATCCAGCGTGGCAATGCCTTCCTTCCTGATCGCAGGACTGGATGCAGGATTTAAACGACCCTCGGATCCAGGGTCCCCGAAGCCTCTGCGTGTCTGACTCACCTGTTGGGTTCGTTCTGCAGCCTCCGGGTCCCCTTGTACCACTCAATGAGTTGGGCTCGTTCGAATCCGCAGTTGAGCTGAGCTCGCGAGCCAAGACGGACGAGCAGACGCTGCGTGAAGCGAGACTCGTCCAGGTGCGTCGCGTCCGAGCCTGGAATATACGGGCAGGAGAGGGTGAGACAAGGTGCGTGTGTGTGTGTGTGTGCGTGTGTGAGAGAGAGTGTGTGTGCATGCGTCCGTGTGTGTGCGTGTGTGTGCGTGCGTGTTTCTCTGGGTGGCACTCGTCACGCCTGGAATATAGAGGGAGAAGTGGGTGAGACAGGGTGCGTGCGTGTGTGTGCGTGTGTGTGTTCGGTGTGCGTGTGTGATTGGTGGTACTCGTGTGTCCGCTTGGCAGAAACAGCGAAATCACAGGGGTCCACGCGACACAGGACGACGCGCGTGCGCTCGCATGCTCGCGCGCGCGTCTGTGTGTGTGTGTGTGTGTGTGTGTGTGTGTGTGTGTGCGTGTAACGAAAAGATAGCTGAGACCAAAGCGTGTTCTAGCCTGCTGCACCCGTGCGTACGTTCCCATGTCAGCCCGAACAAATGCTACACACATACACACGCACACACACACACACACACACACACACACACACACACACACACACACAAATCCTCACTGCTCTTCGACCCCAAGAGGGATTCTTCACTGGACCCACCACCCACATCAACACGTGTGTTTTTCCCCTTGCTGAACAGTCTCACATCTCCCAAAACCTCTTTTTCTCTCAAGCCCTGATTCCCCCCTCCCCCCCGGCCCTGATTAGACCACGTGTTCCTGCCATGTCTCGCGAGATTTGTGGAGATTTCCGTCGCATCTAAATGCCCGAGGCACCAGCGCCAGACTCAGACTAATTTGTCGTGACCTGGTCAGGTGTGTGAAGCTGGGGCGGGACGGGGCTCGTAAAATCTGCGCCAAATAGGGAGAAAGGCTGGAGTGTGGGGTGGATGCAGGGGGGGGGGCAGGAGAGGTGGGGGAGATGGGGCCAGATCCAGGGGAGAGTGTCACAGCGGGAGGGGGTGCGAGGTAGGTTTGTGTGTGTGTGTGTGTGTGTGTGTGTGTGTGTGTGGTGTGTGTGTGTGCGTGTGTGGTGTGCGTGTGTGTGTGGTGTGTGTGGTGTATGTGTGTGCGTGTGTGCGTGTGTGGTGTATGTGTGTGAGGGGGTAGGGGCGGGTCCGAGCTCGTAAAACTGGCGCCAAGTAGGGAGCAGTCTTTCAATGGCTTCGCAATCTTCGTGTAGAGATTGTGGGTGTAAAGAACACCTGATGGTGGATGGAGGTTGGGCCCTCTTTTTTGGGATGTGTGTGGGTGTTTAGGTGGGGTAGGGGTGGGTGGGTTGGTGTGTGGGTGGGTGTGTGTCAAGCCCAGAGCTTGATGCAATCATGCTGAGATGTGTGTGCGTGTGTGTGTGTGTGTGAAAAGACCAGACTTCACTGTTTGTTGCAATCAGGCCTTGGCCACACTGTCTTTATTGACCTGCATTTGAATCAAATCTTTGGTTTTTCCACGCAACAAACATGCACCATTGTCTCCCTGAGCTGCCTCTCCTTCTCTCCACAGTCACATGATCAGCTGGAGCCCTGGGCCCCGTGGAGCCCATTGTCTGTTCCTCTCACGCAGGTCCCAGGCGCGTCCTCCCTATTCAGATGCGCGTCCCACCGCCACGGCTCGCTGCGAACAGGGAAGGGGCGGGATGGGCAGGGCGGATCCAGGGGTGACTCCAGGGAAGGGGCGGGAGGGGTGGGGCGGACCCAGGGGTGACTCCAGGGAAGGGGCGGGAGGGGTGGGGCAGACCCAGGGGAGGGCGGGAGGGGTGGAGGCGGATCCAGGGGTGGGGCAGGGGTGGATCCAGGGGAAAGTGTGGAGTGTGGGGTGAATCCAGGGGGACTCCATCAGTGATCCAGAGCAGAGGTGGGCGAGACAGGGGAACGCCGCACGAGACCCACAGGGGTATGCAGGGATTGGAGTGAGAACCCTGACAGTGAATGCACTCCTGTGAAATCCTGCAAACCTGCACGTTGGCCCATTCTCAGGATTCCATTGTAATGGCCATTCCGGGAACCAAAAAGTGGATCTAGTAGTATAAGATCTGGCAACCAGACTCACAAATAGGCAGAACCAATGAGTCTCCTGAGAGGGACCCAGAGTCACAGGAACCAAGGGCAAGTTCTGTGGTACTTCCAGGGGCTTGAGCTTCCAATATTCTCTACACCAAACACTGGGTCTCACAACCAAACTGCCAGCTTCAAATCCTTCCCTCGCACAGCACTGACCTGACTCCGACCCGACCCTGGATACGCGCCCGCGGCCGGGCAGCCGGGCGAGCGAGTGAGCGGGGACCAGGCGAATGTGATGCGAATCGGGACGCGCGTAGCGACGCGGGCACCAGGGGGCGGGACGCCGCCCTTCCATCATCCGCCCCCTCCGAGAAATCAAAACCCCCGCTCCAAATTACTGCGCACTCTCAAAAATAGTCCCTCATCCCAGCTGTGTGTATGACGTCATTCTGACGCGTGCGCAGCCAAAGGGACGCTGTGGGTAACGGGTTGGAAAATGGCGCGTTTTGAGAGGGAACTACTTTCTGAGATGCAGGACAACCCAATTACGCGCAATGTTACATTCCAATTGGGGCTCATATTGATCTTTAATAGATTCATACGCGCGCGTGAGTACTCATGTTCTGACCATTGCACTCTGAGAAAGAGAGTTTATTCTCCCGGAATATTGGTCTGAGATTGGGTGGGGTCTTTTCAATTGAATCGAATCTGAAAAAATAATCTTTTCAGATGCAACTCTGATTCTTTACATCTCCATTACATTTTGAAGCAGCCATCTAAAGATACTGGAAAATTTTCTCTCAGCAAAGTTCTGAAGTCGAACCCAACTTGACCTTGAGTCTGACCTTTCCGAGGCCACACGCAAGGTCAAAGGTCACACGCCGTTGGGAATGAGTCTGACAGGCAGAACCAGAAACCTTGTTGAAAAAGAACAAAGACCTTGTCTGGAATACATGGATTCCCAGGGAAACCCCCACAGATCCTGGATCTGCTGGATTTTTTAAAGAAATTGGGTCAGGTCAGCCTCACCAGAGGTCAAGGTCACGCAAGGGCGTTTCCGCTGCGTTGACACAGTGCTCATTCACTTGCATCAGGATTCCCACTTTTGACCTTATTTTCCCTGACTTTTCCCTGAATTTTGCTCCCTGTCCCTGACCGTATTGTAGGTCTGCATTGTTTTGCAGAAGAAAAGGCATCAAGGCCCTTGAATCTCTTTGTTTACACTCGAGTTGTACATGCCTGAACCACGTGCTTCACTCGGAAGCGGAAATGATGCACCGGAAGTGATCCATCACCGGGAATTATGGGTCACGCGTCCCGCCGGAAACCATCAGTTCTCAGTGGGGGATTGTGGGTCGAGCACAATGAAGTCATCACCCTTGACAACCGCAACCAGGAACCTTATTTCACGATGAGTTAGTCACTGTAGGGCAGATAAGGGGTTTCTGATAAGAGAATTATATGCATCAAATTGCTGCCAATTCGATTCTGCACGCCCCGTCTCTGAGGCCACACCCCACGGGGTGATATTCAGCGATTGCGACGTGGAAATCGTGGACAGAGGAAGATCCAGCGATGGATTGAGCAAATTGCGCGAAGCACAAGCAGCAAAGACGAAGCTTCCATACTCCGTAGATTCAAGGTACACGGAGAGGGTCTTTCTCCTGGTCAACGCTCCTTTCAGATAGGGTGTCCTTCGATATTCGGTGCGCTCCTAAGCATACGAGTGCGCCAGAGCGGTTGGCCTTGTCTCCCCCCTTTTCAGAGAAAACCAGGCCTTTTGTCCACCAAGTCGGGAACTCAAGCTGACCACCCTCCCTCCCCCATCCGCCCAAATTCCTCCCACCGCGAAACCCTCTGATTCGCTGTTGCAGGCCCTGCTCTCTGAGGAGACGGTGGGGGGGGGGGGCTTCAGAGTTCGCACCCGCACTCAACCATGGGTGAAGCATCACGTCAGCCACGATGTGGCTCTGCACAGATTCGCATCCGACGAGATATTTCTCTGTTCTCAAGGATAGCATGGCAGGATGCAGGAACGGTGCTGCAGAAAAAAAATTTGTCCATTCCCACAACGTCACTCTTTGGGTGGTGCCACAGGGATGGTGCTGCAGGTTCTTATTTCCCGTTCCCCACCCACCCACACCCTCCCTGCCTCCCACCAAAGGAGCATTACCCCATCGCCCCCTCAGTTGTGAATGCGTCTCAGTCGGCGCTGCTTATTGGTTCCTGAATACAGCAAATCAGGCCAATCAAAACGCTGCACAAATCCAATCAACCAATCAGAGAGCTGCAAAATGAAATCACCCCAAATCCAATCCATATCGCAGGACAGCGTGGAAAAAAGCCAAATATATTTTCATGGGCCATGACGACTGTGGTTTTTTTTTGCTCATTCAATGCAAAGGAAAGTGAATTTGCTGGTAGAGCAGAACTGGACTCAGATTATGCAGGGCAATCCACAGAAGAAGTTTTGACATGCAGATTGCCAAAAAGGGCATGTCATTGCGTTGTTGGGGGTTTTCACGTAGACGCTGTTGGCGTCAAAAAAGTTGACGCCAACGTCTAAATGTTGACGTCGACGTCAAATTTAACTGGGACCCAATGGAGGGCATCATGAAAACAGTTCAGTCCATTCCTGACGTCAGCCCTCATGACGTCAAAATTTTGAGGCCACGTCACGTGTGTGGAAACCCCTGTGCTTTTTTTGTTGTAACCCACTGCCAATTCACATAGCAACTTGCGCAACGCATCCATCGTGACCCAGGGACCAGCCACTGCAGGCCTCAGGTTTTCGCTCTGTTCCAGCAGCTGCCATCATGTCAACAAAACGCACGTGTCACTGGCGTCTCAAAGCCCAGGATACTGAACACCCACACACACACATACATGCGCGTGTCACCATGCTTGTGTCCACACACACGCACACACACACACACCACGCTTCCAATAGGATTCATCCATCAGGCCACAATTCTCCCTCAGTCACGACAAACGCACGTGGATTCATCTGAGGTGACAGTCAGACAGTGGCGTCTCAACACCCTGGGGCCTGAAGCAGTTTTCACATAACTGTAGTGACGTGCGGTCGTTTTCTTGACGTCGGCGTCAAAATTTGACAATGAACCCAATGATGGATTTTTTGACGCCAGTCCCCCAAAAAACGACCGCGCGTCACCCAGTGTGAAAACCCCTTGACACACACAACACACCACACCTCCAATGGGACATCACCCGAGCACAGAGCCCATTCTCCCCCATCCCCAGTGGCAGCCATCAGGTTGACACAGCGCGCATGGATATGTCAGAAGCAGCCTCAGTCCCGGAAGACAGATGAGTCTCCCTCCCGACTGCAGAACACACAGACAGATCCTTCCGCAGCGGTGCACTCATTGTGTGATCGCTGTGCACGGTGTCGGGGCTGGGGGGTTCAGGGTGTGGGGGATGGGAGTCATACTGTGTGGGGTGGGGCCTACAGTTGTTGTGTAGGGATCATGTCAGGGGGTGGGGGCTGGTGTTCCTCCTGTGTGTTGGTGACCTGGACAGGGAGAAACTGTGTCCAAAACCCAGCCAAGCAGAAACCCTTCGACATTGACCCAGCCTTTGAGGGAGAGCAGTGTCTCCCTTTCCTTGCCTTTGCTGCAAAAGACAAGCATCACATCACTACTTGTGTGCGTGCACACCCTGCACCTGGCCACCAATACAATCCTGTCTCTTCAGTGCACATGGAGTCACACACAGAGCTCCTTGCCCCTGTGCACCACACTTCCCCTGGGTCCCACACCTTGCTCCCCTCTGTGTTGTGTTCTGGTCCTTGCCCCCACACCCTGTCCTGTTGTGTGTGAGTTTTGCCCCCCTTGCTGCACACCCTGCCTCCTCAGTGTGTGTTCTACCCCTGCCCCTGGGACCCCACCCCCCACCCTACCCTTCTCCCGTCAGTATGAATTCTTCCTCCTGCCCCTGGGACCCCTCCCCCACCCTACCCTTCTCCCGTCAGTGTGTGTTCCGCCCCCACCCCCTGGGGCATAACAAAGCTGGGCCCGCCCGCCCTGCGGACCGGGGGGATATAACCCAATAAGTAGCTACAGGGAGCATACTACACACACACACACTCTGCCACACTGCTTCCCTCAGTGTGTGTTCTGCCCCCTCCCCCTGAGGGAGAACAGCACACGAACCGGGGGGATATAACCCAATAAGTAGCTACAGGGAGCATACTGCGTCGTATGTACACTCCATCCATCATGCCTCCAGTATCTACTCACACTCCGCTGAACGCCTGTGTTAAAGGGGGGCTGTCAGCTGAGGCTGCAGCGCCGTCCTTGAAGCGACAGGATGTGAGGATTTGGGGTAGGATTGTGGCTTGTGTGTGCGTGTGTGTGTGTGCGTGCGTGTCTGTGTGTGTGCGTGCGTGTCTGTGTGTCTGTGTGCGGCACCTTGAGCTGCACGCCCCACGCCTGCGGCTCGGTCGGTAGGGCCCTCAGCGCACTCAGTGTGTGTGTGCCTGTGTGAGTGTGAGTGTGTGTGTGTGTTTGTGTCACCTTGAGCTGCAAGCACCACGCCTGCGGCTCGGTCGGTAGCGCCCTCAGCGCACTCAGTGTGTGTGTGTGTGTGTGTGTGTGTGTGTGTGTGTGTGAACCCGATGCTGCAGACTTTCCACAACGTGCCTGTTCCCACCGGAATGAACAACGACGCAGTAACCATGACGACGCACAAACGCCGCTTTCAGACTTGTAACGCATGGCGCACCCAGTGTGAATTGGGCTAAAGACCCCCTATCTACAGCAACCAAGTCAAGTCCACAACGTGACACATTGTGCGACACGACTCTTCATTTTTCCCACGCGTCATAAACGTCGCGTCGCGGTGACGTGAAGCGGAAGGCTCGGCCAATCAGAGACGCGGATATTGCGCGACGCTCGGCTGGAGACGCGCGCTCAAAACGCGTCTTTTATTGTCCTCGTATCTCATCCAGGGTAGCACCGCAGCGCCGTCCCTGCAGCCAGGTACCAATGGCACAGCTCAGTCCTTGCAGCTTTGCAAAGGCTGCAGACCAAACAGCCCGAGCCTTGAACCATCACAGTGAGGTTGCAGCCCCAAAACCCACGCAAAGCCTGCAAGGACGGCGCTCTATACGACACAACGGCGCTGCAAGTACGGCCCTCACTGTGAGGTGGTCCCCACCCATCTTATCCAGACCCTGGTTATGAGAGTATTGAGGAACCCCAGTCAGGTGTGAGCACCCATTCCCGGCTCCATTTCCTTACATACACCACCCGTCCCAGCTTTTTTTGCTGGACACGATAGGGTCAGGGTGCAGGCGTCACAAACCCTCACTGACTACAGGGTGCTGGCGCTACCCTGTTGACAACCACGATTTGACGCGTGGTGCAACGCCGTCCTCGAAGCGTCAAGCGGTTTTCACATTGGGTGACGCACGGTCAACTTTTGACGTCAGCGTCAAAATATAACATTGAACCCAATGGTGGAATTTTTTGACGTCAGCCCAGAAAACGACCGCGCGTCACTTCAATGTGAAAACGGCTTGAGTCTGAATACACCATAGAAAAAGGTGTCGAGTGAAGGGATGGAGCTGCAGCCCCACTGTCAGTACCTCCTCTGCAGCAGTGGTACTTTTCGACGCCACAACCCTGACCACACCCAGAATGGCGAAGGGTCCCATCAAACCAAGCCCTGCACCCAAAGCTCTGGCTCCATCACGATTGTGAACACGTCTGCTCCAAATGCCCACAGCAACTGCTGGAATCCAGCACGGCAGTACGGACCCTGCACTAGGACAGTGGTCCCACACCCTGTACCACGGCAGTGACCACCCCGGGTCCAGCACCTTGCACCATGACAGTGAGCACTCCAGGTGACACACCCTGCACCACGACAGTGCCCACTCCGGCTCCCACACCCTGCACCGCCCACAATCCCTCCACGGAGAGAACCATGTCCAGATGAGGTTTTATTCGGCAGAAACACAACTGATAACTGCAGTCGGAGCTCAGTGGGGGCCAGGGGACCTCAGGGGACCCAGGGGGTCAGGGGACCCGAGCCCTCAGGGGGTCAGGGGGTCGGGGCCTCAGATGTCAAGACTCGGGGGTTGAGGAGGCCGAGCTACAAGGGGGTCATTGGAACAAGACAAGATCACATCCAGTGGACCATCCCTGGACCCACCACTAGACCCATCCCTGGACCTACCCTGGACCCACCCCACCCCTGGATCCTTCACCCGATGCAGGGCGACAGAATCCATATTGAACACACGTCTCCCGTCGGGGGGGGAGTAGGGAGAATCCGGTGTGAATCCAGAAGAGCCTCGACATCCATTCCACATCTCCCGCTGTGATCCATCATCCAGGGCCTTTCTACGCTCCTCACTCCGGGTTCCACTCCCAATTCCGCTCTGGATTTCATATTTTTCACAACCTCAGGCCCATTTCACACTGGATGAGAAAAGCGTTCCATCCCTGGGGAAGTCAGGCCTGTTTCATACGGGCTGCGTCATATGAGGGAGATCCGCAAAGTCCGGTTCGTCCCCAATTTTGAGTATGTTCCTCAGGTTTCAACTCCCATTTGCCCATACCATTAGAAAGAAAAGGTACTAAAGATTATTTCAATCATTTATCAAAATTAAATGGTCTCTGAATACTCAGTAATTAAGTATTTTAATTTGCATCAATTGTCCTTTTAACTATTAAATTTACCTTGTCTTCTCTGTACTGAGGTTAATTACTGTATAAAATTAATAACCAACTGTAAAATACAAGAACTTTTTTGACTACAAATTTAATAATTTCAGTTATCATTTGATTAAGATGTTTATTCCAGGTATGAAGATTATAGTGCAAAGTACTTGCAGACTTATTTTTGTTCAATTTTGCTGAACTGTTTTGAAATGACAAAGGGATGAACTGGACTTTGTGGATCTCCCTCGTACCTTGTGTTCTTCCACAAGTCGAAAGGCGTACCCATGTACAAGTCAATGGACACTGGTGTGGGCGCTGTGTCCCGGCATAACTCAATGGGCAACGCAACCATGGATGCTTTAGTTTTTGGATGGTGTATGTCTGTTCAAGTCAACGGGTTCTGCATCCATGTACAAGTCAATGGCAATGAGCGTCAAATGCGACGACTCAGCACCAATTGACGTTTAATAGGGACGCAACGCGTGACGCACCCAGTGAGAACAGGCCCAAAGCCTCTTCATATGAGTTACACTCCAAACAGCTCCGAAACCAAATCCCATTCAGCAATGAAATTTCAATTTTTCATCCCTGTTGCTGTCATGGCGGAGTCTGTCTCCATGGAGAGACTGCAGCCGCTCGCTTCTGCTTCAGATCACACACACACACGCACAAACACACACACACACGCAAACACAGACACACAGACTCACACCACACGCACACCACACGCACAACACAGACACACAGACACACAGACACACAGACACACAGACACACACACACACACACACTTGCATACACTTTCTCCCTCCAATATGCTTTCGAGTCTTTGGTGCAAACCAGACTGTGAGTGTTTTCAGTGTTTCAGTTCGTGTATGTGTGTGTGTGTATGTGTGTGTGTTTGTGTGTGTGCATGAGATTGTGAGTGTGTGTTTGTGTCTGTCTGTCCTTGAATATCACGTCGCAGCATCCAATGTTTTGTGCAGGGACGCACTGTGTGAACGTTACCTGTGTGAACACCACACCAATTCACTTGCGCCCAGGGACGCAGCCCATGACGCACCCAGTGTGCACCCGGCCTGACGCACCCAGGGACGCAGCCCATGACGCACCCAGTGTGCACCCGGCCTGACGCACCCAGGGACGCAG
>JAAUXT010012362.1_pt1:2500-10762 | contig 10762 bp, 13 predicted proteins | sample 7278171 | NCBI WGS metagenome assembly JAAUXT01 (sample SAMN14350112, study PRJNA611818) | marine sediment metagenome | isolation source: surface marine sediment (1.8m) | place: French Polynesia: Moorea | collected 2018-08 | reverse complement strand
TTCGGTTTTTGTGTGTGTGTGTGTGTGTGTGTGTGTGTGTGTGTGTGTGTGTGTGTGTGTGTGTGTGTTGATTAAATTCGGAGTGCATTTCCTCCTTTCCTGTTGGGTCTGCAAATCGAACTGTGAAGCAACGCTTTTGACTTTAGTTTCCCGGTGTGTGTGTGTGTGTGTGTGTGTGTGTGTGTGTGAGAGAGAGAGAGAGAGAGAGAGAGAGAGAGAGAGCGCGAGTGAGTGAGTGAGTGAGTGAGTGACTGAGTGAGTGTGTGACTGAGTGAGTGAGTGAGTGTGAGTGAGAGTGTGTGTGTGAGTGAGTGACTGAGTGTGAGTGAGTGTGTGTGTGTGATTTGCAGAAGGGGACCCAACCCAATCCACGACCTGGTCGATGGGAACAAAAAATATTCACAGTTGTCTGTGTCTCGCACATACTTGGCAAAACTTGTCCCATCCACAAAGCCACCGTACAAATTTCAGGACAGAGCCAAGTGTTGGTCTATCTTTCTTTGTTCGCCACACGCTGGCTCCAGCGAGCCCTGTCTCTGGGGATCTGCACCACAGACGTATGGCGGTGCTGTGATGTTTCCCAGGCCCCCGAACCCTGTTTACCCCAGCGCCTGATAAGCGCCCCCTACCACACGGCTGAGCCCCACACATGCGCACTGCCCCACATGCACACGTGCGCTTTGATACACACGGTGTACGCTGTGGAACCTGGGGATTGAGCCAGGCGTCGTTCTCTCCCGCCGTTTCGTGTGCTTCATCTGTATCGGAAAAATGAAGGACGAGTGAAGGCTCTGCACAGGGCGTTCAGTGTGAACGTATTCAGTGTAAAACATGTCTTTATTCCTGTGTGTATTTGGGAGCGTGCTAGCAAGGTTGTGTGTGTGTGTGTGTGTGTGTGGGGGGGGGGGGGTGATCAACCCCACAGAGAGGAAACCCACTCTGAGGTGCACGTGTTCTGGCAGTGAGAGCCACTTCGCAGGCAGTTTTCTGAGGTATTGAGTGGTGCCTGTCATGGCATTGTGGAGACACACGAAACACGCACACACACGCACACACACGCACGCACACACGCACGCACACACACACACACATCTCACTCACGCCGTGGTTCCTAAACCAGCTGTTTATATTCACTGATGTACTGAGTATTCTGACAGTACCCAAACGTATGTGTGTGTACACGCACACACACACGCACAACCCACTCACGTCATCCTTTGTGAGGTTGTACGCACACCAGCAGTTCGTGAGTACTCACAGTAGTACTGAGTGAGTACCTGTTCTCACAGTGCTGCTGCTGCTGTACACACACACACGCACACCAGCAGTTCGTCAGTACTCACAGTAGTACTGAGTGGTATCTGTTTTGACAGCGCTGCTGCCGCTACTTCTGCTGCACGCACACACACCACGTACACACACACACCTCACGCTGCCACGTACGTATTTCGTGAGACGCACGCACACCAGCAGTTCGTCAGTACTCACAGTGGTACTGAGTGAGTACCTGTTCTCACAGCGCCGCTACTACTGCTGCGCACATGTGCGGATTCAGCGTCGCGCCGGGTGTTGTGAGTAGCGTGCGGTGAGTACTCAGTACCCACAGTACCTGCTGCATACTCACCCTGTACCTGCTCAGTACTGGTGTACCTGGGCGTGCGTGAGGCACGTCCCATCGGAGCGGATAAATCCAAATGTTCAGGTGCGGGAAATGGAGTAGAGATGTCATTGGAGTACAGGGAATTGATCCACACACGGGAGGAATACTTTAGAGGATTTACACGCACACACACACACACACACACACACACACACACACGGATGATTTTGACTCTCATACACCTGGAGGTGAGGACTGTGGGATTTACACACACGCACACACCTGCACACACGTGGAGGTGAGGACTGTGCACACTCACATACTCACACACACAACACACACACACACACCTGGAGGTGCGAGTGTGGGAGAGTCACAAGTCACGCATTGAGATTTGTGGTGCTGTGTACCAGGTGGTGGTGTTTTTGTACACAGCGGATTTCACCTGTGCAGTTGGAGGATCAAAAGGAACGCGCACACGCACGCACACACACACACACACACACACACACACACACACAGAAGAGGTGGATTCAACTGACACACCTACGTGGGAGGTTTGCTGTAGTGAGTAGAGGAGGAGGATGCTCAGTGTTTTAAAGGTTGCCAGGAGGTGGTGGAAACAACATTTGTTGTGTGTTCAACAAGTGTAGATCCATGGTGTGTGGCTGTGTTTGTGGGAGACTGTACAACAGGAGGCATAGGGGCTCAGCAATCAAAGGGAAAATGAGTCCTTTGAGCCGATGTGTTGGAGAAGCTGACGAGAAAAGCGCAGATTGTCGAAGCATTCAGGTGTCCAGTGAGAGGGTGAGGCTTTGGTGAAAAGTGTGGGTGCGGCAAACGTCATCGCACGCATACCGAAACACACACGCACAACAGATCCGTGGCTTGCGATGTGACGTGCTGAACGCCCAACAGATTCCATGATCTTGGTGTTTGTCATAGTGATGTCCAAGAATGTCCTGGGCGGAGAGGAGCTTGGGGGGGTTGTTGGGGCCCCTGGCTCCCCCCCCCCCACAGTACATGAGTGGTCCAGGGCGTCCGAGAGAGAGAGAGAGAGATAGGATGGAGCCCCTGCACCCCTCCGCACAGTACGACCACCAGGAGCTTGGGGTCGGACCTCCTGAATCCGCCCCCCCACTGCAGTACGTGAGTGGATTTGGACGGCCGGGAGAGATGGATTGGGTCCATCCGAATTGCGCGCAGATATCACGGCTTTGTACGGTGGGCAATACTCCCCTTCAATCCGCATGGGCGGGTTCACAGCGCATGCGTGTTGCGTCGTGCGCTGCGTCGCAGGGCGTCAGACCTGGTGTGGTGTGCGCTGTGTCGGCAGGGTGAGGTCACACCGGGTGTACCATCCACTGGACAGAGTCACGTTGCGTGTGTTTTGAGATGAGGTTGCAGCACCCCTGGACTGCCCCCCGAAGTACACGCGGGTGTCCACGCATGCGCGAGAAGCAGTTTGGAACCCGTCGTGCGTGAGTGGGGCCCTCTGGTGGTTGTCGCTGTCGTTGCTTCACGAAAGATTCCTTCCCGTTTGCGTCAATGGGCGTTGCGTCACACGTTTGCACGTAACGCCCGTTGCCTCAGGACCTACAACATGTGACAGACTCACCCAGTAGCGAGTTTTTACAAACACCCCACAACCTGGAAACGCAAACGCAACTTTTCACTATCACAACATGCCAAAAGTCAAGTTTGCGTTTCCAGGGTTGCGGGCTGTTTGCTCAAACTCCCCAGTGTGAGCGTGAGCGTGACCTTGACCTCCGCACCCTGAGATGAAGGCAGGAAAAGTGCAGTAGGGAAAAGTGTCCATCTCTGTAACATACAGCGGTGAATCAGAGGCGAATAGCATCAGAGCCAGGCTGGTCCACCGGTGTAAGGAGATAGCCAGACACACAACTTCAGGCTCAGTCTGCCGGTGTGACGAAATAAACCAGGTACCTGACATAAGACCGGTGTAACGAAGTGGCCAGATACCCGAAATCAAGAGACACGGGTGAGGGAAGGCCCCCATGCTGAAAGTCAGGCAGGCCCTTCCCTCGAGCCTCATCATTTCAATTCTCACCTGAAATGACCAGACACTCATCAAGGCTCCAAGTGGCTTGTGTCAATTGACATCAAGATTGTGAGTTGAAATGAGGAGGTACGAGGTGAGGGGCACAGAGCCTGAGGTCAGACCTGTCTGGTCTTGGAGACCCTCACCCCCGTGCCTCCTGGTTTCGCTGTCTGACCACATCGTTACACCGGTCGGTCGGGTGGTCGGTGGTGGAGGGTTTGATCCTTCCCGCTCGGGTATTAGATTCGTACTTAGTACTCCGAGTACTCTGAGTACCTCCAGGATCTCGCTTGATCCACGTGCTCCAGATACTCTGCAGGGCTACGAAAATACAAGGCGTAAAGTGGTGTTCACACAAGCGACGCGGCGTCAAAATTATGACGTCACAAAGGCTGACGTCAGGAATGAGGGTGAAATTCACACTGGTGACGTGGCGTCAAAATTTTGACGTCAGGAGTGGACTGCAGCTGTTTTGGACACCCTCCATTGGGTCCCATGTTAAATTTGACGTCGACGTCAAAATTTAACGTCGACGTCAACTTTTCTGACACTGACAGCGCCTGTGTGAAAACCCAATCCAAAGGATAATCTGGATGCGAGGCTCGGGTTGGGGCCTTCGCTTTGAAAACAGACCCCAGGGTCATCAAGGGGGCGGTGGGGCAGTCCCACCAGACACCCCTCCCCCGACACGAAAAACAAAATTTGTGCCCTTAATTTTGTATAAGAGGCGCCACCAACTTTTCTTCTGTACAAAAGGTGTCCAAAGTTAAAGTTGGGGCCCCACAAGATGCGCCCCCCTTGACCAAATCCTGGGTCCGCCCCCACCCTTCAGATTTCCTCCTCCCCAAAAACCCCCGTTTTGATAAGAAAGTGTCTTGCCTGGAGAGTTTGATAATCGCTGAGCGATTCCAGGCGGTTTTTTCTCCTGCATCTGAAGGTGCAGGCGCTGCAGGTACCTGCAGATAGAAGGGGAGGAGGGAAGTTCCCTGCAGCGCGTACAGCGTGACTCAGATAGGGTGGAGTTCGCGGTTCACACTGGGTGCGTCGTGGTTAACTGGTGAGTTTTAGCAAACAGCCCGCAACCTTGAAACGCAAACGCAACGCAAACGTGACTTTTGGCATGTTGTGGAGGTCAAATGTTACGTTTTGCTGAATCTCTGAAGTGACTTCCTTGTTCAGGCTCACATCTACTGCAAAGCAAGACGCATCCAGTGTGACGCAGCTTGTCTTGACGCAGCAGCAGCGCGTGACGTGACGCACGCTGTGTGACGTGACGCACGCTGTGTGACGTGACGCACGCTGTGTGACGTGACGCACGCTGTGTGACGTGACGCACGCTGTGTGACGCACGCTGCGTGAACGTGACGCACGCTATGTGAACACGGCATCCCTCCCTGAGCGTGGGAACCTCCCGACTGTTGTTGCTATGATACCCCACTATCTCCACTATCACCATCGCAACACTGATAGTTGTAACGAACCATGGCGGGAAACTAGACACTGCACACTGTGTAAGCAAAGCAAGGCAAAGACGCAGTGCACAGGTATTTACGGGGGGCGGGTCCAAGATTTGGGCAGGGGGCTACGCCCCCTCCATCCAACTTCAAAACAAAAGGCAAGTTATTTTTGTGCACGCCCCCCAATGGCAGGTGGGTCGAGGGGGGGGGTCAAAGCCCCCCTCTGATCTTTGAAATTTACACCCTCTCAATTTTGTTTCCGATGCCCCTCATTCACACCGCATGCGCCAGCGCACTGCGCACACCAAGGTCACAGCACACCACATTGGCATGAGAGGTGGTGTAGCATTGAGGTGTGCATAGCTGTGGTCACACTGACTGCTCACTGACACATCACACACCACCCTGATTGTGAGCGGGTACCAACCACAACTGTGCGCCACGTACGAGTGGGCAGCACAAGTTCAGTAACCAATTTGAGTTCAGTAATGGAGTGTGAAAAGTTGAGTCTTATTCCATAATCTACATACAGAACAAGAGAAAGTTAATGAGGCATTACACATTGCAAGTTTCTTTCTTGGATGTTTCTTATTGACGGTGCTTCACACCTCATTGATTTTGTCTTGTCCTGTTCACTGAAGGGAAACGTTCTCACAGTTGAGATCTCCCTCTGAACACCTCCGCTATGCGTAGCGCGGATCTGTGGTGTTTATCAGGGCGGTTTTTACCACTGAGCCGGGGGTGGGTACTGAACACAGGAAGCAGAGCCTCAAAGCCTTCCTGGGAAGCCTTCAGTGCACTGAGCCCTCTGTGGGCAAATACTAGACACCTGTTCTCAAAGTTGGAATCCATTCCTGGGGGGGGGGTCAGGTAGGGTGTGGTTCTTTTTACAACAGAGACTGCAATGTTGAGTGCAGGAAGAACGTCATCCACGGAAAATTTTGATGCGTTGCACCATGTTCATGCAGAACTAGACGCCCCATCTTTGGAAGTGGCAAGGGGGGGGGGCAAGGTGCGGCCTCTAGAACAGATGCTGAGATTTTGAATGCAGGAACAAAGCATTCCATTGAAGACCTGTGCGTTGGACCCAACTCGTACAAGAAAAGACGCCCCCACCTTGATGACGGTTGCGTTCGTCAAATTTATTCCCGTCAGTCTGATCAACAGCAGTTGTTGTGTGGAACAAATCTACCAGCGAGTTTCAGCACCACGTACCGTAGCCACAAAACACACGTGACACGCAGCTGTTGGGTGCAAAGGAACTTTTTGGGCTGTGTCCGATTTGACGCAGCGGAGCATCAAATCGAACGCGGCCTGAAGTCCGTACTCACCACAGAACAGGAGCAGAACAGGGAGGAGGTTGGTGCTGAAGAGAGACTGAGGGAGAGACAGAGAGAAAGAAAAACAAGGAAAACGACAGAAGGACTGAGGGAGAGACAGAGAGAAAGAAAGACAAGGAAAGGACAGAAAGACTGAAGGAGAGACAGAGGAGAGGAAAGACCGGAAAAGGGATAGGACTGACGGAGGACTGAAGGAGAGACAGAGGGTTGGATGAATGACAGACTGACGGAAGGATTCAAGTCACCTGACACAATCAAAAGGACAGAGAGAAGGAGGGAAAAGAGAAGGATGGGAGGAAGAGAGGATACTGAAGCACAGACGGACACGCATTGAGGGAGGACTGAAGGAGAGAGAGAGGAAAGGAGGAAAGAACACGGGCAAAAAGGAATGGGCGAATGACAAACTGACGGAAAGACAAAAAGTCTCAATTGCAGAACACACGTGACGTTGGAGATTCGGACCAAACAAAGACTGACGGCGTTGACGTCAAGTGACGGCGTCGCGATTGAGAGACTGACGGCGTTGCGACGGTGGCGGCGACCACGGATGAAGCAGTTCAGCCGCTCCTCCCACGCGACGCTCGAGCGTCCGCACTGCGCGTCGCCACCGACGACGCCGCCGAAGGACCGAGCGGCGTCATGCATGACGTCACCGGCGGCGTCAGCGTCCATGCCGCGTCCTGACCGGGAACGCCCGAATTGCGCGTCACCGCCACTGACGTCACCGAAGGCTGGCGACCGGGACCGAGCAGCGTCGTCGGCAACGTCAACGCCGCGTCCTGACCGAGAACGCCCGCAGTGCGCGTCGCCACCCTTGACGATGCCGAGGGACCGGGCGGCGTCGTGCGTGACGCCGCCGCTTCGGCGCGGAGATCGGGCGGCGTCGTGCGCGTCCCCACCAGCGACGCCGTCGACGTCACGGGATCGTCCGCACTGCGCATCGCCAACGCTAACGCTGCCGCGCGTTGACCTGGATCGGACGGCGTCATGCGCGAACAGGGCGGCGTTGTGCGCGTCTCCGTCGCGTCTCGAGCGGGACCGGGCGGCGTCGTGCGTGACGCCGTCTCGACTGGACCGGGACCGGGCGGGATGTAGCCCGTCGCCCGTCCCCACCCTCCCCCGCACCGCGTTCGGCCGCTTCCACACCACCGGACGTTCAGGGTAAGACGCGACGTGTGTGTGAGATTTGACGCAGACTTTGACGCAGATCTTGACTGACGTGAGAACTTCCATCAGAGGCCTTTGGCCCATGGAATTCTTCCTGAGTCCGCCCCTGGATCTGCCTCTGTCCCTCGACCAATGCTCCCTGGGTCCCAGGCCCGCCCCTGGCCCCACTCCCAGACCCCTCTGGGCCCCACCCCTGGACTCACCCATGGGCCTCTCTCTTGGACCTGCCCCTGGGCCCCACCCCCAGACCCACCCATGGATGGGCCCCATCCCTGGGCCTCACCCCATGGACCCATCCCTGGGCCCCACCCTGTGGACCCGCACTTGCCCCCGGACCCCCCCCCCACCGCCACCCCTGGGCCCGGCTCTCCCATGCCCACTACAGACATCCGATTTTCCCTCCACCACACGGAGGGAAGAGTTCAATATTCGCCGCAGTTCGATCTGTGTTGCCCCGAGGGGAAAACGTCTCACTTCCTGTGCTGAACCCGTTCACACCGGAAGCGTCTCACTTCTTGTGCTGAACCCGTTCACACCGGAAGCGTCTCACTTCCTGTGCTGAACCCATTCACACCAGAAGCGTCTCACTTCCTGTGCTGAACCCGTTCACACCGGAAGTGTCGCGCACCGCGTTCC
>JAAUXT010084096.1_pt1 | contig 10765 bp, 7 predicted proteins | sample 7278171 | NCBI WGS metagenome assembly JAAUXT01 (sample SAMN14350112, study PRJNA611818) | marine sediment metagenome | isolation source: surface marine sediment (1.8m) | place: French Polynesia: Moorea | collected 2018-08 | reverse complement strand
TACATAGTCAAGCTGGGGGGCTGCGTCGCGCTGTTGTGTTTCACACACACACACACACACACACACACACTCTCTCTCTCTCTCTCTCTCTCTCTCTCTCTCTCTCTCTCTCTCTCTCTCTCTCTGATGCGTACACGCACACACACACGCTCTTTCTCTCTGTCTCTCTCTCTCTGATGCGTACACACACATGCGCGTGCTCTTTCTCTGTCTCTCTCTCTGACGCGTACACACACACACACACTCGCGCTCTTTCTCTCTGTCACTGTCTGTCTGTCCGTCTGTCTCTCTCTCTCTCTTACTCTCTCTCTCTCTCTCTGACGCACACACACAAGCAACAACACGCACGCATGCACGCACACACCGCAGAGTTGCCGAACCTGACAACAAAGCGAAGAAGAGGAACACTCACACACACATTCACAAGATCACACACACACACACACACACGTGTACGTGTGCGCACACTTATGTGCATACACACACGCGTGCCTGCACAGTGCAAACACGCACACACAGACACACACATGTGTGCAGACACGTGCACGTGTACGCATGCACACACACACACACACACACACACACACACACACTGAACCCACCACCTGCACCTGCACATCGTGTCCACAGAAAGCGAATGCCTCCTGACCCTCAGTCCCTGGACTCTTATCTTCTTCCACCCATACAGAGAGACGTGTTCCATCTGTTCCTCATCAGCGCAGCGACCAAGTCTCCCAGCGAGCGGCACCGTAAACTCGCGAGGTACGTGTACGCTACGCTGTGTCTCTTCTCCAATCAAAAGGCAGGTTTAGCAGATGCGTGAGCGTGCGCGTGAACGTAGACGTGGAAAGATCTGGGGATGCCCCACCTGTGACGTCATTCTTTCCCGCTGACATTCACAACATGCTGCGAAACTGTATTTTTTGGTCATTGCGTGGACGTTGAAGCAAACGTTGAAACTCACGTCTACGCTCACGCTCACGTCCACGTATCTGTTTGCGAAACCTGCCTCATTGAGTATTGTGTTAGCGTGCAAGTGCGTGGGGTGCTTCACGTCAAAGGACGCTGCGCAAGACTGCGGCTGATGTGTTTCTGCACCAAATCACTGAAGACCCGTGCAGGCATTGTGTTTCTGTGCAAGACAAAGAGCGTTGCGTCATTGCGAAGTCCACTGATCCCATTGACTCGTACATCTCCAATGACACACACGCCACAGGAACAAGGCTGGGTTGGTGGAGTTTTGCGTGCAGTGCGAATTTCTGCGTTTGAGATGAGCTTTGGTGAACAGACAACGCGCTTGCGCAAAAATTACTGGAGATGCAAGCAACATGGTTTACGGAATCTTGAAAGGGTGTTGTCAGCAAGAAATTGCGTACGAAACAGACAAACGCGGCCGTCAGTGACCTTGACGTCGTCAGTGACTTTGACGTCGTCAGTGACCTTGACGTCGTCAGTGACCTTGACGTCGTCAGTTACCTTGATGCGAGCGTCCTTGGCGTTCCAGGTCCCTCATCGCGGAACGCCAGAGCTTCAAGGAGGCGTCGCCTCTCAACGAGCGCCTCATGGCGCGCCTGCTGGCGTCCCACGCCGACTGAGCCACTTCCGGTGCGACGCCCGCTTCCGGTTCTGGGTTCTGCACAACTTCCGGTGTTATTGGTGCGCGTTAAGAGTTTCTATTGCAATTGCTCGAGTCCGGGCGGTTTTGTACAGGATGCGTCCAGTCCCTGCACCCTCATTGGCCATTTTGAACACAACTCACTTGAATATGAACGCAAACGTCTCGCTGTGGGAACACGCCATGACGTTTGCGTTCGCGGAAGGAGATGCGTCGTTGTGCAAGAACTACCAAATGCGTGCGCGTCACTCTATCTCTGACGTCACACGTGAGGGATGCGCAGTTTCCCACGCAGACTTCGCGAGGTTCTGGATAAATTTGCTTTTTCCAACATTTTCTTTGTCTGTTGGTGCTTTTCTTGAAAGGAACAGACGATTTGAATGGAACTCGCCCAAACAACGAATCATTGTTGAAAAATGAACGAGTTCTGCCCTGGGATGCTGTTCATTTTTCCTTGTGATTCGAATCTGTATTCCAAGCTGGATTCATTCGCGGACAAAGACATTGGTGCGATCAGGTTGATCCTTGTGCGCTTCTTGTGAAGAGAAAATACAAAGTTACTGACGCTTGTTTCTACAACTGTGGCATCTCGTCTCACTGTTTGACCTTCAGACACAGTGTGTGAGGACAGGGTTCTCACACTCAACTGAACATGTGCGTGCATTTGAGCCAAACACTCACGCGACACATTGCACGCCCACAGACACACATGCACAAACATCACCACACACGCACACAAACATCACCACACACGCACACAAACATCACCACACACGCACACAAACATCACCATACACGCACACAAACATCACCACACACGCACACAAACATCACCACACACGCACACAAACATCACCACACACGCACACAAACATCACCACACACGCACACACACACACACACACACACACACACACACACGCTCCGGATCTCCATGTGTGGAGAGTTTTCCTCGGTTGAACTTGACAGAATTTAGGGATTTTTACATTGAGTGACGCGTGGTCGTTATCTGGGCTGACGTCAAAAATTCCACCATTGGCTTCAATGTTTTTTGACGCCGACGTCAAGAAAACGGCGCATCACTGACGTGAAAACCGCTACTGAATGGGCCTGCGCCGTGTGGGCCTCCTTTGATATCGCTCTGGATCTGCGCCGCTGTTCGTGACGTGACGTGACGTGACGTGACGCTCCTGACGCGACGCCATGAATCGTATCTCCGTCCCCATCTGCGGTTGGCGCTCATGTTTCCGTGAGCACCATCGCTCCAGCGCGCTATCTGCGTGTAAATCTATATGACGGGGCGGGTCGTGCAATACTACATCACCAATAGCAACAATATGCGGCAGAAGGATGCCAAGGCAACCGCAACAAAAATGTTACAAACACGTTTGACTGCCTTCCTTGGCAACAGGACTGTGGTTTTGTGTTTGATTTGGAAAATTTTATGTCAATTTTAAAGACCCTGCTCTCATTTTCCACAGTCGCAAAATTTGTGATTGTTCAAATTGGTGGGATGAAGGAAAGGTTGACACTGCATTCATGTGTGATGCACCCTGTGGGTATGCGATTGGGATTTGCGAGGTCGCGCTGCAACGGAACCAGGTATCCAGGGCACCTGTTCAGTCAACGAGTTTACGAGGGGTTTTCACACAGATGACGCGGCGTCAAAATTTTGACGCGATGCCAGGAATGGACAGGACCGTTTTTTCTTGGTGCTCTCCATTGGGCGTCATGTTGAATTTGATGCCCGCGCGTCAAAATTTTTGACGCCAGCGTTGAAAAATCTTCCCACATCAACACAAGGCACACCAACGTCCGCAAGTCTGAACTCTTGTTCGTCGTTGTAGTGCTGCTGAATGGTACATGTATGAGAAATGCCTTTGAAAACCCAAACTCAACGTGGGTGCATGTGAGTGACTAAAACAGTGAGATTTGCCCGTGAACAATCCTCCTTTGTCCCTTATCAGTGCAGGGAACAAACACATTGTCTCCATTGTGCTGAAGCCCTCCACGTGTTCCGTGCTTCCGAGCCTCGGACGAGATCAGAGACTCTATTTCCTTTGATTCTGAACAAATCTGTGTGAAGCCTCTTCCGCGGGTCCAGGAGAGGGGGATCCAGGAGGACCCTGGGGCCCAGACGCGTCAATCTGGGGTCCAGGTGTGGGCCCCGACTCCAGGAAACTTCAAGGTCATGTTTCCTATTCCCGTGCATAGGTTGGAGGCCGCCCCAAGGTTTTCGCCCCGACGGACCGCCCCCTTGCTGACCTCAATTCTGGCTCTGTCCCCAGCATGGGGGAAGTTGTGTGTATCAGAGTGGACAAGCTCCAGTTCGGCCGTCACGTACATGGATCAGCTTGATGCCCACGTATCACATGGTTTAGCTTGACGCCCACGTATCTCGTGGCTCAGCCTGACGCCCACGTAGCTCAGCTTGACGCTCACGTATCTCGTGGTTCAGCTTGACGCTCACGTATCTCGTGGCTCAGCTTGACGCCCACGTATCTCGTGGTTCAGCCTGACGCCCACGTAGCTCAGCTTGACGCTCACGTATCTCGTGGTTCAGCTTGACGCTCACGTATCTCGTGGTTCAGCTTGACGCCCACGTATCTCCCACCCCAACCAGCACCTGCACGCACACGAAGGCTTCTCACGCTTCATCTGGAGTCTGTTTCACACTGTTGTGCGTCATGAGACGCGACCCTGACGTACGTCAGTGGACGCTACGCCGCTACGTCAACGCTGCGTCGGCTGACGTGTTGCCGTGACGCGCCGCCGGACGCACCCGATCATCGTGCAACGTGCGTGTGCATCCCCAGTTCTGCCCTCAGTGCGACTGCCCAAACTCACTCCTCCCTTGCATTTCAACTTCGCCCTTTTCCAACAAATTCCTTTGGAACCTTGATCCTTCACATCTTGATGCCAAACATTGAGAACACCCTGCAAGGCAGGTACGAACTGTGCAGTGTGTGGTTTCAAAGCACCGCCCCTGGATCCACCCCGTCCCACTGCGGCATGACTGCAACAATAGAAGCGCTCCCGCGCAATCTTAAAACCATCTCGAGTAATTCTGGGGTTCGTGCACGTGACACGTGATCATTACCGTGCTGTATCTGTGCCCCTATCGGCGCTGTGATCTGCGATGCGCGCTGTGTGCACGACACATCTCACGCATTCCACCTCACAGGGGCGAACCAACGGTGTCAACGGGTTGCTCTCAAGATATGTCCCCAGGGCCCTTTTCACTCTGGTCGCGTCGTGCGTTGCGTCCCTCAACACGTCAGTGGACACGTGGCACAAAGGTACAAGGTTTCCACTCAGAATCCAGGGTCTTATCAGGAGGCCATGCCGACGAGGCAAAACTGTTTTGCGCTTGTGACACACATTTGCTTTCGGCGACAAGGGGGTCAGCACCCTGAGGACTGGGGGCTTGGAGCCTGGGGGCTGGGGCCTAGGCCCTAGGGCTGGGGGCTGGACCTGGGGGGTTGGGGTCTGTCCCTGGGGCCTGGCTGGAGCTTGGAGTTTGGGACTGGGCCTGGGGGCTGTTGGCTTGGGCCTTGAGCTTTGGGCCTCCTGTGTTGTCGCGTTCTGCCAGACTCACGGACGCCCTGATGCTATTTTTAGACATCCGCGCGCGGGGCGGACAGACACCGGAACTTCAGCACAAGCCGCCCGAGACGGGTTGTCAAAAGTTGATTCCAGAAGCTAAAGTTTGCACTGCTGCAAAAAACACGCAAGTGTATCCCGTTCGTGATGGTGTGGGCCAGTGTAGTTGATCCAGGAAAACCCTACCCACCGAAAAAAAAAATTCAGAACCTTGTGCTCGTAACCCCCCCCCCCAAAAAAAAAAAAGAGTTTGCACGACAACACGTGCATTTCAAAACAATAAGTTGAGGTTGGGGTTTCCCCTCATTGACGCATTCTTCCCTTTTGGGCCACCAATGGTCAGATACAGGCCGGACCCTGGATCCGCTGAAGGAAATGTTAGAGAGGTGACAGGGGGCTGTTCTCAGGCCCATCGCTATGAGACCTCCTCAGATACGACGGGGACCTGAGGTTCGTCAGGGGATCGGAGATTGTGAGTGTCAGCCTCATAGATCTGCCGCGGGACACGAAAGGCAAAACTTCAGGCAGGTTGCACCACACACACACGCACACACACACGTACACACACACACAAACACACCACACACACACACACACACACACAGAGGACCCGCCACGCGCTACGCTGCACCCTTACACACAGCTGTGCTTCAACGCTGCGACACGGTATCCACAGTCACAAGATTGTGGCGTCCTCTTGTGGCGCATCCAGTGTGAAACATGAGTCAGATCTGCCGCAACTGAACGCTTGAATTTTCTTCAACATCAACACAAGTGAAAACTGCTCAGATTTTTTGTCGAAGGACGCACTGCGTGACGCACCCAGTGTGACACGGGCGTCACAACTCGTACGCGACCCCGTATACACAGAGCTGCCAAGTCTTGGATCTCGGCTGATTGCGCGAAACGTCGTAAAATGATCAACGTCGCGATACGGCGACATACACGATCGCGGGTCACGTGTTCCGTCGCTTACAAGTGCAGAACGCAAAACGCCAGGCGATGCAAAATCCCACATTCCATCCTGGTTTGTGGAAACTCTGATCCTTGTGTATTTTTGCACAGAAAACGTCCCACAGTTTTCTGCCTGAGTTCCGGCGTTGACTTTCCACGTTCCACGCGGACCACGCTACCTGAAGGCCCTGCTGGGTTCTGCGTTTCAGGGTTTTCATATTGGGTGACGTGCGATCATTTTTTGGACTGACTTCAAAAATTCCCCCATTGGGTTCAAAGTTAAATTTTGACACCGACATCAAGAAATTGACTGCGCGTCACCAATGCGAAAACCGCTTCACGCAGGACCTGTGCAGGCCAGGTTCTCGAGATACAACGCGTGAAATTTCCAACGTGAATGATATTTTCAACCACAAAACCGGGTGGAGTTGAGCACTGCTCGTAAAAGGTCGAGGAATCTTTGCCAAAGCGCGTTTCAATAAAAGCGCGTTTCTTATCTGTTTGGAACGGTGCCAGGTTCTCTGTGCTCAGTCCTCGCGGCCGCCAAGTGCGAATCACGGAACCTCACTCAGAGGGAAACTTTGGAAAAATTTCAGAAAAGTTAAGAATTTTCAAATTTTGATCTGAAACCCTCAGCGCCACATGAGAATGAGTCACCTCCGCCATTTTTATTTCACAATAATTTGGCTGCGTTGTTTGCACATTTGCTCATGTGTTTTGCAAATTGCGCCGTAACTCACGTGGGTCAATGGACGAGGCAGGTGTCACACAGACACCGGGGACACCTGCAGACCCAAGGGGGTATCGGGTCCCCACTACACCGGGGGTGATGCCGGAAGTTCTCGGAGGGTCTTACCCATGCGAGGGGGGGGGGGCAAAATTGAAGAATTGAACAATTGAGTTCGACACATGAACAACATGTGGAAGGAAGATGTGCGTCTGCGCTGCAAAATTTGGGGACAAAGTGCATTGTTTTTGGGGACCAGAGGAAGGCCAGACCCCTGGGTATCGCAGGGTTTAGCCCTGGATCCGCCTCCACGCGAAATCATCCCAAACGATATATACACCCCATGCAGACATGAGATCATGAGATGCAGAAACAGTTGGAGAAAGATCAAACTCCTCAAAATCCACGTGAACCTGAGCTGACTTTTTAAAAAGCACGTGAACCAAATGTGACTTTTGAACAATGACGTGAAGAAGGCGAGATTTTCCATTCACAATGCAAACTTCTTAATGACGTTCAAAAGTCAATCTCCTGGTGTTAACCTCCACAATGTGTGATCAGAATCCCATTTGCGTGGAGACCCTGGTATACGGGAGTTGAGACGATGCTTTCAGCTCAAATCAAACGGCAACAATAGGGGTTTTCATGCACACAGATGACGCGGCGTGAAAATTTGATGCGAGGCCAGGAACGGACTGGACTATTTTTGATGCTCTCCGTTGGGCATCAAAATTTTCACACCAACGTCAAAAATTCTGACGGCGCCCTGTCTGTGTGAAAACCCCCAATTTCTCAAATTCCCTTTGGTTTTGGAGATGATGTTCCTGAAACCTGGGCGAATACGTGCCGCATGGTCGTGTAGACCTGGATCTGCACGCAGGGTGCGCCCGTGCAATTCACCCAATTGCGCAGAAGCCTGTCTCCCACCCGGGGCTGGGTGCTGGAGTGTGCAGGGTGCGCGACCCACCTCCACCCCCGGACTCACCTGCAGGGTAAAAGCACAGGTGCAGTGATCAGCAGACCGTACCCTACGGCTCAAAGCATATTCATACACGTATACCATTGCGCAACTTGAGACCACGTGGTTATCTGATACGCGCTGCTGTCACTTCGGATGCTACGCTGTCACGTGACCTGGGGTTATGTCTCTGTTTGCTGAGCATTTGGCATCACAATCCTTTTCACTTGTACAGGCAGCGACTATGGAAGAGGAACCACACAACTGAGGCTTGCTTCACCCTGGGTGCGCTTTGAGTTGCGTTTCTGCACAGTCAACGATGCGACGAGTGAAACATGGACCCAGTAGGACAAAGGCAGGCAGTTTCCACTGATTCTTGCATTTGCATTTGAAACGATTTATTGATATTCGTCTACACGAGGCTCACATACATACAAAAGAAAAAAAAAAAATAAAAATAAAGAGAAATGAACCTTGAAGCCATTATTCTTTGAATATAAACATATTTGTCAAATAAACCTGCCTGTTGTGACTATATATAATTTAATATATTGATATGCATCAATATTCTTATTGAGACGCAGTGCATGATGCAAGTGTGAGAGGGACACAGCGCACAACGCACCCAGTGACGCATTCAGTGTCAAACAGGGACGCAGCGCATAACGCAGCCAACATAACAACATGACGTATTGAGTGTGACAGGGGTGAAGCACCCAGAGAAATAGGCCCAAGGTGTGTGATGCACCCAGTGTGAAACAATGGTGCAGGGCCTGATGTACCCAGTAAAACAGTAGCACAGCGCGTGACGCACCCTGTGTGAGCCCCGCCTTATTCAGCAGACTGTGCATCAGTGTCACAGCGGAGTTAGATCTACTCACTCGCATCAATTCCTAATGAGAACGGCAGCCGGGAGCACAGCACCCAATCAGAGGGGCAAACACCACTGTTATCACACAATTAATGGAATATTTTCATAAAGGGAATCATTTTTGCCCGAAGCTGTGGCTTCTACGCGTAAGTGGTGCTGTTGTGGGCACGCCGCGTCTGTGGTGTGCGTGCGCGTGCGTGCGTGTGGAGCTGCTGGGAGCGCAGTCATTGTGTTGCCATGGAGATGAGAGCTGAGTGGAAACGTTGACAACTGATCAGGACGCACCGCCATGAAGAAAAGAAAGGGGAGGACTTCTGAGGAAGGTAAGAGAAACTTGTTTGTGTCATTGTGTGTGTGTGTGTGTGTGCACATTTTCAACAACTTCACCAATTAAGGGTTAGTTCTGCACCTTGGTTGTGCACGTCGAGTTGTGTGTGACGGTCCCTGCGTTCGCGAAGGACTGTTGACGTTTGATGTGAAACATTTGAATTCATGCGTGTTTACCACTGTGACCAAGTTATTCTGTGATGAACATAAATTTACATCGCGAGGTGTCATCCCGTGAAACCAACTTGTTTGGATGCAACCGACTTCAGAACCTTGGCTCGTAAGTTTTCTTCTCAAAACAGCGTGTGACTTGTGCAAGAAAACCCTTTCACGATCCAGCAATGCGTGAAACCTGTTTCACACGCAACGCGTCACATGTGCGTCTGTGCTGGTGGGTGTTGCGTCGCTGCGTTGGAACATTGGTGACGCGCAGTCGTTTTTTGACGTCGGCGTCAAAATTTAACATTGAACCCAATACTGGTATTTTTGACGTCAGCTTCAAAAGCGACCGTGCGTCACTCAATGTGGTGACCCCTTGACGCATTTGGCGTGAATGCACCTGAACCTGGAGAAAAGTTCTTGCAGCGACAGTTTCAGATTTCTGCATCAGGACGAGAGTTTTTATCAGAGAATCAACGGTATCTCGAAATACACCTGTGTTACAAATGCATTGCAAACCCAGAAATGTCAGACGTACACAGAACACGTCCAGAGTGGGATCAGCTTTTGATAAGTAAGGTCAGCCCCGGGCGAGTCATCACAAACTTCGTGAAGTTTTGTCCTGAACATTTTATTCTGCGCCACTGGGCACTCAAAGAAACCACCATTTTGGTCTGGCATCTGGCATGTCCAGGATCAGGGTTGGGGTCGGACCCACTCAAGACCACATGGAAGCGCAAGACTTCTACCTCATCCGATTTGTCATTGAGCAGTTTGCACCTGCACCGAACTGGACCTTGAGGTTGGGAAATAAATTTGTTGGGGATTTAGAGTCCACCCCCCCACCCCGCGCACACGATACGGTTGAGCGGAAGCCATTGGTCCGGGTCCCCAAGAATCCCCCTCAAAGCGGATTCAGGGTTGAGACCAGGGGGCACAATCTCTGATCTTTAAAACTTCAAAGGAGAGGGAGAAACTTTTTGCGTGGGACGCAATTGCACATTATTTGGGGGGGGGGGGGGTCAGGGGACAGATCCACCTCTGGATCCACCAGGGACTCTGGAACTCCTCATGAAAAATCATCTTTTGCCCCAATCAAGATAACAAGCCCCGTTCAGTCGCCCCCGGGTGGAAATCTTCCTGATATTAAGGATCGGGTGATTTATGTTGTCGGACAATCAGAGTTGTCGGTCCCTTCGCATGGAGAACACTAATTCACTGCAATTTGCCCCGTGGGCACAGAGTGTGGGCCTCGAATGCGGCGTGGAATCGGCAGCAACGCTGCGGCGCCGTCCTGGCAGCGAGATGACCCCAGGCATTCTTTGTTGAAGATGGAAGTGCAATTCAAAATTTGGGAAGGCCTGGACCTGGTACAGGTTCAGGAGTTTGCCCGCACCCTGAACAATTCAACTCGAGTCGAATGCAGAGCACAACAAGAAACAGTGCACAGGGCAACTGCAAGTGCGAAGTCCCCGGGGTGTTTGCTTTGTTGGTCACTTCCTGTTTTTTTGTTGCATCTGGTTGCTGGGGAGTTTTGCATCTGGTTGCTAG
>JAAUXT010129581.1_pt1 | contig 10766 bp, 14 predicted proteins | sample 7278171 | NCBI WGS metagenome assembly JAAUXT01 (sample SAMN14350112, study PRJNA611818) | marine sediment metagenome | isolation source: surface marine sediment (1.8m) | place: French Polynesia: Moorea | collected 2018-08 | reverse complement strand
CTCCTTTTTTTTTTTACCACATATTAACAAATTTGTTTTTTTTTATCCCCCCCCCCCCCCCGCCTGCTGAAACCAAACTCAAGTTTGAGAAAAATGAATTGAATTTTGACAAAAACTTTCAACTTTGTTATGTTTCGAATATCGCTGCCTGTTTGTGGCCTCGGGCTCCTTGATCTTTGATCCCTTCTTCTTTGGTGAATGTCACTGGAACCAAAAAAGAAAACCAATGGTAAGTTTTCTCTTGTACTCTGGCAGGCAGGCAGCCGTGGCCTCTTTGGTGACAATAGGCGATGGGTGAGCAATGCCTGCTGTGAGGAGCCGCGGGCTCGTTGTTCTGATCTATCTCTTGTTTTCTTTCTGTGAACCTTGTGCTGTGCTATGCACGCTGGTGTTCACTCGGCGATCGTCGCCATTGTCCAGCAACACGTGTGTACATTTATAATTCTGATGTGAGCATGAGCGCCAGGTCTCTCTTCACTGTATTTGTTGTCCATGATTCGTGTTCAGATCTATTTACCGGTGACACGTCAATCGTATCTCGTGTCGTCAAATGTCCTGTCTGCTTCTGAATTGAGTTCGTGTCCTTGGGAAAAAGCCCACTGGTGACAAAGTCAAAAAGGAAGTTGGCTTTGGCTTTGAACAAGCAGAACGATTCTGAGGTCTTTGGGAGTGCGGATGCAACTGTTCGTCGTTTCCATTCGCTCGTGCCTTTTTTCTAGATGTGCATGCATTGTAGACTGCACTTGTCTTGCTTTCACAGCGTGGCCAAAACAGATAATACAGGAACAAAGAAAGAACTGGCGAGTGGTGGCGGAGAGAACAAGAGCGGAGGAAGAGAATCACAAGATTATCCATCCGAAGCAAAAGAGAGCACAGAGAAGAGTGTAGTCGTTGGGTGGAAGTTGCATGAGAAGCAAAAATCCGCTTTGTTTCTCTTTGGAATCACCCGTCAAGTTTGATTGCATTGCTGTATTGACACATATTTACTCGGATCATTGTAGAACCTTGAGTTTCAAAACTCAAGCACGCATTTTCTGGTGTCTAGCAAAATACCGGTTCAGGCATTATCGGAACGGAGTTTGAGACCCCAACGTGTATCATTCAAATGGACCTGTAGCACAAAAGTTGTCAGTCAATAAACGGACATTTGCGAAAACACAGCAAAAAACACCGGGGTGTGTGAATGAAGAAAAAGCAACCCGCACAAGGTAGGCCTGCAAACAGCTCCGCAGTCGTGTTGGCCATCTTTGGGCAAGGTTTCACTCTGGGCGAAAGTACATCAGCGGGTCACTTTTTGCAAGGGAACGACGCTAAGTCCAGTCGATCCGCCGGAGCTGAATTTTTCTGCGGGATACTGCACGGCTACAACTGAACGCAGAGTCCGTTTTGGGCACAAGTCGTCTTTATTTTGTGTGTGACTAGATTGCAACAAAAATGCCTCCAAAGCGAACCTGAACCCAGAAAGCATCCAGAAATTCGCAGTGTCGGTGACGCAGAAATCCCAAAATTACAGAGGATTCATTCCTGCCCTGCCCATTGACACACATCATGTCTCCTCACCTTTGCTCACACAAGTCCACAAAGCCATGAGTCATTGGAAGCATTCGCAAAGAACCACCACCCAGAATTCTTGGCAGCAAAGTACCGTCACTGATGTCCGTGTGGAAACAAACATTCAAATTCGCGCAAGCAGCAGAATTATTCACTGCAAAGACCGGAGCAACCAGGAGAGTTCTAACGAGATTTTCTTCGCCAAACACCTTGCTACTCGGTATTTTCAAGCACACAGTTTTGACACGGCCTTCAACCAACCAGCAGTCAAACATGAAACGGGACCTGCTGGTGTGAAAAGCGGGCTGTTAAAGCCTAGACGTCGAAATTCTGTGCGTCTGCCCGCTGCTACTTGTGATGCGCGGTGGCGCTGCTGGGCTTGAAGTGTTGGTAGAAACTTCGAGTCACGTCGATCATGAGGTCCTGTGTGCACTCGGGTAATTCCGACGTGAACGTGCCTGCAACGTAAAGATTTCATCAGTTTCTGAAAATAAGTGGTGGCCTTGACAAGCAGCTTCCACCAAATAAACTATGGCGGTTTCCAATTTGGTAACATCTGACTCGGTAACATTCGGACGTTTCCACTGGTTTCAAATGCAACAGAAAAAGAATGCGTAAAAACTACAGGAGTCAATCCTCGAACGTGTCAGTCTTTCAAAAGTTTTTGTTGAAGCAATTGCTGATCTATACTCCCTCACATCGAATGTGCACTTACTTTGTTTTCACCAAATATTTATCAGAAAATGTGTTGCCAGAAACTCCCTTTGTGTTTCAGTTCAACTGAACGTGGCAAACTTTCTTGTGGAGAGCGCTGAATTGTTCTCACCTGGAGATCCGCTGAAGAGCGTGAAGGGTGGCACGACCGTCTCAGGAGGCAGCACCGTGTTGTCTGCGATCGCGCAGCAGTCCTTCAGCACACACCGCCGCCCCTGCAAACAATCCACCTCCGTGCAATCCACGGAAAAAAGAAACCACCGTGTAAAAACAGTCGAATATCGAGGTCCTTCCCGTGTGGAAATCACGTTTCCGCAAAAAAAAGCACGCAGTGTCCGTTTCGATCAAAGACTGCGCGCCACCGACACTCACAATGATGCAGTTTTTGCCGATGTGCACGTAGGACCCGATCTGCGCCGCGTTGATGACGGAATCCTCGCCGATGAACACGTGATCGCCAATGTGTAACGGGAAGAAGGCCACGCTGCAAAACACACAGGTCATTACTGCAGGTGTCGCGGCAAGTTCTTGTTTGCGATTGTCCTCCTCCAAAGCTGAATGTCTGCATTTTGTTTGTTTCACATTCCTTTCCAACTTTACAACAGAATTGTAACAGAACCAGATTTGTTGCAGAAACGCAACACATCGACGAACCCGTCACGCTTCCAACGATGTTGCTCAGTTGTCACCAAACGCGAATTATGGACCTTTCGCCAAACATCACACACAAACTGAGCTATTCAGAACGCGCCAAATTCAAATCCACCCTGGTGTTCGACAACATCAAGCACACATATCCCAGGAAAGATGGCAGTGCCATTTTCACCACATTTCCCAAAGCACCAGCTTCAGTTTCTCAAACAAGCACGTCGGTCAACAAGAGGATGTGGAAAGTGTCTGTGCGCATGTCTATCACACAGGCTCCCACCTGATTCGATCCAGTCGTTGGTAACGTGGATTCGGAATCAACCAGAGCCAGTCCTTGGAATGCAGACATGCTGATGTGGCAGGGTCAGGTTGGGGGAAATGGGGCCGGTTGCAGAAGCTGCTTCAGACCTCGAATTTTGCTTCAGAAGTTCAGCCTTTGAACAGTTTTGCGGAGAGATAGGGATTAATTGTGGAAGGAAAAGGGAAGCCCAAAACATTTCTACCATGCTCCAATGCTCGTCTCCACTAAAGTAAAAACACACGAGCCGATTTGTCACCAACCCGGCACAATTGATTAGAGTTTGCCCAGCTGCCTTCACCAAACGAAAAGAATGACTTGCACCAAAACTGTAACGTGTGTGGAACCCTGCTGCTGCACTTTTGAACAAACACGCACGATCACAACCTGTTGCAATAGTGACCTCGGGGGAACCAAAATCTTGTCGCTTACCCTGAACTTTGTTTACTGCAGATAGTTTGAATGGTTTCCATTAGTGTACGCACTCAAGCAGGGGTGAACGGGTAAACACTACCAAAGCATAATGCAATGTCAAAAGCTATCGACACATACTGGAAACGTTGCAGTGCGTGCAGGCACACATTCATTTCGGAATGTCAGAACCTCCGCACAGTCCACACGTACCCCTTGCTGAATTTCTTGAACGCGGGTCTGATGACGGCTCGGTTGCTGATGATACAGTGACGCCCGACTCGCACGTTCGCCAAGTCACCGCGCACGATGCATTCGGACATAACCACAGTCTACAAACCAGCAAGAACAGGGGGAGTTTGATTGGCAGATTCAGCTGTTGTATTCTGCTTCAGAACATGCAGACCCAAAACGTCCTGTTCAATTCCAACTTGAATTTTACCTTTCCATTCAGGATAATATTCTGACTACCACACAGCACCGACTGTCTGCTCACCCGATTTCCTGATGCCTGCAAAGACAAAACGGTGTTTGGATTGTGGCTGTGTGACATACACAAGGGTGATTTCTCTGCTGGCGAGACAGCTGAGGACAACATAATTGACTTTTCGCGATCAGCGCGTCCGTTCAGGACGAGTATCAATCGGTTCCACGTCGAGACTGTGGCAAATTTTTGTGCCACAACTGCTTTGTTGGACATATGTATCTTCTTGGCAAAAGGAGAAGGATTGAAAAAAAAAAGTCATCGCACTACAAGCAGCGAGTTGTCATCCAGTTTTGCGTGGTCTGAGAGGGTCAGTTCGAAGCCAGATTCCAGCCGAGAGTCCTGTTCTGTCTCTGCAACTGGTTCAGTGTTCAGATTTCAAGTCACACCCTCGTCGTCTGCTACGAGGTCGGTTCGGAAGTGCGAAGCGCCACACTTTGTGCGTGTGAGGTTAGATCTACTGCCCATGACAGACCGGTCGAGACGAATTGATTTTTTCCTCCAATAAACATGTCTAAAAACCAAAACTGCAAACCAGGAATTTGTCACACACTCATATTATCGCTCACATCAACATCCCCTCCTTGATCTTTTGTCATGCCTCGACATATGCTTCGTTTTGATTGATCACGCACACATACCGTCTCTATATATTCCGGTTTGTTGAAAAATACATCCTGTTGTTCCATCTTTAGGTGCAAATAAATGTTTTCGGTTTTCGGTTTTTTCTGGTCTGTTGAGAGAATAACGATCCCGCTTCTTTCTGCATGCAAAAAATGTGACGCGATGCGAATGATAAACGCGCACGATTTCCCGCCTCGACTGAAAGCGGTGGTTCAAACCAACCTGTGGTTGAAATGTGATGACTGTGTGTCTGGCTGCAATTCAGATCCGCATCGTTGCGTGTACAGTGTTTAGATCTATTGGTTTCCAATGAAAGACGATTCTCGGAGGGTGCACAAGGATCTGGAAGTTGGCGTTTTGCAAAGTCGCATCACCTGTCTGGCGCAAAATCCGGGGAACAAATCGAGCGGTACGCAGAAGCACAAAAGACAATTTTCTACGAATACAAATGTACATCTGTTTATTAGTTGTTCAGCAAGATATCGCAATTCGTGCAAGGCAACTGAATGTCGTACAATGTGCCCGAAGTACGCACAGCATACTCAGAAAAACTTTTCTGTTGACGAAAACACTCACAAGCACTCCAACAAAATAACAATTGTGTTCAACAACACAACACAGAAAATACATGGCTTTCAATATTGAGACATCTCTGCAATTTTTGGTCGGGTCCAGACCGAAACATCATGAAAGTACTCGCACCAACGATGTAAAATATATGCCAGATTTTGGCCCTGTCCCACCAGAGAAGTCTCGTGATCATGAAAAGCAGAGGTTTCAGCAAATTTTGAACGTGATTTGCTTCATTGAGGCAAGTTTGCACACACGCAGATCAATACAGAACAAGAATTAGATTCCTGCCGTGTAATTACTTTGAGTTGTTTCTTTCTGTGTGTGAGTGTGGGAGAGACAGAAAGAACAGTACGAAAATTTTGGAATGTTGTGACAAAAGATCAATGTCACTTTGAATCGTAAGAATTGTGCCAATGCAAATTGGATTTCTTGCTCAGAGCCACAAACGAATGTCCCACACGCACGCACACGCAAAAACAAACGAAAACGAATGGTTAAAATATCTGTATCATTCAATAAATTTGCACAAAAGCGTGCAATCAATCAACGCCTCTGTCAATGACAGAGAATGCTCGGAAATGGACCTTGATTTGCCTCGTGGATTTACATTATACAACGTTTTCATTGTTACTTTCGGTCTAAAATATTTCGATGCTTCCCAAGGAACTACAGAATGTGCAATGAACTCCAGAGAATTGTGATGATTTGGTCCCAAGTCATGTTCAGATCATGAAACGCTGGTCGACGAAAACGAGCCCCAAGGCACAACTGGAGACAGATTGTTTGCCGGGTGGAAACATTTCTGAGGTTTAATTCCCGTCACACAATGCAAGCTTCGATCCACTGTTGCTTCTTGATGGATCCGGGAATTTGGGCTCGACCCTTGCAAGGGTCATCGTCAAAATTCAATGCAATGTAAAAACGTTCCAAGTGCAACAGATGAGCAATAAATTTGGAGGGGAAGCTTTTTGCCTCTGAAGATACGGAGTCCGGTGCCTGTGCGCAATGATCTGTGGCTGGAGTGACGCCCGTGCGAGGTTTACATGCCCTGGAGTTCGGTGAAACAGATCTCCATCTCGTCTCGCAGCTCCTTGTACCTCAACTTCTCCTCCAACAGTTCCTCTGCAAGCCAAATGTTAACGTATGATGAAAAACATCCGAACAAGTCCGAATTGCCGCATTTATCGTTGAATAGAGTTCTTGATTTTCATTCAACGCTCCGTCAGTCCAGCTACAAACTTGTTTCTCGAGAACCTCAACCTCAGCGAAGACATGAAATCATGTCACATTAGCACACGAAAGTCCACCACACAGGCTGTGCGACTTCTTTCGAAAGAATCTATGGAGTATTTTACCCCCGAACCAGCCACGTGTGCTGAACACTTCCGCAACTGGGACAAGAATATATATATATATATATACACACACAAACACAAACACACACACACACACACACACCTTCAAGTCTGTCGACCTCTTTTTGTAGTTTGGCCGCCTCTCGCTCAGCATCTGTGGCTCTTTGTTCGGACTGAAATTTGACAACAAAAAGTTGAAAAGTTCCGTGGAAAAAAGTCAAGTAACTTGCCAAAACAAGAAAATTTGCTGAAATGTGTGACTTACCTCTTTGTACTTCAGGGTGAGATCACGGACTTGCTCTTCAAACGTGTCTTCTCTCTGTGAAGACTGAAGAAAATAAAATAACAAGGTTTCACGGAGTTTTAGATTCCAGGACAGGGAAGCAACCCGCTACTGACCGTGTGTTGGGGGGGGGGTATGGCGGGCTTGCCCCAATTACAACAGGAAATATACGCAACAAGAACCATGTAAGTGTGTGTCTTTCTACAGACATGAAATTGTGTAAAATTAGACTGAGATTTTCTTTGACAGCGAGAACCGCTTCCTTCCCCCTTCCCGACAACAGTCGTTGGTTGATGTTCGAGGTGTCACACTCACCTTCTCCTCGCTTATCTCGAGGGACCTCAAGTTGTTAGTGACGACGTGCAGCTCTTCCTCGAGCTCCTTCACCTTTCTGAAACAGCAACAAAGGTCCTCATTTCAGCAACGCAAGTTTCACTGTCATCAGGCTTTTTGATGCCAGTGCTGCAGAACACCAAAGGGTGTGAACCAGTATCAAAGTGAAAATACACAGAGTGAGTCATGAGTGGAAGGCGAAGTACTCACGACTCGGCGGCGTCTCCCCTGTCCTCGGCGCGCTCCAGCTCCGCCTCGCACATCAACAGCTTCCGCGCCACCTGCAATGTGCAGCAGTGGATTTTAGACAACCGGAGCCAAAGCTGTTCGTAAGACAGGGTTCTTTCAATGTATTGAATCAGTGAGAGAAGAGTAGACAGGTGCACAACACCGGTGGGGTGGATGCCTTCCTGTGTGGTTGGAATGGATGAAACCCTGTCCTCAGCAGAACCCAGTGACACAGTACCGGTTTTTGTGACGGTCAGCAACGCACGTCAACTGGTGAACCATCAAGCTGCGTCTTTGGAGCAGTTTTTGATACCCAAACAACAAAGATCTTCATGCTCCTTTGATACACATTGTGTCCAGAGACAAACAACTTTTCGGTTTTTTCCAGTTGCTTCTGTCTTGTTTTGCCCAATTTGTTGGCGTAATACGAAACTGACACAAGTAAATAATTTGGTAAGTGCACGCAGGTGAAAATGGGCAGGCGCTACATTTTTGGGACAAAGCCTTGTTTTTGGTCCAAATAGATTTGTGAGATCGCGATTCCGGCAAAATGTCTTCTGACTTCCCCACGTTGCTGGTGCACGAAGATTCCTTTTCTTTTCTCCAAATTCTTCTTAGAATGATGATCTTTTGCGACAAATATGTTGCACGTTGACAAAAGCAAATATTTTGGAATGTTGTGTGTGCACCTCTGGGTACACAGCACACAAACAATGCTAAATTTGTTCGTGTTTAGGATGTGTTGGAAACCACAACTCACACGGGCACTGAAAGCACTTCAAATGCCATAAATATGTAAAGTTCGTGTTCATCCAACCATTGTGGTTCCTCTTGCACTGGTCTGCTGAATTTCTACTGAACTAACTTGCGGTCTTGAAACACGAGTTGTTCAGGTTCCGAAATCTGAAGGTCCACAAGCAAAGTTTGCTTCCACTATGTTTGGGTTCATTCTCCAAATTTGACCGACAGCGAGCCAGAAAGAACTCGGGTCAACCGGACCAACTGAACACAGCGAGCTCCCTTTGACAAAGCAAGGTGGTGATGTTCTTGTCTGCCCAACGCACAGTTCGACGCCATCCACAATGGGTCTTTGGAAAGGGTCCGGCGTTTTCCGTGTCTCACGATCTTCAACAGCAAGGCACACACACAAAAGGGCTGGCTTTCTCTGAGCACGCTTCCTGCTGAAAGCTCGAACCCGAATTTATGACCAGCCAGTCAAGCAGATCGCCTTGGCAGACATCTAAACGTTTCCACCCCTCACTATCACTTGCACGTGGTTTTACTTCAATGCATACATTGTTGCAGGCGAGCCTTACTGCGTTGAAGTGACACATGAAGGAATCCGCACGAATTTGGAGCTCTGTTCAAATAATTGAAATAACTTGTCGATTCCTAACTTGACGGCACCCAAACTCAAAACTGCAACCTTTTCCCTTGCATGACAAGAGATAATCACACTCTTTGACGTGTACCCGCACATAACATGGTACTACGTATCAACCTGCGAATAAACATTCACCTCTGAACAGCAATGAGACCTGGAAGTCAGAGTCACAAATGTGCAGACATACGAGCGTATGCTCCCTGACGATGGTCCGACCACACAAACAAACCAGACAAAAAACGTCAGTCAGGCAGCTGCACACGTTTCAGAAACTTGATTTGTCCGAACCAGGTTGACAACACTGGCAAAATGGCGTCGCGAGACTTGTGCTTGGGAAGGACCTGTCCTGTTCAGTCTTGCGCAGGAGTTATGTTGGACCCCCCCCCCCCCAAATTTGGGCAGGTCCCACTCAACTTTGCGTGGGCAGGTGCGACCTCACCCTTTGGACCGGCCCACAATTCTATTCCTGTGGTCGGACCAACCTGACTTTGGGTCGGTCCTGCCCCTAATAGAACATCAGTAGGTCCAACACCTCTTGCAATGTCATACCTTCAGCAACTGCCAGTGCGTAACACAGGCTCGCTTCGAAGGACGAGCCCGTGTAAAACTCCTGCGAACACAAAGTCCCTCTCCCTTCCCTCTCACACACGTGGATAAGGAATATAGTCAAGGAGAACAACAGTTAAGATCGAGCGCAAGTACAAACATGTGCTGTGAGGATCCGAGAATTTTGACTCTCAGATGACAAAAGGAAGTCTTTCATCCGAGATTGCCCGAATCTGAGAATTCTGCAAAGGTTTGCGTCCCTCGGATTCCCAGTTGAGAATCTCTCCTGGTGTCCAAGATTTCACTGACCAGTGTGAATAAAAGTTGACGAGTGTCGGCGATGCTCACCTCTTCGTACTTGCGCTCCGCCTCGTTCGCCGCCTCCGTCGACTCCTTCAGCATCTGCTCGAGCGTCTCGATCTTGTCGTCCACCTGCGAAGTGCGGTTCTCCAGCGCCTTCCGGCCTCTGTAATCGAGAAGGTGTGCTGTGTGAGTTTGGAGCAGGCTGAGCCTGAAAGAGATGCAGCTCTAGAGGGTGCAGGTTTGTCCCAACCCTGTACAACCCAAAACCGAAGACCTGTACGCTCGTATGTTTGGTCATACGAGTGGCTACACTGATCCCCACAAAGATCCCCCTCCCTCTTTGTGAGCCTGTGACGGTCAGGCGCAAACCCAGACCAAAATATGTTTCCCCCTGCCCCGATCCTGGATTAGTTGGAGAGGAGGAGAAATTTGTACGAGGGGAGTACAGAGGTTGATCATAAAGTACTCAATGTGTCCACATTTTTGCGTCGACAGATCTCCGGAAGAACCCTTCGCAAAAAGAGATGTGCACAAAAGAGTAATCTGCCGTGATCGGTTTCATTTGGTGCACCCCTCGTATCTTAGTTCTTTTCATTTGATGTTGGTTTCTGAATTTTCGCAGAAGAATTGAATTGGCTCCGGTTGGTGCACATCGGATTATTCTGAATTAAATTGATTGAGAAGAGACAGGGGCTGACCCAGAGGAGCCTGGACCTCCTTGTCCTTAATTAATTTCAAAGCTGAGATCGGTCCCGGAAGCTCTGAAGGGTCGTCCCTGAACCAAATCCAGGTTCAACCCCAAGAAGGGGAAAGGTTGGGGTGTGTCGTTTGCGCTGGGATGGGTGAGGTCGGGTTGGGTGGGCAGGACAGACCAAACTCTTTCTTGGCTTGGTCTTCTTTCAACTTGTCCAGATACGAGTATTTGGAACTTCCTTTCTGAAAGAGACCAAGCACATGCAGGGGTCAGGCAGACATTTTGTTTCAACAAGAATGCTACGCATAAAAAGCGTGTGGTCTATACGTTCACAGTT
>JAAUXT010026507.1_pt1 | contig 10766 bp, 16 predicted proteins | sample 7278171 | NCBI WGS metagenome assembly JAAUXT01 (sample SAMN14350112, study PRJNA611818) | marine sediment metagenome | isolation source: surface marine sediment (1.8m) | place: French Polynesia: Moorea | collected 2018-08 | reverse complement strand
TTAGGATAGTGGCTCCATCTAGGGAATGATATGATTGGTTGTGGCTGTTGCTGTGGCTATGGAAGGCCATGGCAGTACTTAGGGGGTGGTCATGGTAAATATATATAACAGCGACCATCAGGGTTCCCGCCTCGGAACTTCTTGTTTGGACAGGTTTTGGTCGGGGTGCTTGGCGAGGGTGCTAACTTGAGCTTTCAAGACTTAAACACGTGAAATAATTTTGCCAAGGGCAGGATAACCCGGGTCTTTGAACTTCCTGGATCCGATACCCGAGTAAATTTATCCTGTTGTGGTCAGGTCCCTTCAACTTCGAACTTGTCGGAAACACAGAATATTGTCTGATCCGCATTCATCCGGTGAAAGTCGTGCGCAAAAAGTCTCACGCACAAACTTGACGGGACTGTGTCCAAGACGCCGGATCAAATTTCTTTCCTTTTTGTCAAATTACTCTACAAATCGAGGGTAATGGGTCACATGAGTCTTTTTATTCAGTTTCCGTGGCTTACTACAAAAGATACGACAACAAACGCTTCGGTCTCTGTGAGGGAAGCGAGTAGATGGATCTACACGCCTGGGCGATAATTCAGCTACAGAAACAGCTGATCAACACCAGACTTTTCAGTGCAGACGGGGCGTGTCCCGCCGAACACACACACACACACACACACGTGCGTCATCGTGCCTGACGACTCTTGATTCAGACAAAAATTCTCAAAGTCAAGTTGTTTGATTTTTCAGAGCAGACCACGTGTTCGCTGCAGTGTCTGAATGGAGGTAGCTGCTCCAACATCGCCGGGCAGGAGTCGTGCCTCTGTAAGGGCTACAGTGGGCCGCTGTGCCAGACGAAATGTAAGTGGGTGTGTTCCATTTGCGCGTCCGGCCCGGCCAGCCGGTGGCGAAGTACGTGACTTGGCCCCTGGGTTTGAGGGACGGCGAAGTCAGCCATTTCGACTCACTCGGCTTGCCGGACGCGCAAATGGAACGCGATCAATCTCGAGTTTCAAAACAAACCAGAAACGGGGGGGGGGGACACGGTGTTTGGTCTGGGTATCTGGCTTCAAGTTCCAAGAAAAATGAGGTACATTTTCTGGAGTTGAGTGAGGTCCGGGTCCCCTCCCGCTGGAAGGATCCGCCACTGGTCAAACTGTCCAAATGTAAACGTAAATTTGTCAGAAATGAAACGTGATGAAACTTCACTTTGCATCTGAGGAGAGACACGTGACGAGTGCGTCTGACTTTATTTTGATATTTTCAGGCGAGGCGAACTTCGTGGCCATGCAGGACTTCACAGCCGGGCTGCTTCCGGCAGAATACCTCGACTTCGACAGGAGGAGTGAGGGCGAAAGGGCGTGCATCTGGCAGCAGGACATCATCCCCAGACCGCTGAACCCGCCCCGCACCGCACCCGTCCTCATCGACTCGGAATACGTCACACCAGGATGGGTACGTCATGCTGGGTGGGTACGTCATGCTGGGTGGGTACGTCATGCTGGGTGGGGGTACATCACCTCAGGATGGGTACGTCACACCAGGATGGGTACGTCATGTTGGGTTGGGTACATCACCTCAGGATGGGTACGTCATGCTGGGTGGGGTACATCGCCTCAGGATGGGTACGTCATGCTGGGTGGGGTACATCGCCTCAGGATGGGTACGTCATGCTGGGTTGGGTACATCACCCCAAGGATGGGTATGTCATGCTGGGTGGGGTACGTCATGCTGGGTGGGGGTACATCACCCCAGGATGGGTATGTCATGCGGGATGGGGTACGTCATGCTGGGTGGGGGTACATCACCTCAGGATGGGTACGTCAGTCCGGGATGGGCACATCACCCCAGGATGGGTATGTCACCCTCCGCTGAGTGTGCCGTCCTGATATGGGTACGTCACCCTGGGGCTCGGCGTCGTGTTTTTGTGGGGTTTTTTTTGCGTTCAAAAGCTGTTCGATTTGCATTGGTACCGAGCGCTTTGTATTCTGCAGTGAATTCTGCTGTGTTTCTCAACCAATTTGCTGCAAAAAATAGTGAAACGCACAAGAATCACGAAGAATGAAGCGAAATGTGTGGAGTGAGTGGGGTTGAACGCACCGCCCCCTGGCGTCGCTCGTTGACAGCAGGGGGACGCGATGAAGCTGGACGGGACGGCGTCCGCCGGGGACCCGCGCTTCTGGGTCGGGCTCGGCGACCTGTGTTTCCGCGGCCCCGCCGGCTGCCCCGCCGGCTTCACCGTCGCCGTCTGGGTCAGGTCGCTCAACGGGCTCGGCAGCCTCGCTGTGGAGACGCTCCCGCAGAATGATCAGAGTACGTCGCGTCGCTCTCAGCCGCGTGCGCACATACACACGTGCGCACATACGCACGCACTCACACACGTGTGCACACATACACACACATACAACACGCGCACATGCACCTGTACACACACACACACAAAGCACGTACACGCACACACAGATGTGCATGCACACACACTCACACACACACACACACACAAACATGTGCACACACACACACACACACAAATGCACATGCACGCACATACACACACACACACACACACAAACATGTGCATACAAACACAAACATGCACACATACACACACAAATGCGCGTGCACATGTACACACACACACACACACACACACACACACAAACAAACATGCACACACACACACACACAAATGCACATGCACATGTATACACACACACAAAGCACGCACACATACATACACACACACAAACATGCACACACACACACACACACACACAAACGTGTGCACACACACACACACGCACGCAATCGGAAGTCACCGCGCGCAAACACAGATTCACAAAAAGCGCGCGGCGCCACCGTTCCTACGCTTCACTCTGCACCCACGCTTTGTGAGACAGGCGGCGTGCAACGAGTACCCAGGGGCAGCGCTTTTGACGAACTCTGAGCAGCTCAGCGCTTTCGCGTCATCTTGTCCTTTGCGCCAAACGTCCCTGTTGATGGGAGCCTCTCGTTGCAGACACCGGGTTCTACCTGCGCTACGACCCGCAGACGCAGGACGCGCAGGGCCGCTTCGCCGAGCCGACGCGCAGCGCCACCGTCGACGCGCGCGTCGCCGGGTGTCCGCAGGGCGCGTGGTGCCACCTGGCGCTCGTGTACGAACCCGGAGGCACAGCGGAGACGCCCTTCCCGTCCGTGAGTGGCGCGGCTTGATGCGTGCGTGGCGCGAGTTTTGTTGAAGCTGAGAGCCAAAGCAGTTCAGAGGGTCCGCCTGCATGAAGATGCGCCTGAACGGAAAACGTCCTTGGAGCGAATGAAAATCTTTCAGCACTACAATCGTGCAGAAAGTTGCCGATTCGAACGTTGCAGATCAATGGGCGTTTGACGTGTTGTGCGCGATCCTCGTGGTTCGCCGTCACACCGTCAGAGGGCGTACGAGTATTGATGGCGAAACGCTTCCCGTAACACACTGCTACCCAGCTCGATGTCACGAAATGTTCAGGCACAGTGGCGCGCATCATTATTTCACGCACTCTTGTTGGTTTTGTTCCAGTTGACTCTATACGTGAACGGAATCGCTGCCGACCCGCTGGGGGGCGACACCAAGTCGGTCGCGCTCACCGTGTTCCCCGAGAGGATGTGGGTCAAATCACTGTGAGTGAAACCATCACAGGCGTGTGGAGAGAGAGAGAGAGAGAGAGAGAGAGAGAGAGGGGCGCAGATCCAGGGACCCACCCCCGAATCCCTGCAAATATCCCTTCAAAAATATTGCACCTCGCACGCAAATTGTGGTGTGACACATCAGCCTCAAATGTTAGAACCACCGCTCACCAGATGGCGTGTTGGGAATGAGGTCAATAAATATGGAGGTTCCCGCCCTCGGGGACAGTCTCTCCTGAGATACCAACCTGTGTGTTTGTGATATCACTACAAATGTTAAAGGCAGTCGCAGCCCGCTCCCTTCCCCGGTCCCGTCGCCCCAGTGGATCGACGAGCAACGACGTTTCGATGAACGTCGCGTCAACGCCAATGTCAAGTAGTGTGTGGTGATTGGCCAGTGCTATGGAAACTGTGCACATTATCATCAATTTGTGTGCTCTTTTCGACGTTGGTGTTGGCGCGACGTACATTTGACGGCTGTGCATAATCTCCCTCCAACCTCCCCGACCTGACGCGCTCACGCTGAAGTCAACCCTGGTGAACCAACAACCCAGGGGGAAAAACTTGTCTCCACCATACAAACCAACCCAGCTGAGGTCCTGATAACTGTTCGCAGACACACACACACACACACACACACACACACACTCACTCACTCACTCACTCACTCACTCACTGACAAACACTCACTGAGACACACTCACTGACACACACACACAAACACACACACACAAACACACACACACACACACTTCCTCACTCACTCACACACACTCACACTTTCTCACACACACGCACACACACACAATTCCATGTTTCTTTAGGTCCTGAGCCACCATTTCGACGGCAAAAACACATATGACGGACACACACCATGCCAATCCAAATTTGCGCCTCTGATCAGACGTGACTGTTGTCAGGGACAACGGGGTGTTCGAGGTGGACGACCTCATCCTGTTCAACACGGCGCTCGGGGTGCGGGACGTGCGCCTCCTGCAGCGAGACCCCTGCATCAACGAGCCCTGCCTCAACGGGGGAGTCTGCACCGCCGCACGTGCGTAGATGGCGCCATGTGCGGCTTTCACACACACACACAGACACACGCACACGAAACGCAAAGTGAAAACGGAAGCGCTAACGGAACCCACGGCTACGTTACGTCAGAACGCAATTTTTCAATGAAGCACATTGCGTGTTTTGCAGGCTCAAAAACTCACATTCCTACCAACAGATTTTTCCCAAACTGGCACCAAAGATGCCTGATGGAGCTGGCTGCAGATCATGTATCATTGAAGCACGCCAGTGAAGAATGATAGCCTGCCAATGAGAGGCAAATGAACTGCATTGAACTCAGTTTGAAAGTCCCGAAAACCGATCTGTACCTTGATGCCTTGAGACGGTCGCCATTGTGGAGTGTTTCAGATCTGTCGAGAATTCTGATTGAAGAAACATTCACGTGTGCAGGTCTGCTGTCGTATGTGTCTCAAAGGCGCTGCGATGTTTGTGTTCACAGGGCTCAGCTACACGTGCAGCTGCTCCGACAAGTACAACGGCGACCGCTGTCAAAACGGTGAGTCGAGATACAAAGAGACTGAGCTTCTACTGCGTGGGCGTCAGTGCGTGTGAGCAAAAGTGCTGATTTTGCTGGATTGGGGGCGTCGCGTCTGTCTCGAAACACGCTGATCGCAACATGTCGGGGACTGAAGCTGGAACTCACTTGTGTTGCTCAGCGAAGCAGGTCAGTCAGGCAACAGTTTTAGAGGCTTGAATATTGGCCGCACGCGCAGTCCCTTCTGCAAGAGTTTGTTTCCTGGCTGAGGGGGGATGAAACACACACAACGCTGCAACTCTGCCTCAGGTGTGACTCGCGGGCTCCGGGGATAGCTGGTCCGGGCAGATTCCAGCCACCAGCACTAACATAACGACACGAGGGTCGGGATGCCCACCGGCACACGTGTGGACGGAACCCTGCGGTGTCCGTCACCATACCACAGGGGCGGGATCATTTCTCTCCATCCCTCCTCTTTTCACTTTCTCCATTTTCTTCTCCTTTTCCCTTCCTTTGTTCCTCGGGCTTTGTTTTGGCTGAAACTGCCAGTGTCGTGGCGGGTGTCAGCACCGGAAGGTATTCTGGTTCATGTGTGTGTGTGTCTATCGTATCAACGCCACAGTGAAAAGTGAATTGAGAAACTCCGTTGCAGAGATACGCCCGTCGTGCCCCGACGTGGCCGAGTCGTACCCTGATCAGAACGTGTTGCTCGAGTTCAACCTGGGCACGTACGTGGTGTTCAAGTGCGCCCCGGGGATGGCGCTGCAGGAGGGCAAGCTCGGGGTGCGGTGCGACCCGGCGACCCAGCAGTGGACGGACAGGATCCCTCCCGTCTGCGGCGGTGAGTGAGTGCGTGGTGAGTGTGGTGAGTGTGTGTGTGTATGGTGAGTGTGGTGAGTGAGTGTGTGCATGGTGAGTTTGGTGAGTTAGTGTGTGCATGGTGAGTGTGGTGAGTGAGTGCGTGCATGGTGAGTGTGGTGACTGAGTGCGTGCATGGTGAGTGTGGTGAGTGTGTGTGTATGGTGAGTGTGGTGACTGAGTGCGTGCATGGTGAGTGTGGTGAGTGTGTGTGTGTATGGTGAGTTTGGTGAGTTAGTGTGTGCATGGTGAGTTTGGTGAGTTAGTGTGTGCATGGTGAGTGTGGTGAGTGAGTGCGTGCATGGTGAGTGTGGTGAGTGTGTGTGTATGGTGAGTGTGGTGAGTGAGTGCATGCATGGTGAGTGTGGTGAGTTTGTGTGTGTATGGTGAGTGTGTGGGAGAGAGGGGGAGTGAGCATGCGGTGAATGAGTGTGAGATGTGTGTGTGGCAAGTGAATGTGTTGAGAGTGAACATGTGGTTGGGTGAGCATGCACAGAGCATATGGTGAGTGTGTGTGGTGAGTGCACATGTAGTGAGTGCGTGTGTGGTGAGTGCATGTGTGGTGAGTGCACACATGGTGAGTGTGAGTGTGGTGAGTGCATGTGTGGGGAGTATATATGTGGTGAGTGCATGTGTGGTGAGTGCTTGTGTGATGAGTGCGTGTGTGGTGGGTGTGCGTGCGCCTTCGGACGCGGACGCGAATCTGGTCCGGACTCCCTGAAGTTCAAGCCACACCAAAGTAAAAGAATACAATTGGCCGGATGAAGGTGAGATGCATCAAGTGTTCCGTGTATTCACAGGACAATGTCACTGGGCCAAGAATCTCTTACTGAGAAGGGTGGCAAATTTTTGACGAAAAATGTTCACCCAGAGATCAAGATACCGTTCGAAGTATTGGTGGCAGATTGAATGAGCGGCCCTGCGCGTGTTTCAGCGTCGGACTGCGCCTACCCGGGCAACGTGAACCACGCCGTGAACGGCGGGAAGGGCACGCCGGAGCAGGCCGTCTACGCGCCCGGCGCCACCGTCGAGTACGCGTGCGAAGCCGGCTACGCCATCGTCGGTAGCGCGCGCATCGAGTGCGTCAGCTCCGGCTGGCGCCCGAGCCTCCCGGAGTGCGCAGGTGCGGGCTGCGGTCACGTGACCGTGTTGTGTCATAGTCACTTCCTGCAGGACGAGGCACACGCGCCTTCTGCAGGCCAAACGGCGTCTGCTCTCGCACACACCCGTGATTTAGCTCGACATGGCGCGTTCTGACGTCAGATTTACACGTTGTCGGTGTTGACGTTACAGACGTGAACGAGTGTGCGGCGGGGACGCACACGTGCGAAGCGACGACGAGCACGTGCGAAAACACGATCGGCGGCTACCGGTGCAAATGTGTCAACGGGTACCAGGACGTGGCGGGCGCATGCGTCGGTCAGTGTGTCGGGTCACCCACGTCTGTGTGGTCACGTGTGTGGGGTCACGTGGTTTTGGGTGTATGTAACAAGTTGCGTGTGCTTATGAAACGCTCAAAGTGGCTTCTCTTCTCGAAACTTCGTCTCCAGTGCGTTTGTTCTTGTCTGCACCTGTCGCTTGCACCACGACACAGCATGCATTTTGAAGCATTGAACAAGTTTTCATTTGTTTTGCGCAGACATTGACGAGTGCACGACGGGCGCGCACACATGCATCGCGGGACGCAGCACGTGTGTCAACAACAATGGCGGCTACACGTGCACATGCAACGCCGGCTACATCCCCAGCGGGGACACGTGCGTCGGTGCGTGCGCACCCTACCGGTGTCATCGGCAGCGAGTTTTAGCAATAACGAATTTTCATTCCGCCCGGTGCCCCAGATCGGTGGCACAGATGGCCATCTCCATTGAGAGACATTTGCAAGTGCCCAAAAGATGTTAGCGATGTGGATTGTGAGGCACGTTGACGGCAGACATACACAAGCGGGCGCAATACTGCACGTGTGGCAACCAGGAGCGAACAATCCCCGAAGCCGATGTGCGTGGTGGACCCAATGCGTGCGTGTTTTGGTGCGTGGCTCTGTGTGCGCGCGCAGGCGGGCTGGGCGTGACGTCACGTGTCTCTGTTTCCAGACTACGACGAGTGCGCGGCGGACCCCGGCTGCGGCACGCTGGGCACGTGCACCAATCAGCAGCCGGGCTTCACGTGCACGTGTTCGCTCGGAGCGCAGAACGCCATCCCGACCAACGGCAGGACCACGTGCACGGGTGAGCAGCGCGCTCTGTCGCGGGTTGGGCCGGGGGGGGGCCCTCTTCGATGGTCATGAATGGCCGTGTTCGATAAACGCGTGCGGCTCGCCCAGTGAGCCAAAATGGCTGACTTCGCTCCCAGGGCGGCTGGCCGCACGCGTAAATCGAACACGGCCATTGAGGCGGTTGGGTGGGGTCAGGGGGGGACCCAACTTCAACTTTGAAGAAAAATATTGTGGAGAACAGAAGGTTTTCCTGTGATGCAAAAAGACAACGGTGAAATTTTCTTTTTGGCGGGTGGGGGGGGGGGGCGAAGTCGGTCGAGGCGATCACTCGGCTGAGTTGGGGCTGCATCACCAGTTGTGCACGAACTACGAGACGGACAACGCGACGTGGGGTAGAATCGAGGAGAAAGTTCATGCGCGACGTTCTGTGCCACGTGTATCTCTGTCAATTCTCCCTTCACCCACCCAGAACCAGTCGTGTGGTTTTGCGCCTCATTGTCTGTTGACCTTTTTCCAAAGCTGCGTGTTTCGCCACGACGTCTGTGACTGCCGTACGTTTCATGTCGTCCCATCGCTGACGTTTGTGTGCGCATGCGCATTTCAGACATCGACGAATGCGAGGAGAACCCGACGATCTGCGGGGAGCCTGGAATGTGCGTCAACCAGTCTCCGGGCTACACGTGTCAGTGCAGCGCAGGGTACCGGTCTACCGACCCGGCCAACCCGACCGCGCCCTGCGAGCGTGAGCTGCTTCCTCACGTCACGTGTTGAGTTTGTGTCACGTGTTCGACCCGTGTCACGTGTCACGTCACGTGTTTCTCTTGTGTCGGTGGACATTCGGTGCCCGGGTCCCACTGGACATGTCACTTGGCTGCACGTCACCTGTGTCCACATCATGGGAGACGGCTTTCTACCGGGGAAAATACCCCTGCTTGTTTCTTTCACTTGTGATTGGGGGTAACGACAGTAATTCAAACGCTGTGTGCACTGAGATCATCCCCTTGCTTGCCCAGTTCGATTCAGCGCAACCCGTCCCTCACTGCACCTTTCACCTGTGAGTGCGTTACGTGAACACGTGGGCGGAATCGGAACTCGGCCCAAACGCACGTGTTGACTGGTTCCCGCTGCAGGCGTCACGTGCACGGCTCCGGACATCAACGGGCAGAACCTGGAGCTGTACCAGCCGCTCACCGGACCCATCTACGAGGGCGACCAGATCCGCTACAAGTGCGCCGACGGCTTCCAGCTCGCCGAGGCTGATCGGGTCAAGGGCGACACCATCACGTGCACCTCGGACCAGGCGGCGCCGTGGACGCCGTATGCGGACAAAAACCCGCCGGTGCCCACGTGCGAACGTGCGTTGCTTGCGTGTGTGCGTGTGCATGCATATGTGTGTGTGTGTGTGTGTGTGTGTGTGCAACGTGACTGTGCAGTGTGCAAGAGGTATGCGTGCGCTGACATCAGGTGCAACTTGCTGCAGATTGTGTCTGTTTGGGCTTCAGGACGGAGACTCGAACCTCCGTGCCGATGTGTGTGCGTGTGCGTGTGTGTGTGTGTGTGCGTGCGTGTGTGATACGGAGCGCGGAGTACATGTTTGTGCTTGGCTCATGAACTGATGGGGAAACAAATAAAGTCAGTTCATCTGCTCCAGATTTGTTCAACACGAGCAAAATTTTTGTGGCACGCTGTTTCACTCATTTTGTTTTCTCTGGTCCACCAGCGTTCAACCCGTGCGAGCCGAACCCGTGCAAGGCGAACACGGTGTGTGTGCGGATCGACCTGAGCCTGTACGCGTGCGAGTGCCTGCCCAACTACAGCTTCTCCGGAGCCTACCCGCAGGAGTCGGGCTGCAGTGAGTACATGCGCTCTGCTCCTTGTACACTGGTACAGGGTACCAAGGGACGGTTCCGAGTTGCTCAAGCGAAACGGTTGCCAGGCAGCCAGCAACTTGTGAGGGTAATTAACTCATGCAGGAGCCAATCAACTGCTCCCAAATGTAAACAAAGTCTTCACTTTTGGCTGCTGCAGGTGTTCAGAGGCGTTTGGAGGCATTTGGAGGCTTTTGTACCAGTGTACACCAGCGCTTGCCACGCAGCGCCTTTTCATTCATTGGATAGGGAGATCCAGTACTCGGCCCTCACGCGCAAAAATATAATCCCCCCCCCCCCGCGCGTCTAATTTTGCACCAGAAGCACAAAATTTGCCTGTGTTTGTTTCAAAGTGGACCTCCTCGTGAATCCAAAAGCGCAAATCATTCACGAAGAAGGATGTGACTGACAAGCTGCAAAAGTTACACGTGCTGATTCAGAATGACAATCTTCCACACTTTGCTTTTTGGGTGATTTGAGATGGGCTGCACGATTTGAGCCAAATCGGTGCGAGCCAAATCGAAGCACCTATAGGCAGCGTCTTCCAAAAGTTGTCAGCAGCAGTTTCATGGTCAAGATGAGAATTGATTTGGGACCTTTTGGGCTCTTTTGGTTCATTTTGGGTTGG
>JAAUXT010014298.1_pt1 | contig 10767 bp, 13 predicted proteins | sample 7278171 | NCBI WGS metagenome assembly JAAUXT01 (sample SAMN14350112, study PRJNA611818) | marine sediment metagenome | isolation source: surface marine sediment (1.8m) | place: French Polynesia: Moorea | collected 2018-08 | reverse complement strand
TGGCTGGGCCTATGAACGGTTTACCGATGCAGGGCCACTGGCCCTGTTGCCGTTACCCGGTCAGCGTTATGCCCTGGTCTGGACCCACAGCAGTGAGCAGATCGACGACCGCATGACATTATCCGACCAGGAACTGATCCAGCAATTGCATGAGCTGTTTGGTTACCGCCTGGGAGAGTTTATTGGAATAGGGACTCGGGCCCGTTTTGACCTGAAATTGACCCGCGCCACCCAGCTGGTAAGCGGACGTTGTGTGTTAATCGGAAACGCGGCCAACAGTTTGCACCCGGTGGCGGGCCAGGGTTTCAACCTGGCACTACGTGATATAGCCCAGCTTTACGACAGTTTGCAAGATGTTGAGTTAGCCACTACTGCATTATCAGATCATCTGCAAGGCTATCAACAACAACGTCAGACGGACCAGCAACAAACGGTTGGCTATGGTCATGGCCTGGTGTCGTTGTTTTCCAATAACCTGCCATTGCTTAACCACCTGCGCGCGGGCGGCCTGGCGGCACTCGATTTAGTACCGGTTTTGAAAAAGGAATTTAGCTGGCTGGGGATGGGTTATGGGTCCGGCTGCAGCAGCCTGATGCGAGGTGTCGACTAATGCATAAACTGGATGTCCTCGTGCTTGGCGCCGGCATGGTGGGTGCCAGTGCTGCCCTGGTGCTGGCGCGCAAGGGCTTGAAGGTTGGCGTTATCGAACGTCAGCAACTGCATGAGCAGGTATTTAATCCTGACGATGATATCGATTTGCGCGTGTCCGCGATCAGCCCAGCATCGCAACAGTTGCTGACCCGGCTGGGGGTATGGCCGATACTCAGGCATCAGCGGGTCTGTGATTATCAGCATATGCGGGTATGGCATGAACATGGCGCGGCGGAGATGGCTTTTTCCAGCGAGCAGCTCGGTAGCAGCCACCTGGGTACGATTGTCGAGAATCGCCTGCTGCAGAGTGCCCTGCAACAACAGCTATCAGCCTTACCCAATGCCAGCGTATTTGCCGGGCTTGAGGTAAGCTCGATCGAGCAAGATAGCGATAGCGTTTATCTGAGTACTGATAACCAACAATCATTCGAGGCGCAAATGCTGCTGGCGGCCGATGGTCGCAACTCAACCGCTGCCCGCCTGTTGCAGGTACCGGTGGTCGGTGGTACCTATCAGCAAATGGCTATCGTCGCCAATGTGGATACCGAGCTGCCGCATCACAACACTGCCTGGCAACGTTTTCTGGCGACCGGACCCTTGGCCTTTCTGCCGCTGAGTAACGGCCAGAGTTCGATCGTCTGGTCGGCCGACGACGAACTGGCGCAGGAGTTGCTAGCGCTGTCCGACAGCGAGTTTACCGAGCGCCTGGCCGAGGCCTTTGAGTATCGGTTGGGCAGGGTCACGGCCACCAGTCAACGTGCAAGTTTCCCCCTGCACTGGCATAGTGCTGAGCAATGGTTGACCGGCCGGGTGTTGTTGATTGGTGATGCAGCACATGGTGTGCATCCACTGGCCGGGCAGGGAGTGAACCTGGGTTTTGGCGATGTGGCCCTGCTGGATAACTTGCTGACCACCGGCGAGCCGGTGTTTCAACCCCGGCTGTTGCGTCGCTTCGAGCGACAGCGCAAGGCGGAAACCGTGACCGCAACGCATTTGTTCACCGCGCTGAAACAAATCTATGCGCAAACCAATCCTGTGCTTTGCCTGGCGCGTGATGTCGGCATGTCGCTGGTGGAGAAGAACCGGATGGTCAAGCGACTGGTGATGCTGAGTGCCATGCATAATATGGCTTAGTGATTGTTCTGACCTGAACTATCCTCGACGGGGCGATAACTCTGGCACACTCACTATTGAGCAGGTGGCCGGCTCAACCGGCACAAACATTCAACGACAAACTGATTGGCGACTTAAAGACGATGGCATATAGCGGGAATACAGGATTGAAGCGAATTTGGAAAGCCATGATCTATTCCTGGCGGGGGTTCAGTGCAGCCTATCAACATGAAGAAGCCTTCCGCCAGGAACTGCTGCTGGCGGTAATCATGCTGCCGATCGGATTCATCCTCGGAGACAATGGGGTGGAAAAGGCCCTGCTAATGGGGACTGTTATCCTGTTACCCCTGGTGGAAATTCTCAATTCGGCGCTGGAGGCCGTGGTCGACCGTTTCGGCGGTGAGTTCCACGAATTATCCGGGCGAGCCAAGGATATGGGTTCAGCCGCGGTGTTTCTCACCATCGTACTGATGACGGTCACCTGGATCCTGGTGCTGTTGTTCTAACGACTCACTAGTAAATCTCTGATTCCAGGCGTTGCTGAATTTGCTGGTGGCAGCGCTTGGCCAACTCCTTTCTCGATTCCACCTCGCTGCTTTGGCTAGCGAAACAGTGGATCTGAACATCTGTGCGCCATGAGCCGCAGATATTCCACAGGGTAGCGATAAAGCTGCGCTCGTCGTCCCAGGCGATGGCGGTATTGGGCTGATGTCTGCGCAGGTAGCTGATCATCACCGGGGTCACCGGTTTTTGTGCGCTGATGGCAGTCTTGAACAACCGCGGGTGAAACGGTTTAACGCTAATGCCGGCAGTGGTGGTGCCCTCGGGAAATATCAATACGTTGTCGCCCTGTTGCAGTGTCTTGGTGATTGAATCACTGCTTTTTTCACTGCCGCTGCCGCGCTCGATAAACAGGGTACCGGAAGCGGCACTGAGCCAGCCGATAAACGGCCAGCCACGAATCTCCGATTTGGACAGAAAACGAACATTGAAAATCCCGCCAAGAACCAGAATATCCAGCCAGCTGATGTGATTCGATACAAACAGACTGCCTTCGATATCGGTCAGCGCCTGAGCGTGATCACTGGTGATCTGGATCCTGCAGCCAAAGATCAATGCACATAACTTCAGCCATTGGCGAATCAGCGTTTTATGTTGGTGGTATTCGCGATTGCGGCGATGGAACAGCATACCAGCGATCAACATGCCGACCAGCAGATGGATCAGAAACAACAGGGCGCGGATGATCAACAGGATTATTTTCATCAGGGATAGCATTCCCGGTGTGCTTGTAAAGCTCAGTGCCGCGCGATTATGCCGTTAACCCTATTTTTATCAAGTGCCGATTGAGTCTGGAGGTGGTGAGAAAAAAATCCCTTTCGGGCATAATTGACCTTACCAGAACTCATCCCGCAACATGATTACCTATCCAGCAATCGATCCCGTGCTATTGCAAATCGGTCCACTCAAGGTGCACTGGTATGGCCTGATGTACCTGGTCGCCTTTGCCGCTGCCTGGTTGCTGGGCAGAAAGCGCGCAGTGCAGTCGAATGGTTTGATATCACCGGCCCAGGTCGATGACCTGATTTTCTTTGGGGCGCTGGGGGTGGTCATCGGCGGTCGCGTCGGTTCGGTGTTGTTTTATCATTTCGATACCTTTATCCAGGACCCGCTGTACCTGTTCAAGGTCTGGCAGGGTGGGATGTCATTCCATGGCGGGTTTATCGGGGTCATGCTGGCGATGGCCTGGTATAAACGCAAACTCGGTTGCCAATTTTTTCAAATCATGGATTTTGTCGCGCCACTGGTACCACTGGGTCTCGGTGCCGGGCGCTTCGGCAACTTCATCAACGGTGAGCTGTGGGGCGCCCCGTCGACCCTGCCGTGGGCCATGCAGCTGTCCTGCGAGCAGTTTCCGCCGCATATCTACCGTGATTTTGCCGGCCCCCTGTGCCTGGAGCCGCGCCACCCGTCGATGCTTTATGAAATGCTGCTGGAAGGCTTTGTGTTGTTTGCGTTGTTGTGGTTATATTCGCGCAAGCCACGTCCGCTGATGGCGGTATCGGCGTTATTCCTGATCGGTTATGGCCTGTTCCGTTCGCTGGTAGAATTGGTTCGGTTACCGGATGCCCATCTGGGTTACCTGCTGGGTAGCGACTGGCTAACCATGGGTATGCTGTTATCGCTACCGATGCTGCTGGCTGGGGTTGTTATGATGTTTATTGCTTATAAAAGAGTGGGTTAATGCAACAGTATCTCGATTTGATGCGTCACGTGCGTGATCATGGTGTGGAAAAGATGGATCGTACCGGTACCGGTACTCGCTCGGTGTTCGGTTACCAGATGCGATTCGACCTGGCCGATGGTTTTCCGCTGGTCACCACCAAGAAATTGCACCTGCGTTCGATCATTCACGAATTACTGTGGTTTCTGCAAGGCGATACCAATATCCGCTATCTGAAGGAAAACGGTGTCAGCATCTGGGATGAATGGGCCGATGAAAATGGAGACCTGGGTCCCGTCTATGGCTCGCAGTGGCGATCCTGGCCGACCGCCGACGGCCGCCATGTCGACCAGATAAAGCAGGTACTGGAGCAAATCCGAAGCAACCCGGATTCCCGCCGCCTGATCGTCAGTGCCTGGAATGTCGGTGAACTGGACCATATGGCGCTGCCGCCATGTCACGCCTTTTTCCAGTTCTACGTGGCAGACGGTCGTTTATCCTGCCAGTTGTATCAACGCAGTGCCGATATTTTCCTTGGGGTACCATTCAATATCGCCTCCTATGCCCTGTTATTGATGATGGTGGCCCAGGTCTCTGGCTTAAAGGTCGGTGAATTTATCCACACCCTGGGGGATGCCCATTTGTATACCAATCATCTGGAGCAGACCAACTTGCAGCTACAGCGTAAACCTTATCCACTACCGACCATGCAACTGAATCCGGAGATCGATAATTTATTCGCTTTTCGCTATGAAGATTTTGAACTAAAGGATTATCAAAGCCACGAACATATAAAGGCGGCGGTGGCCGTATAACGAGTGAGGTAATGAGCTTATGAATAACATCCAGATCGATGTACAGACTGAGTATGTTGAAGAACAGTCCAATCCGGAGCAGGATTACTATGTCTTCGCCTATACCATCACCATCATGAACAAGGGCAACCAGGCCGCTCAATTAATCAACCGCCACTGGATCATTACCGATTCCAACCAGAAGGTGCAGGAGGTGCGCGGAGAAGGGGTTGTCGGAGAACAGCCCTATTTGAAACCGGGTGAGCAGTTCGTCTATACCTCGGGCACGATGCTGGAGACCTCGGTGGGCACGATGCGCGGTAGTTATGAGATGGTCGGTGAAGATGGTACAACCTTCGATGCTGCAATCGACGAGTTCGTGCTGTCGACCCCAAGGGTATTACATTAGTGTCAGCAGGCCCGCATGACATTAAAGTACAGCTACACGCTACTGGCCCCGATTTATGATGCTATGGTCGATCGGGCCACGCGGGGCCTGCGCCAGCAAAGCCTGGCCAGTATGTCAGCGAAAAGAGATAACAATGTTCTGATTGCCGGCATCGGCACCGGCCTGGATATTCCCTACCTGGACAGCCAGGCCAGCTATACTGGTATAGACCTGACCCCGGCAATGTTGAATAAAGCGCGGCATCGGGCCAGGCAACGAAGCGAATTGAATATCGAATTACAACAAGCCGACGCGATGGCCCTGCCATTTGCTGAAAATGAGTATGATGTGGTGATCATGCACCTGATTCTGAGCATCGTACCGGACTCTTTACGCGCTCTACGTGAGGCCAGTCGAGTGCTTAAACCCGGTGGTCAGTTATTGGTAGTCGACAAGTTCCTAAGGCGGGGACAATGGGCGCCGGGGCGGCGCATGCTTAATCCGGTCATCCGTCATCTGGCGACCAAAACCAATGTGGTGTTCGAGGACTTGTTGGAACGCTGTGACGATCTGACCCTGGTCAGTGATGAACCGGCCCTGGCTAACGGCTGGTTTCGACGGATCGAATTAACCAAGGCCGGTTAGGCTTAAACATTAATAATTATAACGGGGTAATATGGCGGTTTATGTCGTAGGCGATCTACAGGGTTGCTACAAGGCATTGAAAAAGTTACTGAAGTCGATTGGCTTCAATTACGATGCCGATCGCCTGTGGCTGGTCGGTGATGTCGTCAACCGTGGCCCCGAATCATTGAAAACCCTGCGTTTTGTCAAAGATCTCGGTGACCAGGCGGTGACCGTGCTCGGCAATCATGATCTCCACCTGCTGGCAACCCATTACGGTGATCATAAACCACGTTCCAGCGATACCTTCCAACCGATACTCAAAGCCAAGGATTGTGAATCCCTGATGGAGTGGCTGCGTTTTCAGCCGTTGTTGCATCATGATATCGATCTCAACTTCACCATGGTCCATGCCGGTATCTACCCGGGCTGGAGCATCTCCAAGGCCTGCGCGCTGGCCCGTGAGGTAGAGGCGGTATTACAAGGTGATCGCAAACAATATCGCCGGTTTTTGATCGAAATGTATGGCAATGACCCGGCACATTGGTCCGAGGATCTGACCGGCATGGAGCGCCTACGCTTCATTACCAATGTGTTCACCCGCATGCGTTTCATCACCACCGGTAATGGCCTGGATTTGAAAGCCAAGGGTTCACCGGACAATGCCTGCAACAGTGGGGTGAAGCCCTGGTTCGAGCTCAAGCAGACTGCGATCAAGCATAACCGGGTGGTTTTTGGCCACTGGTCGACCCTGACCACCGGTCAGTATGGACAGTGTTATGCCGTGGATGGCGGCTGTGTCTGGGGTTCCCGCCTGACTACCCTGCGTATCGATAAGAAAACCCCGCGTTGGTATAGCCTGCCCTGTGACGATTGAACTGAACGAGATTTAGTTCACATTCGGCTTAATTATTGCCACGGTCATCTGACTAAACGTCATTTTTGTCCGAATCTGCACTATATTTAAAAATGACCTAATAAACTTAGTTTTAATAGGTGCATGACATGAAAATAGATAAAGATCATGCGGTTAACCAATGAAGTACCGTTGTGGACAGAACAACTTTTGCCGAGGGATCTGCGACTGGTTCGTGACAACGGGTTGGCCGACGTTTGCAGAGCAAGTTCAAGCGTCAGCCAATGAAACCGAACAAGATTTTGATACAACTTTGCTCAGGAGCCAATCCAATGAAAAACATAACCCGGTTTACTCAGATTGTTTTTGCTGTTTGTCTGTTGGCTGTGCCCGGATTGCACTCATTGATGGCAGATACAATTCGCTATGAATTTGCCCCCTCATCCCGCTCGATCATGCGCGTGGGCCCCAACCAGTCACTGGACATGCTGGTGCAGCAAATCTACCCGAATCACCAGGAAATGTGGCCACAATTAAAAGGCAAGATTCGCGAATTCAACCCAAATGCATTCAACCGTTATACCGGTAAGCTGATTCCCGGCCAGCGCCTCAACCTGGTGACCATCAAGCGCATTCACGAGACTGTGGTCGACAACCTGGAGCAGGTTGGTGATGTCGTCGCGATCAATGGCAGCGTTATCGTGGTGGATAAGAATGGCAAGGAACGGCAGGTCGGTAAGGAATCGATGATCTTCGAAGGTGATCGCCTGAATACCGATAAAAAGGCGACCCTGGTGGTGAAAATGATCGATGGCGCGGAAATGCGCATCAAGCCCGATTCATCGGTACGTATCTCCCAATACGAGATGAAGTCTGGTTTTGAAGCCGGCAGTACCAGTATCATCGATTTAATCAAGGGTGGCCTGCGTAAGATTACCGGTTCGATCGGCGCCAATCCACTGAGTGTATATCGTTTCCACACCGGGGTTATGACCATCGGGGTGCGTGGTACCGATTATGTTGTCAAGTTATGCGATGTGAATGATTGTTCCAAATCCACCAGTCGCAACGATGCCAATACCCGTTTGCACGTGGTCGTACTCGACGGTCTGATCACGCTGGAAGACGAGGAAGGCAAGAATGGTGAACTGATCATGGGTCAGTACGCCGTGGCCACCGAGGAAAAGGTCGCTCTGGTCAAGGATGCCAAGCCGGTGGAAGGCATGCTCGATGCCGAAGAAATGGCATCCTTCGAGCAACTGGATCCGCCTAAAGAGAAAGAGGGTATCTGGCCCTGGTTGTGGAGTGCGGTGTTACTCGGCCTGGGTATCTAACCAACTGGTCGAGTTGAGCAGTCAGGCTATTGATTTATCTTTAGTTGCTGGCAAAGTAAGGCAGGGAATCCACTTTAGCATGGGGAAATCATGAACTTTGCCAGCATTCATAATTACTACGAACACCTGGTGTTCGACTACATCAATCGTCAACTGGTAGACAAGTATCCCGATCAGGAAGAGGAGTTCTTCCTCGATGTCGCCTGTTATGCCCTGACCCGTTTACCCTCCCGTTATATCCGCCATGATATCGATATGATCTATTACCTGGCTGCCGGCGAGCAGGAGGAAATGGAACAGCAGGTAGCCGAGACCTTGAATTCGGCGGCGGAATTTATCAACGCTAGAAGCAACCAGGAATGAGGCCTGGTCATTAGCGTTGCAGACGTTCCTCTTCGATGGTGGCGGCTAACACCATATCCATCAACTCACTGATGCTATAGGCCCTCTGTCCCAGCACCACGCGTTGTTCCGGCCTTAAGTAACCCTTATCGAATCTGACCAGTTTTTTACCCTCGACCAGGAAGGTGCCGTTGGTCGAATTCAGGTCGCGTAGAAAAAACCTTCCTTCAAATACCTGCAATTCCGCATGCTGTTTACTGACCGCTTTATCGTCGATGTAAATATGTCCTTCCCTGCCGATAATGTATGTACGGTTATCCAGCTCATCGATCCTACTCATAATGAATAACAACCCTTGTTTTAGTCTTTATAGGCATGCCCATCTCCGGCCGTAAACCGGTAGCGTACAGCTGGAAATACTTAAGCTCTGGAGCTGTACGCTAACGACGGGTATAGGTTACGAATGAATAAGCGTAAGCATTGCTCTCATCCGCCGCATGATCCTCCCGCCAGGTCTCGCTCCAGAGTTCCGGATCGATAGCAGGAAACCATGCATCTCCCTTGAATTTAGCATGGATTTCGGTGATGTACAGAGTATCCGCCAGACGGACAGTTTGCGCATAGAGGTTGGCCCCACCGATCATCATTGCCTCGGGTTGATCGCTAACCATTTCCAGCGCTGACTCGAGGCTATTGGCGGTTTCACAGCCGTCGACGTGGTAGTCCGGGTCGCGACTGATGATGATATTACGGCGGCCGGGTAATGGGCGGCCAATCGATTCGAAGGTCTTGCGTCCCATGATGATCGGCTTATCCATCGTCACCCGTTTGAAATAGGCGAAATCGGCGGGCAGGTGCCAGGGCAGGGTGTTGTTATCGCCGATCAGGCGGTTTTCGTCCATGGCGGTGATGATGGATAAGGATACGGTCATATCAGTTATTGATGATCAGGGTTGTGAGTTTGACGAAATCTTCCAGTGCCAGGTTTTCCGCCCTGACACCAGGGTCGATACCGAGCTCGGCGATTCTAGCGCAATCGATGACTTTTTTAAGCGAATTATGGATGGTTTTGCGGCGCTGACTGAAGGCACTTTGTACCACCAGGGCCAGATGTTCGATATTTGCTACTGGATGCGGAAGTTCAGTATGCGGCGCCAGGCGAATGATCGCTGAATCCACCTTGGGAGGCGGTGAGAAACTGCCGGGTGCGACGTCGAACAGATAATCGCATTGGCAATAGTACTGCATCATTACCGACAGACGGCCGTAGTGCTTGGAACCGGGCCCGGCGATGATCCGCTGCGCCACCTCTTTCTGCACCATGAAATGCATGTCCTCGATCAAATCGTTATATTCCAGCATATGGAACATCAGTGGCGTGGAGATGTTGTAGGGCAGGTTGCCGACCAGGCGGTAGGGCGTTGGCAGATCCAGGGTCGACAGGTCAATCTTCAGCACATCGGCGCTGATCAATTTCAGCTGGCCGAATTGAGGGGCTTTCTGCTGTAACAACTCAATCAGGTCTCGGTCCAGCTCGATCGCGGTGAGCCGTTTGCAGCGTTCCAATAAGGGGAAGGTGAGTGCCCCGCGACCCGGCCCAATCTCGATCAGGCTCTGCCCGGTCTTTGGATCGATGGCATCCAGAATCCGCTGGATAATTGTCTGGTCATGCAGAAAATGCTGGCCAAATCGCTTCCTGGCCCGGTGTGCTGCGGGGTTGCCCATGTTGAATTTGAAAAATCAATGCGTCAAAAATAAAGGATAGGAATTATCCACTAAAACCAGGCGCTTAGGAAATGGCGCGAGAAATTTGCCATCGTGACAAAAAACATATCAATAAAATCAGACACAATTCTCATTTAAATTGGTTTGACGAGTGACCTCGATATTTGTCACTGAACCTGGAATCAATCTGTTAGTCACAACCTGTATAGGTTTGAGTGATTTTCAATGCAAGTAGTGGTGTCGTGTGGAGCATTTTTCTGTATTTTTCGACGGGCTTGCAGTACAACCAGATCGATATTGAAAGTAACATGCAAGTCGATGCACGGTAACAAAACGGAGGATTAACTAATGCCATTTTCTTTCACTAACCTGGTTGCATTCGTTACTGGTTTTATCATAACACTTGGTAGCGCATCGGCATTCGCGGCCGGATCGGTACCGTTGTCGGCGCAGGAGTCGGATCCACGCGTCATGGGTTGGATGCAGGGTTTTCCTCCACCGCAGGATAAGCTGATCACTCAACCCGATGCTAACTACTTCAGCTTCCCGAAACTGCGCTGGTCAGTCTGCCACCTGCGAGAGTTTTTACCTACCGAACAGATTAGCCGTGGTCTTGGTGCACCCATAGCCCTCGAATACCTGCCGTCTGCCGAGTTTGCTGACATGGGTGAAACAATCGACGCGCTAAGCTTCAAGCCAATGAACCGCGGGGAATT
>JAAUXT010124147.1_pt1 | contig 10769 bp, 11 predicted proteins | sample 7278171 | NCBI WGS metagenome assembly JAAUXT01 (sample SAMN14350112, study PRJNA611818) | marine sediment metagenome | isolation source: surface marine sediment (1.8m) | place: French Polynesia: Moorea | collected 2018-08 | reverse complement strand
CCCCCTATGGACAGCATGCAGCATGACTGGTGAAAGACAAGGAGGACAAGGAAGAATTGATGAACAAGGAAGAATTGATGATATTACCAATGCCGCAAGGGACTTTGCACCGCAGTTACCTTGAGCACTGCTTCTTGTTAATTTCCCTATTTTGACTCAACTTTTTTACTCCCTTAATTCATCCTGTTCTCTTGATACTTGAAAAACTTACTTATTTCTACTGTTCACTTTGATACTGTAAGTAAAATCCTCACATATAAGACCCCCGCCCCATTTTTGGCATGAATTTTTGAGCATTAAAAGGGGGTCTTACATGCAGGATTTTATGGTACATATGACAGAAAGCCCCAAAAAAGTGCTTTTTTTTCTTCAAAAAGTGCTTTTGTTGCTTTTTTTTTCTTGAAAATTGCCGTACGAGGACTGCTGAACTTAATCCGACCAACCTAATCAATGGTGGCTGAGGACGAAATTGCGACAGCTCTTGTTTCTGAGGATCCCGCTTGTTCGAAACATATTTAGGTTTCTAAGCGCGCGGTTCGGCCCCCTGGCCCGTCTCACCGCGCACCTATTGTAGTCACCATCAGTGTGTGTGAGAGGACAGCCAAAGTTGAGTTTGGGGGGGGAGAGGGGGTACCGGTAACTCAACGCTGAGATTTTGATGCCACAATGTTCAGTTTCACCTTCTGATCATAGTATCACCTCCTGATCACAGTATCACCACCCAAAGTTGAGTTCCCCACTCCCGCGGACAAAGTTGAGCTCGGCAATGTTTGAATGTTTGGGAAATTGGCTGCGAACGTTGAACACACTCGCCCTCCCTTTGGAGGGGGGAGGGCAACGAGGACCTGTTTGGTCTGAAAATGGAGCTGTTTGAGTTTCCACTTTGCTGACTGTCAGTTGGTCCGGCCACCAGAAGATCGCGCAGCGCCCGCTGCTTTGGTGCAAAGGCGAACGGGAAAAGTCCAATTGGTCGTGATCAAAGTTTTGTTGCATCTTTCAGTTACCAGCAACATGGAAACCACAGTCAACGTCATGTACGAAACGCCGGAACAAGCCCAACAGTGAGTGTCGTCCTATCTGCGCAAAAGCTGCGCCATTAGACTTTAACTCTTTCGTGAGCAAGGCAGGAAAGGCCACGTTTGGCTTCTCCAAAGTGTCATGTTGGCACGCGTTTTTCAAAAGTGACGGTTCCAAATGTATGAACACATGCAGACGAACAGAGAGAACACCATTGCCCCCCGCCCTTTTCCCGTTTTCGTGCTCTGCTGGACAATTCGAAGGTTTAAACATTCACCAGTCCACCAATTTGCACGAGATCACGCTTCGCTCATTGGAAGATTCGGCATTTTCGGAGAACTCTGGGTTTTGTTGAAACAATTCAAACGGAGCAAGGGATGACACGTGTGTGTGATCTCTCTGTTATGGCAGTGCCCTTGCGACACATATCGACATTTTTCCCCGACTCAGGAGAGAACGGCTGTGACATCTCCTTCAGGAGCCCAAAAAGCGAAAACGTCAAAGGTGCCTGCCCACAAAAGAGTACCGTAACCTGAACACCAGCTTCGTGTTCAGTTCAACTTTGTTTTGCGTACAACAAACAAAGACGTCAATGAACTTTCAACATGTGTGACACTTTTCGCAGGGCCATGGACCAGCTGAACAACTACGACTACCAGGGATCAGTATTAAAAGTAAGTTGGTTGTTCTTTCCAAAAGAACTTTAATGTTCTATTTTTTTTGTCCAGTTAATTGTATTATTTTTTCAACCCCGCGGTTCAATGACCACCGTATGTTTGTGTGCGCTTGTCCGACCCCCACCCCCCACGCGCCGCTCGCTTTCAGACTCCGTTCTCTTGTTAACGCCAATTCTCTGTTGAAAATTTCCCACGCATAGCTGTGTTTGTCACACAATGTTCGCTTTGTGGTTTTGTCATGTATTCTCTGTGGCTCTTCTCCACGGCAGGTTGATTACATGCCAAATGGCACCCGCGGGCCTCGGGGAGACGGTCGCCCCCGCGCAGCACCTCGCAACTCAGGGAACACGCAGAACAGAGGATCTGGATACCCACTCAGGTAAGTACAGAGTGGTGCGGCTTGGGTGAACTGGATCCCGAGTGAGGAGTGAGATGAGATGAAGTCGACAAGAAATTGAGCTGTGCTGCCCTGGACGAAGTGTGAGGGTTGCACAGTTTTGAGAGGAAAGTTTGGGCGGAAGCGTGTGGGCAAGTGAAACAATTGAATCAGTGATTACGTTCCTTTGGAACCTTGTTCCAGACATGGGTCGGTTGGGCTTCGTCAGAATTCTATGATGTCATTTGAAGGTTCGGGGGAGGGGCGTTTCCCCAAGTTCCCCTGAAATTGCGAAAAGAAATTACCCAAAGAGTGTGTGATCTGTTCTTGTTATCAGACGCCACACGTATGCGTGACATTTGATGGATTATTGGCATTTAGCACGCGGGATGTTCCAGAGTTGTTCAGAGCTGTCGTCATTGTTGTTGCCTTCATCAACGATGGTCACCTGAAACGTTTGCAGCTGCTTCCGCGTTGCCCGTTGCTTCCTTCAGCGTCTTCAAAGAGTAATGGATCCGTCTTTCTTTGTGGATAACTTTTAGACTTTTCACACGGCCCAGCCGCAGTGTGTTGCGATGGTGCTTTTTCGTCAAATTTCAATGTTGAGAGACTGACCACCGACCATCTACCTGCCAAACCACCAAATGTAGCGTGACCCAGTGGTCGCACATTTTGATGAAAATTTGCCTCCGGGAATGGGAGGGGGGGTCGTATGACAAGGACAAATTTCTGTCACGAAACATCACGTGTCATGCAATGGGAGGGGGGGGGGACTCGCGTGGCATTTGATAATGTAATGCCAGCTGACATCCAGATTTTCCAATTGTCATGTGACATCCCCTTTCATGACCTTTGATTTTTTGCTGGGGTCACTAGCAGTTGGAATTTTTGACATCAAAATTGTTCAATAGTGGGTGACACCCCGCCCCAGTTGCATGTTTGCACATCAGTAAGGAAGGGTCAGTTGCAATTGAAAATTTTGATGTCTGGTGACATCCAAATTTCGCGATATCGGGTGACCCTCTCCCCAAGTCATGGCTTTTGGCTGTGAGCTGTGACCTTGCATGACATGTTAAAATGTGATGCTGTACTCCGCCGAATGTTCCAAGCAATCGGCATGCTCGTTCAAAACAACTCCTGTTGACTGTTCGCTCATTGCACTCTTCTGTCCTGCGATCAAACCATGACGAGCTGCAGCCGGAGAAGCAATTTATTCTGTGACTGTGGTCCCAGGGTTTGTCGCTGGAAATGCGTCATCACAGCACAGTACAGACCACTGACCTGATTGCAGTGGAGAGTTCTGAAAAACTGGGTGAATTTATTCACTTAGATGGGCGAATAAATAGTGTGTAAAAAGCTGTTGTCGTGGCAACGGGAGTGGTTACGTAAGCAGTGCTCGCGGGTCCCGGCAGGTGTGGTACAGTGGCGCCGATTCGGCCGATAAAAAGCTGCACTGGGAAGGTGGCGTCTTCAGACTGACGTCAATTCACGGGGATCCTCCCCACCCTCCCATCACTCCGAACATTTTACTGGAAACACGCCGGCCCAAGCTCCGCTGACGTGGCTCCGTGCTCACAATGTCTACGAATTTGTCCAGGAAACCGCCGCCTGCGAAGATCTCAGACATTGCAACGGGCAAAACTTGTAAAGAAAAGATGCAATGTTGTGCAGCTCAGATTTCTGATGTTGACCAAGTCCGGGCGTCAGTACTTTTGGTTCACCTTCCGAAAATGGACACAGCACGTGAAGATTTAGCGTGGTTTGAACCTCGTCAGGTGCTGTCAACCAGGAAACGGAACGGTTGTTGTTCTTTAATTGCCGCTTCATTTTCGTCATTTTTTCTCCGCACGCTGCATTGGCTCGGCTTTTATGGCAGAGGTTGTTTTTTGTCCCCTGCATTTGGTGACGTCACCGCATACAAATGCGTTGGGCGGTTAAGTGGTCGTTTGCTCACAACTTGACAAGTTTCAAGGCTTTTTGAACTGCGTTTCCGATTTTCCCCATAACTTCGGGTTCTTGTGTGACAGAAAATGGGCAACTGAGAGTTTAAGGCTGAGCAGCTGACATTGTGGGATTTGTTCTTCAAGAACTTCACACTGACCAGTGACGGAAACGAAAGGGAACCATGACAGTGTAAATTGAAGCACTGTTTAATTCCTGCTAGAACCAAGAAGCCTTGTTCTACCTGGCCTGTGTGTGGGGTTTCCAGCTCAATCATGGGTTTCCAACCGTGTTCTGGTGTGGGTGACAGCGAAGGTGCCCGCGTGGGCACCAGGTCCCAGTTTTTACATTGCTTTCAAATCTGGTTCAGGTATGGATTGTAGGTTCTGTCATTTTCAGATTGCATTTTTCAGGTGGTCCAACATCGAGTGTGGAGGGAACCGCTGGCGCTATTTTCAGAGGCCGGACCACCCTGGGTTCTGGAGCAGAGTGTGGCGGAAGCCTTTCTCTGGAGATGACAATGTTCAAAATCTGACCAAAGAGATTTGTATCACAATTCAGAGCACCTGAGAATTTTGCTCAGAAATCAGAGCACCTGAGAAACACACACACACACACACACACACACACACACACACACACACACACACACTGTCATTTGCTGTTTTGGTTGCCTGAGATTTCGCTCTTTGTGTTTCTTGCTCAGCGCAAGTGTGTTCTTGTTTCATTCGACAAGAAAAGGCCGTGATTCCCATTTCATTGAAGTTGGGGTGGGCGAACAATTTCACTGATCGGGAGGGTTCTGAAAACTGGGAAGGGAGGGTGTTCCCTGTTGTGACTTTGGCAAGTCTTGCTATTGTTCAGACAGCTGCCTGTACAGCCCTCTTGACGGTGCGAAACAATGCCAGAAGGGCACACTTGATCGTGAAAGTACCGGTACGTGGCATTTGGAGAAGGCGCGCAAGTGACAGTGTTGCGAGGCGTGTGAAATTAGCACTGCGTGTGGGAGGCGGGGGTGGAGGAACAGGCTCAGTCCCAATAATTAGTGCACCAGCTGTATCAATATCTACGTCATTGCAATCCAATATGTTCGGATTACGTCTTCAAAAGCCCATCGATTCGCCATTCTGCCAGATGCTGGTGCTGTGCATTCTGTGCTGCCAACCTGTCTTGCGCTGCTCGGGTTTGCCGTGTTGGGAAAGTTCGACGCGAATCCCTGACATCCCTCGGCGAACAGACCCCTCACCCCGATGGACGTTTGAACCATTCACGTCGACTTGTTCTGAATGACTGGGAATATTCGTGACGATCCTCGGATTTCCCGACGTGTAGTAAATGAGCCTTTCAGGTGCTATGATGACAACATTTGTGTTTTCGGATCTTGGGGTGGCCAACTGTGTTTCCCAAAATTCAGAGAATGGTTGTCACAACTGAAGAAGTACCGGTGCTATGTTTTGTGCGCGAGATTGAAAGCTCAAAAGCCTGAGCACAAACACGCACAGAACAGAAGCCCACACGACTGAAAACTCGATTCTCGGGCGGTGAACAACAAAACTGAACTCCGTGTTCAGCACTGATTGAAACCTTTCGCGTCTCCGAAGGAGCCTGTCGCCTGGTGGGTCACCTGTCATGCTTTGACTTGGTTGGTGTTCGTCCGGCGGAGGGGCAGAGGAAGTGGGGTTTACTTTGAGTGTGTCAACTGAACTCTCAAATGGTGGTCTGGAGCTGGCCAGTTGACCCAGACTCAGGGTTCCCACTCGACCCGGAAAACCTGGCAAAATGAGTTTTTCAGTTGAAATCCGAGGGTAACGTACATCCTGAAACCTGGAAGATATTTGGTAATGGCATCTTGTCATTTTGATGTGTGCAGCACTGACCAGTCCTGGAGTGTACAGCTATCCCCTCTTTGCTTTTCGTCTTGTCTGGAGACTTGTACTTGGCTTGTGGTGTGGCTCTGTAGGGGAGGCCATGCTTTGGGTGACGGCAATATGTAGTAAAACCTGTGGTAAATTATTTGCACTCAATTCCGAGCAGGAAACTGCAATGGTGAGTTGCCTTGCCCCAGGTAAAAGTCACTGGTGACTTGCCAATCCACCAATGACACCTGGGTGTGTGTGTGGGGGGGGGGTGGAGTCTCCATTGCAAAAAAAGAAAATGGTCAGCGATCAATTCTATCCAACCAAATTTTCAGGGTCCAAAAGATTTTTGTCTTTGATTTTGTGAAAAACCGGGAGCTCATTTCTTTCGAAAATTCACCATTGAGGATATGTTGTTGGTCTTTCCATGGTGTTCAAAATTGTGATTTTGCTCTTGACCTGACTAGCATGTTCGAGAAGGCTACCAAAGATGGGCCCAATTACCACTCATCAGAGAATACTTCAATTTCCACCAAACTCTCAGGGACCATTACAAAGTCACTCTAACACAAGTTTTCTTTCTTGGTGGATATTTTAGATTTTTATCGGAAAATGCAATTTTTAGCCATTTTGAAGAACCTTTTTTGCTGGATCAAAAGCGCGCAGACTGACTCATTCCAACGCAACAATTGAACCAAATGCCAATTCCAATGAACTTCCTTTCGTGTTTTGGTAGAGTGCATACAAGTACGAGGTGAAGCAGTGTGAGAGCTTCGAATGTCTATTTTTAGCTACACGTCACGCAGGTCGGTGCAGCACTCCCGGAGCAGCTGGGAATGGAAGCTTTTTCACATCCAAGCATTGACAAGGCCTTGTGGTATTGATTTTTTTGTGAAGACACAAGCAGAAGACCCTTGTGAAGTGACTGCAGACAAGGGATCGTGCCGAGGGTCGTACCCGTTTCCTGTTGTGCCACCTTGATGTCCAGTCTGCTGGTGCCTGGTTGGTCTGGAGCTAAAAATAGAACTGCTTCATTTCAGTCTGAAACAAAATTGCAGGTTTACCAACTGTCATTTCTTTGTGATGTGGCGTTTGGTGGTGTGAAGTTCGAACTTCCGGAACCAGACGTCCAGAAAAGAGAGAACACATTGGATCTCGTTTTGGCCAAGATGTCTGATTTTGCGTTTTCGTTTCAGGATATTGGTGCCTAGTGAGTTTGTCGGGGCGATCATTGGTCGGAAGGGTCAGACAATCCGCAACATCACAACACAGTCCAGGGCCAGGTACCGTTTCCAGTTGTCCTTGTGTACTTTGAACGCGGGCCCCATCTTTTGCGTCGAAAACTGCTGTTCAACGCGCACCCCTGCTGATTGCTCAGCAAGTGTGGAAGACTCCAGTGAAAAGCGTGCTTCATCGACCAACGAAATTGTGGCAGAAATCTGAAAATAGGTTTCTCTAGTTTTGTGAAATCCTCTTCGTTGCCGATGAGAATCGATTGCTGTGTTGCAGGGTTGATGTCCATGGCAAAGAAAACTCAGGTTTATTAGAAAAGGTAACCAAGCCGACCGTCGCCCGTGTTTCACGCCTCTTCTGTTCACTCCGTGTACATGTTCCCTCTCTTCACTGTGCCTCGAAAAAGCAACTTGAAGGGTCCTGTGGAAATTCTTGGGATGGGGTGAAGCGAGGCGAGAACATTCTGTGCAGAAAGTTTTCCTGGGAACCCCCAGCTGATTCTGCTTTCGTGCTTGTTTTTGTCAACCCTGTCATGTTGATTTTGTCGTTTTCCAGAGTTGACGTTCACCGTGATGACAATGCAGGCATGTTGGAAAAGGTACAAAGTACATCTCGAAATTCGCACTTGCGGTTGATGAAAAGCAGAGCTTTGTCTTCCGGAGTGACTAAAAACCAATTCTAAGTTTTTTTTACGTTTGTTGTGGGGGTTTTCACTGACATTTTCGTGTTCTGACATGGTAAAAAAGGGGTTTATTTTGCATGAAACACTGAAATTGTGAGGGCGACTTCCTGTGCAGTTCTGTGTTTTGAATCAAACTGAAAAGTCCAGTATGCGAAGAAATTTGAACTTCAAACATATTCGGCGGTGTGCGAGTGAAGTGCAACAGGAGTCTCGATAATTCTTGACTTAAAAATCCAGCAAAGTGGGCAAATAATTGAACGCACAGTCAAACGTTAAAATTATGATTGTGGTAGAAAAAAAAAATGAGGGAAACCAACCATGCCTGCGTCGCTGGTGTTCGATTGTCTCCGTAGACCAGTGTTATTCTGTTTCTCCCGTTGGCCTTGTTGAATCAGCCCTGTAGACTGTGTTCTTTTGTATTGACACCGACCTTGTCTCTGACACCTTTGCACAACAAAATGTACAGTTTGCTCGTCTTCAGTCAAAATCACGTTTTTGCAGTTCCGATTTTAAAGCCCGCGGCATTCCGTCGAGCCGCGGGCTTGGTGCAGTTGTGATGGTGTTCTGTGAGTGTACGGACTGCTGGCTTCCCAAGGTTGGGGGGGGGGGTCAAGTAACAAACCATTCATTTTGGGCTTTTTTATCAGTCGCTTGTGGGATGATATTGGTTTACCGATGTATCCCACCAACTGGTAGTCTGAGATGATCTGGTGTTTTCTGGATAACCCCTCCCCCCCTCGTGCGTGCAAAAGCCAGAAAGTTGGAAAATTGGGCTCGTTGATCTTTTATCTCCTGTCACCAACCGTCCTTTACATTTCTCATCCCAGTTCTTGTGCAGTTTTCGTCTGAAGTTCGTGTGATTGATCCGATTGTGCCCAAGAATGGGACTTTGCAACTCTTCAGAAACTGACATTTGCCAATCATTGTTGGGTGTGTTTGATTTCAAACCCATTTCTTTGTTGATGTTTGCAGGTGATCTCAATCTACGGTCAGCCCGAGAACTGCACGAACGCGTGCAAGGAGATCCTGAAGGTGATGCAGCAGGAGGCGGCTTCCACCAACAGAGTCGGGTACACCTCTCAAGACCCCTACCCGCCCAACGAGGGGCCGCCCACGCCCCGCGCTGGCGACGTGATGCTCAAGTAATTAGTGCTTCTGTGTTTCTCCGCCGTGCAGCGTCACTGCTCTTGTTTGGGATATCAAGCAACAATTCAGTTTATTGTGTGACACCGAAACAAATGTGCTGCTCTTGTTTGGGAAAAATTGAAGGGCAACGGGGCAAAATTTTTACGCTGCACGGCACCACATACATGGCAGTGATGGCTCAAAATTTCAAAACGAAGGACGCGTTTTATTCGTTTGTTGCACGACAAATTTACAATGGATCCTCCAACGACTGGAAAATACCCTGCGGATTTGCCACGTATGTTTGTTGTTCCTCAGTCTGTTTTTGAACGAGAACGTTTCGCGAATAGTCGTTCTTGTGTGTACGGAGACTTGTCGATTTTTGTGCTTTCGTGATGTGGCACGTATGATTAGGTTAAACTGTTGTGGACGTATGCTGTTGCACCCTGTCTCGGCTTGTTGGATATCTTTCGGTGGCTTGTTTATCCAAATAAGACGAGATTTGACTTTGGTCGGCAAGTTGTCGGGTACTTTGTTTTGATAGAAAACATTTGGACAAGATTTCGAAGCAGCCGAGTTCGCGTCAGACAGGACCAGGTGAAGAAAAGGACAGTGTAGCGTTCAGGCACCTGCCTCTGTGTCTGTTCACTGGGTGAAATGTTTGTGCGGACTCGAATGCACCCTGCCTGTCCCCAAATTGTTGGGTCAGAAACAGCAATTACGTGCAATTCAGATCTGTACAATTTTCTGAATGCTGGAACATTGGTCGACCTCTAGCCAATAGTTCGTGCAGGACTGAACTGAATATCAGGCGAGTCTCGCGTTTCACTTTTGCAGGGACATCATGCTGAAGATGTTAGCTGACGACCGGTACTGTGGCCGCATCATTGGGAAAGAGGGTAAAGTCATCAAGAAGATCCGAGAAGATACCGACACGAGGATCACTGTCTCCAAGTACGTGTGACCGCTTCCCAACATGCTTCTGTCGGGGTCTCTACTCTGCTATGCACAGTGCAGAGGAAACCTCTGAGAAGAGAAGTTGAGCGAGTTGGCCCTTGATGAACATTTCACCTTTGCAAACCAGTGTGAAGCAAATTACTGCAGTATTTGTTCTGCGAAGGACAGCTTTTACTTTGAAAACTGAACTTTCTCCATTCTTAGGTTTCTCGGCATTGAAATATTGAGCACAGATGACAATTGCAAACCTCTTTTGAAACGTTGGGAGCACGCCCTTTTGAAGTGGGGACTGATCAGAGAGGGGGGACCCGAAGCAGAAGAGCAACGCACAGACATGCACGCACACGCACACGCGCGCGCACACACGATTTGTGAACGATGAACGGCGAAATAATGTTTTGAAGCAACAGGCTATTGGGAGTGAGGTGCACATGAACTTTTCCGGTCAGCAAATGTTGCGCAGTTTGTGAACGACGGACACACCAAAGCTGGTGACACGTGGCCTTGTCAGCCAGATGCATACACGGGGTCAAATCAGTCGTCTATGAGTTCATCGCAAAACGAACTTTCGCTGTTGGTGTCGCCATTTTGGTGTGTCCACATTTTGTTGTTTGGAAAATGGACCCACTTGCAAACACAACGTAGCGTAGATGTGTTTGGCATGAAGTAGCTTGCACGGGTATTTGTTCAGCAGTGGCTTGTCGGTGGTGGGGACGTAGATTAGCGTTGACAAACACCGTGCTTGAACAGCTTTTTATCAGGCGCGATGGCTGATGATGTTTTACCCGTATGTCCTCGGACTGTGTCAGTCGGCAGAGTACGGGGGGGGGGGTAAATTACCAAGGGGGGGAGGAATTGTTGCTGGGTAAGTTTGATGGCTCATGAAAGTTGGTGACAGTATTTTT
>JAAUXT010109904.1_pt1 | contig 10769 bp, 16 predicted proteins | sample 7278171 | NCBI WGS metagenome assembly JAAUXT01 (sample SAMN14350112, study PRJNA611818) | marine sediment metagenome | isolation source: surface marine sediment (1.8m) | place: French Polynesia: Moorea | collected 2018-08 | reverse complement strand
GAGACACCCTCGGGTGGTGCAGGCGGTGGTCGCCTACTTTAGCCTGGGGCCGCTGCCCCACAACATTTTCAACCGACTGGTGTGGCGCCTGGCCCATGAATTTTGATGGTAAGTACAACCCATGTCACTCCACAGTCGTTGAGTGATCACAGCAATGACTGGAAACAATGCTGTTGATTGTTCAGATCTGCGGCGGTGTGTCGTGAAGAAAACGCTCCTGAGCAGGAGACGCGTCGCGCAGGACCCGGAGTCTGATGTGGAGGAGAGCGAACCGGACACCGACGTCCGCAGCATCAGAGCGTCTCACAGTGAGATTTTCAGTCATCTCTCCCAAGAAGGTCTGAGATCATCCAAAGTCGAGGTCGGCTCCACACGAATCCTGTATCCGTTAGAACAGCTGTTCGTTCAATTTTGTGTGTTAGATTTGATGCGGTGAAATTTCAGTTGTTTTTGCGCACCTGTTTTTGCAGCTCTGGCGGAAGGTGGTGAAGTGGCGGGCTTCGATGTGTACGGATTCCGAAGCGTCAAGAAACCAGGACAGATGGCGCAAAAGGGTGAGTTTGACCCAGGAGTTTAATTTTTGCCGGAAGCGAGATGAAAAAAATGAAACCCACCCAATCAAAATCCTTGGAAGTTGGGAAGATATCAGAGACCTTGTACTGAAGTGGTCCAAGACACACCAAGAACCTTGCTTGGTCCATTGGAATGAATGAGCCCCAACCACGCAAAGTTGAATTCATTGAGAGGCCTACCGGTATATTTCTTGAAAGAACAAACGAATTTTGTTTGCACAAAAATGCAGCTTTTTTTGTGCATCTATTTTCCCAGCGAGCGAGGCTGCTGAGTCGCGGACGCCCAGCAAGACGCGGCCGGGGATCTGCGCCCAGCGCCGCACACCGCGATCCGCAGCCAAGCGGAGAGCAGGTGCGTCCGCCTGCACAAAGGGTTATCACGTGTAACGCACTCCCAAATGCACCCTCGCACTTCGAGGTAAAGGGTGCAAAAAATTATTCGCGTTATGATTGCGGTATCCTTGACATGAGGAGCACACCAACATCAGATGAACAGAGAACAAACTCTGTCTTCTCTGTCTGATTGTTTTCCCGTGTTCTTCTTGTCAGTGGAGCAGGCTGTGAGCACGCCGAAGGGACGCAAACGTCCGGTCAAGGTCGTCAAGGACACTCCCGCGCGACTCCGGGCGAGGAACAGAGAAGACAGTCAGTCATGCAGTTCTTTGTAGACAAGCTGAACAAAGAAATCCATTTCATCGAGTTTGGGAGTCAGATTTCCTGTTTCACACCACATTCTGAAAGACGTTGATCAAAAATGTGAAGTGCATTCACAGGCGACTCGGACGCGTCGTCGGATGACGCCGTGTCGAGCGACGATGGCAGCGAGTCCGGGTCGGAGGACGGAACCGCCGCCGCCCGCACACCCAGCCGCAAGCGACGCAAGGACCTGGATGACGAGGCTGTGGTGAGTTTACCACACACCGCTTCAGTATCCTCGACGCTTCATGTTTTTGGTCAAAATCTCGTCCGCACGAAGTGGTGTGGTCACGCAGTGGTTTGCCATCTAGGAAAACGCACGTTTGCGCACTTGGTGTGCGCGCGGGTTCTGATTGGCTGTCCCTCTGCGCAGGAAGACGCCGAAGTGGAGGGCTACTTCGAGTCGCAGGCGCTGGACGCCGTCACGTCGGACCGGACGCTCGCCAAGCTCGAGATGCCGCGGATGGATCCGGAGACGCTCGCCGCGACGCTGCGCGGTGAGGCGGGGAGAGGGGGGGCGCATTCGGAATCTGGCGTCGGACTGATGTGACAGAAACATGTCATTCTCGCACCGCACACACGTGCACAGAAATGATCAACAACAGATCACGTTCAACTGCGTTTGAACGCGGGCTTGATGCCCAAGGTCAGAGGTTGCAGGTGAAACAATTTTCCCACTCTGTAGATGTCCGTTTTGTCGATCGTACCTAGAAAATACCACTGGAACGAACACTTGGAAAGGCCAGACTTTGAAATCAAGGTGCGAAGTTCTCATATGGTTGTGATTGCGGTTGATTTCAGACGTGAAGCAGAGCTATGAGAAGGAGCGGCAGGCTCTGCGCGCCGAACACCGCTCCCACTTCAACACGTGGATGTACCAGATGTGGTGAGCCGTTCTTTTTCATTTCTGCCACAGGGAGGGGTCCGACCTTCTTGGTGGGATGAGCCCAGTTAATACTTGAAGAATTCAACAGGTTTTGCGGTGGCACCTGCCACACAAAAACAGAGGGGCTTTCCTGCGGCTTGGGGTTCCAGGATGTGGACCCACCCATACATGCTAAATGTCGCGCACAAGAGATTAAACCCGCGCGTAGTGCTCACGGCGCGTACCTCTGTTCCTCAGTCGCGGGTTCAACGTGCTGCTGCACGGCCTGGGCTCGAAGCGCCCTCTGCTGGAGGAGTTCCGCGAGACGATGCTCGGAGACTTCACCCACCTCGTCATCAACGGCTTCTTCCCCAGCCTCACCATCAAAAGCGTACGTCAAGTACATGTGCGGCACAGTGCCGTGTCCACCCGTGTTTAGGACGCACCCAAACATGTGCGTGTGGCAAAAACTGGAAAGGAACTCACGTTCGTATTTGTGCTGACAGTCAAGACGTGTCGAGAAAACTTGAAAGGGCGTAAAATTGTACGTGTTTGGTCTGCAGGTGCCGGTCTGTTGCTCATGAAACCCTTATGGTTTGATGTTTCAGGTGTTGAACACCATCACGGAAGACATCCTGGGCCACAAGGGCAGCTTCCGGAACCCTGTGGACCAGGTGGAGCTGATCAAGCAGCGCTTCGAGTCCGGAGGTGAGCAACACACATCCGGGGACGAATCCAAACAGAAATGAAAAAGGGACACCAGTGGAGACATTAAATTAAGCAACCACGTGTGTGTGTGTGTGTGTGTGTGTGTGTGTGTGTGTGTGTTTGCCCGGTTCACAACAGGTGTCCGCCCTTGAGTGCAGTCTGAATGGCCGGAGGCCTGACCCAGGCTGATTTGCTACGCGTCATGCGCCACAATGTGACGTCTATTGCTGGCCCCTACCCACACCTCCTTTCATGCTCTGTGGCGGGTGAACTTTTTCAAACAAATCGCGTTTGCGTTGGAGATGATGTCACAACTCGCCTCTATTTCCCAGAGCGCGAGGACCTGTTTCTAGTCGTGCACAACATCGACGGCACGATGCTCCGCGGAGAGAAGGCGCAGCTCGCGCTCAGTCTGCTCGCCAGGGTGCGCGGCGTGCACCTCATCGCGTCGCTCGACCACATCAACGCGCCGCTCCGTGAGTGCTGCCACAGATCACCAAATTGGGTCGTGCATTCCGGCCCTGTCGCTGGGTATACCGTGCGCTGCGTCTCTACAGTGAGGTGTGCTATGCGCTACGCCATCGGAGCTGGATGCACGTTTGTGTGCGCTCTGGCTGGGTGCACCATGAGCTGCGTCCCTACAGTTTGACCATCTGTGCCACGTCTTGAACTGGACAAAAGAATCGCTCGTGAGGTTTCAATGCAAGTCGGGAGACTGATCACAAATGACAAACCGCAGCACAACTAAGAATTTATGCAGAGAAATTGAGCGCAGTCGAAATAACCAGATGATGTTGTATTGTTGCAGTGTGGGACCAGAACAAACTGTCTCGCTTCAACTGGCTGTGGAACGACTGCACGACATTCGATTTCTACACCGAAGAAACGTCCTACGAAAACTCACTGTTGGTGCAACAGTCAGGTGTGTGTCTGCGCGTGCTTTACACGAGTTTTCTGCGTTCAGGAGAAACACGCATTGAAAAGGGAAAGAAAATGTCGGGAAAGCAATGTCGGAGACCCCATCGGGTGTTCGTTCGCTCTGAGTTTGCTGGAGCGTACCCACACCTGTCGGTGTTCTTGTTTACAGGCGTGTTGGCGCTGAGTTCGCTGGCGCACGTTATGAAGTCGCTGACGCCGAACGCGCGCGGAATCTTCCTGTTGCTCGCCAAGCACCAGCTCAACAACAAGGACAACCCCGCATACCCAGGTGCGTACCCGGTCTGCTGCAGTTCGTGCCACCCACTCCAGTGCGTACCCTATCCTGTCTTCCAGGGCATCAATGAGAGAAAAACAGTTCGCGCACGGGCATACCGGCAGATTTGAAACTCACTCACTCATTCACTCACTCACTCACTCACTCACTCACTCACTCACTCACTCACTCACTCACTCACTCACTCACTGATTTTGCAGGCCTGGCCTTCGCGGACCTGTATCAGAAGTGCCGTGAGTCGTTCCTCGTGAACAGCGACCTCACGCTGCGTTCTCAACTCACCGAGTTCCGCGACCACAAACTCATCAGAACCAAGAAGGTAAGGCTCCTCCCTTTCTCTGTGGGACTTCACGGAAATTGTTTCAGATTTAATTTGAGTGAAAGACTGCATGGTTTTGACGTAAAATCTTCACACATGCGGCCGCGTTTGGGCGGGGCAGCGCTTTCGCTGTGTGTGATGAAATAAAGCAGTCTCGTGTCTGTGTTGCAGGGCGGAGACGGGTCGGAGTACTTAGTGATTCCTCTGGAGCACGCCACGCTGTCCGAGTTCCTCGACCAGCAGGAGGGCGAGGGGTAGAACAGCCGGGAGGAGGGGGGGTCAAGGGGCCAAGAAGATGTCTGCATGTGGTAATTTGTTGAGTGAAGCTGTGAAAGAGGCAATGACTGAAACTCAAAAGCCAAACCTGGGAATAAAAGACGAAAAAAGCATTAAGTGGTGAAGGTGTGATTTTATTTTGAGTCGCAAAATGAAAGGCCTGCAAATTTGTCTCGGATTTGGTCTCATTTGGCGCCTTTATCTTCTCTGAGATCATGTTGCAGTTGAAATACTGTTGAAACTGTTCAGGGAAAGCTGGCAAAACAAGCGTGAACCGATAAAAACGAGCGTACAACTGTGCGTGCGGCTTGAAAATTTGTGCGCGAGGCAAGCGGGTGTTTGCGCTGCAAATTTTCGCGAACGCCGGTTGGAGAAACTGTTTTACCGGAAGTGGTTGTCTGCTGCTCAAGGATTGTGACAGTTTTCGCATTTGTAGTTTATTTGGAATTTTTACCAACAAACAGGTACGTTTACTGTTCGTTTGTGGTTAAGAATGTGTTTTTACTCATAAAGAATGAAAACGTTTCACGTTCAATGGGAATCGAAGAGCAAATCGCGCAAAAATAGCGACGGAAGCGAATAAAACCGGATGAACTGTCGGCAGATTCACAAGTCTCGTTGAGTCGTTCGTGGAGCTGTTGCTGGCAGGTTTTGGTGACGTAAGATACTCATGCTTTGCAAATGAACCTTTGAGGCGGGTGTCGTGGTGCGACAGCCGAAGTCTCATCCGTTCTGTCGTGATCTCATTTGCCCATTGAATGTGTTGCGGTTTTACAGGTGCGAACTCCCAGCTTGCAGAGAAACCCATGTTCGAATTTTGGGAGTCCAAACCTTTACATTCAGGAATCAAGATGCGCCCGTGGGCTTGGCAAGGTGTAAATTGGTCCGATGACTTCCGCAAGTTCTCAATGTGTGTGTTGGCGCAGGAGACAAACACTGTTGCCCTAGTTTTCGGAACCTTGCGTCAACATCGGACATCTGCTGAACTTTAGTTTCTGACACCCATCGACGACGCCTGTGCTCCATTCCCAATGTTTGTGTCTCGAAGGAAAATCAGTCTCACCAAATACAGCAACTGTTCTGTCTTTTGCTGATAATGCAAACTGTCGACGTAATTGGTGACTAAATGTCCACACAATCACCTGAAAGATCCGTTTGTGTACTTGAGACTGATAACGTGAGTACATTGGTTTGTTTAACGGTGTCATTTGATTGCAGATTGCTGAGAGACTTGACTGGGTGGAGAATGGAGGGCGATCCGTCGGCACCGCCGCCCACCTACCAACAGGTCAGTGCCTTTTCAGGAGGGCGGATCCAGGGCGGGTGTCGCCCCGCCCACCCCCCAGCAAAGACGATTCCAACTTTGAAGAATATTGCCACGGAAACAGTCTGGTGCCTCCGGTGCAAAATTACGGAAACAAATTTGCATTTGGGGGGAGGGCATCCCTTCCTGCATTGTGCTGGATCTGCCACAAGGTTTTCTTCTGTAGTTGTGCTTGACTCAGCGCCGATGTTTCTTCAAAAACAGTTGCAAATTTGAAGCTGTCAACAGGCCAGCGTTGATACTCGTACGTTGTGTGTCCAAGTGTCAGATCTGTCGTTGTCCATCATTGGGGAGGGCCCCCAATTTGCATTCATTCAGCGAGTAAAGCTGTCATTGCGGCATTGTTAGCATCATATCCATGACAGTGACTGCAAAGGACTTTGAACGTGCGAGTTTGAGGCAATCGACCCGCCGATTCGATTCAGTCAGAACAGCTTCTGTTTGACTCAGCGCGAGTTCGAATCATGTGGGACCAGGTGTTGGAGTTCAGGTCTGTGTTCAGTTTGTCTCTTAGTGCCCGCATAACTGATGTGAGATGAAGCATCTTTGGAATTCGATCCCTGCCAATCAAATCCGGACAGGCCAGATACGCGATGAAATGCCACGGGGCAACCTTGATAGAAAGCGCAGGTTACTGTGCTGAAATCACTTGTTCTCTCAGTAATTGTAGCAATGCATCAGTCGCAAACATTGGGGGTTTATTCCCTTGTGGATTCAGGATTGAGGTTGGAGGGGGCAATGGCAGGCCCTGGGGTGGGTGCCAACTCCAATCGTGAAAATGTTGACCTGTGGTCTGTTTTGTCTGGTGGGGGAGGGGGTCCCCTCTTGGATCCGCGGACGAGATTTATTGTCAACATTGAGTCGTCGCGCAGTTTTCCGCAATGTTTACCCTGACACACAAATCATTCATGTGGGATGCAACTCCGCAATTTGCTAATTGTGTGATAACAGAGCGCTGCATGATGTCTGGTGTGATTCCGTCATCCTGGGCTCCCAATTCCACCTCCATTTCCACGCACCGAAGATGACAGAACAACAATTAACGTGCACAGATCTTCTCGTCCCAAATGTCAAGAACTGCGTGGCCTCTGGGTTTATGTTGTTTGACTGCTGCAGCACGCGAAGTGGCAGAAGCAGGTTGTACCCGAGTCATCCTGACGCCCGTGTGTGTGTGAGGAAATTTCAGGGGACCTCTGCCACACCAACAGGTGGGGCTAATCCACCACAACCAGTGGTGAGACCAGATTGACCAGGGACCAGATCTGCCACACTGTTGAGTGGGATCCGACTCAGGATTTGAAGCGGTACACCTCAGGGGGACTCAATGCAAACTTTGATTTTGGCTGCAGAAAACAAAATTGTTTCTTTGCACTGGTGCTCTGCGTGCGTGCGTGTGTGTGTGTGTGTGTGTGTGTGTGTGTGTGTGTGTGTGTGTGTGTGTATGTACGTCTGTGTTGCCAGAAAATTGCCTCTGGGTGAGACAGGTCCCTCAGTCCGCCTCTAGTTTCGACACTCCCATGTGCTACAGGCCCTTAGGTCCATCCTTGCGTGTGACCTTCCCATGTGAGGGCCTCAGGCCTGGTCTGGTTGAGACTCCCGTGTGTGTTGCAGGTGACGGGGCAGCAGCAGCAGCAGGGCTTCCCGCTCTCCTACGTCGACTTCTCGCCCGTCATGACGGAGCAGGGTGGCGTCTTCTCGTCGCCCAAGTACGAGCGCTTCGAGTGAGTACCTCTTGTGTGTTGCTCCAACCGTACAATGTTTATGGAAAGTACCGGCGGTGAAGTGGTTTCAGCGATGCGGATCCAAGATTGGTTCCAGAGGAAAGGGGGACTCATTTGAACCAAGAAAATTTCAACTTGTAAGAAGACAATTTTCCAGGGGTTGGTTGCCAAGTTCCAGGACAGCGGTGAAGATTTGTCATAACCGTACGTGTTGCACAAAAGTTTTAGGATCTGGCGAATTGGTGTGTGGAAACAGCTGTGCTGTCGTGCGACGTTTGCTGTTGAACGTTGAAATATGGCTTTGCAAACACATCAAAATTAATGCATTCGGCGTGTTCGATCTGTTGATCGAAACAAAACAAGAGAACAGCGTCGATCTGCTTGTCCCTGTGGTTCAACACTCGCACTGTTTGTTCGTCCTGACATGTGCACTCAGCACTCCATACCCCAGGTTACTTCTGAAGTGTGGAGCGTTTTTGCGTCGACACTCGAAACCACGGCGTGTAAACTGCGTATGCCGCACTGCTCTCAGGGTTGGATCTGGGGTGAAGCTCTGCTTTCTTGAAGTTGATCTGTTTGAATCCAGATCTACTCAGAATGTGTTCAGTGCTGCGAGGCTGATCTCAAAAGTCTTTCCTGTTCGACAGCTGTTATTTATGTTGACAACCAACTTTGCTGCTTCTGCGGCGTAGTGGTCTGGTTTGACCACTGTGAAAACTTCATCAAAACACCAAGTTGACTTGTGAAGGAAGTGGTCCTTTGACTGGAAAGCCAAACTTTTTGGTGACCAACAAGCAACTGTTTTGAGAGAGTTCCAGTCTCAGACTGTCTGATTTAAGTGGACCTGGATAATTGTTCACCGGTCACAGCGATCGCCAAGCACACGAAGACTCGACCTCATATTGGACGAGCGTCGCAGATCTACGCGCTTCTCAGCACTGTCTGGTGTTCTTGTTCACTTTCCCAATCGCAACGTGTTGACAGTGAGGGCGAACGGCTGCCCGTGTGCACGTCTCAACACTGCCTTGTGTTCTTGGTCTTCCAATCTCATCGAAGTGAACGGCTTGCTGGAGTGCGCGTCTTTTCACTGAGAAGTGTTCTTGTTCTCTTCCCTGCAGTGTGCTGATAGCGAAAGCGAACGGCTGGCTGCAGCAGAACCCGGGAGTGCGCGTCGTGTGCTGCGAGAGCGTCGAGTCGAAGGCGAAGCACAACACGATCGTCGCCAACACCGTCGGGTCGACGTTCCTCGAGTACGGGGAGCGCTCTAACTGGTTCCACAGGTCCCTCAGGTGAGCAGACACCACACAAGGCGGGCGGGGTGAAGTGTTTGTGTGTGTGTGTGTGCGCGCGCGTCCTTGTGTGTGTGCGTCCGTGTGTGTGTATCTGTCTGTCTGTCTGGTGTGCGTACGTGCGTGCGTGTGCATTTGTGTGTGTATCTTGCAGCTGGAGGGCTTGCTCGTGTGTGCTTGGTGCATGGCGACCGCCAAAAGGCGAGCGCTGTGTCTGTCGCGCGCGTGCGGTCACGTAAGTGTGTGTGTGTGTGTGTTTATGCTCAGGCTTTGTGTGTCCGCAGATTGTTCATCCGGTCGAGCGGGCCCGGAGACCCGTCGCACCCGCAGCAGATCGCCTACCTGAACGTGGTGCCCGCCTGCGTCGACCCGGGAGGCCTGCTCTCCATGCCCAAGTTCGCTGACTTCGCCATCACGATCGCCGAACTCAACAACATGTTCCGTCAGAACCCCATCCAGGGTGAGCGGCTCGCTGGGAGGAGGGAGCTCTGACGAATGGGAAATTGGGGGAGGGGGCGCCGGGGTTGGGGGAGGGGAGGGGTGAGTGCCGGACATGAACAGGGGCAAAGGGCCGGTCCACGATCCCCTCCCCCGCTTGATCAACCAAAAATAAGCCATTTGCTCCATCGGGGTTTGTTTTCTTTTTCCCGTGTAATTTTCCAAACAAGGAAATTGACCCGGCTGCACATCTTGAGACTGAGAACCCCGAACAGAACAAAACAGAGCGGACACAACTGTGCCTGATCTCGCGACTCAGCTCTGTGTGTGTGGTTCTCGCTGTGTGAGATTCCTCGCTTCGACTCACACCAACTCCATGGCGCAAAGCAGATTGTGTTGGACGAATCACTTGGTGACACATCAGGAGCACGCTCCTGTATGTCGACGTGTGGCGTTGCAGGTCTGATCCTGAACATCGAGACGCAGGACGTGAAGTTCAAGACGTGGGGCAGCGGTGTGGACCCGGACTCGTGCTTCTGGCGCGAGTACGGCGAGCAGAACACCTACTTCCTCAACGTGATCCGCGTCTTCTACGAGACCGGCCCGCCCGCCTACGAGGAGATCGGTGCGTGTGAACTGGGCTCAGTTTGCGTTGAAGCGATGTATTCCTGTTTGTACACACACGCACGTGTACAAACACTTGCGCACACATTGAAATGCATACACTCCTGCACTCCACGCGCACACATGCACAAACTCACACTCCTCCACACGCACACACATGCACACACCTGCCCCACACTCTTGCTCCTACGATGCACACAAAAATGCGTGCACACAAACCACGCGTACGTGCGTGCATGTACACAGACATGCACACACATACACACACACACACACACAATCACACACACACACACACACACACACACACACACACACACACGTCTCTCCCGCAGGCACGGCGGACTTCGTGCCCGACTGCACCAAGCCGAGCGGCTTCCTCAGCTACGGCGCCTTCCAGTCGCTCGCCGAGACGGTCGGCAAGGCGAACGCGTGGATCGCGCAGCAGGTCAACACCGGTATCCGCATCACCAACGTGCAGAGCATCGACTACAAGGTCTCCTCCAGCTGGGGTGAGCACCGCCGCTGCACACACACTGATCCACACACACACGCACACACACACACATGTACACACACACACACACACACACACACACACATGCGCACACATGCGCACACGCGTACCCGCAGCACAGACACACACAGGTCTCCTCCAGCTGGACTGAGTGCCGCCACAACACATTCACACAAACACACACACACACACACACACACACGCGCG
>JAAUXT010060954.1_pt1 | contig 10769 bp, 10 predicted proteins | sample 7278171 | NCBI WGS metagenome assembly JAAUXT01 (sample SAMN14350112, study PRJNA611818) | marine sediment metagenome | isolation source: surface marine sediment (1.8m) | place: French Polynesia: Moorea | collected 2018-08 | reverse complement strand
TGAGTTGGAGCTCAGTGGTTTAGGCTACCTTCCTCTATGGTGTTACAAGCTATTGTGTGTTGGCAGTCTGGGTCATGTGCCCAGCTTAGGATAGTGGCTCCATCTAGGGAAATGATATGATTGGCTGTGGCTGTGGCTGTGGCTATGGAAGGCCATGGCAGTACTTAGGGGGTGGTCATGGTAAATATATATAACACTGCTGTCCGTACCAAGAGTTCTGTCCATCTTTCCTCGTCTCTGTGAGTTTCTCCAGCAGACTTTGTGGGATCCCTCTCCCAACCCCCACAACTTATACTCCCCAAACCCACCTTCCCAATTGATTCAGACATTCGTCCACCCGATGCACAGCAAAAGTGCATGACACTTCATACTTTGGATTGAACCCCTTTTCCCAGGTAAATTCTGGACCGAACCCTGGATTTGTCCCTGGTTCCGCTGCCGCACTTCAACATTGCGTCCGAGACCCACGAATTCAACGTGTTGCTTTCCGTTTCAGAGGAACAAAGTCCCGAGTGACAGCGCTGCGCTGGAGAAGCTCCAGACCCTGATGCTGACCAAGGACCCGCTGTACAAACCGCCCGCTTCTCCCGACCAGGAGAGCGTGCAGGCGTAGAGGACTCACCCACAGACTGCATGTGTTGGGCGTTGATTTCCGACTCAAGTCTTCAGCGCATCATACGGGAGTGAAACTCGTGTGATGACACGAGGTTCGTTCCGGACAAGCCGTGTTGTGTGGCGTGCGCAAGTCATTCAAAAACCGCCGTTTTTTTGACTTGCGCAGGGTGCGCAACATACCCAGTGTGAACCAACCTTCCACCACACGATCAACAGTGACCAAAGGCTGACCCTGTCACGACAATACAAAGGGATGCTGATCAATGCAAATATTGGAATCGCCTGGCTCACGCTATCTACAGAGTTCGGAGGATGTTACTTCGCGCGGGCCGAACACACGTGGACAACTTACCACCATGTGACCTGCTACGCACCCGCTCGAAACTGTCAAGACGAGAAACAAGGTGTCGCAAGAGTTCCCAAATGCATGGAGATTGTGAGTGGGAGATTGCAGAATGCGCTTGAGATGCAATCGAGAGCAAGTTTTGCAATGTCCCACCAGCAATCTTCATGTTTGGGAACTCACTTCTCAACCAGACAGGTGATCAGTGTGAGATCACAGAATGGTTGGTCAAACATGGGAATGTGGCACTGATCAACTGGCTGGGTGATAAAACTGCTTCTCGTCCCGAAGTACAAATCTCAGAACAAGCCGCGGACGAAGCTGCATTTGTTGTTGAACTGTGTTGTTTTTGTTACGGTTGTAAGAGTTGTGATAGAATGTTGAATTGCGCGTTTGATTCCGTCCAATAAAATTCACATTCGAAACCAATGGTGAGATTGGCTTCACGATCATGAGGGTTGTTTCTCCACAGGAAAAAAGCACCGTGCTGGATAATTGCTTTTATTTTCCTCTCGATGGCAATGACACGATCAACACACAACCGATACGGCAACGGAACACAGGACGAACACGTCGCTACCACATGTGAATACACCGTTGTGCATTACAACTGGAACTTTCGTTTACCATTCCGCTTGCATGAGGACCTCGGCCTGTGAGAACGCCAGTCCTGTTTTGCATGACGTCACGCGCTTCGCGTCTGTGCGAGGAAACGGGTGCTGCGTCTCTCACTCAACATTCGTTGACATTTTCAACGATCGCACACAGATCCACAGGTGTCACGTCTGACGTCATGACGCGCAACGTCGCAAAACGTACTGATGACGTCGAGGCTCGAGCAGAACTTCAATCTGCACGAAAAGCTTGCAATAAGGATTGACATATCCTTCAGATCACACAGGTTTGTAAGACTAGATTCGACCAACACAAAGCGTGACAGAGAAAGAATACATTGCTGGAAGAAAACCAGGCACAAAAGTAACCTGAAAACAATTCGCTGTTCCGAAAATAACTGATAAACAGCACAAAACGTTTGAACAACGGAATGTATGATCTGGAAAATGGCTTCGCCTTTCGTTGCTATCACAAAGAAAAAATAGATTCAGTTGACGTCACGTCAGCGGACTTGGTACGTCAACAAGTTGGCGTCAATCAAGACGCGTTGGCATTGTACACTGGTTGCGTTGTACGTTGTGACTGCACGAAGATCCAAAGCGGTTTTCACCATTGGCGACGCGCAAACGTCATTTTGACGTCGGCGTCAAAATTTAACATTGAACCCAATGGTGGAATTTTTGACGTCAGCCCAAAAAACGACCGCGCGTCACCCAATGTGAAAACCCCGTAACGATCACCGTGCATTGGCTTGTTACAGGGCCACCAAGCATCAGGCATCTGCTGTGAATCCGGCACAGCTTTGTGGCACCTGCACGCTGCGTGTGACATCAGATCTGTTCAGCTGTCGAATTGCTACAAGAACGCAATACACGAAGGATGTGTATGTACAGAACACTGAATATACAAGATTCGTGCAAATCAAGTCGGTGGGTGTGCGAAACACTCAAGTGAAACTTCGACTGTTCGATGGTGACATGAACAAAGACACGTACAAGTGAAGAACAACGAGACATCACTGGTACTCGTACAACCTTGAACCACACACAAGAGTATCGATGTGTTTTTTGATTCTTTTTACAGATGTGCACACGGAGAAACGAGGGAGTGTTTGGAAACCACGGAAACTGATATTGTCACAAACTCAGTCTGCAAACGGCACCTCACATGGAAGTCGTTGAGAATAGAACCTGAACGTTTCCCTGGCTTTGTGCGCCACACCAAAAGTGCGCGAAAATGCAAACCGTGAAAAAGAGTTCCGACTGTCGAAATTCGCAATTGCAGCTCCATTTTTCACAAAACTCGCTGCCGACAGCTCTGACTCGACTGGATTGACTTGTGTGAAATTCGTGTTGGTCATTGTTCAATTGATTGACACAGGCCAGAGACTCCTGTTGGCAGATCTCATTCTCGCGCACACTGGGAAGCCGCTGTTATCGTATTTTCGCATTCAATCATCTTCCACTACACCAGTGTCTATTTTCTCAATTTTGGCTTGTGAATTCGTATGAAAGTTTCTCTACATGATCTCTTTCCTCTCAGAAACTCCTATTTTGTTGCCTGTATCGCGGGAAAAATGATACATTACAGGTAGAGTTCACGGTCTCTGCGCATGCGTCTGAAGACCGAATCTCTGTCGTCAGCCTCGTTTCCAGAATCGTCTTCCGAGATGGAGAAGTGGCGCATGTCGCTGCGTCGACTGCCACGCGACGATGCCGTCGGCGGCGCTGCGTCGCCGCGTGTGACGTCGCTGCTGCGCGACGTTGACGTCAAGTCGCTGCTTCGTGACGTTGACATCGCGTCACTGCTGCGTGAACTTGACGTGACGCTGCTGCTGTTGTTGCTGTTGCGCAACGCACCCGCACGTGTGATGACGTCATGGCGCAGATTCTGCTGAGTGAGATTTCTGAGGGGAGGGGAGGAGGCGGAAGACCCGAGTCCACCCTCTGATTCGTCGTCAGCGTCGTCGCCATCTTGCGGCGTCATGTGGTTGGCCACTTCCACCACGTGATTCGTCAAACTTCCGGTGGGAGATCCGCCGATCGCGATGAAAGTAGTTCCGGTACTGCCGTGGGAATTGTTATTCGTCAAGTTATTTTTGGTGGGATTGGGTTTGGCGGGAAGGCTGTTACTCCTGCGCATCAACTTGTCTCCCCCTGCGGCCGGACCCCGCTCCGTGTCCACACCCTCCATCAAATCCACCACCTGCTGCAGCGAATCCCTGTGCAACACGATCTTGTCCAGAAACTGACACTTCCTGCTCAGTTCGTGGATCACGTTGTCGCGTTCCTGCAGGCGCTTCTGCAGGTTCTGGTTTTGTTTGCGACACACGTCGACGATTCGCTTGAGGTCGGCGATCTCCGCTTCTTTCCGCTCCGTCACTTCGGTCAACATCGCCTCGAAGTGTCGCTCTCGCTGCAGAGACGCGTCCTTCTGCTTCGCTGACTGCAAGTGCATGAAAATTTCCTTTATTTTTCAAAGTGCTCTGAATAATAACAACACTTCTTGGTCTCCATGATTGAGATGCATTGACTGTCGTTTGTCAATTCATGCCCGCAAACCGACAGTCCCACGGAAAATGTAGGTGCTGTCCCGTCGAAAATGTTTGTGCTGATCTTCAACGCGATGTCACCTGTGCTGGCCTCGTCACTGAACAAAGAACCAGTGTGCCACGTAGAACACACCCCACTTTCGCAAGGGTCTCTTGACTGGAGCTTGACGTGACAACACCAATGCACACCCAGCAGATCTACGTACGGACACCAACAGTGACTCGTTACTTTTTACCCATTTCACACATCCTGGCACTTTGGAGCGACAACATTGGCCGAAACTAACTCCAACGAAAATGCTGCAAAATCTAGCAGAGCAAACTCAGGGAAGAATCCAATGCAGACGGGAGTCTTATGTTAGCTGTCCGTGACAGCCACACGACAAGCGACAATTTTTCGCACCTCGAGTTCAAGCTCCTCGACCCGGTCGTACATCATCTTGAGGTGTTTGTTCGCCTCGACGATGTTCGTTCTTGTCGGCGACTGAGTCGGAAACATCTCGCCTGCTCCTTGGGACCCCAATTCACTCAAATACATAAGTAATCAAATTTTTGCTTCACGTTTTGCAACCATTTTGCCGGAAGTGACGTTGTAACCTCAATCAAACCTGTCATAATTTTTCCACCATGTCTAAACACAACAGTTGTTGAAGCTTCTCAATAACTTGACTGGTACCTGATCCAAATATTTTTCTCATAATGCACCAACTATTTGACGGAAATGCAAAGACATTTTCTTCTTCAAGACAACATTTTCTGCGTTTGCTTTTTGATGTTATTTCCACACCAAAACTGATGTTTTGGTTCAGAAAGTACACGAAAAAGTCTGTTCAGTTTCGTCCAATCGCATCGCGTCTCACATCACGAGTCGGAAGGAAATTTCGCGCCATATTTCTTTCAAGAGTAACACATTTCAGCGGGGAACAAATTGCAATTAGCACGGTGCTTTGATTACAATTTGTCAGAATTTGCACCTCAGTTTGATGGTGCGACGGTGTGCAGTTGTAAGGTCACCCAAGAAGTGTTGAAAGATGGCGAAAGTGAACATTTGCGATGTGACCGTGCTGGACAACCCGTCTCCGTTCAGAAATCCATTTCAGTTCGAAATCACGTTCGAGTGTTTGGAAGACTTGAAAGATGGTGAGTCAAACCAAAGCAACGTCCGCTGCGATCTGGATCTACTTTCATTCAGCTCAGAAACCGGCGTGAGCTAAGTTGCTCCATTTGCACAAGATTTGGAGCGTGGGTGCCAAACGCTGTCAGACGCTGAGACCTCTAATCTCGAGTCTGTGCACGGCCGCCTCCAGCGGTTTGTCTGGAAGTGGGGGCAAACACACCACTTCATTCGCAAAGATTCTCACAAAGTTGTGCACTGACGACAGCAAGACGTGTGTGTGTGTGTGGGGGGGGGGGGCTGCTGATGCACCGCGGTAGAACCCCAAAGTTGCGTTGCCCCCCCGCCGAAGATAAAATTTCAAGGCAGATTCAACCGCAGCACAAACCACTGGACGCCCCTGTGTTAGAAACTGTTTCACCGATTCAGGATTTGCTCACGAGGCGAGGCAGGGCTTTTGGACTCGCTGCTGAACGCTGGGGGGGGGGGGGGACACCGCGATCGTTGTGTGAAGCTTCAAGGACTTTGGCGCTTTGTTCTTGCAGACCTGGAGTGGCGGATCCTGTACGTGGGGTCTGCGGAGTCGGAGGAGCACGATCAGGTGCTGGACACGGTGCTCGTCGGGCCGCTCGTCAGTGGGCGCCACAAGTTCGTCTTCCAGGTCAGATTTGCGGTCATCGCACGAGGATGTGACCATCCACAATGACAAGTTGCATGTTCGTGCGATTTGACGAAGGACAGCAGACTCGTGCATGCACACTCATATTCTCAGTGGTTGGACGTTTGTGACAGTGCAAGTGCCCGGCTATCGGACCAAGTGCCTGTAAAAGATGGACTGTGCCCGACATCGTGCGAAGTTGTCCGACAATCGTATCCGACATGCAAAGTCGTTGCCATCTGTCTGAAAAACTCACTTCATGGTTCATTCTCCGCACGGTCTTGGGGTTTGCCTGTGTGCGCCAAAAGTGAGACGCAAACGTTTGTTAAAGGTCTCCGTCTCCCTTGTTCGGACATTATTGTTCACCCGATTTCCACAAGTGATCGACGGTTGTCCTGGTTGGCAGCAAGTACGAGGTTCTATCAACTCAAAGTGTCTTTTGCCATGGTTTGCGTGCTGCTCGCGGTCGTCACGGCAAACCATGGCAAAAGACACTTTGAGTTGATAGAACCTCGTATTCTACATGCAAGGGGAAGGGGCGGCAACGAAATGTTACGCCAGGTTGTGCAATCAACCGGGTGGCGTTGGACTGTCTCAGAAAGGACCACCTTCTTCAATTGGGAGCCGGAATTGTCGTTGAGCACGCATGCCTTCCGTTGCGTTGCAACTGCCAGCTGTCGTCCCCAAACGCACACTCGTGCTTCAAGAGAGCTGAACCTTCTGCTTCAAAACAGATGTTTTGGCTTTGATGCACCTGAGAAAGGGCCAATCAGGTCAAATGAGAACTTGGTTTTGTGTTGCACAACGCATTTCCTTCCACCTTCAGGCGGACGCGCCCGACATCTCGCGGATACCCGTGCAGGACGCGATCGGTGTGACTGTCGTGTTGCTCACGTGTGGCTACCGCTCTCAGGAATTCATCCGTGTCGGTTACTACGTCAACAACGAGTACTCCGACCCAGAGCTCAAGGAGAACCCGCCGGGCAACCCGGAGTTCGACAAGGTGCGTTCCACAAGCGCGCGCACACGCACGCACGCACACACACACACACACACACACACACACATACGAGTACACACACACACACACACACAAAAGCACGCACGTGATCAGTTGGATTGACGCCAAACCACTCCACTCATCCACCTTCTTTGACTTGGCCAACGCAGCTGACTGTTCTCAAGGGAACCCAGGGAGCTGTGGTCGCAAAACGGCAGTCATGTTCTGTTTTGATAAGTTTGTGAGTCAGGTTGCTGGTTCCTTTGTTCAGAAAATTTTGTGTGGTTGGCTGCCATTTCTCGGGAGCTTCGATCTGATGTGTCTCGCCAACAACTTCCAGCAACCTTGTGTCTGTGGTTCTACGCCCAACTCCGCCCCTTTTTTGCCACCAGGTGACGCGCAACATTCTGGCGACGTGTCCACGCGTGACTCGCTTCCGCATCGACTGGAACGACTCACCGGACGGCACTTCCGCCTCCGGGGACGCGGCGCCAGAGGGTGACTCCGGCAGCGAAAACAAACCTCCGCCCGGCGCGTTCGATTCCGAGTCCAACCAGATGGGAATGGATCTGGGCGGGGTGGGCGGGGGCGGCGACTCCATGCACTCACTCAACAAGGAGAATTCCAACTCGGTGCCATCCGGAGGTGTCATGTCCAACGGCCTCAGCGCTCTATCCAACAACCTGGCGTCAGATTCGACCAACGCCGCCGCCAATCAGAAACTGAACGGAAACAGTATGGATGCGAGTGGTGGTGGTGGTGGTGGCGCCCCCTTCGCGCAGAAAGACACCAACGTGACGTCAGCGCCTGTGGCGTCATCAGACTCACGTGACGAACCTGCTGCCATGGAGATGTGATGTTGGCGCTAACGCGCTGTGCAGTTCAGTAGTTCTTTCGTAAGTTATTGGACGGTTGTGTATTGGCTTTTCAGAGAAGCAGACCAGGCCAAAAATGAATTCCGAATTAAATTGTTCCACAGCTGCACCTGTGTTGACCCGTTCTTCGTTCTCCCGCACAATTGCACACATCCCCAGGTCACAGCTTCTGTGTTTGCAATGTTCGGAGGACATATTGAACAAGTCTGTATTTTGCGTTTCAGAATTTTCATGGAATTGGTCTAAAATGTTACAGGAAGCCTTGAAACTGAATAAAATGTACAGCCCTGAATGAAAAGAGTCTCCCACGCCCGGCCGACGAAAGCTGTTGAGGCGTTCAGACGAGCCGTTTGATCGTTTTCTCGCCGGACATCAGTGTAAAAGACGATTGCTAGATGTATCCACAATTTTCGTGTGATACTTGGGGTTGTTGTGCAAAATAAAAAATTGCAGAAAAAAAATGTCTAAGGGGGCAACCGGAGTTGAACCGGTGACCTCTCGATCTGCAGTCGAATGCTCTGCCACTGAGCTATACCCCCAAACTTGAGAAAGTGCGATTCAGAAACCATTCAAATACCACAAAATAGTCTCGCTTCGTTGATGTGGAACTTTACAGATGAAATCGGGCAAAAATGGAAGAATTGCAAAGCCAGGCCTTTGAAAACACTGCTGACAATGAAATACTTCGAAGCACAATTGACAAAATGACTTCGATGAGACGCGCACGCTGAGGGGAATGCCGATCGTTTCCTTTTCCCTTCCAAACAAATGTCAGCATTTTGATTCGAAGTTCCAAAGAAAAGGTACGGAAAGGACGAAATTGACACAACTTGTTGATGATAAGTGGACAGACAGTGGTGCAAAAAAAGCAATCTAGTTGACACGTTGCGGTGTTTGCAAACAAGCCAAACCGGAAACGGAAGTACCGGGCACCTGGCAACTGCGACGCTTCCAACATGGCCGCTCACTAAAATCGGCGTTTTTGTGCACCTACATTTGCATGATTTTCTGCCACTGAAGATTTCAACTTGGATATAATTCTCAGCAGACTTGGTGAGAATGACTTGCACATCAAGGACGCGTGGCTAAGTACAGCTACTGCATTGCAGTGCAACTTCTTTTGTGAACTGCCTCCCCAGAGTCCACTGAACGTCTCCTGAATGAACAAAAGTTTCTGCTCCCCCACAACAGCAATTAGAGTTCAAAGAAGCGTGGACGATGTTGTTTTTGCAGAAAATGTCTGATCAAGAGCGAAGGAAATCTTCCACGGAGGTTTCCAACAAAGAATCTGAGCAAAAAGAAGAAAAGGAAAAGGTAAGCACACTGTCCACAGTTCTGCTCAAACTGCTCCCTTGCTCCGTGCTTCGTTGCTCACTACAAATGGACAACTGACGGCAGATACCCCCAAATCGCTTTCAGTTGTGAACCTTCAGGAATTCAGGGGGCTTAGAGCTGCCCAATATTTGTCGCCAAAAAGGTCTACAAGTCAGTCACAAAAGTTCGCGGTTTGTTTCTCGTACCTGGTCACTGCGTTCCAGTACATGTACTACTGTGGCTCTGGATCTGAAATAAACTTGTTCAGTTCACGCTAATACCATAGGACACATCGAACGGTGGCGCATCATAGTCAAACAAACAATCTCATCTGAGATTGCCCCTTCATCTCTTCAGAGACACCCTTGTCTTCCTTTGAAATTTGAACCAAGTTTGGCCACCAAACTAATTAGTTTGCCAAATTATTGAAGAGTGAAAGGAATAGAATTTGTAATACAAAACACCAAGCAGAAAGTTCATCCCTTGGAATCTGGTTGCAGCTGTCCAAGGTGTTTGTTTTGTGATTTTCCCCCAAGGCTTTGAATTGATTTGGAATGAAGCAGGTGTTGCTGAATACTTAGACACATGTGCAGAGCATTGAAACTCCTTTCATGAGAATTCAATGCTCCTCATTTTCAAGTTGTCACTTCTGCTGGTCTGGGTGTTTGCAAAATACTCAAAAAACAAAGCAGAGGCACCAAGTAAACTTTTCTTTCATGAAGCAAACAAAGCAGTAACCAAAGCTTGGAATGCCTACACAGAAATGTTTTTTTGCCAACTTTATCAAGATTATCTCCAACTTGATGAAACAAGCATGACAATCTCTGGTGAGAAAGAAAACAAGAAAACTGAAAAGATTTTTGCTAAAAAAATGGGATTTCTAAATTTGCTGCAGCAATGCTGCACACATTCAGCTACCTGGAAGAGACAAAGATTCCTGAGAAAACAGAGCTCTTTTTCTTGGGACATAAAGAAAGTTTTTCGGTATAATTGTTATGTTTATAAAAAGAAGGACAGCAGACAAATATTTTTCAGGAACGGGAAATGTTGTTCATGGTCATTTTACACTGAAAATCAAACATTTGCAACTCTGAATGTTGCCTCCTTTGGATTTGATACCAATTTGCATTTTTCAATGTGTTCCAAAGACAAAAGCAGCACAAGGATGTACTCTTTACAAGAATATGTTGTCCCAAGAGCTTCTGGAAATATCAATGTGGAATATTTGAAAGGAAATGCACAATTTTTTTTTGGAATTTTGTTTAAATCAGATGTCATCCAGTTGCACTTTCTGTACAGTCAGAGCATAATGTGGGCTTACACACTAGACACAAAATTGAGTCTCAATCTCACATTTGTTTCTTTGTATTTTTCAAGGCGACCAGCTCAGCATTTTTGCAAGCAAGGCAATCTGGTGATACAAGCAAAGAAAATGGACAAAAGCCAGTTTAAATATTGTGAGCATCACTCTCTGTTTTCTGTATACCCTGGCTTTCAGGATATTGTGGTAAATCTAACAACTTTCCCCCTCATTGCAATTGATGTTGATTTCACATTTTTTATTTTGGACAAGGGTATGATCACCACCATTCATGAAATGTATCCACCTGTGTCATCTTTGAAACCCTTTTCCTTGATAATGCATTTGTCAAAAAGCAGTTTGCAAACATACAGGATAAAAGTC
>JAAUXT010001708.1_pt1 | contig 10769 bp, 11 predicted proteins | sample 7278171 | NCBI WGS metagenome assembly JAAUXT01 (sample SAMN14350112, study PRJNA611818) | marine sediment metagenome | isolation source: surface marine sediment (1.8m) | place: French Polynesia: Moorea | collected 2018-08 | reverse complement strand
TCACCAAAGACTGCAGTAAACCACAGTTCCTCGGTTCTGGCTGGATCAGGCTGTATTCATTGGTTGTTGCATTTCTGAGAAATGAATTTAGTGTTCCTTTTTTGTATTGGACGTAAGGGTTCACCCACGCTGCAAAAATGGTTCCTGTGAAATCACACAATGACTTTTCGAGACTTTCGAGACCTTTGGTCGAGAAAAGAGTTGTGTGATTGAACAGGAACCTTTTTTGCAGTGGGTGAACTCACTTCTACCACAATGAGGTCACGTACGAGAGGCTCTGTGACGGCAGCGTGGTAGAATCAGGATTGACATTCACTCCAGAAAGCATTGAGACAGAGCACAGTCGCTGAATTTCACCACTCCCTGAGCAAAAGAGTTTCATTTTTCTGGGTTTTTTGACACGAATCGATACACATCATAGCAACTGTATCATATAATGCCAGACCAGCTGTTCGATTTTGTCCTGTTCCAGATAAACACAGTTGAGGTCAATAAGAGCATTTGGTTTGTTTGTACTGCTCCCCCCCCCCAAGATTACTCAAGACTGCAAGATTGTGCCACTGGAATGATGAGAACCAACCAAAAACAACTTCAAATCACCTTGTTGTTCTTCTGCATGCATGGAGTAGGAATCTCCACGACCGAAATTATTTGGAGGCAGAAGCAGTTTTTTGCCAAAGAAAATTTTGTAAATTCTGAGTGGTCATTTTGCACGGGTACTTTGACCACCATCGTGCATGGAATGGGAAACACAACAGAGAAAACAGGGAAAGCTTTAGTCAGACGACCCAGAACAACCTGAAGCTACTTCCAGGGTGAGAGGTCAACCACCTGCTGCTGCTGCCTTTTCCCTGTGTTGCCTCAGTTTTCACTTGTTTGTGTTTCATCATGAAAACAGAATGACAACAACACTTTGTTCTCCCTGTCTTCAGGATATCAGAGATGTCACCAGCCTGTGACAAATTTTCTGGGTTGACAAAACATTTTCCATTCGGTCGGTCGGTGTCTTCATGCAAACACTCATACTTTTTAAATAAAAACAGCAGCAAGCAACTTCAAGAAAATTAAATTTCTGAATGTTTCCCACACAAAGGAAAGAATTTGCACTGTTTTGTTGATGCCAAACACAAGGACACCTTGCAAATTTTCATGAAACTTGCTTCAAATGCAGAAAGGGGTTCTTTCTGTGACATTCATTTCAATTAAAATCTTCAAATTGTTGTGTAATCGAACCACGGTTAATCGAACCCTCGATAAACAGTTCGATCCCACATAGTTCTCGCCCACTCTCCTCTGAAGCTGTGGGTCCACACAGCTTCAGGTGTATTTGAATGTGAACCCCACCTGAAATTTGGGCTTCCTTCTCCAAAGCTCAGGTACCTATCAAGCAAATACACTATATCAACCTCACTGGTGAGATTTAGCTTATGGGATAGGCTCCTTTCTCCTGACATTTTGATGCAAGCCGGCCCAGTCAGCTGAAGGCCTGCAGAACGATGCTGACCTGGGCACCGCAACATTCAAAATGTTGTTGGTGAGATGAAAAGCCAGATGTGAGAAGCTCTCAATTTCATTCTGAGGATCGGGTCAGGTGACCTGGTTGAGGAGATGTTGATGAGGTTCTTTCTTTTTTGAAGCTGCTCTGCATTTGTGCTGAGGTCAGAAGGTAAGTGATGGCCTGACACAGACAGACACAGAGAGTGAGAGAGAAACTGTTTGTTTGAATGTGCACACACAAGCAAATTGCCAGAACTGAGTGGGAACAGTTTTGTCACCTGGCCGTATTTCCAACCTCTTTTCCTATTGAGCACAGGATTTTGACATCATTGGAATGAGTTCTTCAACACAATACAGAACAGCTGGTGGTTCCAGTTCATTATTGGTGCAGCATTTGTTATGTATCAGTTGGAGGTTTAAATGTGATGGAGTGTCAGTTCTGGGTCAAACCATCATGTGGAATTGAATTTCAAGGTCAGCTGCCAAACCAACCTGACCTTTGTTGTGATACCAGTTATGACTTTGTTTGCCTGTGAATGATGGACCCAGTATCCAGAATCAAGGTGTGAGGATCATGTACTGTGAGGACTTTTTCAGGAATGAAGTCAAGGTTCAATTACCCTCGCTGTTGTAATTGGCAATGGTGATGTCATTTGGGAAGCACAGCAACATCAACAATAGGGACTTTAAACATGATGTTTGAAATTGAAAACGTCAACGTTGAATTTTTTTGATTTTTCCCCATTTTGGGAGTCAATCAAAATATCATTGAACAAAATTGACCAAAAAACAGGGTTTGCTATTTTGAATTTTTCTGTGTAAATGGGCCTGAAGTCGATGTGACGATTGAAGTTTTCACTCCAAACATCGCTGTTTAAACTCCCTAATATCTTGTTGAGAACCACAAAGCAGTCAGATACTCATTTGCTTGCTTGTCTTAGAAAAACCAAGCCAGAAGAAGTCATACACTTCGATTGTGGACTGTTGTGAGTCCATGTTTGGCGATAGCACTTCATCACAGCAAAATTGGTAGCTTTACCCTGCACAGTCAGTTGCCTATGAGCAAAGGCTCTTGTTTCGACAACACCAGTGTGTCCCCACCAGTTTCCACTACTGCTGCTCCGGTCTGAGAAATGCACTCTTCGCCAGGAATCATCGGAGTGTTATGAATGTGGGTCAACAAGACTGGAGACTGGGGATTTCACTGGATACTTCAGAGTATCTCATAAAATTGCAACACTACATTTGAAGTGATCCAGCATTTGATCAAGGAAGCATAATCGCCTTTGCAGGTTGAAGTCAATTTAACATCGGAGTAGCAGAAGCCCCACAAGGTACAAATAGGGGCATGAGGGGCACCACAACAACAGGAAATTGCAGTGTCTTGGTCCCTACATTCACAACACTTTTTGAACAACCAGGTCATTTGATACAACTTTACAAACCTGAACAAAGTTATGGTTCTTTGTGTGAGATGCAGAGAAAAGACAGGACAGAATCATGAGATTGTGTTTGAGGAGATGGCTGTCCCAAGAAGCTCTGATGCTGAAGACAAGAAGGAGGGGGAAACAACCATGGCTCATATCAGGACGGAACTGAAATGAAACATTATTCTTACAGCTGCAAAAACAAAAGGTGACATGAATACAGGAGAAGTGAAGACTTTTTGGCAAGCTCATGATACAAGAACATGTGACAGAATCTCAAAAGGGTGAAGGTGTGTCAGAGAAAGTTGGAGAGAATGTGTGCTGTGTGCACTCCTCTGTTTACACTGTGGTCACTAAACATTTGTTCTCCCACCAAGTGAGCGTACACAGAACACCTGTGAACATTTTGATGTCAAAAAGCCCAAATATTTGAGAGGCCTGATTCTGTCAGATGTGATTGGCTCAGATACCAACTGAGACCAATTGCAGAGCTTCTTTCCATGTCAGCTTGAAAAAATTCAAGAATATGTCATGACTGCATCAGTTACAATTTGAAAACACCACAACACACTGTGGCTCAGTAGTACAGCACTAGTCTCACAAGCAGGAGATCTTGGGTTCAAATCACACATGAGCTAGCAATTTAAACTTTTTTCTACTTTTGATTTGCCTTATAAAAATTCATATCTGGACTGAAGTTGACCATGCAATTCACCATGTGGTTCATGCACAGTTGAAGGTGGGAGATACCATGAACTTGTTTGTTTCTTGTTCACATAAACATGGCATCAGGGACCAGTGACATTTTGGCCAGCAAGTTGCATGAGTCTGGACATCAACACCTGCAATTGTTGAGGATGATGTGAATTTTGGCAAAACCCAAAACAACTGGTTTCCCAACACATGAGAGAAGATCCTAGCTACCCCAGATCTGTGCATAACAATGGAAATTTAACTTTTGAGCATCCACACAAAACAGTTAGAAAGGGAAAAGGAACTCTGAAAAGACACATACACAGACATTGCATTCCACATTCTTGTTGAGACCATTCTCCTCAATTTACATTCCTTGCATAGAATTTTCCATGTTTTCACAACAATGTCACACAAATTCACTTGGGCATGCTAAGTATTCTCTGAGGTTTCAAATATTTCCAGGACAGAAGCCAAAACAGATCCAGTCAAAACAATGAAAACTCCCACCACTTCCATCCAGTTTCTCTGACCAGGCAAAATGGATGATAAAATGGTGTTTTGAGGAATCAGGAAAAACACCACAAGAGTACTGATAATTATGTTGAATGTACTGCCAGAAATAAGCTGCAATGAATACACCAAACACACCCATGTAGCTGCTGATGCTAATGTATGAACAGAAACTTGTAAAATATCAAAGGAGTCTCCTGGCCAAACAGGTGATTCTACAATGAAAGTCAGCGTAACACTACAAACCAAGCAAAGTGAGAAAGACCAAAACAAAGACCTCCATCTGTCTTCATGTAAACACTCATACTTTTTGAACAAGGCACCTATCAAAGAAAGTGTAACTCCACAAAAACCTGCTGAAACAACTCCTGCTAGCATGACATATTTTTGTGGCATTGGTTGTAGAAATATAACTGTTCTCTTCTCACTTGGCCTTGCACTGGCAATTCCTGCTGGATGGTGTGCACTACCTTCTGAATCAAAGCAGCAAAACTGCCACATTGCACAGTTGAGTTGCAAGTCATGCTCAAAATGAACAGAAGCTGAATCTGCAAGCAGCCTTTCAAAACAGAATTGTTTCATTCCAATGTGTCCTGTTTTGTGTTTGATTTTCACACATGGTGAAAATGACTTTGTTGAAATCTTCTGTTTGCAAAAAACACAACTTTTGTATTTGGAGACTGCAGTTGCCACTGAGATTGCTGCTCATTGGGGAATCCATTGCTGGTGCTTTGCCAGTATCATTCCAGGGCTGAAGGACAAGTATGGCTCCCCCAAGGCACAACATGGCAAACAATACTCTTTTGCAGCTGAACCTCTCTTGTCCACACAGCCAGTAAATAAACAGTCCAGACAGCAAATGTAATGCAGTTTCTGCACATTGAGCTGCAGTTGCTGGAATCAAAGCAAATCCAATGTACAGAGCTGTGGAGTCCAGTGTCACAATGACTCCATACAACAGCATGATAGGTACTTCTTGCCATGGCACTTTTGGTATCCTTTGCTTGGCTAACATCCAAACTGAAGAGGTAAGTACAATTCCAACACATCTAAACACCTGCAGCTCAAGATCAGGAATTCTTCTCTGCAGTAGCTGAACATTTGTCACACCAACAACATGCATAAAAACAAACATGAATGCAGCTAGGATTCCCATCAGACTCTGTACCCAGGGTCTGTGTTGTGCCTCCTGTTCTGTTCCTTGACCCTGCCCATGTTTGGATCCTCTGTCCTGATGTAGAAGTCTGTCAGATTCATTTGTCATGCTCATATTCTTGTTGATGTCTCCACCCAGATTCAGGTGTATTCCAGATGATTCCTCAGAAAATCACCATCATTATCTTAGTCCCCGAATGTCTTTTCCTTCCTGTAGATTTCTTTTGTTCTCTCATTGAGTTGTTGGTCCAGTCACCCTTTGTTCCCAACTAAAACACAGCATTGAGACCCAAAAGCAGTAATTTTGACTGGAGGTCTGTTTGTTGTGAGAAACATTCAAACAGAATATTCACCACCTGTGCTTATTAGATTTGTTTCTGTGTATTTCAACGGGAACTATCACCAAAGAATCAAACACCACCGACAGGTGATGTTGTATCAGATTACACTGGTGCTGAACCTTGAAGCTTGATGTGTGAGAATCCTGCTGTTCATGGTTCTCATTGCGTGTATGTGAACAGTTTGAATGTGCGCACAATCATGCTGCTATTTTTGTCTGCAGACAATAAAGAGCCTTTTTACAGAACTGGCCATCAAGAGTTGTCAGAGAATTGCCAGCCTTGTCTCCAAGTGAACACAGGGTTCTTAAGTTGGCTGAATGAGCTAGAACTGCCAATGGTTCCCATCCAATGTTGGCACAGCAAAGTAAGCTTCAGTCAGACTTTTGCAAGCATATGTGCCAAAAGTTGGATAAGAGTCAATTTTGAGGCCAACTTTCCAGGTTGTTCCCAAATCTGGGAGTGACTCTGACAATGTGTTGTGGCTGTTTGTGTGTTCAAGCTCCAGCTGACTGATCAAAAAATGCTATTGATCTGTGGATCTGGTGGGAAGTTTCAGTGTCATGGCACTCAGATTCCTTGGTCCTTGTACAGTAAGGTCTCTGAGTACCATACCTGCTCTCTTCTGTGAGTGCCAGGGGGCAGCCAAGTGCCTTCAGTCTGTGGCATGTACCACTATCATTTGACAGAAGTGAGGGCATGAGAAAAATATCCAGGCAGAGATGTTGCACCAGCAAAAGTTGCCATTTATGCTGTGGTCCAATTTTGGACTTTGCCCCCACCACCCTTCCTCAAATCAGCTTCTTGAGAATGACCAAACTCCAGATGTTTATCTTTTCAGCAAACACAGGCCAGGCTATTTATTCTCAAGGTTTCTGACTCCATGTTTGCTGATTTCTCACTTCATCAAGGCAAAATAGGTAGTTTTGCCCCACAGTGAGAGCCATCCGCACAGTCACTTGACCATGAAGAATACCTCTTGTTCTGTTGAATAGGTCAGACAATGAATTCTGCCTCAAGGATCAGCAGTGTGGCACCAAGAAAGTAATTCTCCTGAGACTTCAGGAGTATTGAATCCAGCATTCAGTTGGGTAACACCAACCCTATTGTGGGTTAAATTTCAAGTAGGAAGCCATTCTAAAGTTCACATGACAGAAAATGAGGGAGTGAGTGGCACTACAAACAGTTTAGGTTTGCAGGTTGTTGCGTCCTGCATCTGTTGACACACACTTTGCCCAAGCAGATCATTTGATGAACACATGTCCAGAAACAAGTTTCTAGTTTTTGTGTGAAACAGAGAGAAAACATGAGAGTGTGACTGGGTTATCCTTCCTACCTTTGGTGCTACAGGCTACAAGGAACTGTGAAACAACATTGGCTTGAATGAGGATGCAAGCCAAATGAAAATTTTGCCCTTCAGCTGCAAAGCTGAAAACGAGGCAGAACCTCAAAAGGTAACAACATGTCTGCAAAAACTTTCAGGAAAAATGTACACACGTGAGAGTGTGTCTGTGTGTGCTTGATCAAATGAACTGTTCTCTGTTTAACTTGCAAAGGACAAAAAGTTCACTCTGTGGTGCCCAAACATTACAATGGTTTGTTGTTCACTTCAACATAAAATCAGTGAGCTGTGAAATTATATGTCACCTGGAAGTTGAGGAGTGCAAACATCAATATCTGCAGTTTCTAGAGTGATGCCAGTTTTCACTCTGCATTTGTGAGACAATCTGACCAAACCCCAGATTCACATCCAACAACTAATTTGCTTTTGAACATCCCCCTAAACTGTACAGGGAAGGTTGAACAATCTGAAAAAGACATGCACACAAACACAAACCACCCCACATTCTTGTAACTACCACCTCTTCAATTTACATTCCTTGTACAGAATTGTTCATGTTTCATTCCAATGTTACAACAATTCCCTTGGGCACACAAGGAAATCTCTGAAGGGGCAAACATTTCCAGGGCAGAAGCCATAATAGATCCACTCAAAACTATGAAAACTCCTGCAACTTCCATCCAGTTCTTATGACCAGGTAAAATTGATGTCAGAATGGTGTACTGGGGAATGAGCAAGAAGACAACAGTAGTGCTGGCAATGATGTTGAATGTACTACCAGAAATATGCTGCAATGAAAACACCAAACACACCCATCCAGCTGCAGATGTTGAAGCATGAAGAAACACTGCAATTGTATCAAACAAGCTTTCTGGCCAACCAGGACATTCTATGACAAAAGTCAATGTTGTACTACATATCAAGCAAAGTAAGAAGGACCAAAACATACACCTCCATTTGTCTTCATACAAACACTCATACTTTTTAAAAACAGCACCAAGCAAAGAAAATGTAACTCCAGAAAATCCAGCTGAAACAATTCCTAATAAGTTGACATATTTCTGTTGTATTAGTTGTTGGAATACAACTGTTTTCTTTTCATTTGACCTTGGTCCTGTAAAGTGCCCAGTGCCTGTTGCATTGAGCCAGCATGAAATCCACTTCAGGCAATTGAAGTGCAAGTTATTGGACTGGTCAGCTGCAGTTTTCTTTGTGAGGAGACCTTCACAAGAGATTGGTATCTTTGTGGCATTTGTTGTGGGCAGTGTGTAATTTTTACAAGGGGTCCAGTTGACCTTCAATTGAATTTCCTCTGTCAATGGACACAATTTTTGCAATTGAGGGATGCAATCTCCACTGTCATTATACCATTTAGGAATATATTCTTTTGTTGCTTCTAAATGAGTAGAATACCATGGCTGAATGATAAACAGGACTCCTGCAAGGCACAACATTGCAAATAATGCTCTTTTAAAGTTGAACATCTCTTGTCCACACAACCAGAAAATCAAAAGTCCTGAAAGTAAGCAGCAAGTGGTATCTGCACTTTGAGCTAAAGTTTCTGAAATCAAGGAAAATCCAATGTAGAGAGCTGTACAATACAGTGTCATGATAACTCCATACAGAAACATAGCTGGTATATCTGGCAGAGGTATTTTTGGTGTCTTTTGGTGAAGCAACATGGCAATCAAGCTGATGATGACAACTCCAAAACTTCTGAAAACCTGTAGCTCTAGATCAGGAACTCTCCTCTGTAGCAACTGAAGATTGGTCACTCCAACCACATACATAAAAACAGATAAGAAGGCTGCCAGTATTCCCTTGAGACTCTGTGTCCATGGTTTGTGTTTTTCCTCCTGTTCTTTTACTTGAGTCTGCCTGTCATTGGATCCTCTGTCCTGATGCAGAAGGATTTGAGATTCATTGGACATGACTTTTTCTTTGACTCCACCCAGATTCAGGTGTGTTGCAGGTGATCCCCAGAAAAGCACCACCAAAACAGGAGGCTTGGTCTCAATACGTATTTCTGCAATCCTGTAGATTCCCTTTCTTGTGAGTGTACATTCAGTTCTTGGTCTGTGCTTGAATCCTTTCTGTAGAAAACACAGCATCAAAAGCAATAAGTTTGTGAGAAACATTCAAACACAATATTCCCCACCTGCTGTTATCAGGATTGCTTCTGTGAATTTCAACAGGAACTATCACCAAATAATCAAACACCACCTGAAGGTGAAGTTGTATCAGATTGCACTGGTGCCGACCCTTCACTGTTTGTGTAAGAAACCAGCTGTTTTTGGTTCTCCATGTGTGTATGTGTTTGCACTTTGTGCTACTTTTCCCGTAAGAAGCTTTTGCAGGGTTGATTGGTAACAAGAATTTTAGTTGTAGAATATCGTAAGTTCTGATGAGAAGTTTTAGTGTCATGGCACTCAGAGACCCTGGTGCTTTTGTGTCTGCTTGCCAGGCCTGTCAGCAATCTGAGGGTACTGGAGTATCCAACAGATGTCCATGCCACACTAACACAAAACTGGAGTAAAGGTCTGGGACAAAAACATATGGGTAAAGGTGGGTACAGGCACAGTACCAGCAAATGGTTCTTACTTGTGATATGACCCAGTTCAGGAGCACACTCATTCACCCAGAGGGAGATTCAGATTCTGCAGCAGCACCCTGTCTGCAAAATCAAGGTGAAGGAGTAGGTATGTACTGCAATTATATTTCTGGGATGAAGTAAAGGCTCAACTGAACCAGCCTCTCTGTTGTCAATTGTGAACATTGTGTGATATTAGCCTCCAAATGGTGAATGTGCAGAAATGCTGCCAAGCAGAAACAAAACCTGTGACATGCAGGCTGAATTGGGCAAACCTAGACTGAAAGACAATGATTCTCTGGTGTGCCAACCATTGATACTTGCTTTGGAATGAAGTCAATATCACTGCATTTCTGAGCAACACTTGAACCCAACAAAATGTGCAAGTATCACGAGTTGCTCATTGCACAAGAAGATTGGTGACAAGTCACCTGTCTTGCTTTCATTTTGGCCTTGGCTGAATCATACAAATCAAATTGTAAACCTGAAATTGTGCCATTGAAATGAGAACTATATATGCAAAACCAACTTCAAACAGACTTGTTGGTTACCTGGGTGGGAGTTGGGCATTTCACCATGTATTTGGAGAAGGTAGAAACAGTTTTTGTGCAAGAGCGATTTGGCCGATTCTTGAAGTTCATTTTGCACAAACAGGAAGGAGGGGGTGACCAAATGCTCCATGAATGCACAAATGATCAATTTAAATACATATTTCTGTCATTTTGGTCATTTACAATGCACCCAAATGTACCCAATTGTCTATACTTTGAACTTTATCACCTCAAAACACATAAAGCTCACAGAAAACTCACTAAATGTCTATTTTTAACACTTTTCTAAAATCTCCAATTTACACTGAAATTATGGCCCACCGAAAAAGCATGTATGAAAATAAAAATGTAATTAAATACCAGTCCAGCACCCAACTAATGTACTACATTTCATCAAGAAACATCATTGTGCGATGACCTTTTAGGGAAGAGCACTTAGCGGTGTGCCGAAAATATTTTTTGTATACATACCACTTTGGGGAATATGTCCCCACCACATCCCATTCTGTCACGTCCCCCCCCCTATTGGTGGCCTATCTCAGCAACCGCTGCAGGTACAGACTTGATCTAGGGCTCATTGGAAAGGTCTTTGAATCCACATTTCAAATTTTGAAAAATGGAATCTCCATGGTAACCTCCCTAGCAACCAGATGCAAAACTCCT
>JAAUXT010037939.1_pt1 | contig 10770 bp, 12 predicted proteins | sample 7278171 | NCBI WGS metagenome assembly JAAUXT01 (sample SAMN14350112, study PRJNA611818) | marine sediment metagenome | isolation source: surface marine sediment (1.8m) | place: French Polynesia: Moorea | collected 2018-08 | reverse complement strand
GGAAAAGTTCCATTTGGTTGAATTTATTCTGTTTGCATGTGTACCAAATGAGTTCCCAAGTTGTGAATGTTGAGTGAAAAAGGTAAGAATTTTTGACAAAAAAGTGAGCAAAATCAGAGTGAGCAAAATCAGAGTGAGTGAAATCAGAGTGAGGGAAATCAGAGTGAGCAAAATCAGAGTGAGCGAAATCAGAGTGAGCAAAATCAGAGTGAGGGAAATCAGTGTGAGTGAAATCAGAATTTCCTCAAATCACCGCGAGCTCCATGGAGCTATTTTTTTGTGTCTCGAGCCTTGATTCGCTTGATCCACCAGTTGCATTGTAAGTCTTTGTATGCTTCTTTTGTCTCTGTTCGCCGATTCTGAACTTTGTTTCAATGAACTTGTTTTCACAAGGCCCACAAAACAAAACAAAACAACACGATGGATTTCCCTTGGAGCTAAGCTATTCTATAATAGGTTCCACCACCGCCACTGCGCGCAAGGTCAGATCCAGGGTTTGGTGAGGGGCCAATGCTGAAATGTCTTGTTTTTGTGCCGGATGACTCACAAGAATAGACTTCATTTTTTGAACGTCGAGGGGAAGGGGCTGTCCATCCTGGTTGGTCTGGGTCAGAATCGTCCTAATCCACATAGAATCGAACAATCGAACAACATCAGGACACAACACGCAAAAGTTAAATTTGCTTTTCAAAAACGATTGGAGAGAGAAACAGATCGTGATTCTTCGTGATACAGAGGGAACTACATGTGGGCCGCACCAACCAAGGCCCAGATTTGGGGAAAAAATATGGCTTCCGTCGCAAATACCAGAATTAACAGTTTCATCGTGCTCAGACGATAAACATCGTCATGATTCTCACTGATTCTGTCCCGTTTTTTCTGGCCCCGGTTCATGCTGTCGATTTCTGCGCCGGATCCAGGGTGGATCCACGATTGAGATCAGCAGGCCCCAACTCCAACCTTGGAAAATTCGTCTGTTACCAGTATCTGCCGTGTACAAGACGCATCTTTTTGTCCAAAAAATAAGCACCTTATCTGGGGTGCGTCTTAAACATGGGTGTGAGATATTTTTCAACATAACCCAGCAGAAAATCAAGGTTGAAGTTTGGGTGCGACTAACATGCACGTGGATCAATACGTGGTTTGTGTGAAATACATTGTATCTGTGGCGCAAAATTGAAAGGGGGGTGAGTTGTATTCCAGGGGCCAGGTTCCCAGGCCAGCAGCCCCAAGATTCGCAAAAAGGGCCCCAGCCACCTGGAAAGGGAAAAAAATATTCCACACGACCAAATTGCACGCACCCAGTGCATTTTTGTTGACTTGCTCACAGTTGAAATCACCACCCTCCCCTGAAAGGAGTGCGACTCGTGACACAATCCTGGATTCGCCCCCTGCGCTTCCGTGCAGCAAATTCACCAAATACGGGTATCCATGGCTTCAAAGCTTCTCAGCCAATCAGAGTTCAGAGATTCTCATCAGCTGACACCGTGGCCTCTCGTGAAAAGATTCATTAGAAATGACAACAACACAACAACACCACCCGTTATGACCCTGGCACAATTCACCATTGTCATCAAGTTTTTTTCAAATCACTAATTGAAAAAAAGCTTCTCTGTTCTTCCGTCGCACGACGCGACCATTGTTCTCATTGTCCACACCTGTTCAACGTTGTTGTGCGAAGTCCCTTCAGGGCAAGCACCATGTGGTAGTGCAGTGTATGGCGAGGTGGATGAAATGTCCCCTGCCCCCTCCCCCCAACCCCACCCAAACCCCCCATGGCTGACCCCCCCATGGACAGCATTACTGGTGGAAGACAAGGAGGACAAGGAAAAATTAATGAACAAGGAAGAATTGATGACATTACCGACGCTGCAAGGGACTTCGCACTGCAGTTGCCTTGAGCACTGCTTCTTGTTATCCATACCTGTTCAGCGCTGGCTCTGTTCAATGCTGTTGATTTTCTGACGCGGATACGTAACAGACTTTTACGTGAAAAAGCGAAGGCGCTTCCAAGCTGCTGTGCGCGGTGACGCCTCTCACGTTTTTCTGGGCAGATCCTACGTTTTTGGGATGTTGCTGCGAGTGCGGCACACAACCCACAGCTACAGCAGACCCAGGGACACCCAGAGGTTCACGCCCGTGGCGTCCGAAATGTTGAGTACCCCAACCAACCCAACACCCACTCAACCAAAACCCCCAATGCCAACCAACCACCCCATCCACCTCACCCACCCACCCACCACCTAACCAACCAACCACCCCATCCACCCCACCCCAGCCGTGCACCTCCTCACGTACGCACGCAAACGCACCCGCCCAAATTCAAAACCCACCCACCCCACCCACCCAACCAGCCGAAAATTTTCTTTATTTGCAGTCCCCCCATGACCTTGATCCCGGTTCCGCTGGAGCCACACTCGAAGTCGGTTTTGTTCCGTCAAAACACCGAAGCACACACACCCATTTTACAAACAACATCAATTTTCGTGAAATGCACCAATGTTTTTGTGCATATCACCTGAGCTGGGTATTGCAATTTACACTTCAGTTGAACCTGGTTGTCTTGGTTACTCGTGTACATTGATTGCACCGGAAAAACAGAAGGAACAAAGCGTCTTGCACTCAACCACACCCAACCCAAAAACATCTGAGACCTTTCCAGTTTACGCAAAGTTCTTTTTGCATCAGACAAAATTTTGAATTGGGCGAATGGACTTTGAAGCTCGTCCTCCTTCAGCTTCCCAAGTGCGAAATCAGGATTTGAGGTCAGTGGGTGCAAATCTTTGGGTGAGGGTCCAAACTTGTGGCTGGAAGCCTGCAGTGCGTGCGCAACCAACAGCGTGACGCCTGCAGCGCAACCCAGCATAGGGGGGGGGGCAAATTGTTGTTTTTCGCGGGTTAATATGCCAATGGCAAGCCCCGTTGGGCTTGGATATATATATATGCACTTTAGTTGCTGCAAAAGGGGATTCAACTGAACTCACCGCTGCAGAAGCGGCTTGTAGAACACCCACGTGTAAACGGAATTCAAAAGCCTGTGTCAGTCACTGTTTGAATGGAACCGTGTGACCGTGTTGGTGATGGGACCTGCTCGTGATGCTGCTCTTCCAGCTTTGCTCTGGGAACCACACACGTGCGCGCATCTCGAATAAATTTAAATATAAATAACAAATGGCACGAGGGTGTAGGTAATGCACAACACTTCAATTCAATCCTCTTCAAAACCACTGCCAAAAACATGACAAAAATGACGTCAGAAAACACACTTCTCGCGTGGATGTTTTGAGAGTGTAAACTTTATGAGTGAGTGGTCGTTCTGAGTCAAGCTGTACGTTATGTCTGTCCCACGGAGCGCGAAGTTTATAGGAGCGGCAGCGTCCGGAAGAACGCGACAGTTTGATAGATCACTGCAGCGGACCAGGGCGGCAGAGACGACGCGTGCGTGTGAGATCGTGGACTGAAATGAAATTGGCTATAGGTGAGTGGTGCGCTTTTCTCCACAAAGGGGGGGGGGGGTTGACAAATTTATTGACGCACCCGGTTCGACACACGAGGGGATGTCAGTGTGTAGCTGGGGGAATGTGATGAAACTGGATATAGGTGAGTGAAGCGATTTTCTCTGCAGAAGTGGGGGGTGGGGGACTTTGATTGATGCACCCGAGTGGACACAATGGAGGATGTCATTGTGTTGGGGGTTGGAGATGAAACTGGGTGACTGGTGCGCTTTCTCCCCAAAAGTTTGACGCGCTGTGCGTGCGGGGCTGTGCCGTTGGAAGCAGTTTTTTTGGTGGGGATGGGGGCGGGGAATTGAGGATGCACCCGGGCAGAGATACACGGGAGGATATTAGTGTGTGTTGTTGGGGTGATAAAATTGGCTGGAGGTGAGTGGTGCACTTTTCTCGTCAGTTTGATACACTGTGGGTGCGGAGCAATTTAGGTGGGGAGGGGGGGGTTGATTGATGCATCCAGGTAGACACAAGGGAAAGGGAGGCGTCAGTGTGTGTTGTGGACGGAGATGAGATGAAACTGGCTTTGGGTGAGTGGTGCACTTTTCTCCTCTTCTGCTGGTTACGTTTGGCTGTTAATTGGGGTGGACACTGCAGTCGGGGGAAGGAGACGAACCTGGCCATGGATGAGTGGTGCGTTTTTCTGCGGCTGGTTTGATGACCCATTGTGCGGGGCAGTGGCTACAGATCCACAGAAGGGGGGAATCGGTGTCAATTTGTGGTCGGGTGGACACTGGCGCAAATCAGGACAAAGTTGTGAGAAAGTTGAGCTATCGAGGTGATGGATTTGAAGTCACAGGAGACTTCGGGCTTTGGACTCGATGGTCAAGGGCAGAGCAAAGGTTGTTGAAAATGGAAGAAAGCGGGCTGGGTTTGTTTTTTTTTTTCAACAAACAAGAACGGAGTGAACCCCAAACACGCCTCAGGAACTTTTTCAACAGCGCGCGAATCGTGCCTCAACATATTGCACACGTCTTGTCGCAGTACAAGACACTGGAAGGTTTCTTGATTTCTCAGTTATCAGGGACAGTGCAAGACACTGAACTTCTGGACCTGCAGCACAGCTCTGATTCCACTCAAACAGCTATGAGTGCGTGGACGTATGAATACGGGGCTGTGAAACTGCAAAGAACAACACAAAAACCGACCTGACAACTTTGAGCAGAAATACGAGGCTCGTCCAAATGAAGGTGAACATGGAGTTTTTCTTGTGCGACTTTTTGGCAGACGATCTTGCCGATCATCACAGACAAGGAAGGTCATGCTCTGCTGACTTTGCACCCTATTTGGCATTCTGTTTGACTGAGTAGCTGTCTGCAGAAACAGATCGAAAATGCCTTTCCGGTGCAATTTGTCGATCTGCACGCACGTCAATGGCGGAGATGTGACTGTGTTGTGCGCAGCGGCACCACATTGTGGCTTGTGTGAAGAGGGGCAAAAGTCGAGGAGAAACCTTCAGGCTGCTCCAGGAAGTTTATGGGGAGGACAGCCTGTTGCTGTCCACCTGTCACCGCTGGTATCTGCGTGCAGCCCAAGGGGAAACGGGTGCGGCTGATCGACCATGCCCCGGGAGGCAGCTGACAGCTCACAACCTGGCCAATGTTCGGGCCATTCAAGAAGTGGTTTTGGAGGATCGCAGGGCCACTGTGAGGCAAGTCGCCGCTGAGGTGAACATCTCCAGAGGCAGTGTGCACAGCATTTTGCGCAAAGACTTGGACCTCAAAAAGAAAGCTCCCAAGTTTGTTCCGCGAGTTCTCAGGCAGGAGCAGAAGGATCTGCGCATGCAAATTGCTCGGGAAAATCTGCGCAACTGCCAGGATCCACTTTTTTGTGGACTGTGATAACAGGGGACAAATCCTGGTTCAGTGTCCTTGAACCAGAACTGAAGCAGAGCAGTTGTCAGTGGGTCGGCAAGGACGATTTGCAACCAAAAATGGCGTTGCGATCCAGGCAAGCAAAGAAGACCATGATGGAAGTGTTCTTTGATGATCAAGGAGTGGTTCACCTTGAGTTCCTGCCGCCCAAAATGACTGTCACTGTGAAGGTCTACGTCGGCATTTTGTCCAGGCTGAGGGAGGCTGTGAGGCACAAACGTCCTGCAATCTGGAATGACAACAGCTACCGCCTTCTGCAGGACAATGCACCTGGACACACAGCGCTGCCAACCTTCTGTGCCATGACAGAAACAGCCATGAAAGTGGTCTGTCATCCTCCCTACTCCCCAGATCTTGCCCCGGCAGACTTCTGGTTCTTTCCTTTCCTGAAGGAAAAAATCCGGGGCAAGATCTTTCCCAATGTGCCTGCACTCCAGGATGCGCTCATGGTGGAAATTGGCCAGATACCAGTGCAGTTGTTCCATGATTGCATGCACAAGAGGCTCCCCAACAGATGGAGGAAGTGAAGGCGATCAAGTGGATCTTCCTGCAGATGACGTGCTCATGGACAGTTCCCCTGACTCGGATTCTGATTCAGAATGAGCAACACATTCCGCTGAGCGTGTGTGGTCGCATGCCACAGCGACGCGTCGCTCCCATTGCGGTCAAGGCACTTTGCCGAATTCGTGTGCGAACATGCATTTTGACTTCGATTTTGACATGTTCAAATTGCGTGCAGATATTGCAAATGTACATATTTCCTGCAATACATGTCCTCTGATGTCTCAAAAAAAGTTTGGAGTAAGTTGTTCCTGCACAAAGTGCGGTACGACCAGTTGTTCACCTTCATTTGGACGAGCCTCGTATGCATTATTCAACACAGTGAACACGCGACAAAAGGGACGAAACCTCAGAGTCCTATTCTGCTCCCAATTGTCCGGGGGCCCCTTGTCCTGTCGTATCTACGCGTCGCGTATCTCCACAAATCACATGACGTCCCCCGTGATGTATGTGTGCCTCGGTCTCGCGGTCCCTCGGTGACTATCCCGACGACATGTCCCGCAGCAGATCTTTGGGTTCTGGAGATGGATTATCCAGTGTCAGGGGCGGACCCAGGATTTGGTCACGGAGGTGGGGGGGGGCATCCCCTCAAGGAGGGGGCTGACTTCAACATGAAAAATACTGGCTTGTCCCTGCCAGGATGCGGCACAAAAGATGTGATTTTGGGGATTGGGGGCCAGTGTAATGAGATGGCCAGACACCTCAAGCCAGAAGACACAAGTGTCTGGCTGCTTCAGGCACTCATCAAGGCTCTGAGTGTCATTTTCAGGATTCAGGCTGATCATTCAGGTTGGAGCTGAAACCTGGAGACCAGAGTGCCTGGCCGTTTTGAGTTGAACTCATGAAGGCTCCAGGGGCTTTTATGGAAAACCCTGTGTCTCGCACCATTTCCTTCCACCCTGACCCCCCCCCCCGCCCCCTGTAGCGACGCAAGGACGCGCTACGTCCAAGAACAATAGGCTGTTGACGCTGCGTCGTCAAAGACGCACAACCTCTGCGTCGCATCCTGTATCCAACAGGCGTCGGCCATTCTGAGTGAAAATGACCCTGGTTTTTCTTTGCAAACTTGACCACCCTGACCAGGCACTGATGCATCACTTACGTCTTTCAACCAAACTGTCCCGGACTTTGCTTCTGTTTGAAAAGAAACATGGACGCGTCTTTTGGGGCTTCAATGAAACAGGACAAAAGCATTGTGCATCGTTCCGGTAAAAGAGAATCTGCAAATGTTTCCTCTCTGGGACGTTTTCCATTGTCGTCTGACGGATTTTCCAACACTTTTGTCCGATAGACCACGAATCGTTTGACCTGAGGTCAGTTCGTGCGCGAGTTCAGCCGATTTACGCGTTTTTATCTGCACCTGGTGCTGCGTTAGGCAGTCACGACGCACACGACACACAGATCTATCAAGATCAGCAATCGTTCCGAAGCGTCGGACTCGGGGGGGGAGTTCAGCAGAAATAGAGAGGTTTGGCTGAGCAGCACGTGCGAGTTCCCGTCCTCCTGTCCGGTCCGACGTCCGGACTGAGAATAAGGGTTTTCACATTGGTGACGCAGCGACAAAAAATTGACGCCTGAGTCAAAAATTTGTGATTGGTCTGGACTGATAATTTGATGCTCTCCATTGGGTGTCATGTTGACTTTGACACCCGCGTGTCAAAAATTCTGACGCTGCCCAGCCAATGTGAAAACCCTAATTCGCTCGTTTTTGTGCGGGAATTCAACTCAGCACGGACCAGTTTCCCTGTCAATCTCACATGCTCTTGAATATCATTACACCAAGAAAATTTGGTGTGTGTGTGTGTGTGTGTGTGTGTTCTTGTCTGTCATTCCAAAAAGAAAAATGTGATCCCAAAGCTGAGAACCCCAAACCCCAGAAACGTTCTTTGTGATCCTCTGAAAATTGGGTTCACATCACTTCTGCGGGAATTCAATCTGCAGCGGAGAAGTTTCCATGGCAATCCCACATCTCACTCCAAAGGGTCAGTCCCAAGCTTAGAATCCACTCAAACTTGTCATAGTCTCAAACACCCAGAACACCCGTTGTTCATTGGGGAGATTTAGCAAATACGTGCGGTGGAATTCCGACGTGCCCTCAATACGTGGCTGATGACATGACCTCCTTCAGCCCGTCAATGTGGAGACCAAGGTCAGCTATGCCATGACCATATTTGGCAGATCAGGCAGAACATACCGGACATTTTTCACGTGTGTTGTGAGTGATCCACGGAAATTACGCCTGGTGGTGAGCAGTGTCGTAGGCAGCAGTCTACCGGGCGTATTTCAGACAAGCGTTGCTAAATCTCCCCATTGTGCAGCCTGAGGCGTCCGCGCGTTTGCAAAACACGTTCTGAAGGGCAACAGCCATTGATTTGACCTTCCGGTTTGTTCTGCTCTGTGTGTTTGGTTGTCATGGGTTCACGTGTGCTCCAGTCCAGCTGTGATCCACAGATTGGGTTGTCCTCGGGTCCAGCTGTGGGATTCGGTCAGTCAGAACGTGGCAGATGATGGTTCTTCATCGCAGGACAGTCGGGACGAGAAGTCTCAGGCGGATTCTGGGAAGGGGGGGGGGGTCACCCCCCCCTGAACAAACTTCCCAAAAAATGTACGTCGGTGGTACAAAAGGTGTTCACGTGAGGTGTTCACGTGACAAGTCATCTGCTTTACCCCCCCAACACACACACACACACACACACACAATTTGCACTCCTTGGGTGGGTCGGACGTCATTTTTGCCCCCACTCAAATCCCGATCCCTGATCCCCTGGAGACCCGGATGTACATTGTGTCTCCACATGCTCGTTCCCATCCGTGTTGTCACTTTGTCTTCTCATGCAAAATGTTTTTGCTGAATTATGTGTCACACGACGCAATTTGAGACCGTTATTTTCACGTGTTTATTGGCGATAATGGAAGTTATGATGCACCAGGCAAAACACACAGCTTTTTTTTCTCGTGTTTTTTCTTGCTGACACAAACTTGGAACTTTTATGTCAGATTCAAGTTCTTGCTTCACAACCCACATTGTGTAAGAAAATTTCACCACACAACAACGCTTTTTTTCTGTGGTGATCTTGGCACTAACTCAAGTAATTAACGTCCAAAGTTGCAAACTGTGAGCGAGTGCTTGTCATGAATCTTCGTGCGCTACGCACAAAGGAAACATTCAACTTTTTCCAAAATTATCTTTTCATGCTGAGGACTTTCTTGTCGTGGCGTTGTTCGTTTTGTGTGGCTTTTGTTGAGAAAATGAGTTTTGTTCGATTCGCACCAAAGTCTTTGTAAAAAATGTTCGCGTTCACCTGGAAATTTGTTGGGTTTGAATTTATCTTGAGCACACGACTCAAGGGGAAGTTCGATCAACTGTTTAATATTTTCGCGGTTGATCCACAAGAATTGTTGAGCCTTGACAATCTGGAATCAAAACTCTTTTGTTCAGGCCTGATGTGTGAATTGAAAAGAGGATCATTGCTGCAGAAAAACCACCTTGGTTATGTTGAAGCGACTGCGAAAACTTTTTCCGGGAGACTGACAGCTCAATCGTGCTGTGGATCCACGGGTGGTCTCTTCAGGTCCTAGATATTTTATCCGCCCCCCCCCCAAAAGAATTGAGTTTCTGAGGCTGTGACGCCAGTCGAGGTTCAGGTCACCTTCCTGAGAGCCTGGCTGGACTGGAGTCTGTGTGCAAGGTTCTGAAAGGCCACTTGAGGCAGTGCTTGACCAGCTTCGTCCTTTAATGACTCTTATGTACCTGTTGCCGGAATCAGGCCCCCAGCTCCCGACCCCCAGACCCCAGGTTCCCCAGGCCCCCCTGGGCCCCCAGGCCCCCAGAACTCTTGCCCCCAGGCCCCCAGGCCCCCAGAACCCAGGACCCCAGACCTCCCAGACCCCCTGGGCCCCCAGGCCCCCCAGATCCCTTGCTCCCAGGCCCCCAGAACCCAGGACCCCAGACCTCCCAGACCCCCTGGGCCCCCAGACCCCCAGATCCCTGGCCCCTTGGGCCTCTGGGCCCCAGGTCCCTGTATCCAGCAGACCTACTCCACCTTTGTGTACTGCACTGACACACACACACACACACATACACACACGCCTAAGAGCCTGATGAGTGCTCGGAGAGAGTCAGAAATTTGGTTCAACAACAAAGGCCTGGCAGGCGCTTTGTGCAATGCCGTCACGAATCCACCTGGTGGGCGTCATGCCCACGCCAGTTGCAATTGTCCCTGAATCACCCATCACCCTGCAGAGGTGCAGGAGCTCTTTGTCTTCGGTGGAGGGGGGAAAAGGATCCAGGGGCCCCTGAAGAGTGCCGCCTGGTCGGAAGTTAATTGCGTCATTTATTTTGCGCATTATATTTTCCAGCACAGGCGCATCATCTTTCTCTTGAATTGGTCCTCCCCAGCCGAGGGCTTGGACTCCTCTCCCTGTGACCAAGTTCTGAATCCGCCCCTTGATATCGTTGTGCCTCCCATTTTTGTTGGGATCAATTTGCTTTTGTTACAGAACAAGAAATAGAAATGTCAAGTCAATTGGGAAATTTTCAGTGCAGTACATCCGACGTGCACAAAACACAGCACACAACGACCACGTGCAACAAGGTTTCTTTTTGTAACAAGTAAGTCCGGTGAACGGACCCGGATGATGGCCGCGTCACTTCTGGCGGGGTGGGGGTGGGGGTGGGTGGGGTGGGGGTAGGGGGTTGGGAGGGGTGGTGGGGGTGGGGGTTGGGTGGGGTGGTGGGGGTGGGGGTTGGGGGTGGGGGGTGGGGGTGGGGGTGGGGGTGGGAGGTTACATTCCAAAGTGTGGACAGACGCACACATGAATGCTAAGGG
>JAAUXT010093888.1_pt1 | contig 10773 bp, 9 predicted proteins | sample 7278171 | NCBI WGS metagenome assembly JAAUXT01 (sample SAMN14350112, study PRJNA611818) | marine sediment metagenome | isolation source: surface marine sediment (1.8m) | place: French Polynesia: Moorea | collected 2018-08 | reverse complement strand
TTATACAGCCATACCCAAATTTCACCATGTTGGCCATATTGGTTTTTTGCCCATAAAAATACGTAAATGCAAAAATTTGTTCTTTTGACACTTCGTGCATTAACTACAGCCCGAAAGTGAATGAAAAAACCAAATATATGACCAAAATCGAACAAATAGAACACTTTCAAACTCGTGTTCACAGATTTAGCCTTTTGATGCCTATAGGTGATTCTCACCATCACCATACATTATACATAATGTATGCTTCAAGGTTCAAATCACCTAAAAACACAAAGGTTGTTACAAACCCTACATCAACGATTGGTGTTTACAAGCTGTGAGTGAAGAGGGGGAGAAATTTGAACACAGATTGGCAGAGAAAGTCCATATCCAATGAACATATCCAATGACGAAAAGAAGGAAGGAAAGAAAGGAAAGAAAGAAAGAAAGAAAGAAAGAAAGAAAGAGAGAAAGAAAGAGAGAAAGGAAGAGAGAAAGAAAGAAAGAAAGAAAGAAAGAAGGAAAGAAAGAAAGAAAGGAAGAAAGAAAGAGAGAAAGAAGGGAGAAAGACAGAAAGGAAGAAAGAAAGATAAAAAGAAAGAAAGAAAGAAAAAAAGGCAAAAGGAAAGAAAGCAAGAAAGAAAGAAGGAAGGAAAAAAAGAAGGAAAGAAAGAAAGAAAGACAGAAAGAAAGAGAGAACGAAGAAAAAGAAGAAAACAAATAGAAACAGAACAAGGATGGAAGAATGGACGGCACCACAAAGGATGAATGAAAGAAACCAACGTCAGCGCAGTAGCCTGTGCCTCGCACCTCCACGACCGTGAGCACCGCGGCTTGAGCACCTCTCAGGGACCCTGAACGACACTCGAGCTGTGTGCATGCCATTCATTGACCAACACAGAGCAGAGGAGCGAGGGAGGGAGACGGCCAAGAGAGCTGGAGAGCGGGGCGAAAAATACCGGAGACAGACAAAAACGACAGAAGAGGAATCACTGAAGGTGGCCTGAGAGACAGAAAGGACAGAGAGAAATTAGGTGAAGTAAAAGATCGGGCAGAGACAGACAGACAGACAGACAGACAGACAGACAGACAGACATGCAGACAGACAGACAGACTGACTGACTGACTGGCTGACAGGCAGGACCTGACAGAGACAGACAGACTGACAGACAGAGAGACAGAGAGGTCAACAGACACACACAGAGAGGCAGACAGAGAGACAGACACACACACACATGTGTGTACACACACACACACACACGCACAAGTAGTTCCGCAAGATCGACAGAGAGCAGAAAGCAAAACACATGAAAAGTACACGCGAAAGTGAAGGAGAGATTGAAAGAACCGGGCAGACAGGGCCAAACACTGAGACAGTCAGCTGTACGGGCAGAGGGCCCTGCTCTTCCCGCAGTAGCGGCTCCCGCCCTCCCGACCCCCTCTCTTGGTGAGCACCGCTCAGGGACCCTCGACTACACTCGAGGTCTCTTTACGCGCCGTTCACCAACACATTACAAGGGCGCAATCTGACCCCGGCCAGGAACTGGTCAATATCCGCGGCTCGTGGCTTCTGTTGGGCTGGGATAGGGATGTGAGGATTAGAGAGAGAGAATATGAAACAGAGGGGAGAGACAACAGAAACAGGGAGAGGACAGACAGACAGACATACAGACAGACAGACAGACAGACAGACAGGGGAGAGACAACAGAGACAGGGAGAGGAGAGACAGACAGACAGACAGACAGACAGAGACAGGGGAGAGACAACAGAGACAGGGAGAGGAGAGACAGACAGACAGACAGACAGAGACAGGGGAGAGACAACAGAGAAAGGGAGAGGAGAGACAGACAGACAGACAGAGACAGACAGACAGACAGACATGCAGACAGAGACAGACAGAGACAGACAGAGACAGAGAGAGGCAGAGAGAGACAGAGAAACAGAGATAGAGACAGAGACAGAAACAGATATAGACAGACACACACACACACATACAGGGGTTGAGTGTAGAGTGTGTGTGTGTGAGAGAGATGGTAAGAGAGAAGAAAGGAGGCAGACGGTAAGAAAGACAGAAAGAGTGGAGAGAATGACAGAAAATGGGGAGGAAAGAGACAGACAGACAGACAGACACCGAGAGGCAGAGAGAGACAGGCAAACAGAGAGGCTAGAGAGACATGAGACAGTGAGAGAGAACTGTAGCAGAGAGGTTCGTGCGCAATCAAGAGAGAGAAAGAGAAAAAGAAGAGGAAAGAAAGAAAGAAGGAAAGAAAGAAAGAAATGCAAAGGGAACAAGAAAGAGCTTCAGCACCAGAGAAAGAAGGGTGTGGACAGAGAGACCTGGCGGGCACCCGTCAACACTTGACGCCTGCGCTCTCATACACGGCTCCCTATTGGCTGCTGAGATGCCACGAAAATTGATTGACATGTGAGAAGGGTGGGGCAGGGTTCATGTCTGTGTAGATTAATGAGAAATACGATACAAAATGTGAATAACTTAGAAAACTGATTAGACTTCCCTGAGGTGTTCAGTAGAAGTTTTATCCCACATCATAAGCTCAAATCAGATTATATAGGGCGGGTCATGGGTTGGGTGGGGGGCAGAAATTCTCCACCCTGAACCCTCCCTTCACCATGTCCCTGAGGAAACCCTCTTGGGTTGGGGGAAAAGTTGAGATTTGGAAAGAAAGTTCTTCATTGTTGGACCATTTTGGCCCCTGTAGATCCGCCCACACTTGAAGCCGTCTTTGGTTGTTGAGGTTTGAGCGCCTTGAGCAGCTTCGGTCTGCGGTCTGCAGCTTCTCCCTCCCGCCCGAGGCCCAGCTTCTCTCCGGGCCGGACCGTGGGTCCGCGGCCCCGCGGGCCATGAATCTCCGCTCCCAGGCTTGGTCCCTCGTGCGGTCATTGAAGAGCCGTCCCCTCATCCTCATCCTCCCCCTCTGCCCTGCCCTCTGCAACCCCAACACAGCTCCTTCCCTCGCCCTGCAGCGCCCGACCCATCGCCCGGTCCCAGCACCGCACCCTGCTGCCCAACCCCGCCGCCCCCTCCACCCACCCCGCCGCTCCAGCCTGCAGCCCACTGTCTCCTGGACCCTCCTCCGACAGTTCCTACCCAATCCCCCCACAAGCGCCCCCTCCCACTCCCAAATGCCCCGCCCCTGCGTCCCGCTGCCTACGCCCTACCCTTCCTCATGCCAGGCCCCTGTACTCACCCCTCTCCTGTCTGCCTCCGCCCCTCCCTCCCCCGCTGCCTTCGCCCCAGCACCCGTACTGCCCATGCGCCTCTGCCTCTCCCCACTGCCTCCGCCCCGCCCTCTCGTTCCTTCCCCACTCCCCACTGGCTCCCCCGCCCACCCCGGTCCCTCGCCCGCTCCCCCGGGGCTCGTCCCGCCCGTCCGCACCCGCCCCGCCCGGCACCCGCAATGGCCGCAGCGGGACGGGACAAAGGCGCCTCCGATTCGAACCGCGCTGTCCCTGCAGGGGAAGGAGCCAGGGAGGAGGAGGCTGTTCCTGCAGGGGGGCGGAGTCAGGGAGGATGAGGTTGTCCCTGCAGGGGAGGAGCCAGGGAGGAGGAGGCTGTCCCTTCAGGGGGAGGAGCCAGGGAGGAGGAGGCTGTCCCTGCAGGGGGATGAGCCAGGGAGGGGGGAGGCTGTTCCTGCAGGGGAAGGAGCCAGAGAGAAGGAGGCTGTTCCTACAGGGGAGGATCCGGCGCAAGGCTGTGTCTGAGGTTGCTCCGCCTGACCACACCCCAGATCCGCTCTTGCCCGTTTCCCCCCACAAGTCCCGCTGAAAACGTCCGCTCCAGGACACAGTTTACTTGACGCCCATGTGAGGTGCCTTGGGTCCTTACAGACGGTTTTGGGAACACCTCACGCCCTGGAGAGCCAGGTGTGAACCCGGCCTGCGCGGTGGATCTGGTCTGTTCGGGTGGGAGGGACCTGCGCGGGAGACGGGCCCGGCGGGGAGGAGTGACCCGATTCGACCCGATTCTAACACGTCAGCGGCACGTGATGCTGAGTGGAGGCGACAACCGCTCCAGGGCGGATCATGCAGCCAGCGGATCCAGGGTCCAGGGGATCAAGAGGGGTTGGGGTGGGGGTCTGCCCCCGTCCTGCTCTCGACAGAAAAGGGAAGGGGCGGCGTGAAAGTGACCTGGCTCAACTATGACTCGGGCAGATCCAGCGGATCCAGGGTCCAGGGGTCAGGGGGTCCAACCCCCACCCACACACACACACACACACTGTGAACTCAGGCAGTTGTTCATAGAACTGGAGGGTGGTGAAGACGATCTGGATTGACTCTGAGTCAGGCGGTTCCAGGGTGCAGGGGATCAGGGGGGTTGGGGGGTCCGCCCCTGTCCTGCTCTGGACAAAATTGGGAGGGGGGGGGTAAAAGCCACCTGGCTTTACTATGACTCAGGCAGATCCAGCGGATCCAGGGTCCAGGGATCAGGGGGTCCAGCCCCTCCCCCCCACACTGTGAATCCAGCCTGCTGTGCATGAAACAGGCGGGTTGTATAAGCGACATGGATTCAGTCAGGCAGATCCAGGGTCCAGGGCATCAGGTGGTCCGCCCCACCCCTACTCTGAACGGACCTGGGAAGGTAGGTGTGAAAGAGACCTGGCTTGACTTTGAGTCAGGCGGATCCAGGATCCAACCAATCGGTCGGGGGGGGGGGGGGGCTGGACTTCCCTGTCCAGGGCAGGGGAGAGGAGCGCACTGGATCCACCAGAAACTTGTGCATCGAACAGAAATTTGAACCACAGTCCAACATTGCTCGCTGGGGTGTGAAGAATTGATCACCCAATCAGACAAAAACCAGGACGGGACAAGGTCAAAACTGAAAACTTTCTTCTGTCAAAGGTCGCTTTGCGCACCATGTGTGGAGAGACAATTTCAACCCCTGCCTCAGTATGCAGCTCCCTGTTTGTGTCTGCCCCCTCCCCTCTATCTCACCCCTCCACCCTGGATCCCCCCTCCCCTCTATCTGACTCCTCCACCCTGGACCCCCTCCCCTCTATCTGACTCCTCCACCCCGGATCCCCCCCCCCACACACACACACACATGTGGGCCCCTGAGGCGGAGTGGCGAGAGAAGTCGATAGAGATGGGAGAGACTCACAGACGCAGAGGCTGGCTGATCCTCTGAAGACAAGGAGGTGTGATTCACACAGGGAGTTGGGTCTCTTCGCACCACAACAGAAACAAAATCCCCGTCTGTGGTGAAAGACCCAACCTTGCGTCTGCCTTTGTTTCTTCAGCCATTTGACCCAATTTGGCAAAACACCTTTCTCCTTGATCCAGCTCCTGCATCTCGCAATTCGCTTTCGCACCACCTAAACACCTAAATACACCCCTGGATCTTCCCGCACAGTTTTGCTCTGAATCCACCTCATCGCCCTCATCGTCAAGTGTCCCAAGCCACCAGTGTCCACCCTGCAGAACCTTCTGAATCCCCCCAACAGTCCCTCCTTCTCCACCCTGCAGTCCTTCAGTCTCCGCATTTTCACTTTGCGCCAAATCCATCCATGCACTTTTCTCATGCCTCTGTCCCTGCACTGCACGCTGCAATTGCCTCTGACTCATCTCTACAGCTTCCTACTGGATCCGCCCCTGCAGTCCCTACTAGACCCGCCCCTGCAGTCCCTGCTGGACCCGCCCCTGCAGTCCCTGCAGGCAGACAGGAACTGAGCGTCGATGGAGCTGTCGGAGACACATGTTCGTGTCGTGTCTCCAGCATCATCACGACGCGTCAGACATTGTCCCCCGGGGGGTAAGGCGACATGGGACTAAAGCAGGGAGAAAAGGGAGTCAAGGGAGATGTGGGGAGGCGTGTTCACCTCTTCTGAATCTGCCCATGTAGTTCCTCTCCTCCTGGATCTATCTACCACTGCGGTCCTCCAGCCCTCCGCTCGCGTACATTTACCTGAATCTATCCCTTGCATTCCCTCTGACATCTACGGAAGGGTGCGGTGGGCGTGTGGTGACTGGTGGTCTCCTCAGAAGGATCCAGAGGGCTGGGACTTAACTCCTGATTTCCCCCTAGCATCTTCTGCATTCACCACAAATTGTATTCCCCTTGCTTTGTGCATTAGGATTTCCGGGGGCAAGGCAGCATTCTGGATTTCTCTCCCCTTTTGTCAACTTTTCCTGGGATAACACTGCATGTACTGTAATGTTGCTGACGTGGCAGAAGAGTGATCGTGGAACAAGTAGGTGCCGATTTTACGTTGTTTTCTGGGGGTTGTTTGCCAATGGGGGTTTTCACGCAGGCAGATTTTTCCCACTGGAGAGCACCAAGAAAATGGTCCTCTCCATTCCTGGCGTCGCGTCAAAATTTTGACGTCACGTCATCTGTGTGAAAACCCTCTTGTGGAAACTCGCGTGAAAGTGGGACCTAAAAGCGTTGAAATGGACGATTTTCTGCCGTGCCCCCTGGAGGACCTGGCCCCACTGACTGGACGGTAGAAGCGGCCCCAGCACGCCGTGTAAGACAAGTCCCCCGAGACCCATCAGGCAGCGCGGTATCCAACACGAGACGGTGGGAATCCACAGGATTAGGGCAGGATCAGGGGGCAGGGCCGTGAGACATGGGGACGGAGTCCAGGGGCTCAGGACCAGACGATTGTGCAGTTGTCCAAGAGATAGAGAATGGTGTGTGTGTATGTGTGTGTATGGGAGAGAGAGAGAGAGAGACAGAGAGAGAGAGAGAGAGAGAGAGAAGTGTGTGTGCGTGTGTTTACATGTGTGCATTTGTGTGCGTTTCTGTGTTGTATGTGTGTGCGTCTGTGTGCGTGTGTGGACGGAGTATGTGTGCGTGTGTGTGGGTGTGTGAGTGAGGAAGGGACTCTTGACTTCACACGGATTCCAGGCGCTGAGAACCACACGATTCTCCAATTCTTCCTGAGAGAGAATCAGGAAAATAAGAACCACTTCAAGTGGGAGGTGGTTGAACGAAGGTCAAGGTTTCCCGAGCAGACCGTCTCAGACTGGTCACTGTGGGCGAAACCATCTTTGACAAATGACGAAAGGGGAAATGAGTAAATTTGCGGCGAGCGGCCGAAATTGACGCGTCAATTCGTACCTCGCTGTGGCAGGGAGCAACCTCACCCACGGAACGTCCACCGTGCCAAATGAGGTGTTGGAGAAACAACCGAATGAAAGCCAAAGATCGGGGGGAGGGTGGGGGGGGGGTTAGATCTACAGGCTTGGGATCTTTCTCCTTCAGGATCGGATTCGCCTTGGTTGTGATCCACGGAAACCAGTTGCCATCACAACCTGTTTGGTGCAGCGTTGCATTTTCAGCCATTTGGCGTTTTTGAAGTATCTCTCCTCTCCTTCAGTGTTACTCTGACCCACCCCTGTTGCTGCCAGAAAAGAAGAGACGTTGACAGGAGAGAGAACTCACCTTTTGTTTTGCGTGGTGGCGTCACCCTACAAACGCGTCCGCTATTATCGCTCACGTTTGCGTAAGTCCCGTACGTGAATTCCTGTCACCATACACGTCAACACGTCCTCGTGGAACACGTCACTGATTATCGCTCACGTAACAGAATATCACTCACAGAAACTGGAGGAACACGTCCCTTGTGTCCACGTCGCGTGATCAAGCACGTTCCCAAGTCACGTTACGTGGAATCACGTCACCAGGAAGAACGCCACAAAAATGTCAGTTCCCGCACAATGTGTTGACAGTCCTGTGCTGGGGGTGTGTCTCTTTTCCAACGTTTGTCCTGTCTCTGGTTCTTTTTCCCACAGAAATTTGCTGTTCTCCCTCGAGCGTGCAGTTTTACGTGGGAACGCCGAACGCAGCACTGAAACAAACGACGCTCAAGACTCCGACGTCCAGGCCCAACTCTGATCAGAACAATCGCAGATCACGTGACGACGTCGAGGGCGGCGTGAGGAGAATGATTCGATTTCAATGGACGACGCTCCTTCTCACGTCCGTGGTCACGTACAGTTCAACGTCGATGTGTGTTTGACGTCAGTTTGCTCGGCGTCACTTTGATGGAGTATCCTTGGAACTGCTTTACGTCCACGTTAACGATCACGTGTAGATCTACGTCAACCTCGACACAAGTCTCGCGTCAGGCTGAAATGCGTGCAGACGGAAGTTTCACACACGATGATTCTTGTCCTCTTGGTCCTTTGACGTCTACGTTTGCGTCGACGTCTTCAGTCACGTCCACACTCACGTCAATGGTGATTTGAAGCGCTCTTTGAACGCATGCGCTGAACGCGTCACGTGCTCGTAAGTTTCCGCCCTCTCTCGTCACGTCCAGATCAACGTCGACTTGAATGCACGCGAAGAGTACAGCGTCTCCCACAACAACGCAACTTGAGTTTTGCTCCTTTCTTCACCAGGGCTTCGTCAACTCCAAGTCACGAACCAATTGTTATTTTTTGTCCAGTTGTCATCAATCTGACCCAGAAAAACTCTCAAACAATTGTTTTCACGAAAAAACATCCAACGCCAAAAAATATTCACTTTTCAATAACCAGCGTAATTCTTTTCGCGAAATTTGTAAGCGCAGATTTTCTTTGGTTTCCACAGCGCGCGGCGGCGGGCGTTGCGGCGCACAGCTTCGCTCTGCGGCTGTTCACTTGGGTCCCGCCCCCGGCTTTTAACGCGCCGCGTCCCTCTCCAACAGCTTCAGTCACAATGAAGCTGTTTCAGGCCAATTGCGGGTATTGCGGCGCTGCGGCTGCGGCGCCGTCCTTGTGTGGGGTGGGGCAGGGTGTGCATGTGTGCGTGTGTGGGTGGGGTGTACGTTTGTGTGTACGCGTGTGTGTGCAGCGCCGTCCTTCTCTGGGGTGTGCGTGGAGAGGAGTGCGTGGGTGGTGTGTAGGTATGGGGGAGTGGGGAGTGTGCGTGCGTACGAGAGTGTGCACGCTTGTGACATGAGGTATGTTGGTGCAGTGTGACAGTGTAATCAGAGGATTTGAGTGGCGGTACAAAACAACGTGTGTGTACGTGTGGGTGTGAGTGTGTGTTCGTGTGTGCTTGTGCAATTGCAGTGCACCTCCTTCCCTCTCACCACACATGCTGCAAATTGTTTCTCATCGCAGCTTCTTCTGCTTCCATTGGCGAAGCAGAGACTCCTGATTGAAGCTGCTGCAGGGACGGCGCTGCCGCGATCGCGCTGATGCTTACGGGGCTGCTTTCCCTCGCCTCGTACTGCAAGTACCGCGCTTCAGGGTCGGTGCTGCACCAATCCAGACTCCTGCTGCAGGGATGGCGCGGCTCTACACCCTGCTGCTTGCTGAAAGGACGGCGCTGCGCCTCTGTTGAGTGGACAGCACTGCAGGGATGGCACTGCACCATTTCCCTACTGAGAAGACGGTGCTGCAGGGATGGAGTTGTACCCTTCCTGACCCATGCTGCAGGGACGGCGCATTTTCTGGCTCGTGCTGAGTGCACGGCGCTGCATGGATGGCGCTACAGGGACGGTGCTGCATGGGATGGCGCTGCAGGGGCGGTGCTGCAGGGACGGCGCTGCATTGACGGTGCTGCACCCTCTCCCTGGGACGCCGGCTGCCGGAGCCATTACGGTATTAGCGCTCGGACCACTGCTTTGATGTCACGTGACAGATCCGGACAGGGCAGGTTCGCCGTTGATCGGGAATGGGGAGACCAATTTCACGTTGGGATCCAGGGGTGTCAGTAAGGTGTGCATCGTTTATCCAAGAACAGCTCCAGGGGTGTCTGTCAGGGTTCCAGTAAGCGGGGGGGAGGGGGGGGTAGGTCGCAACAAGACACAGGGACCGAGTTATTTGTCGGGTACTGTGGCTGTATTCGTTTTCTACAGATTGGCGTGAGCTCTGTGTTTTTAGGTAATTTGAGGAGCTTGGTCCGATTTGTGAGCTTTTGGAAAAGTAAGTGAAATCGGATTGAGCGAAATCAAATCACCTATTGGCAGGGTCTTCCAAAAGTATGTGTACACCTGTTTCATAGTCAAAATGAGGATCAATTTAGGATCTTTTGGGCTCTTTTAGTTTATTTTGGGTTGGGGATAATGCTGGAGGAAGGAATGTGTGAAGTTTGAATTTTTGGGTTCATGAGGTCAAAAAGTTCAGATTTGGAAGTGCAGAAAATATGGGGTATGGATATAGAAATGGGTCCATATCTCTGAAGGTACAAATATTTTGTAAAGGAAGTTATTGATGAATTGTATATAATTTGTTGTTGAAACCATGAGACTAACATTGTGGTGTGTCACATATGGAGTGTGGAAGTAAAACACAACAATTGCTGAGTTGTTTTTGGAGTAGGCATTTCTGTGCCGATAAAAATGTTGATATGATTTACAGACTTGTACAAATGTCATTTGGGGCCTTTCCTCTGGCTTCAGATGGGTGACAACACCAGCATATTTGCAACTGGAGTGTTCCTGGGATTGAAAAACAAATACGTCAAATAACTTAAATGAAATCTTTAAATGTTGACCTGTGTCAGCAGACATCCAGAGAGGACATACTGTCTTGTTTCCACAATGCTTCAGGTTGTCTATTTGCAACTCACTGCCAGTTGTTGTGTTGATGTACACGTGTCAGATTTAGAGTGACAGTTTCATAATGAACGTCAACTTGTTATTGGCCGATTTTCGGACAATATTGTTTTCAGACGTGTCGGTATATTTATTTTTTTTTTTTAATATGTTTGTTTGTTTGTTTGTAAGCGCTAAAGCTTTTGAACCAGACATCACAGACCAATGCCCTTTGCACCATAGACCCCTAGTGGCCCCCCCTCAGCGCTGACCAAAAATGGCGTATCTAGGTCACATGGTGTG
>JAAUXT010046861.1_pt1 | contig 10773 bp, 7 predicted proteins | sample 7278171 | NCBI WGS metagenome assembly JAAUXT01 (sample SAMN14350112, study PRJNA611818) | marine sediment metagenome | isolation source: surface marine sediment (1.8m) | place: French Polynesia: Moorea | collected 2018-08 | reverse complement strand
CCCCCTTGCACCTCAGCCAAACCCCATTTTCCTAAGACTGCTTCACTTGATTGTTGTTCAGTCAAACTTGAAAACAGCTGATCGTGCGTGCAAATTGTTGACGACTGAGAAATGTTGAATTTGTCTGTTGTAATTTTTGTTGATGATCAAGGCAGTTTTGCACTGATGTAAAATTTCTCCTGTCTGCCGTGCAGGCAACGTTTGTTGCGGTTGTAGCTGCTCACAGGGTCTGATACAGTATTTCATTTTGGAGCTCGCGTCACCCATTGTGATCTGGGGCATTTACACTGTATCACAGGGTAAATCTTGTGGACACCGCCACATTCCCGCGCCACACCCCTTGCCAGATCAGCTCCTGTGTGAAGCTATTGTTTTGTTTGCAATGTTGAAATTATACACGTGTAATTTTTGAGCAAGTGATGTCAGAATTAGATCTACAACTCTAGATTTTATACCTGTTGATGACTTATAGATTCTGTGTTTTCTGTCGCAGAGTAGACCTGAAGTCTGTCGTGTATTATCTTTTGTGCAAAGAACTATTTTCTATGCTCCTGAAAATTGGTGTAACGATTGTGTGAACAACTGTTTGTTAGCATTTCATTCCTCGTTTGGTTCGCGAGACGAACACACATGTAAACATTGTTTCTGGTGTCAGGAAAACCAAGGTGTCTTTGTTGGGTCCAGGATTTTGGATTGGGAGGGGCGGAGAACGTGTTTGGGTTGAAGCAACAGCTGGTACGAAATTGTGTAGAGCTGTATTTGTGCCCCTTTGGACACCATGGACCCACCAGAGCGTTCGGTAGGTCCATTGTGACCTTGGCCTTCTTTTGGGCCGACTTTCTTTTCACAAACGAGTCTTCAGACAAGTGGCTGCTTGTGAAATAACTCCAGGTGCTCGATGCTTCTGTTTGTGTATGACACATCATGACTGAGAATTGCCTTGATTCTCATGGACAGAACACGCGTTTTTCACGACTGTTTTGAATGTCAACTGCTGTCTGGAGATTCAACAAGTGTCACATTGGTGGTGGTGTCACATTGGCTGAAATAAGAATGAAAGGTGCTGATTTTTCCTATCTTTGCAATAAAACAATCACAAAACGCACTGCGTGTCAGACTTGTTTCAAGAAATCAGCGGTCACAAGAAGAAAACCGTCAAAAGTCAAACGGAAGCTGCAGCTGTCAAACTTTTCCGTGAATTTGTCACGGCGGAATGTTTACGTTTCGACATGAATGGGATCACGTGTTGTGGCCCAGACAGCCAATCCCCGTCCAGGGGGGTGTGGCCTGTCGGTGCGAGGCGAAAGTTCAGTCTTACGTCACTTGAGCCGGCAACATGGCAGCGGTAAGTTGGATTCTTGTCTCTGTGCGTGTTTTGAGGATATGTTACATCAAGCTTGCATTGACAATCGCAATTCTTGTTTCACACCAAACATGAGGTGCCATTCTCAGTCTTAGATCTTGTTGATTGCAGAATCTTCAGAACTCAGGTGGGTGATCAGACGAAACAAGTTCTCGCCGCAATCCATCGGGAAGATTGTGATGGTTTTTCCGACAGCTCACAGTCGCCCGATCAAATCCCGATCAAATGGTTTGACAAGTGGAAATCTCTTTGGCTGGTATTTCTTCAATCTGTTGTGGAGAAAAGTTGTGGCCATTATCAGAAGAGATCCCATTGAAAACCAACAATTGGATCAAGAACTATTCTGGTGGACAGCCTGCCTGACAGTCATTTATCTCTGCATTGTCCTTCTGGTCGCAATCCTAAGCTGGCTCGGATGACGATAGGTGAGACAAATAAATTTCGAATCGAAGTGGAAATCTCTGATCCAGATACAATGCGCTCTTTTTCTCCTGCAGTTTGATCTCATAGTTGGATGTGTTTGGATTTTCTTTCTTCAGAGTTTGAAAATCCCACCGGCAAATTAATAGATCAAAATTACATGAAAACTGCCCCGCCCACTTCAGCACTTTGAACGTCCATCAGAAGTTAGCTTTTGATTGCATGCAACTCTTCTCAGATCTGTGCCGCTCCAAATGTCGGGCCGGCAGGTCAAATGAATTCAGGGAACTATCTGCCAGTTCCTTGTGACTACTCCGAACGTTGTCTTCCTGCTTCCCCCTCAGGGTGTCCGGGTGGACGCCGGTTGGAACTCGACATGCGAGTGGATCTCTCGCAACGCCTGTCCGGGAAGCTGGAGGAATTCGTGCTGCAGCTCATCGAACTGTGCCCAGGGGTGATGGGGGCGCACGTCATCGGGATGTACCGCATCGAACCGACCTCCATCACCGCTGCCGCGCACCGCGTGAGTGAGGCGCGTTCGATTCACTATCCGAACACAGGATGAGTGAGGAGTTCAGTGTTTGCGTGCGTGGAGATAGCCGGGAGGTTTCGCAAATTGGAAACGTAGACGTAGGCGTGAACGTTGATGTACAATCTCACCCTGTCGGGTGCAGTCCTCCCCAAATACTTCTGTTCTTATCTTGTTCGAAACCAAATTGTACCCTTACTTTTCAATTATATTTGAAAAAGGTACAGATAGAAATCTGACAAACATCACAAACAAAGAAAACAAAATACTTTCTTGCTTTGGACTTGAAAATTTTGGGGTGTAGAAAATCCCACAGGGTGAGATTCTACGTCTCCATTCATGTCCACGTCTACGTTTCCAATTTGCAAAACCTCCCTAGCGAGGCGAACACAAGCGTGGCGTGAACCCAGAAGCAACGCCTCCACGCACGATGGGGCATTCAGCGTGCACGCTTGCCTTGGTTCCACTCGAAGCCACCAAAAATGCTGTGCGCCAGGTTTTGTCTGCACGGACAAATCGGTTTGAATGTGGCAGGCGCTATCATCCTGGTTGGTTCCAAAATCGTTCCGTGCAGACAATCGTGTACCGGAAGTCGCCTCGCTCGGCAAACAGACCCGAACCCGATGTACATTTCAGGTCCTGCAGATACTGTGGGAGCGTGAGCCTGACCCGTCGGTCGTGTACCAGAAGTTGCGAGATGCGTTGATCGGCCTGGGCCTGGCGAAAGTTGTCACCGAGGTGCTGGATGGAAAGACTGAAGCAACGTCACTCATGCTGCAGCAGGTCAGGATGTTGTCAGGGGCAACAAAATCATTCGGGCGCGCGTTAAAGCCGAAGAAGCAATCAAAATACGAGTACCACGCAGTATGTGGGCAAGCACCCATCTTCACCGAACTTTAATTTGCTCACTTTGTGCGAACACAGATGCATCCCCTGCACGCGTCAACAGGCACCACGTCGTCAAATTTGACGCGTGTACCTCCTTCGAAGCCACGGCTGGGCACATTGCAGCACGCGAACCAAAAATACTCTCCTGCCTCCTGTACACACGTTCAGATATGCTGGGTTTGACTCTTGTTTCACCACATGCGTCCTCCACTTCAGGTGTCGAAGCGTATCACGTCAAAGGACCTGGTGTACGGGTTGGCAGCGAAATTGGGTGTCGAGGACCATTACGTCGCCGCAGAAATCCGAGAGCGCAAAGAGACCGACGTCGCCCTTAAGGTCAGTCCCTGCAGCGACCTGAACCTTGTGGAGAGTTGACGGCAGAGTCCACCCAGGGTGATTCCAGATGCGTCGTACGTCTTGGCCCTGTTTGCGTCTTCGTTTGCACGACAGGGCGTCAACTTGAACGAGAACGGGCGGTTGTGAAGCATCGGACATGCAGGAGGAAAGAAAAAGGATACCAATGGCCTGCTTCTGTCCGTTGGGCCTCTGTGTGTGTGTGTGTGTGTGTGTGTGTGTGTGTGTGTGTGTGTGTGTGTGTGTGTGAGTTGGTTGATGGCAAGGTCTTTCCAGATTATCAGCCGCGCTGATACTGGGTTGCCCCTGTATCTGTGTCCGTGTGTCCTCTTGACGTTCAATTGTTCACGTTAGATCTACCCCTGCCTCTGCCCACAGAAAGTTTCAACTTGGATATTGTCTTTGCAGGACATTGTCTTGGTTGGGATATTGTACTTGTAGGATATTGTCCAAGCAGGACATTGTCTTACTTGGACATGGTCCTGGTTACACCTACCTCTGCCCCATAGAAATTTTCGACTTGGACATTGTCCTTGCACATGGGACATCACCTCGGAGATAAAATGCCATACTGCAGATGTACACGGTGCGTGGCTGATTCTCCACTGAAAACTAGTTCTTTCGTGCGTTTTCCCCACGCAGGTGCTGAACCACTTCGACAATACGCAGAGCACTCGGGAAGAGTCGTTCGAAAAGGTCCGGAATGCGCTACTCGCGATGGAAGAGGGGAGGCTGGTGAGAGAGGTGATGGACGCCCAAGCGCCGCAGCAAGCCAGGGGCGGGGGCACGCAGGTGCCAGGGCAGGCCTTGGGCGGGGGCATGCAGGTGCCAGGGCTGGACTTGGGCGGGGGCATGCAGGTGCCAGGGCAGGCCTTGGGCGGGGGCATGCAGGTGCCAGGGCCGGCCTTGGGCGGGGACGTGGGAGAGTCGGGGCCGGCCTGGGGTGGGACGAACGAAGCGATGGACACGAACTGAATGCCTGCAGACCTTCCTTTGGGTCCAGGTCCAGGGCATTACACATGCTGAGCTGAAATTGCCAAATTCAAATTCTTTTTTGCCAAAGGTGATTCAAGCTGATTTTGCTGAAAGAGGATGTTTGTATTTGGCGGGATCATGAGAAGCGCCATTACTGTGATGTGATTGTTGAGTGAGTCCGCGGTGCCGTCCTTGCAGCAGCGCTGAATTGACGTCTCTCAGAGCAGGACCCCGTCTGGATGAATCAAGCCGCCCCCCCCCTCGAAATTCCTTGCCACCTGTTTGACATCATTTTGAAGTGAAATTGACCCTCGACCACATCCTGAATCCCAGATTTGGCAAGGATCCATCCGACGATTGACTGCAAACCTTGTGACGCTTTTGGCAATGTCCAAAATTTCCTCAACCGTCAACGTATCAAAACGTCCTGCTCTAGAATGTGCTGCCACCTCATGAGCACCGTGTGAACCAGAACCACAAGGCGGAAGAAATCCGTATTTTCTCGGGCCTCGTCTTCGAATGATTTGTGAAAAGGACCTGCCGCCTTGAAATAAAAGAAAAGATGTAACAAAATAGGATTTTTTTCTGTCAGTCAATTGGTGGGTGAGAGATTCTGTGTCTGAGTGCAACGCAATTGGAGCGTAAATTTTCTCAAGCGCATCTGTGATACAAACCCCCAATGTGAAACTTGCTTTTGTTTTCCTACATCTGTCAAATCACAATATTTTGCTACATTGACAAAATTTGCCAACAACATGGAGAGCAAAATAAAAATTTGAAACAATGAGTCGCTTGTCAGTTTCGCTGTTCATCTCACTCGAAGACTGATAAACTTGAACACTTGACCAACTCAACTCTGGCAATTCCTGTGACTCATGTACAGATATCTGCGACAAAACACGAACAAAACGAAACTGCACCCGTGCAAAACGAAACAAAATGAGTGTTCAGTACTTCATCCAAGATACAAACAGGTCAAGAGTACGAGATTGAAGTTGATGTCAAGCAGTGTTCACGTTTTTAGCGCCAACAAGACACGACGAGTGAACGAAATCCAGAGCCAAACATAATGGCGCGAAATTCTCAAACTTTTGAAAGTTTCTCTGGATTACTGCCAACTTTCCCTTTTCTCCCAAGGAATTCGTGGCCAACGTCAACTTGTTGCGCAAGCAGCCCAAAAACTTCCTCCTTTCGTCCCCACAATCAAAAAAAATCAGCTCAAAGTTTCATTTTCACCACCGTGGGAAAGGTCTGGGATCCAACACTTTTGAATTCACGAGAAAATGCGCTTCTTGAGGGACGCTGACAGCAACATCCGGCTGGCGAGACAGAAACTCCCGCCAAATCCGGGTGCTCATTCCCGCGCGACACAGACGCGCGACGCGAAGGTCATTTCTGCCCACGCGCGCCCCGCAAGACGCGCCGCGCAAGCGTCAAGATTTGAACTGACGCTCTGAGTCACTGGGAAATTCCATGAAGAACTTTCACAGTATGTTCCAGATTCTATTGATTTTTGGACAGGCTATGTATGATTCATTCGCTCGCGTTCGCTGGTGTTTGCTTCAGTCACGCACGAGCAGCTTCGCACAAGCAAACCTCGTGGCAGTAAATCAGTTTTACGACGTAAACAGTGTTGCACAAACCCGAGTATTTACTTACTTCCAAGAAAAGCTCTCCGTTGTGGAACCAGGGGGGGTGTCAGGCTGGCGACTCTTCCGAGGAGGCAAGACGGTGGGACCTGACGTCAAATTTTCGTTTTTTATGCGAGGGGGGGGGCGATTCGCTCAATCGCAGATTCTAAACATTTTTCCCCAGAAAAAAGGTGAAAAAACAAGAAGTCCTGCAGCAAAAATACAAGCCGCAGGAGGATCTTCTGAAGAATTTCCTCTGCTGTGGATCAAGCTGCATGTAAGTTGACTGATCAGCTGTTGTAGTGTACACAGCGAAATATAGAACAGTCCGATATTTGAGTGGACGAGTCTCGGCAAAGATCCTGTTCAAACTGCAGTGCACTGACAACAGATCGCGCGAGCATGCGCCTGTGCAGTGCGCACACCAATGAGCGCCAATTCTCTCCAAAAAAAGTTGTGAATTCTACGGAGATGGGGAGAAGGGGTTGGATGGTTGTAACGTTTTCGCTCTATGTTTCAGTCACACTGGATACACACTGGATACAAGAAACAGTTTGTTCTGTCAACAGGGTACACTTGGAACCGTCTGCAGTTGCATCACACACGCGCAATCCGCAGGAACTTTTGACTCATCAGCGTGCACGGAGCGTGCGCAGGTCACGCCACGGAAAGTTGGTGACGTTCCACCCACGTGTCCTCGAGTGAACTTAGATCTACAACCAGCATGGTTTTCCTTCTCCAACCAGACATAAAAGCAGAGAGACAGAGGGAGGAGCGTCACTCGACTGAGAGCACGTTACGCAGTGTTACGAGACGAAATTCACAGGAAAATGTTAGCTGAGGTGAGTGATTTACCGTTTATCTGCCAAATTGTTAACAAATTGATACAGGTGAGAAATCCGTTTGTCTGACTCGTGCTCATCAAATACATTGTCGCTTGTTGAGTTTATGTCCTCACTGTTGTTGTTTTTGACTCTGTTGTGTGGACCACTGTGCCAGTCGATCGATTTCGTGGCTTCACTTGCATTGATCAGCAGTGGAAAAGTTGTGCACATAAATAAGATACAAATATGACTCCACAGACACTGAACAGTGTTGTGCGACGCGACTTCTGCAACGGCATTTCTACTCCAATTTCTTGCACATGTAACTCTTACCCAAAGACCTAAATACCGTTTCCATTCAATTTACACATATTTCCTTGCCTCATGTTTTGTGGTATTGTCCACAGTTTTAAAAATATCGAACATGTGTGTGGACGCGGCAGCATCCGACACCAACGGGTCTTGGTCCTCTTTTTTTTTTTTTTTTTTTGGTGGGGAGGGGGGGGAACTCGTTGCGAAGGGATAAATTTTATCTCCAATAAAACCATTGAAGGAACGGAAAAGAGAGCAAACACTTGTGGAGCATGTCACTTCACTGTGAAATACACTGCACGAGATTCAGATCAGGTGCGGGAGTTACTCAAAGAAGCTCGACCCTCGGGGGCGGGGAGCGACTTCACTTTGATCAAGTGAGGAAAAATATGAGGGACAGTTGGCATAGGCACTGCAAAATTCAGGAGGGGAAAAAACTTTTTCGGAGTTCCAAGGTGCAATGTTGTTCTTCCATTACGAGTAGTGCAAAAAATGCAGATTTTCAGGCAAATTTCGACCCCAGATTCTTGAAAAGGCCAATCTGGTCAATTTTCCCAAATCAGGAGATTGTTGAATCGAAGGAAAATTTTGAGCGTTCTGCTTGTTGGATTTCTGACTGTCCGGCTGGAAACCTTCCGGGGTCACCTGCATGCAAATTCAGCGTTGAAAGTAGTTCGTAGGTTTCTCATTTCAACGAATGAGAAAAGTTGAAAGTCACCCCTTCTTTCCTTCCTCCTGCGATTCCGGGATTGGACCGCCTGCAAAGCTGGAGCTGGAATGCTGCCAAGTTTGCTCTTGACGGGTTATGATCAGGCTTGCGTCACTGTCACGGATGTACATTGGTGTCGGACACGCACAGGTGGTTCCATACAAAACTAGACGGATGAGTCAATGTAGGAATCGACTTCGTGCGTGAGTCTTTTGCATGTGCAATAAAAAACGCTGACAACGAAGTTTCACTTTCAGATCAATGGCAGTGTGATTCCTCTGACCAGTTGTAAAAGCGAACTCAACGACGGAGATTTCGACGTCTTGAAGAAATACAACTCGCACAAGAGCATTCAGCACATCGCGCAGTCCGACAAATTCGGCTTGTCAGACGCACAGATTCAGGAGATAAAGAACAAGTGGGGTAGTGACAATCCCGTCTACTTCGACGCGCTCCTTGCCCTTGTCATTCTTGCTGCAAACCAAAAACAATTTGTACCGGTGAGTAAAGCTTGTGTAAGCGCGAGCAGAGAGAGACAGAGAAGAGATGGAGAGAAGAGAGACAAAGAGGACAGAGAGAAGAGAGCAGGAGAGAGAGAGAGAAAGGAGAGAGAGAGAAAGAGAGAGAGAGAGAGAGAGAGAGAGAGAGAGAGAGAGAGACAGATTTGGGTGGCCACTCGCAAATTTCTTCTTTGACTTTGGGAAAGATTGTGAGCAAAATTGGGTGGGGAGTGGAATACTAATTTCACACCTGCTGGTTCATATTTTTGGGGCAGGTTCAGCTTGATTGAAGAAACTCCCATCCGTCTGTTTTGCATCAATTGGTGTGTCTGATTCCAGGATCTGTACGAAGCGATGGCCGAAGCGATGGACACAGACGACCGAGAACCGCTCAGACAGGTGCGGTGTTCGCTTGGCAGTTCCTGTAACATTGTCACTCTCTGACAGACATTTGTGGAAAGTCTCACCCCCGAAATTGATCTTATTTTCGTTTTCGAGTGAATAATCTGCTTTGTCATTTTTCAGGTGTTCGAGAACGGTCCTGGGTTGAATCACCAAAGCGGAGTCACAGCTCACGGTGAGACCGGGGGGGGAGACCGGGGGTGGGTCCAGGGGGAGGGGGCACGCCCACGGGGGGCCACGCCCACCATACTGACCACGACACGATGTTTCGTTCACCCTGATCTTACTTTGCTTGCACCTGTTCTTTCGTGGTCCATTTTCGAGCGCTGTTGGAATCGGGGTCTCACCAGATTCAATCACATTTTGTCCCTGCTTGTCTCTAACTACGTAGCCCTCACTCCCACTCCACATCTCGAGACTGCCGAGTTTTCCTTGAGTAAGAAAATCTGATAACTTGGCACCGGTCAGTCACCGACGCTATTTTCAAAACTGTTCATAAGTGTTTGTTTCCTCTCATCGCAGGCGCCTCGAACAGCGAGACGCAGCCTTCGAAGCAGAAGATGACGGAGCTGACTGACCTCGCCCAGATCCAGGTGGCGCAGCGCCTGACTGACCCGATGCAGGGGTACGGGCTGGCGGCGCACCTCGACATTCCCATGCACAAGTTCGAGAAGTTCATGCACGCCCCGCACCGCTCCATGGCCACGTCCGCGGTGCAGCTCCTCACACACGTCGTGAACAAACAGGTCGACAAACCAGAAGACGAACGTGCCAAGGAAGCTATGAAAATCGTACGAAAGGCTGTCACAGACATGAAGTTGAAACAAATAGAGAAAGAAGTCCTCACCAATAAGGACGGCACGCCAAAACAAGAACTCAACTCGGTGCTGATTTACGAACTCGGCGAGTGGTTCACAGACGAGACAACGCTGAAAGAGTTCGGTACTCGTGTTGATCTGAGAATGAAGGTGATAAAGAAGTTCTTTGAGAACAAAACCCTGGTTGCTGCTTTTGAGAATGCCTTGGAGGAGTGGCGGGAGACGCAAGACACCGACGCCAAAGCGCACATGACCCTGAAGGGGGCTCTCACAAAAATGAAAGAGCATTCAATCGTCCATGATGTCTTGGAGAACCAAAACTAAAGCAAAACAGATTTCAGCTTCAAAATTGCGCTCTGCGCGTGTGTGAGCTCGCTTCTCTTCGTCCTGTCTCACTTGTCTCATTTGTATTGCTCATTGGGTGATGTCAGCATGCCTTTCTTCGTCATTCTTTTCAAACCAAAAGCAGCAACCGTTTACTGCGTCCAAACCTCTTCCAGTTCGTGCGTACAAGTGTTGGCTGAGAATGTCCGACAAAGCGAAACCAATGAAACTTTCAGGGACAGAGCTAAAATGCAAATTTCACTTGGAGAATGTATCATTGTTCATTGAAATACGCTGTACATAGCAAAATGAAATTGGTGCCATATTTGCCACTTTGCAAACAAGGGATTGCAATAAAACTGAATCAATGTGACCAAATCCAGCCCTTCGTATTTTTTCGGCGTTGAGCGCAAATTGCGAAGATTTTCAGAAGTAGAAAATGGTTGCGGCAAAAAGAGGCGACAAAAGACGTTCGCGGAAACTTGTCGCAGCAAGCACGGTTTTCCCGCCAAAACACTCGAACGTCGAAGTACACTATAAGGGCCTCATGATCTGGTTACGGCGGGGGGGGGGGGGTGTCTTTCGTTTCGGCCGATGCCTGAAGCTCACAAGATCAAAAATAGCTCCATGGAGCTCGCGGTGATTTGAGGAAATTTCACTTGCTCTGATTTGGCTTGCTCTGATTTGGCTTGCTCTGATTTGGCTTGCTCTGATTTGCCTTGCT
>JAAUXT010009874.1_pt1 | contig 10773 bp, 12 predicted proteins | sample 7278171 | NCBI WGS metagenome assembly JAAUXT01 (sample SAMN14350112, study PRJNA611818) | marine sediment metagenome | isolation source: surface marine sediment (1.8m) | place: French Polynesia: Moorea | collected 2018-08 | reverse complement strand
CCCCCCCACACCCCCCCCCCCCCCCCCCCCACCACCCATTTTAAATAGTTCTTTTTTTTTTTTTTTTTTAAATCATCAGTGATGAACTGCGAACGGATAGACCACACGCTTTTTATGCGTAGCATTCTTGTTTCGTTGTCGTCTTGCACGGCTGGTTCTGCGGGCCTCCCTATGGACCATTTGAGGCCGGGAAACAACACTGGGAGGGGTGTGACCACACAAAATGGCAGAACACAGCAACGGGACGAGCCCTTGACTCAATAGCAACTTATTTGTTCAAATGCTTTGCAGAACAACAGACTTGGACGTGAAATTGTTCCATTTTCTTCAAAGAGTTGTTCCAACAGAAAAAAGGTTGTTCACCATTTGGTCTTTTGCTTTCCAGAATACATGTGACATGTTGGTCTTTGTGTGGGGAAGGAATGTCTTCTCAGAAAGTTGTTGTGCCAAATCTTCACTGTTCTTTCAAGCTAAAACAACGAATTTGTAGGTGGGTCCTTCGGGGTGTACCCTGCCAACACTATCATTGCGAAGAAGTGTTTGCGGCAAATCAATATCTCGCACCAACTCTGGGCGGACAGAGGAATTTTTGCAGCCGAAGAGGTCCGTTCGTGTCGGCCCGGACTCAATTACCCAAACCTGTGAGATGATTTCTGATCCCTCATGTCTGCAAATCTCCCCTCTTTGGGACCGAAACATGTCTCAGTGCAATCGCTTTTGTACTTCTGGAATAACAGAGATCTTAGTGTGCTGCTGGTTCTCTTGATGTCAAACAATCGTCTATGCACAGTTGGGTTTCTTGAATTGACAAAAATGTTTCAAGCTGAAAAAGTCTGAAGGAAAACGTGGCATTAATTCCAGTGACAAAGTCGTGAAATGTTGCTCCTTCAGGCAACTCTCACACAGAGACATTGGTGACAGCAAACGCGGGTCGGACCAGGGGACCCGACGGAGGTCAGGGTTGACGAAGGACTTTCGTTGGCTCAAAAAGGGGGGCAAATTTGTTTTGAGGTCAGGGATCTGTGCCCCTCCGGTCACCCTGGATCCGCCTGTTCCGAAGATTCTAAATATTTTATCGCCAATTGTCTGTATTGCAGGTGCGCTCACATCACGGACATCGGAGTCGGATACCTCTCGACGATGACGTCGCTGACACGGCTCTTCCTCCGCTGGTGCACACAGCTTCGAGACTTCGGGCTCCAGCACCTCTACACCATGAAGAGCCTCAAAGTTCTTTCTCTGGCTGGTGAGTAGTGTATTGTCTTGTGCGTGCGAGGTCAGAACGTGCACACAAGGATCAATCTGGTGTGTAACTCTGTCCGTGTGGTCAACCACAAAAGCATTGAATGGGATTCAGACAACCAAAATTCAGTGTGCTTTGTCGCGAGTCTGAAGTCCTGATCACAACTGCAACGTTGTGCGTTCACTGGGATCGTCATCAGCTTTTCTACACAAAGAGCAAAAGTTTGAAAAGCTTCAAGCAACATTTTGGAGAGGAGGAAAGTCACGAAATGTGCAAGAGTACCACACGACAGTGTGAACCACAACAGTGTGAACAGGAACAGGAACTCAAGGTGAACCCCGAATTATCTCTCTTGTTCACACCCACCTTTTTTGTCTCGTACGCGAGAAGGTGGGATCCTTTGCCAACAAGTATTGTTGAATGACCACTTGAAATTGAACTGCTTTTCCTCTGCAAGAGATCGTTGCGCTGCAAACTGGATTTGTTTTGACTCTGAAAAGATGGAAATGAAAGCATCCAAACAGCCAAGAAAACTACTCCTCATCCATCCTTCATTATATCCCTTTGAGAACATGCCTGGTCAATTGAGAGCTCAAATTTCTGCTGTTCTTCTGGTAAATTGAGGCGAATTGGACATCTCTCGTTTACTGTCGAGACTACTGTTGGATATAGCCGGGAATCCGCTCGTAACCACTTCCCTCGGGACCTGTAATCCTTGCTGCAGCTATTTTATTTGTATTCCTGTTTCGCTGCCCCAATGTGCAACGCACGCTCGACATGATTCGAAAACAACCTGTACCGTTGGCAGGAGTTTTGCCTGTTGCTATGGGAGCAAACTTGCTGTTTTTGACGAGGCTTTGCCAAAACTGAAACCTTGCTTCTGAAGAAAACAACGCGTTTGTCTTTCTTCCCGACCTCTTGCCCTGCAGAACTCGCCCAAATTTCGTTTTTGTCGAGTCTGCCCTTTTGTCATTCGGTTTGGATCGTAGCTTCGTAATATGTTGTACGAGGTGGGTTCGGACAACAGGTCGGTCCAGAATTTCTGTTGGGCTTGGCCAAACTCAGTGCATCAGTCTGACAATCAAGAATATACACAGATTGTGACATTCAGCTGTGTTTTGGAGGGTGGGGCAGTTGCCAAAAATGGTGATGTCTCTCAAACCACGTTGTCAGAATCTTGGTGCCTGTCAAAGCTGAGCACCTCAACTTTACGCAGACGGGATAGTTCGTTGAGATCAGCTGCGGGAGATCAAAATGCCAGCTTTTTGCGAAGGATCTGAATCTGTTGAAATTTGTCAACGGGAAAATTCAAGTGGCCGTAGCAATTCCCTTTGAAATTGACAATCAATTTGGCTGGTACACAGGGACTGCAGCTTTCACAACACAGAACAAAACTGGTGACTGTTAGTTCATCATTGATCTTCAGTCGTTGCAGTTACATTTCTCCGAGCCTTCCTCGCACATCTGGTGACGAAAACGTATCTGTCGCAACTTGTGTGCGTCCTGGCTGGCCTTGTTTAAACAAACAGTAATCTTGAAGTCACTGCACCGCTGTCCAGTTTCAGAAGAGCCAAAAGCTTCCTGTCAGACTCAAGTCGTGGAGGCTCCGCGTAGCAGCGCAGCAATGCAGATCTGCCCGAGTTGTAATTACCTCACTCCTCTCAAACTGATGAGAACCTCCTCACTTCCCTCCCCTGATGTGATTGTCATGTGTTGACATTGTCTCATATCAAAGCCAAACAAACTCGCAGCCAAGGCCCATTGTTTCCCGCAATAATGTATTCGTGCTGCGAGGTTTTCATTCAATTAATCATTCAGAACGAATGCAAAAACCTTCGATAAAAAGTGAAGTGTGACAATTTTCGAAGCTGCCTTCACTTCTGGTTTCGCGCAGTTGCTTTTGAATCTCGTTTTTTGTCTCGATTGATTAGCTACTGTCGAGAAGAACGGTCCTGTGGTAATTTTCGTGTGTTGGTTCCCAGTGTTGCAAGTCCAGGTACATGCCAGATCTCTGCACACGACACAAGTTTCTTGCTTCTGAATACCATTGTTGTTTTCCCAGATTTTGCAAAACAAATGTCTGTTCACCGCAGAAGGGGTGGATTTTTCAGGTGAAAATTTACTGCACGGTCTCCTCACAGAACTTTTGTCAGATGATCAATCCTTTCGGATACCCAGCAGATCTACAGTTTGTCTTCTCTTTCCTGTGCCAGTTTTACTGTACCATTTTCCCGCTCTATCTTGTTGTGGATTTCTGTTTGCAGGTTGCAGTTTGCTGACGTCTGGCGGCTTGACGGGGCTGATTCAGTTGCGCGGCCTCGAGGAGCTGGAGCTGACCAACTGCCCCGGAGCCACAGCGGACGTCGTCCGCTACCTGCGGGAGAACATGCCGCACTGCCTCATCGTCGAATAACGTCAGCAAAGACTGTTTGTAGGAATGGTCTCACTCAAGCGAAAAGTGTGTCCCTGGTCAAACAGGGTGTGAACTCAAAACAGTTGTCTGGACGCCTGGAGCCTTTTGTGTTGTACTCGTGCAGAACAGGAATAGACCAGGACACTCCTGCCTTGCTTTCAGCTCACCGACACCCAAGTATCTCTGGTCCAGGAGTCTACGTGAGGCACAAGATCGTTCTGGAGGAGATTCCGTCGATCTGTCCGTTATTCAACCACAGCAGGTCAGTTTCCAGATGCAAGGACCAACGCACAAAGTGTCGTGGCAGTTCGTCGCATCGTCCTGGAAATCACGGACAGAAGACGATTCTCTGGTGAAGCCATGCGCCAGCTGTCTGCGGTCTAGTTCTCGTCAGTCACATTTGTGCATCGAGAATGACGTAGTGAATGTGAACCATGGGCGCCAAGTCACCCAAGAGCCTGCACTCGGAGTATTCCTGACGGAGGGGTCGTTCAGAATGCGGCAACAATACTGCGGTTGCAAAACCGTGGTACCCAAGGCACAACAGAACAATCACACTTTGATTCATATCATTGGAGTGGAAGTCAAGTCCAGGACCAAGACTTAAACTGCAGTTTCGTTCGAACGTGACTCATCGTTGTGATACAAGGAACTTTGTCAAAGTATGCGTGAGAAGCCAAGGGCGATCGACCTGAGGAAACCAGGAGAACCTCGTATCATCATTGAGACGATGACAGATCTATGTGTACACGGCTGGGACTTTTCAAGGCGGCGAAAAGTCCATCTGGCTCGTTTTGGAAACACAGAAGAACTTGCAGTTTGGCCTGTGTGAAGAATTGTTTTGCAGAAGTGTGTGGTCAAATTTGCCTGACAAAACAAGCAAAATTGCCACATCCGATTCCTGTTGTTGTCCAAACCACCTGCCACGCGTCCAACAAGAAAGCAGTGGTCATGACGCAGGATATGAACGTTTGCACAGTTGCAGAGCTGTCTCCACTTCGTCCTGACAGGTCAAAGAATGATCGCCAAAGAATGGAGCAAAAGTCTCAGGTGCACACGTGAACAGAACCATGTCTGTGTGCCCTTCACGAGGCTGTCCCGCTGAAAAGCAGGTTTCTGGTTTGCACTGGCGTGTGTTTGCAACTAAAGATTGGTTTGAAAGAACAGCTGGAAGAAATCCATGGACAATGTTGGCGTCACGAACCACAGCTGCAGGTCAGCCAACGCGTTGAAGGCACCGTTTGTTGTGGAAAACCACGCACAGTGGAAGCTAAAGGTTTCGGTGGCAAGGTCGACCAACATGCAGAGAATGTTATCCAGTGCTGGTCACAATGTGAACTGTGCAGGGACAAAGGCACATGCGCAGTCGTTTTTTCGTTTCCCCTTGAATTGTCGTTTCTGCACCTTTGTGTTCCTTCTTTCTCAAAAACAATACGGTCGTGTTTTCTCCATGAAGGCTGTTTGTTACAAATTTCAAGCCATTCAGTTGCAAGACTGTTTCATTGAAATTCCTTTATATGCAGCTCAAAAGAACTCGAATCTCTCTTTTGTGTGGAGGTACTTTTGAAGTCTGACGCTGGACACTTGATGGTGCGAGTAAGAGTGCAAACACGCATAGAACTGGCCATGCAGCAGGCAAACTTTTTGGAATGACAGCACCCGTCAGTCATGCAGTCCCAAGATTTTGTTGAACTCTGCAGTGTAAAGTTTGTGATGATGAAGTCTTGTTCGCATTTGGTGTGAATCCTGTCACACAACGTACGGAGAGTTTTCAATCACAAAAGCAATGACGATAATTTGACACATGAACAGCCATTCCAAAAAAGTGGTTTTGTACAGATGAAACGACTCGTGAAGAATACGCGTAATGATCTTTCTCGGCCCTTTCCTTGTGTGAACTGTCAAAATCGTCTGTCGTGTCTCCTTCGTGTGCCAAGAGTTTACCTGAACCAGGGAAACGAGGAAAAAAATCGTGTGTTATTTTCTTGGTGAAATATTGGACATGTCCAGCATCTTTTGTTGTTCGCAACTGGTCAGAGATAAAGTTCAGCAAGAGGATCGATGAGAATTATACAGAGAGTGAACTGCAAGCAATCGGTACCTGTGAAAGTTGGTCCTCTGCATTTTCACACCCAAGCTTGACCACGGACAAAGCCGGATGTACAAATGTCGGTTTTCTGTAGCTTTTGCGGGCTGTGGTCTTCGACGCTGTTTCTCTGATTTCGTACGTGAGACTGTGATGGTTCGGGTACAAAAAAGTATCGTGCGCCGGAAAGTTTGTACGTCTCAAAAATAAAGTGTTGCTGTTGTGGATTGTGAACCTGAATTTCTGTGGGGTCACTTGAGGTATTACTTGGACAGAGTGGTATTGGTTTTTGGCTCACTCTTTTTGTTCAATTTTGTTCAATTGTTAGTGGGTACGAGCGTAGTGTTTTTGATTTCTTGTGTCGTGGTGATCAGGTGCCAAATTCGTGCTCACAACGTGACCTCTTCACAATTCAAGGATTCATCCGAGACGCTCGTGCGTATTTCTGGTCGTTTGTCCTGAAGGATGAAAACTTGTAGGTCTGTCTGCACACACTTTGCAAACTGCTAAATGAACAGGTTTCCCAACAGGTCTACAAACCACTTTGTGTCTGAAAGTCTGCCTGTACTTTTTGAGATCCAAGCAGGCATTTTCAGCAAAAGCTGTCTGCTCGGTGGTGAACTTTCGCATTATGATTTGCGTTCGATTTCAGTTTCGACCACACCCGTTGCAGATCCGTTTGTTTTTGACAAGCATGGGTGTGGCAAAAGCTAAATGTGAATCGTGGTAAAATTTTTGTACGACGCTGTTGCTATTTTGTCTTGGTCTTCGTTGTCAGCACAAAACATGGTGATAATTCCTGTTGCTCTTTTTGTGTGTGATGCCATTTGTGGCTGAAACAGTGCACCAAGGGAAGAACCATAAAGGTCTGGAAACGTTTGATGAAACTGGATGATCAACGCATCTTCACTGAAATCTGTTTCTGCCCAAGAGTTTTTTTCAGCGAAATCCACATTTACTTTCCGGTGCGTGCTTTGGGTTTGGATCTGTCTGTTCAAGCTTTGAACTCTGGCTGTTTGTCTCGGGAAATCTTGATCAGTGTGCGTGCAAGTTGCCAAGCACTCAAATCTCTCAAGTAGTACAACACGCAGGTACATATGTATTTTCTACATTTTTGTGACAACGGTGGCGAGTTATGATGTGACCATGATATTGTTGCGGGGTGAAATATTAGTCAAACGTGCCTGTCAAACTGAGGTACTCACCAACTGTTAAGTATTGTTTGTTTACTTTTAGAGTTTAATAAACAACTAAATCTTCCAAATATTGTCGTTGTTGGAAAGTGGTTGTTGAGACGATCACAACAGACAACTTCTGGCGTACCCCCTCCCCATCAAGTTACCATGTTGCGCACGCACACACACACAAACACACACACACACACACACACACACTTGACCAGGTGTACGGTGAGGAGCAAGGTCTTTAAGTTTCATGCAGCATGCGGCACACGCGGTATCATGAGGACCACGTACGAGGGACGTCTCGAAAAAAAGCGGTTTCTGTCCGATTTTGTTTTTTTTCCGGACAGAAACCGCATATTTGAAGACGTCCCTCGTGGTCGTACGCAGGGTCTGCATGTCAACTTATTTCACGTTCTGTTTTGTGCAACAACTTGTGATCAACGACAAGTCTCGTTTGTTCGGACATTCTCTTTTGCAAAGTCAGCCCTGAAAAGCTTGCTTTCTGGCCACAACAGGCAGGAAACAAGTCCGAGCAAACATTGCAAGCGCGTAAACCCAACGGTTCAGGGTCCCAGGACACTTTTTCCGCTTTTTCGCTTCTTCAGAGGGCCTCGCCAACAATAAGAGAAAGTAGCTCCAGCGCATCAATTCCACGAGCCATTGCAATCGAAAGTTACGGTTCGTGCATGCTCACACCAACTCACAGTCAACTTTGGAGAAGTAGAATCCAGAACGCGTACAGAACCTGCACACCATAGCTGTGCAATGCGGGGTCTGTGTTTGGATTCCAGTCTTCCAGCAGCAATGATTAGACTCATTATCAGTCGACGACAGCTCTCATTAACTTTCCCTCACTGCTTCCAGCTGCGGATCCAAGGCGAGAACAAATCTCTGCACAACCGCGGAAACCGTGATTGGCAAATGACTTCGGAATTGAATATCTCTGGTGATGGCTCCTAATCCCTTTGTTATGAAGGCTGATTTTTCTTGTAACTCCAACACATCAAGATAGGTTGGCATTTCTTCAAGGCCCTGTCGGGAACTGATAATTCATGAGGGGAAGGCAAGTGCACCAAATGTCCGCCGTTGGATGAACCACAATTCATCACCAGATTCCTGTATTCACACAGGTGACAAAGAAAACATAAATATCAAGCACTGCCCTGGGCATCTGCTCAGGCTCACACCTGAGAAGCTGAACAAGTTGCGGACTTTGGTCGAAGCTGGCGGGATGCAAACCAGGAGGACAGCATTAAGACGATGCGAGAAGGACGTGAAACTCCGCCATGGAGAGATGAGTAATGTTTTGCAAACAGACATGTGCCACCACGATGCAAATGGGGCTTTCAAGATAAAAAGGCAAGGGCCTTCCGAGCACTGCGTCCCATCGTCACTTGCGCTGACAGCTCAAGCATCCAGCACAAAACCAGAATTCTGTTCAGGTGTCACCAATTGTCAGCTGGTTTCAATGCTTTGACAATGCATGCGAATTGTACTGAATTGTGCTGCTTGGTTTTGAAAACGGCGATCAACTCTAATTGCGGTGTTCCGTTTCGAAGCCACTGCGGATCCACCACCGAGATTCACGGCTCTTGGCTGTCTCAGGCGAGTCGACAGCCAAGTCATCGGTTCTTCTCTAATGAACATGTCTGCGGTTTGTCAGTCCACAATGAAAACATATGTGACGTTTAGATTCCCAAATCTAATTTGTGTGCTGACAAATGAATGTCAAGCCGACGGAAGCCGCTCAAGTTGGCGTTGTTTCTTTTTTGGCCGGGGGAAGGGCAGTGCCTTCTCTTGAAGCGGCAGGTAAAATGCGCTTTCAAAATTTTGGATTTTGAGTCTGAGAATTGCTTCCCACACATTTCCAATAGACTCAGCTCAGAATGAAGAGCTCAGGATGAAGAACCTCCAATTGGGTCTTTCAGACCACAGAAGCTCACACCTAGATTCTACTCCTGTTCACGGGTTCAAGGTTCTGGCCAACGTTCGCATCACTTGTGGATGCCGGACACAAGCACGTCTTCACTCGAGGAGATTCTTGTTTCGTGAAAGTCTAACAAATCCAATTCATTTTCAAATACATGGACATTTATTCTCGTGCGAGGAAACGACAGAAACCAAACCTGTGTCTCCGTCTCCATTCAGACGATCCTCGGGAAATTACACGAGCTTCTCAGGCTTCTGAGCTGATTGGAACTTCTCAGTGAGAAAACCGCACATGTTTCCTGTCGTTTAGAGCATTGGATAACTGCACATTGCAACTTCGCTGCCATACAGCTGCAAAGCATTTCGAGATACTTTCTCCACAGATGTCATTTTTGTCATGCTCACCACAGTGAACAGAAAATGAAGACTCGTCAGCGAACCACGAAATCTTTTTTTCCAAAACCACCAGTTTCAACCGAAATTCGTTTCTGAGGATTGGTTTATTGCCACACAAACATGAACGAATCAAGAGCGACATGATTCAAGTTGCGATGCAAGAAATTGAAGGTCAAACAACATTACGGTACGGTACTTTTTCAAAGTTACTGAACCGATCCGGGATTTTTTCCACAGTTCCTGGCGACATGGCAATCGTGCGACAAAGTTTAGAATGGGCTTTCACGGTGGGGTTGATCTACGAGAACGGGGTTCTTGGTGCTGTCTGTGGCTTTTATTCTCGCCACAGGACACCTTGAACCTGTTCGTGCATCCCCAACGTTTTTTCTGCCATAGCTATTGCCGATTGACTCAAAACAAAAGAAGTCTTCTTGAATAAATTAATGGGGACAGAAGATATTTTCAAGGGGAAACCCGTTGTTCTACCCGCCACTACAACTCGAACATTCACACAAAAAGCTGAAGAAACCCTTGTAACTTGACCAGCATGGATCTGTCAATTCAAGAAATTCGTAAAAACTAATCTATTTCGCAAGTGGATCAGAATTCACCCAAAAAGGTGATCAAAAGTTAAATCAAAGGAAGCAACATAACATAATGCGGTTCTGTGCGAACCAGGCACGTCTCACGGTCACAGCTGTTTGAAACCACCACCACACCTGACTCATTCATAATCACCACTCAAGTCGTTCACACGTCAAAAATGTCAAGCAACTACTGGCTGAATCAACCAGTAATATTGTCCAAGTGGTGTCATCCTTGTTCGTACAACATTCGTGTCACAACAGAGACGTACCTGATCTGTACCCTTTACATCAAAGCTGAAACAGCAATGTGCCCCACTGACACGGAAAACAGGACAAATCAGAAAAGTCTGCCTCAAAATAGGTATCACCAAATGAACACTAAACCTCATCTTGGTTTCAAAGGCTCCTTTCTGCCTCCTTTCACTGTTCGACTTTTCAGTGTTTTGGACACCTCGAGTCCACAAGGGCACAAATCACTGTTTTGTCCTTCCCCTCCGAGAGAAGTGTCCAAAAAACAAAAACACACTGAATGCAAATTTCCCTGTGACTAGTGCATCAGTGCAATCACTTGAATCAACTGGGTGTACGTTTTGCCCAGTCGCCACTTCCTGAACGATGAAGTGAGCAAGGATTAGACCCGTCACAGAAAGAGACAGTTGGCATTGAACTTATGTTCAGTGACCAACAAGGTCGTTTTAGGTTAACTGAGAGATGCTCAGGAAAAAAAATTGATCACAAATTCAAAAACCTTGTTCTTTCGTGCCTCGATGCTCAGACTTTTGTCATTTGGTCACGTATCTGCACACACAGCATTTTTCTTATGTTTTTTAGGTGATTTGAGGTGGGTTGCACGATTTGGGCTGATGAGCCAAATCGGTGCGAGCCAAATCGAAGCACCTATAGGCAGCCTCTTCAAAAAGTATGTCAGCAGCACT
>JAAUXT010000423.1_pt1 | contig 10773 bp, 13 predicted proteins | sample 7278171 | NCBI WGS metagenome assembly JAAUXT01 (sample SAMN14350112, study PRJNA611818) | marine sediment metagenome | isolation source: surface marine sediment (1.8m) | place: French Polynesia: Moorea | collected 2018-08 | reverse complement strand
CCCCCCCCCCCCCCCCCCCCCCCCCCCCCCCCCCCCAACCCCCCCCCGAGGCAGGGCACAGATCCCACACGCGACGGCCCCAACATGGGGGGCGGGGGGCGACATGTTTTGACGATTTTGAGGCGTTAGGGCCACCGCCCCTGGAAGATCAGGTGCACTTGTTCTTCTGAGGTGTTCAGCACCTTAGTGTTCCCACACACGCACCTACAGCGACGGCTGAACAGAGCAGGAACTCGTAGAGAATGAAGTGGTGCATCGTGAGGCCTTCGACGTCACGTGTGAGAGACGTCACGAGGTCGTCGTCGTCCCGACCAATCACAGCAGTCTGATTCGCGTACTGCAGAAGCAAACAAGAACACATGTCAGCTTTCAGTAGCGCAATGAGCTTGGCGCTCAGTCACACGCAGTGACAACGGTGACACAGGGCTTGCATTCAAAGGTTTTCAGACAGATCGGGATCTCTCTATGTCAAACAACAGTTCGAGGACAAGGAAGAAAAGACATTTCACGCCACATCGGACAGAACGATCAGTTTCCCACTGGACTCAATGTAAAATGGCACGTTCCAAGTGACGCAGTGATGTGCGCTGAATGCACCAACGTACAGCTCACTTACCAACACATTTGCGAAGAACTTCTCCTTGAGTAAGTAGATCGGGAACATCATTCCCTCCAGCCCCACGTCCTGCAAGACAAACGGACATTTTCTGGCACAGCGCAGAGTCTCCAGATTTTGAAGAACTCTTCTGAACTTTCAGGGGCGAACCCTGGTGGGCCTTCTGGTCCCTGAGTTCCTTGAAACTAATTTGCCTCCAAACTTTGCATGACGTTCCCAACACCTGGCCTTGACCCATGGCTCTTCACTCTTGGACCACACCCTGGAACCGCCTCTCGACCTTCACATTGTCTCCAATGTGGTGTTCTTTGAAGGGAAAGATTCTGAGTGTGCGTGGGTGTGCGGCCACAACCCACGCACCCTTAGTATCAGCCCCTGAAACCCCGGACCTGCCCCCGACTCCTCACCTTGTCCCCGATGTAATGCTCCTTGAAGATCGGGAAAGCGCTGATGCTTACGTAGATGGTGCCGATCCACATGTAGAGGCAGAACTGGTAGAAGTAGCGATGGTTGTAAAAACCGACGCAGTTGTTCAGCCACGCTTCAACCAGTCAAGGGACACAACAAAGTGTTCCGTCAGATCTTTTCAGCACCGCAGCCGTTGGGGTTCCCAAACCCTCGACCCCATCCAAGTGAAGCAAGGATACCCTGGTTCCTGCGCACATGCGCAGCACCCATTCAACAAACAGTGTTGGTCCGTGTGCAACATGCCCCCAACCCCGCCGGGCTCAATCCAACCCCAGCGCCCTCTTGGGGCCACACTCAGCTTTCTCTACCCACTGCTGTGTGGTGGTACATCCGCGGCACTCAGCAGTCCCTGGTGACCAGTGGTGCACCAACCACCCAATCGGGGTCACCCCTGCCCCCTGGCCCCAAGGGGCGTCCCCGCTCCTGAGCCTCTCTCTGAAGTAGGCAAGGATACGGCAGTGGTGGTCCATACGCAGCACGCAGCGGTCGCACACGGAACAGTGGTGCGCGCGCGGAGGCTTCGGTGCGATGCACTTCTTACAGATAGACACGATCTCCGGGATTTTCTGAAACATCCAGATGCACGATTTTGACCAAGGCCGGTTTTGTCTCTTTGCATGCCAGAAGAAACGAACGGGTTCTTTGTCAACAGGATGGACGCGTCATACGTTCCGTCCCGACACGAATCAATTGACGCAGAGCCGTCGCTTTTGTATGCGAAGTGTCTCCGAGTTGCGTCCCAGAGCAGGCGCTGCGTTGCTCAATGTTCTTCCAGGATAGCTGGGCGGAAGCCTTGGCCTCCCCTGGATGCACTGAAGTTGACCAATCTCCAGCGGATATTCCCAGATCATTGGGTCCCAGTTACACATCTCGATTTGTCACAGACATGCCCCCCCCCCCCCTGGTTCCGCAGACATGAGTGGGGCAGGGTGGGGTAGTGGCAGATATGGTAAGTCTGGGCCCCTGGAACCAGCGGAACGTGGGGGGGGGGGGGGTAGTGGGCCCAGCAAACTCATGTCCAGGTCCCTGGATCCGAGTCAGTGAACCCACCTCAGGCGGACACCCTGGATCCGTGAACGCTGCCTTGAAGTAGTGATAGACGATGTTGACGAGGAACCAGTGGCCGAAGATGAGATGGTACGCCGTCCAGAAGTAGGACGCGTTGTACTTGTGCGGGAGGATGCAGATGTAGAAGATGATGACAACGGACGTTACCAGGACAACCACCAGAATCACGAACGCCTGAAACCGGAAGTGAACCGATTGAAGTTTGTTGCGTTCCTTTTCCCGTCAATCAGAATCACGCCCACTGAATTCTGCATGGCTGAGACTGCCATTCGCCAGCACAAGAATGCAACGCGTGACGCCTCCAGTGCAACTTCTGGCAATACGCTCCACGATTTCATGCTTTGAAACAGCCGTCACTCTTGGCCAGGCAACCTGGCAGCTTTTTGCACTTCCGACGCACTCGACAACAGAAGGCTGAACAACAACAACAACACGTACGGAGTTTCGGGTCCGCTTTTGTGAGCCCAGCGCACTCTTTCGAGCCCAACAGATACTCACAGGTCCGAGGTACTTGACGAAGTGGTCGACGAACCAGAAGAGCGGTTCCAGCGTCGTGTCCATGCACGTCCCCCACGACGTGAAGTGGTTGTACGTGAGCGTGCGGAACGTCAGCTTCAGCATGCCATACTCTGAAATACATCAGTACGTCAGCGTTCGACGTCAACTGACCTTCCGTGAGCGTTTGAAACTTTGACGAAACTGTGAATACGTCTGAGCGTCCGTGACATTTACTTCTCACACGTCGATATTTGAAAGCACTTTGGCCTCGTTCAAAATGGATGCTGTGAATGTGTTGGGTCGTGAGAGACCGTTGATGAATTTGCTCAGTGCCGAACAGCAGTGCAGCAGAAAGTGGTTTGAGAGAGGTAGCGTTGGAGAGTATCGGTGCTCGACAAAACAGATTTCCCCCACCACTTTTCCGAAAATGGACCTCTCCCTTCCCTTGCCCTCCCTTGGAAGACCGTCCGTCTTTTTCTGGATCGTCTTTATGGTCACCTGTGGCGAGGTACTGCCTCAGTCTCCTCAGTGCGTCGCCTCCTGTCCATTGTAGCTTCACCATCCTGGGCATCGTCCAGTCAAAGCACCATGTCTGTTGTGAACTGTCCGCTCCACACCTCGTGCACGCGCAATGTTCTGCAAGGCAAAGTCCGCCGTGCTTTGGGAATGTTCGACCTGCGTTTTACAACAAAAAATCCCGGTGGCAGGGACCCGATGGTTGCCATCTTTTTGTCCATGCTGCAGGTCGTTGGGGTGGGTAATGGCCTGGGTGGGGCGACGGCTTGGGTGAGGGGCAGGTCGGCAAATTGTGGACAGACACGCACACATACACCACTGGTTTTTGAGCCGAAAGCTTCACTTAGATACGTATCCGGCGACCGCGATCATCAATCAAGACATTCGGTGCGTGAATCGAACCTGGACGTCAAACTTCTGATGCTGCTTTTCTGATGGGTGCTTTCAGGAGGAAGTGAAAGTTCGTAAAATTATTCTCTCTTGAAGCTTGCACGACTCAGTGAGGTATTTGAAGGGAGTCAATATCACAACATGCACGGCAAATGACAAGAAGTCATTGATGAAGACACATCAAAAACAACAAACCTGTCAAAACGCTGAACTGCGTTCCTGTCAGCGTTTTCGGGAGGAACCACACATTATCGCTCAATTGCGAGGGATTTATTGCGCAGCAAGACATGATACTTCTCCGTTTTGTCGCAAAATCAAGTCGTGCATTCAACCAAGTAAACTTGTTGCATCACCGTCTTATGAGCTCGATGAAGGTAAGTACAAAAGGATTAAAGTTTCTGAGCAGTGAAACATTTTCTTATCAGCAGAGGATGACGCTACCGCAAGAGGGTAACTGAGCGATAATTGGGTGTTTTCGGGAGCGCATGCGGTGACAGTTGACTACAAAGGACGAAGTGACACAAACCAGTGGGTCAAGCGCTTTGACCAGTGAGTCAGTGCACGCGACACAGCTGATCTCGCAGAGAAAGATTCATTCGAACTTTTCCCGTTTCAAGCTATGGATCCGGTAGGCCTAGATCAAAGACAAGAGCGGATCGTCAAAGCCATTGAACAAGCAATTCGTTCTGCTTGTGCTGAAATCAATGCGTCTTTTTAATCTCTTTGTGAAGACATCTTCTCCGACAGTGTCATCTGTGATGGACGGAATCTGATCAGACCTCACTCCAGACCTCAAGATCTTGGGAGTGTGCGTCCGTGTGTGTGCGTGAGTCAGTTTTTCGCGAAAAAGCAGCGCTGTCACGGCAAAGGTGGTCTTTTGTTGACCGGACTGGCCATAACGTTGCACGCGCGCGCGCGCGTGTGTGTGTGTGTGCGTGTGGGTGAGCGTGCGTGAGTGTGCGTGTGTGTGTTTCCAGATGGACCCACCGTCCAGCTTCTCACGTTTGTGATGGCACAGAGAAAGTTGCCGATGAACCTCGCGTTCCAGATCTAGATAAAGCAAGCCGGCTTGTCGAGTTGGATATTGATTTCATCATTTGTCAAAGTTCCACATTCCGAAGTCCACATTGTTCCTGGATCTCGAGGTGACAACATGGAGGTAAGAAAAGGAACGTTTTCAATTCAAGAATGATGCTCTGACATGTGCATTGTGCAAATTCAAACAGATCCAAAATGAAGCTGTTGTAAAATCGAGACCCTCAACAAAATTTTTGAAAAAAATGATGGACGCGGCGTTTTTGCCATTCTGCTATCACCACAGTCACTCATTCGTTTTGTCTTCAAATCGCAAACTCTAGAGCTGCCCCCCCCCACACACACACACTGGGACAGAGGGGGGGGGGGGTGCTTTGAAGTGTATGGCTGGGACCTTGGAACGTTGTTCGTGTTTTGTTGTGCTCAACCTTTCCGTGAAGCCAGTGAGTCTCTGGACTCATAGATCAATTTGTGTGCGACTTCTTCCCGTAAGGAATGTTTGCGAGAACACTTCCATTGAGAGGGATTCAAGACGAACGAACAAAGCACAAGTTGTCAATGCAATGCCATTTCAACGCAATTGCCATGTTGACAGTCAGTCGCACACAGACCTCTCATTGCAGAAGCCGGTTCAGTCACGTGAGCTCAGTTTGACCGCTCGATCAACCCACTTTGTTTCATGTTTGTCTGATCAATCCAACTGAACAGCATGGAGTGATTTCTCAGGCGCTTCACTCAGTATTGTGCCGTTCGGTCTGAGTACGTGCCCATCCAGATTGGTGCAAATGAAACGCAATTTGGCTGATCCAGATCGATCCACAGCAATCTGTCAATGAGACGGATCGCCAGATGGATCACTATTCATCCAGAACAGCGATCCGGATCCGATAGTCGATAGTCATGGCGCGTATCTTCACTGTTGAGTGTTCTTGTTTGTTTCAGAGTCGCGGGTTGGTGCTGGGTCTGCGCTATGGAGAGAAGGAGGGGCAGTTCACCCTGACTCCCGCCGCTCAGAACTTCCAGTCTTCAAAGCTGTCCGGCCTGTCCGACCTCGTCAAAGTGTACGTGCAAGCTAATTCAGTGTTGTGTCGCTTGATTGAAATAGTAAGGATAAGATTTCATTGTGCAAGGCTTAGGGCTGGATCGCCAAGCATCTCGTCGTAACGTCGGTCAGTCGACTAGATTGTCTCATTCAGTGAAGCAACGCACGAGCCGATTCGTGTGGCAGCTGGGTTCACTCACCATTGCAGAACACCTGTGCGCCTTGCAGCACAGGTGTGTGTTCGCGACTATGCCTGGATCATGAGGCGGGGAGTGGGCCGTGTCCGTGTCAGCTGCACTATATCGTCGTGTTCCTGTTTCAGGTCGGGGTTGGCTGCCAAGAAGGGCAACTGCCGCGTGTTCTTCGGTCAGGATGAGTACGCTGCGGTGGCCGTGGTCGGAGCGGGGAAGCTGACCGCCGGCTACAACGAGCAGGAGGAGGTGTGTTCCGGTGCCCCGCGGGGTGGATCCAGGGTCGAGTCCAAGGGGAGGGGGACTCCCGAGGAACGGACCCAATTTCAACCTCAGAATTTTACAGAAAAAGGAAACAAATTTGCGCCTGCTGCACACAGGATTGGGGGGGGGGGGCAAGCCCCTGGCCCACCAGTTTATTCTGCCCATGCCCAGGGAGGAGCTATGTCTTCAACTGTCTTCGTTTCTTCGTGTGTTACGTCTCTCTGTGTACTGGACTGCGCACTGCATCTACACTTGTGACACTGGTTCTGAGCCGCAAGGCAAGGCGCATTGATTGAACAGACTTCAGCGTGACCACTCTCTGCAGGTGGAGGAAGGGCGGGAGAACGTGCGCGCTGCAGTGGCAGCAGGGGTGAAGCAACTGCAGGAGGCTGGAGTGCAGAGCATTGAGGTGGACCCGTGCGGAGATGCTGAAGGTGCGTGTGTGTGGAAATGAGGTGTGAAAGCTGCAAGTATGGGGTTCCATCGTGTTGCAATTCTTTCGCAAGGATAACTTTGAACACATTCATTCATTCATTCATTCATTCATTCACTTACACACACCACTCAGAGAAACACAGACAAGAACAAAACAGGGTTGCGCTGTGAACGAGGCCTGAAGGGAAATCTGTTTGCACGCAACACAGACCACACACACACGTCTCACACACACGTCACACATAGACACACACACACATACACACACACACACACCCGTCACACATAGACACACACACATACACACACACCCATCACACATAGACACACACACATAGACACACACACACACACACACACACACACACACACACACACGATCCGTTTTGTAGCGGCGGCGGAGGGCGCGGTCCTCGGCACGTATTACTACGACGCGCTCAAGATGGAGAAGAAGCCGGCGCCGCGACTCAGCTGCTTCACCGGCGGCGCCGCCGACGCAGACAAGTACGTTCAGCCAGCAAGGGCGTGTGTGTGTGTGTGTGTGTGTGTGTGTGTGTGTGTGTGTGTGTGTGTGTGTGTGTCTGTGACGTGTGTGTGAGGTGTGTGTGTGAGGTGTGTGTATGTTTGTGTGTGTGAGTGCTTGCACGTGTGCATGCATGTGTGCATGTGTGTGTGTGTCAGCACGCGCGTGCGTGCGTGCGTGCGTGTGTGTGTCTAAATAGATCCATGGGCAGCTGCATCCAGGGGTCAACCCAAGAGATGGACACTGATTGAATATTGAATCTGATGCGTCGCTTGTATTTCTTTCCTCAGTTCGCGTGGCGTCATCCCAACATGTGTCAATTTCACTCTCAGTACTGTGCATAATTTCAGAAGTTTTTGCTGGGTATTGTCCAAAGTCATTTGTGTGCAACGCGTCTTCAGCGCGCAAACCATCTTGTTGCTCCAGGATCCAGGCGCAGTGGAAACGAGGTCAGGTTCTCGCGGAGGGACAGAACTTCGCGCGAGAACTGATGGAGACGCCGGCCAATCACATGACGCCGACGCGCATGGGCGAGATCGCCACGGAGAAGTTGGGGGCGCTGGAAAACGTCACTGTGAACGTCAGGTGAGGACTAGTGCATTCTGGGATGGATAGTGAGTTGCGAAGGCGTTTTGCTGAGGGGTGTTCGTGTGACGAGAGTTCAGGGGTTGCAGGTTCCACCTGCGATGGAGTTGTTGTCGCTGGAGTGTGAGCATGTGTGGAAAGAAGCACGGAGGGATTCAGTTGGTGGAAAAGCTCTGACTGAGCATGCGACGTCCATTGCAGTCGTAACGTCAGATGACCACGCGTCTTCAGCTTGGCGGTGTTCTTGTTCTTCTGCCGAGATCGCGCATTGGCGAAGCAGAGAAAGAAGCGAGTCTTCAGTGCGGCAGCATTCTCGTTTTTTGGCGTCAACCGCGCGTCTTCAGTGCGGCAGTATTCTTGTTTTCCTGCAGGGACCGGGCGTGGGCGGAGCAGAAGAAGATGTTCGCCTTCCTGAGCGTGGCGAACGGCTCGGACGAACCGCCCAAGTTCATCGAGCTCTCGTACCGCGGCCGAGGAGACGACAGTCCGGCGTTCGCCCTCGTGGGGAAGGGCATCACGTTTGATAGGTGAGGCGGGCGGGTTCTGGGGGGTAGGGGCTGCGGAGGGGTGGGGCGAAGCTGGGTTGGGCGGGGCGGGGCGGGTTCAGGGTGGTTGGAGTGGCTCCTTGGCGCTGGTTGGGACGAGTATGAAGTTCGACAGGTGGGGCGGGCAGGTCTCGGGGCACTGTGGAGCGGAGCCATGGTCCGTTGTGGGTCAGGTTCAGGGTGGGTTCGGGTGGATCCAGGCGGCTGGAGAGGGGTGTGCCAGGAAGGTTATGGTTGGGGTTGGGGGTTGAGGGGCAGTTCCGAGTAGGAAAGAGTGGCAGGCTGGGTGGATGCAAGGTGGGTTGGTGTGTATTGAGGGGTAAGTGTCGGGTGGCTTGGGCGGGTGGAGGACAGGTCGGCTGAGAGGCAAGTCTTGACACAGGAAGAGTTGCAGGTTGGCGTAATCCAAGCTGGGTTGAGGGGCGAGTCCAATGCCACACAATGTAATTTTTGCTGTCGCGCTCTTGCAACGCCCTTTGCACCAATAACGCTTGTGGAGACACGTCTTCAAGATGGCGATGTTCTTGTTCGTTGCAGCGGCGGCATCTCGATCAAACCGTCGCTGGCGATGGACGAGATGCGCGCCGATATGGGCGGCGCCGCGTGCGTCATGGCGTCCGTCTACACCGCCGCCAGGCTCAAACTGCCCGTCAACGTCAAAGGTGTGTGTGTGTGTGTGTGTGTGTGTGTGTGTGTGTGTGTGTGTGTGTGTGTGTGTGTGTGTGATAGCGTCCGTCCACACCGCCGCCAGGCTCAAACTCCCCGTCAACGTCAAAGGTGCGTGCTGTGTGTGTGTGCGTGTGCGTGTGTGTGTACGTGTGTGTGCGCGTGTGTGTTCAACCCTCTGATGTTCGAGTGGGTGAGTGTGCGTGCACAAGATGCGAGTGTGTGAGCGTGCGTGTACGAGTGTGAGCCTGTATTTCATGTCCCATCTACACCGCAGGGTTGTGCGTGTGTGTGAATGTTCAACCCTCTGACGTTCGAGTGGGTGGGTGTGCGTGCGTGTCGAGGCTGAAACTGGCCGCCAGCGTCAAAGTTGTGCAAGCTTGTGTGTGTGTGTGTGTGTGTGTGTGTGTGTGTTACACGTCTGTTCGAAAGAGGTGTGTGTGATGTGTGAGGCGAACGATTTCGTGACCAGCCTGAAGTCGGCCTTCTCTCCAGGTTACATGGCGTGCACGGAGAACATGCCGAGCGGGAAGGCGACGAAACCGGGCGACGTCGTCACATCCATGAGCGGCAAAACCATCCAGGTCAGTGGGGACACGTGACTTACCACGTGACTCACCACGCGATCCGTGGCAGGGAAATCTTTCCGCCTTGCCCCTCGTCACTGGGGTTGGAGAGAAGGCTTCCTCAGATTTCTTTCCCGCAGTACTGACAGGCGCATTGTCTTTGTGCATGAGTGCTGAGCCACTGTTGGTGCTGGCTGGTACGCAATGCACGCGCTCTACACTCGCGGACCCAAAAACATTGTTTTCCCAACCTGCACGCAATTCTGCGCGCGCACCCATTTTGTGAAAACAGCTTGACACATCCGGTGTGAATGAACCAATCACGAGTCATCTCGCTCTGATTCTGCGCAGATCGACAACACGGACGCGGAGGGGCGTCTCGTGCTCAGTGACGCGCTGTGGTACGCGCAGAGCTTCAACCCGTCCGGAGTGATAGATATGGCGACGCTCACAGGTACTGCACGCACACCAACTGCACACACACACGCACACCAACTACACACACGCACACACACACGTACACACAGCACTGTGGTACGCACAGAGCTTCAACCCGTCCGGAATGATAGATATGGCGACGCTCACAGGTACTGCACGCACACCGACTACACACACACACACACACACACACACACGTGACGATTGACGCAAGTCAAGTGAAATCGCAATTTGTGCAAATCCGGAACAGCAGAATGCGCCTTCGGTTCTTTGCAAGAGCGGTCTGCATTGCGTCAGCCAGCTTCATTTTCGTGTTCACTGCGCGTGCGCGCGCATGCGCAACGCGCCTCCCTCATCGCGCTGTCTCCCGCAGGAGCGATGTGCATCGCACTGGGCACGGCCTGCACCGGAGTCTTCACCAACTCCGCCGAGCTGTGGGAGAAGATGCACAAGGTGAGCCAACGTGATTCTGTATCTGGTGGGGGAGAGGTGGGGCCGTCTTCAGGGGTGGGGCCCGAGTCTCATTTGGGAGGAGTGAGGCCTGCATCCAAAGGCGGATCAGAATCTGTCTGGTCACTGTGTGTGTGTGTGTCGTGTGGAAGAGTTGGCTCTTCCCACGCGCGCAATCCAGCTTTCGGGCGAGGTGCTGAGTACCGATGAAGCTGTGCACCGGACTCGCAGCTCGTGCCGCCTATTTAAAGCTGCACCCACGACACCCTGCGTCTGTCAAGAGCAACTGCTTGAGACAGGACTGAGTAATAAATGTTTGAAGCGTACGCTTGAGTTGTTACTCCACTGCGGCAGTCTGGCCGAGCCGAGGCTGCTTCGTACCGCAGTGCTGCACACAGCAGCAGTTGTGTGGACGGGAACCACTGGGACCCGACCTGCACACAACATGGAGGTTCTCGAGTGCTAGACCAAGGATTG
>JAAUXT010151118.1_pt1 | contig 10774 bp, 11 predicted proteins | sample 7278171 | NCBI WGS metagenome assembly JAAUXT01 (sample SAMN14350112, study PRJNA611818) | marine sediment metagenome | isolation source: surface marine sediment (1.8m) | place: French Polynesia: Moorea | collected 2018-08 | reverse complement strand
TCTTTGATCCAAGAGTCGCTGCATTGTCAAACACCACACCAGGATCCAAAGGAAATGGCCAAAATTCATACCTCACATCAACTGCTCACGATGCCAGCGCGCTGTGACCTCGGCGACCTGTTTTTAGATCGCAATCCAGCATGCAAAGAACAATCTTTGATCGGTGCAACACATTGCCAAACAGAGTACAAGATCCCTAGATCATGTTCCTGTATTTTATTTTTTCCCAAAAGTTCTGATCCCTGCATGGTGAGACCGGAATCAGAACTTCTGAAAACAGCCTCGTATGAGAAAGTCAACGGGCCGAGTCAAGAAATTTCGAAATTGAACGAGACAACCAAGTCGAGTCAAATCTTTTGGCCGAATTCACACACCTGTCATGTGTTGAATCCTTGCGCACAAGTCTTTGCCTGTGCATGACTCGACACACCTCGTGACGGACAACGCATTTGAAAGCGGCCGTTGGCTTCGACTCCTGAAACGAAACGTAAGCTGTAGACAGCGTCGCGACTTGTCAAGGTGAATTCTGGGGTACTTTTCCTCAGCTCAGCAGTCTTCGGTTTCCTAACTGTCTAGAAGTGGGTTGCAGAGGTGGAAACGAAACGGGACAGGATTACTCGTCCCCGGCAAATTGACACAGACAAGTGAGGGATGGTGCTGAAATATTCAACACCACTAAATACGACCGAAAGCAAGAGACTCGTAATTGGAATGTAACCAGTCTCATTCCAGTGGCGCATTTGTGTACACACTTGAGCAATGCTTCTCAAAATGGAAACATTGAGCCGTTTGTCGGCGAGTGACCTTTTAATTCTCCCCTGTCTGTGTTTGGTGGGGCGCTTTAAGATGTTTGCTTTGATGTTGTGTTCGAATAGGAGTAAATAGCGGAGGTAGATACAGCAAACAGAGAGACTCGAACGAATTGTCCGTTTTGTATGCCGAGAGTGGTGTGCAGACAAGGTGGGTGCTCGCCAAGAACGACGGAGGCAACTTTTAGAATGCAAAAACATCATTTCTTTTCTGGACCTTCTTGTTGCTCGTAACCTGTGAATGGTGCGCTGGTTCCTGTGGCGCCTGTTGGTCCAGAAACACTTGCCACTGCTTCTTCGGTTGACAGTTATTGAAGCAAAGGTTGTTGGGGCAGTGGGGAAAATATCACAAGGAAGGCGGTCAGCGATCCCACAGGTGCCATTCAGATCAGTCCAACATCAGCAGCGGAGCCGGGGCTTTCCCTCACATTCGCACTCCTACGTTCAGCTTCGCAAACATAACAAGTTGCCTCTCGTGTCCTTGGTATCAGCAGGTGAACACGGAAATTTGAATGGAACTCAATGTGGGAAAAGCAGGCTACAGAACCGGGGAAGTTGAGAGATTTATGAAGGCGGTATGAAGAATGGGGATACACTGCTTCAGGCCGACCATTCCCCGGAGGATATTCTCTTCGGTGATGTATCTACAATGCGCCAGGATGTAGAAATCAAGTCTCCAGCCTCGAGTGCTTTCATATCTTGATGACTCCATACAACCCACACCACCAGTCCCAGCAATCCAACATTTCACAATCCAGTCACATTTTTCTCCGTGATGGCCGATCATATCTGTGAACGGTTTGGGATGAAGAAACAAACACGGATCTCTCAGTTGTTTCTGAGGGTTTTCAGCTCGCAAGACATTTTTGGCAACAAAGGAGGCAGGCAACCCACATTAAAAGTTCCCGAGTTTCAGTGAAACACGCACTTGCAGATTCTATGCGGATTGGGTAATTTTGATGATACTCATGTGATGAGTGGTTTAAAACCGCAGCGCGAGAGTGGTACATTGTAAATTGACAGCGAAAGTGAACGTGAAATTATAATTGAGTATTGTAATTCTGTGCTGTTGTCTCAGTGCATTTCACATCAAATATCCGACGAAACTTTCTGTGAGGCTCCTCGTATTGTACAAGCGTTGCAGAGTTGTGCCATTAATGGGAGAATGTACTCATGATGAGCAACAAGCCAAGTTCTTGACTGACAGTAAGGAATGTCCAAATGCTTCAGCCGCCCTGCCCCCCCCCCCATTTTGTATGCCACCTTCTGAAGTTAGCCTTTCACGTCCTTGTGCACTTGTTTTGGATTGGTATGACACGCGCTTGTTGAGTGTTCTTTGTGTTGTCGAGACGAGTGTGTCATGTTCAGCTGAGAGAGTATTCAAAGTCGCCATACTTCACGGAGAAAAGGTTGTCAGTCTGAATCGTGCTGTGCACCTGGAAGATTCTTTTCGTTCAAGAATCCAAGACGCAGAGTCGTCAACTTTGTGTGACTGTTTCGTTGGTCCCCAGCTGTCTCTTCGTGGGAAATGAAATTTTCGCCAGCAGAGAGAACACTGGCAATCAAGTAAAAGTGTCCCAATCAGTGCCTGCATTCAAGCAATGTTTGTTGCTGCCATTGTGCTTGGACACATTTCCTGCCTGGTCCAGGAGAAAAAACTCAAATTGTTGAATTTCCGTGATGAGCACGTTTTCCCGTTTTTGACTTCACAACTGTTTTGTCAAGAAGTTTTTTTCCCACAAAAGGACGATTACGACACTTTGACAAAGACTCTGGTACCTTGTCCTGCACACGTGCGTTGATCCAGAACACAAAAAGCTCAGACAGAAGAAGTTTTACCAAGTCATCTGTGTGTTGGATGTTCCTTTTCGCCAGTGAGGCAGGCACATTGATTTGACTCGGACGTAAACCTCATCAGGTCTTCTTGATCGTTCGCCTTGGGATCACGACGCAAAGTCTTGCAGTCGATGAGAAAGATTGTTGTGAAGAAGTGATTTTGGTGAAGAAGGTGCCAAAGTGGAAGGAAGACTTGGCAGGGTTGATGATGGATTTCAGGTGTCACTTGGGCTCACTCGAGGAGAATGTTGGAGTATCAGTTTTCGCAATTCTGTCAGGTAATCACTGTGTTCAGTTGGAAATAATCTGCTTCAGTTGCAACAGAAGATGGGGAATCCTTGAATACACAAGGGGTTTGCGCTGAGCTAGTCCGTCGTCGTTTCGAAGAACGCCAAGGAAAAGTGAGATGCGGCCAATTCATCAGCGAAGAATGTCTTCGTTGTTTCAGTATCTCAGTTTTCGTGATTCGTGCCACAAAAAAAGAAGCAAAACTGACCAAACACTTTGTAGTCACAAGGTTGCGGTCAGTGAATAGCAAGGTTGTCGGGAGGGACAAAAAACGTTCAGCGGTGTTTGGAGCTTCGTTGACGTCAGCTCCTGGAAAAAAAAGCTGACCGTGACGTTTTTCTCAATTTTCTCTTCTGATTTGTCTTTGCAGCAACATGAACTCTCAGACAGCCAAGACGGAGCCTGATCCCGACGCCATCAAAATGTTCGTGGGACAGATTCCTCGCTCCATGGATGAAAATGATCTCAGAAAAATGTTCGAAGAATTCGGACCAGTCTTTCAACTAAACGTCCTCCGTGATAAGTTATCCGGCCAGAGTAAAGGTAAGAGAATGTTGTTTTTTTTTAACATTGCAAGCGTGTACCTTGTGCAATTCTTGTGACGTGGGAGTGTTTGGAACGGTATTTCGCAAGCGGTTTACGTCGCAAACTCGTAAACTTTACAAAAGCGTGTCGTTCTTTTCTCGGGAGAACGGAAAAGCAAAGCTCTTGCAGAGAGACTGCCGTTAATAGCTCTTCAGTGTTTTCGAAGTGACGTCTAATGCAATCAAGTCCGGTGGGGGAATTAAATAAGCATAGTTTCACAAGTCCTCGGCGTTATCCGGCATAATCCATTTGCAAAGTGACGACTACTGGCATTGAAGTCTTCTTAAATGTACATTTGGGTGCGAGAGCTGTATCCCTGGGGACTCGAACCGGGCGCACAGAAGAATATTAAATGATCCGTTGTGTGCCGCGGTCTCCTTGAGACTTCAGGAACCCACACGGCTCACACGTCTGGATAAAGGTTTCGAGGGTGTTGAAGGTGTTCGCGGTGTTTTTTGCAGCTTGTGTTGTGCGCAGTTCATGTTGCTGGAATCACGTTTCGTATCAGAGCCGTATCTCGGTGAGCGGTGGCGCGGCACGTCGTACAAAGATCCAGGTGGCGGCTTCCAGCCTCCCTCTCATGTCAGTCTGTCTTTGAAGTTCGAATCTCTTTGTGCGATTGTCCGATAATAGCAGTTCGATGCAGTTTTCTTGGTTCTCTTGTGTGGGACTCGAACTCAACTGACGTCCGCGTTGACGCAGCGCGCAGCGAGACGCTCGTGGAGACGCACGTCCGCTGAGAGCGCAATCGCTGAACGGCGCTTTTGAGTTATTTTCGGTTTCATCTGGAAATTCTTCCAGTTTCGCTCAAGACATCCATCAAGAACAAGATGAAAATGTTGCGTGCAGCGAGTGAGGCTTTGTGCAAAATGATCTGTTTCGGTGGAATCTGTTGATAGCTGTAGCAGCTCGTGAGCAAGGTTGGTGGCCCATTACAAAACTGGAACGTTCATCAAATATCAAGAGATATCATGGATGTTTGCAGACGCTTCGGGTAGCGATTTGTTGCACCTGTGAGCCGAGTTATTTCAGCGTTTGCTATATTTACTTATGAATATGTGAGATTACTATTGTAATAACAATCCAGCTGTAGCTGTGAACAGAAAGCACAGGCGCGATTCAGGAGGCTTCCTGAAGGCGTTTTGATCTTCACCGAGTATCATTTTATGCGCATCAGAGTCGCGAAGTGTCGGGTTCCTTGCACCATCAAAGGTGCTTCTCGTGTGCCTCAGGAACATAAACAACGTGTTTCCTCTGCCAAAATCGTAATGTGTGGTGTGGATAATTTGCCTTTCATGACGCCCAAAGTGTTTCTACTCGCTCGAAGCAAAACACATAATATTCGAGTCATTGTCGCTAAACGGCTCGTGACTCGCAACAGGGCGACGTGTAAAAGGCGCAGAAGCGCCGCTCAGGTCACGAAACGGCGGCCGCTCGGCCGTGAAACGTGGCGTGTCGTCGGGATCCACCGTCGCGATTCTGGTTGGGAGTAACAGACCTTTGAGCCGCACACACTCGGCGCTGTTGATGTCGGCAGACCGCATGGGTCTTCCCTGTCGCATTGGCGTTCCTGACTTGGTCGTGCTGGGAAGGGCACGCTTCTACTGAATCTTCTCACATGATTCTTGGTGTGCAAAAGATGCATTTTACGTTGTGCTCATCTGATCCTCCGTGCGATGTGCACGGCAATTTCCGGTGTGGATTTGGTCCATTCCAAGAACATGAAAGAGACGTGTGGTGTACGTGGACAGCCCTCCCTTGACAGAATCTGTGCGTCCACCAGAAAATATTCAGAGGAAAAATTGTTTTCTGAAGAGAGACTGTCAAGTTTCGAAACCATTCCCGAGTCCCGTTTTGAAATCCGTGTGTGTGTGTGTGTGTGTGTGAGTGTGTCTGTCTGTCTGTCTGTCTGTCTGTCTGTCTGTCTGTGTCTGTCTGTCTGTCTGTCTGTCTGTCTGTCTGTCTGTCTGTCTGTCTGTCTGAACATTGGAATCATGGGGGGATATTCACCCAAAATTTGGTACAAGTGTGGAAATTGTGACTGTTCTGTGTCAAACCTGCCATAAAATACGGGATTGGACAGTCCCCCTCATGTACAAGACGCACCTCAACATTCGGCCAGTTTTTTCTGGAACCAAGGCCTTCAATGAAAATTTGTACTCTGTATGAGACGTACCCCTTCTTTCAATGTCTGATTTTGGGACAAAAAAGTAAGTCTGAAACCAGAGACGGTACGGTATTTTTTGAGTTGAGTTTCATGCATGTCTTAATCTAGGACATTTTTGCTGTTTTGCAGGGTGCTGCTTCGTGACCTTCTACACCAGAAAGGCTGCGTTAGAAGCTCAGAACGCTTTGCACAATATCAAAACAATGCCAGGCGTAAGTATAGACTTCGTTTTTGTCCTTCCAACGACTGTTGGGCGAAACCTTGGGAACAATGTGCTCCAGACATGGAATTCGCGAAATCTGATCCAGAGACCGGCAAACTGGCCTCCGTCGCAATTTCCTGACACGACATCCGCTCGCAGATGACGCCGCTTGATGAAACTCAAAATTGTGCCTCTCAGTGCTGTTGTTAGTCCTGCAGTGGATGTTCCGCGGTCACGAGTTAATGAAGTAGAACACGAAGGACTCGCGTCGGAATGGAATCAGTCGGGGCTCCACCGTCATTTTGTGTCGTTCAGTGCTCTGACGAAACGATTGTCCTGCTGTATCTGATTCGCGTACAACACGCAAACACATGGATTGATTGTTCGCAGCACATCTGATATCACCAGGTTCTGATGGTTTGGACACAATTGACTTGGAGTTGTAGCTTCGTAAATTCGACTTGTCAGTCGCGAATGACCCAGTGGGGTAGAGCCGTTCAGAGGGAGGAAATTAAGGTGGAAAGTTCTGGTCGGCACAAGGCAAAGATAAAAGAAACCCAGGAGACGCGCCGTTTTGTCTTGAAAGCAAGGTACTCTGCAATCTCTTCTTGACTGATGCGACGCTGCCCGGGACACAGAGCCGAACGAGGCTGTTGTGTCGCGGTGATGGAGCCGCACATTGTCCATCTGAGTGACAAATGCTTCTTTCTCAAGACGGTTTCAGGGCGCGTGGCACAGAGTGAAGCCTTGGTCGGTGCACAGCGCCTGAACTGACGCTTCTGAATAATTCATCTGCACTGAGTCTGTGTCTCTCGGTAAGCAGAGAGTGGGGAACACGGCGCACTGTTATCGAGAGTCGCATCTCCCTCCGACCGTCGATCGGTCCGCCGATCTCGAGTCCGAAAGAAACCCAGTCAATTCAAAGATGCGCCGAATCAACTGCCAGATGAGTAAATAGACAAGAATTCCCCAGTGATTCACGATTTCAAGGAGTGTGCGAAGAATTCAAAATGTTGTGCGCAGGGTACAAGAGAGTCTGTGCAATTCTTGCAGCAGTCTTGTGTTCTTGCAAGAATGTGCTGGAAGCACGCGAAATATTCCACCAAACTTGGCACATCAATCAGATTCCACAAAACTTGTGCACTGTCTCCTATTTTCCCCAAACCACCGTTGTGAAATGCAAGGGCTGACATCAATTCTCCAAAGGACACTGATCAAAACACCAGATTTCAACTGACCACAACACAAAGGCTTTGGCGAATGCGGGGCATTGATTTCAGAGCAAAATCCCATCAGTATTCATGTCTGCAGGTCGCGCCCTGAGTCTCGATTTGCATCTTATTGGCGTGATTCGAGTTCAGCATCTCTGAGGAGCATTTAGTTGGTCTGCCTGGTCTTCGTTGGTTGGCTGCAAAACTGCAGTTCTGCAGAACACTCATTGTTGCTCAAAGTCAAGAAGTGGGTCGCACATTCAATGCAAATGGCGCAAGAAAGCAAGAAGCCCGGGACACAAAGCGTCATCTGGGCGCCCTTGGTAAAGACCGCAGACACATCCAGAGTCCAAAAACGTAGAGTCTTCACTGAACTCGAACACACACATTCTGGAGAATTGCGGGCTTCAAAGCTTCATGCTTCTGATCATAGTGTTGGCAGACAGCTGTGCTGCAAGAAGCAGTGTCATTTTTTGAGTCATTATTGAAGGAACAAATAGAACCACGACCATAAATTTTCATCGAAGTTACGAGTTCCTGGCAGGTATCTGCCAGAACTATGACTGCCGTTCTCTTTTGTGGTTCAGAAGGGGAACTATGAACATGATGGCTGGGAACCACGGTCAGCACCAGCAAAAAAGCAAGTGGCAAAGTTCAAAAGCACGCTTCGTCAAACACTTCGGTAGTAATCCACGCGGAATAACAATTACAATGGGACAGCTGCCTCTGACAGGCCCTTTACCTTTGCTTCCATTAAACTCGTGCTCCAAACCGCGGTTCGGAGACAGTGGAGATGTGCTTGACCTTGTCTCGTGTTCCATAATCACGTCATTATCAGCAGATTGCGTCCCCTCCTGTTTGCATGATATGGCAGAGCTACGGCTCTCAGTCCTGCAGCGTTTCATCTCGCAGGCATAGCGGGTTACTGGAACCATAATGGGCTTCTTTCGTAGCAGATACCATGCAAAAAAGTGGCAGCATCCATCCAATGCGTGTAACACGCAGCAGATGCGTTTCCCTTGCGGGAGATATCAGTTGTCGCCAGTCCTCTCCCCAGTTCTTTGTCAATGCAACAAAGTCGATGCTTCTTCACGAAAAGCATCGTCATATTTCTTGCCAAAAAGGTGGGTGTCTAATATTCCACATGGCCAGATCCTCAGCATCCAGCCGGGAGAGCTTAACTTGAGGCATTTGAAAGAAACTCGTGAACAAAGCCCGCGGTGAACGAAAGCTCCAGGGTCTGCGCAGCACATTGGGCGAGACCAAGAGCAGTATTTTATGCCGTAGTTTCTTTGGTGCAAAGCTCTTTGTCAGCGACTTTGTGGAAGGAGAAAAGGACCAAGGGCAACAAAAAACGCTGTTGCCTACAGAGGGAAGTCTGCACCCAACAACTCGGCGTTGTGGAGCGACCCAGTTGGTATCTGAACCACGAGGTGGGCGCCAGTGTCGTAGACCTTCGCACTGAAGTCCAGATCCTCCTGCGTCCGACGCCCTCCGAAATGGTGTGCAGGATATAGACGGGCGCACAGAAGATTTAATATAGATAGCTATTCGTGTGGCAACGCATCAGTGTCAGACATGGCTTTGATAAGTATAATTGCACTTCTTTATGCTCACCTCTGAACCCTCATGGCCACTGGATCTAAACTCGTTACCTTCATGATTGGTTTATCTGGAGGGTTTGAGCTCGTTGTCGGATTCACATTTCCTCTGGCCTCGCAAGTCTTCTGCCGCTTTGCAGCTGTTTTGTGGGAAGCTTGATTGCAAATTTGCTGCCGCCGAACACAAATGTTCGGACTGGCACCGAATGAAGACTGAACGAACAGTGTGACTCCGGAGAGTTGTTGCTTCCGCAGACTATTCAAGGGCCGGTGGAATGTCCTCGGCACCGGCCGATTTTACCCCTTGTTTCACCTTTCCCCGGGCAGAAAATGCGCAGGTGTGATGGCCAACAACGAATGACCACACGAGGAGGTCACTGAAAATTGTGTTGCAAGTGTCATCGATCTGGCAATTGAGGTAGGGGCCGGATCTTCAAAACCACAGCGAGGACGAATATGGTGCAGGATTTGTTCCGTTCTGGTCACTTTTTCGGAACTTCCGGATTGTTCCAAAAAGCGGGGTTTCAAATCAGTTTCCAGGCTGCAGAATGCTTTGGGCCTGGAAGGCTCGTTGGCGAGTAATCCGGTAAAGTCTTCAGTGCCACTCCGTGCAATCTGCCTCGGACGCAAACCAAATATTTTGTGAAGGAGTTTTGCAGTCAGACTCTGTGAGTGGATTGTAATTCCAGGATTTCGCGGAGGCAGCTCCACAATGCTCTTGGTGTGTGTAGATTTCGAGGAAACTTTTGATGGATCGCAGTAATTGAGTTTACTCTTAAGTAATTGAAGGGCAAGCAGGCAAGCAGGCTGTTCCTTGATGGGACACATCACAAATGAGATTTGCACACCTCTGACCATGCCCATGGTCTCGTCCGGACGCTGTTTCGGCCAGATGGTACTGCGAAGGCGATTTCTGACGTCTGGTGATTTGCTTTGTTGCGAGAGGCAGGTCACGACGGGACTGATTGGGGGCCTCGGTGGTCGCGGGTTCACGCGGGCCGCTGTTGTCACCATTGGGAGGATTGACCCACTTCTTGACTTGGCTTTCATTGGCTGAATTGCAGCTTGTCGAGCACTTCACGTGATCACCGGATTCAGCTGGATACTGGTTTTCTTCAGCGAAAACCAACGACAGACAAATTGGAGCATTCCTGTCCGAATTTCCACCACAAACTGCATTTTGAACAAGAAAATGCGTCCTGCATTTTGCGACACAGTGATGTCTGATGAATCAGAAGTACGGAATCTCATCAGACCACAACTGAAAACTGCATCACAGTGCTTTTCATCCATAAAACATCTCACTTCGCTATCTTGTTGACGACACTCTGCAAGTACGAGCGCTATTTTGTGGAAATCGAATCAAGCCTCGTTTCAAACAACGTCTTATCTCCATTTTCGAAATTCTCACTGTCGCTCACAAAAGTGGGCATGCTCCTTTGAAACCCGAGAATTCCCTGTGTCTTCTTTGACTTGCTTCTCTTTGTATCTTTTTCCTCGGCACGTGCTCACGAATACCCCATCCGGATTGGATTTTTCCAATTCACTGTCACGAAGATTACGTTTTTGCTCCTGCTTCCAGTGTGTAAAAAGTCACAGAGGCTTCCGGTGTGGGAAGCGCTCCAAGGCTGAGGGGCGGAACCGGGCCGAACCTACGTTCTCGGTTCGACAACACAGAGGTGTAAATCTTCCAGAATGCCGATCGGCGTGAGATCGTGGGCAAGTGAAGAGATTCATATCGTAGGGAAAATTTGCCAATAGCTGTTGTGGTGCAGATTTGTATGGAAACAGAAATTTGAGCCCCACGTGAGATCGTTGTGCTGCAGATGGGTTTCAGACTCAGCTCGTTAAAATATTCTGCCTGTCATCTGTGGCCCGTTTTGATGTGTTAATTGAGAAGTTTCCTGCAGGTCTCGCACTACTCACACGAAGCCAAGCAGTTTCAACAGGAAACTGTTCCTGCGGTACGAGGCTCAGTCATCAAATACGTGGAATTATCATGTCCAGCGCTCACTGCGATCGGCTATCAATTGCTGTTTGTGATCGACACTGACTACAGAAAATTGCACATGCTA
>JAAUXT010074221.1_pt1 | contig 10774 bp, 7 predicted proteins | sample 7278171 | NCBI WGS metagenome assembly JAAUXT01 (sample SAMN14350112, study PRJNA611818) | marine sediment metagenome | isolation source: surface marine sediment (1.8m) | place: French Polynesia: Moorea | collected 2018-08 | reverse complement strand
ATGCAGCACCCATTGACTTGTACAGGGATGCAGCACCCATTGACTTGTGCAGGGATGCAGCACCCATTGACTTGTGCAGGGATGCAGCACCCATTGACTTGTGCAGAGATGCAGCACCCATTGACTTGTACAGGGATGCAGCACCCATTGACTTGTACAGGGATGCAGCACCCATTGACTTGTACAGGGATGCAGTACCACTGACTTGTACAAGAAGCAGCACCCATGGACTTGTGTGGGGATGCAGCACTCAATGATTTGCACAGAGACGCAATGCCCCTTGCCTTGTGCAGGAGCACCTTTTGACTTGGATCTGCAGACTTCAGCAGACATGTAGCAGCGCCCCTTGATTTACACAGGGACGCTCGCAACGTTCTCTCACCTGGGTCAGCGCCCTGGGGCTGCACAGGAAGGCGAGCAGCGGAGACACGTGCGTCGCGCCGCCGCCGCCGCCGGGGAACTCGCCTCCCGGGCCGCCGCACGGGGGCGCGCCGCACGGCACGACGCGCCCGGGCTGCGACGTCTCCGCGCCTGCGCGCAGCAGGACCTCCGCCCCCGCCACGTTCCCTGCGAAAACACGCGGGGAATTTTTGCGCAACGAACATGCGTGATTATTCGGATTTGGAATGGCACTTTCCATTTTCGCGCAAAAGTGCAAGTTGTGACAGCGAACGCAGAACACACACCTCTGAGCATAGCGTTGAACAGCGCTGACCTCCCATCCCGGCTCCTCACGTCCAATTGGACCGAGTCCTGCCGAGCCAGATACTGGATGACGCGTGTCGACCAATCAGAGGCCTGCTTGCTCAGGTGGTCGGTCTTGAGCTCGCAGAGCGCCATCAGCGGCGTGTTGCCCTTGTGGTCGACAGCGCTGAGGTCGGCGTTGCTCTCGACGAGCAGCTGCACGAGGCGCATGTCGTCACTGCCTGTAGAGGGAGACACAGAGATCAGCTCAACTCGTGACAGAAACGATTTGATAAAAGCTACAGGGAGAGACGAGCGAAGCGTCGTCGTCCCAGAGCCCAGTGGATGTCGCAAGTAACCAGCGTGCCAACTGCACTGGCTGTTTCGGTGCAGCAGTTCTGTACCCGCCCGGAACGGTGTGGTAGTGCTGTACCCACCCTGAGTGGTGTGGCAGTGCTGTTTCCATCCTGCACAGTGTAGGAGTGTTTCACCCACTCTGCACGGTGTGGTAATGCTGTACCCACCCTGCACGCTGACAGCCCGGTGCAGCAGCGTCTGTCCCAGCGCGTTTCTGATGGAGGTCTCGCCGCCGTTGCTGAGCATGGTGAAGATGAGCTCGCGCAGGTCGTCCTGCACGTCCGCCTCGCTGCGGAGCCACTCGTTCCGCAGCCCTGCAACAACAGCCGCGCTGTTCAATCCAGGGGCGGATCCAGGGGTCGGTCCAGGGGGGTCCAGGGGTGGGTCAGGGATGGGTCCAGGGGTGGGTCAGGGATGGGTCCAGGGGTAGGTCCAGGGGTGAGTCCAGGGGCAGGTCCAGGGGTGGGTCCAGGGAGGGGTCCAGACACAGGTGCAGGGGTGGGTCCAGACACAGGTGCAGGGGTGGGTCCAGGGGTAGGTCCAAGGGTAGGTCCAGGGGTGGGTCCAGGGGTCAGGTCCAGGGGTGGGTCCAGAAGTGGATTGAGGGGTGGGTCCAGGGGTCAGGTCCAGGGGTGGGTCCAGGGTTGAGTGCAAAGGTGGATCCAGGGGTGGATCCAGGGGTGAGTCCAGGGGTGGGTCTGGGACGCCAAACTCGTGCAGGGAGACAAACAATTTCCCAAGACGACGTGAGGGAAAGGTCTGCGCGTACACGCATAATCAGGCTGGAGGCGCCACCCTTGGATCGGCTGAGAAGGCGGGGCACGTGTATTGTAATGTCGCAACCCAGCAACGTGTGTCCGTCATTTCTCTCACCTGTGACGCGGTGCCCAAGGCCGACCACAGGAACGTTGCGTTCAGCAGGGAAGTTGTTCTCGGCAATGTCCAGCTGAGCCATCTGGTGGTGGTACTGGTCACCGTGCTGGAACTCGAGCCCCACCTGGTGGTGGTACTGTACGCCGTGCTGCTGAAGCTCGATGAAGAGGTCCACTGCGAGCTCCAACGGCGTGCTGCCCGGACTCACGTACTCCGCGCCGTGGGTCAGTGGAACTCTGCAACACCGCAGGGCGACACTGCAGCAACGCGCTTCCCGACGCGACGTCATGACGCTCCGTGGGTCAAGGGTTCGACCAAGCGCGTGTTCAGGCAAGGGTGACGTGCTAACGTGGGCGCACTTGCACAACACGGAGCCACAGTGCGTATCCACGTGGACATTTTCACGTGGCATGTGCTCCTGTAACGTGTGTTCACGCAACGCGCAGTCAGACATCGCGTGCTTTTTGTGGCGCGCATGATCACGTGGCGCTTACTCACGTGATGCTGACAGCGCCCCCTCCCGCCGGCGGCGCGCTCACCTGTAGTTGACGCACGCGCCGAACTGCACGAGGAGCTGCGCGAGGTGGAGGTTGAGCGGCGCGGCGCGCAGCCCCGTCTCGTCCCGCCCACTCAGCACGATGAAGAGCGGCGTGCGCTGGTAGCAACCTGTCAATCAATCAGGTGAACCTGTCAATCAGGTGAACCTGTCAATCAGGTGAACCTGTCAATCAGGTGAACTTGTCAATCAGGTGAACCTGTCAATCAGGTGAACCTGTCAATCAATCAGGTGAACCTGTCAATCACGGGAACCTGTCAATCACTCAAGTACTGAGACCAATCGCTCAAACATGCCAGTCAGTCTACCTGTCACTCAAGACTCAATTGTGCATCACAAAATTTACATGTCGACCTTGAAAGGAAGCTGCAAAGGTGTGCCGCGAGGTGTGAAGCGAGTGCGCGCTGCAGCAACGAGGATGCTGGAGTTTGCAAGCACCATCCAGTTCTCTGTGATCCAGGGGCACCCTGCAGACTTTGTCTCTTTCAGTCTCTTTCTCAGGGCGGATTGGTGTGTGTGTGTGTGTGTGTGTGTGTGTGTTTGTATGTGTGTATGTGTGTGTGCGGGCGGGGTTGTGATCTCGGTGTGCCATGGTGGCTCGAGAATGAGATCAACAGAAACAGCTTTGCAACCACATGCATGTTTTCTTTTTGTTGACTGAAACAGTTAGCAAAGTGAATTGGCTGTCACGCCATCAGGTCATCTGTTGGTCTGACCAATAACCATTTTGTTTCTTCTCTTTGTCAACTTGACAAGTCATCACAACATTGTTCTCATTGTTCAAAATTTAGCAGAATGCTGACAATCTCAGAAAAAAGAAAAGCACCAAATTTGGAAAAATTCTGTTACATTCACACATTTAGTGTTTCTTCAATGTTGTTGCAACAAAAACAAGAGGATTAACAATAGAGTTGATGGGAGTGACAGCAATTTGGCTCCAAATGAGCATTTCTGTGGGGTACTGATCTAGATATTGGGAGGTCAGGTACATCACTGAAGTGGGCACCCAGCAAAGGATGTTGGAAACAGTTATCACCACCAGTTGAAGGATTAGTAAAGTGTTGGGCCTTTTGTGGGAGACTGATTGTGCAAAAGAATCTTGAAATTGTGTCAAAGCAGCAATGAGGTAGAGGTAGAGTGTGAGGATCAGAACTGTCATGCCAAAAGTTTCAACACTGGACAACCAAGTCAAAACATGAATAACAACAAGAGCATTGGCAGGGTCAATGAAAGGAGAACACAAAAAGAAAGGCAATGTGCCATCTTTGCTCATGAATCTTGTCAGGAGAACAAAAAGAACTGATAAGAAGGTGATTGAGCCAATTATGCCAAGCAAATATCTGAGGACAAGGGTGGCGTTTTTGAAGGTTGTGTCCAAAGGATTTTGCACAACCTGGAGTCTTGCAAATGACAACAACAACAAAAGAAGGGGATAAAGAAAAGTAAAGTTCAAAACTAAGAAGAAATTGAGAAAACAAAAAGAATCAGACCTCCATGAAATGTCCTTGAAAACGTAATTGTCTTTGAATGTTAGATCAGCGCTCAGCAAGATGAGAAGTGAGAGAGAAAAGCTGAGATCAGTTGTGTTTACACAGCTCACTATCTTTTTGAAAGCAGTGGAATTATCTTGAATTGGGGAAAATTTTTGTGCACAAAGGGAAGCACAATTCAAGACAACAACTGCAGCAAATATAACATAGAAGGAAACTGCTATTTGAGTTGATGGCAGAAGATGTTGACACCCAAAGAACCAGGGTATCTTTTTAGAACAGTGAGTGTCACTGGATACAAGACAACACAGATGGTAATCATTGGTGTGGAGAATCTGAAGCTTTTTCCCATCAAAAATATTGCTTTCCAAGTTTGCCAAAACATTGTGCTCCAAGGACAGAAAACACAGGTTCTGGATCCCCATAGTTTGCAAAGAAATCATATCAAGAAGCAGGTTGCCAGACACATCCAACACTTGTATCTTCCCCAAATTGGCAAATGCATCAGCTTGAACAAATTCAATTCTATTTTTTGCCAAAATCACAACAAGCAACTGGTCATTTCCTGAAAAACAATTTGCTCTGATTTTGGACAGGAGATTGAAACTGAAATTCACATGGAGAAGTTTTGTTCCTTCTGGGAAAAGAAAACAAGCTTCTTTGAGACCTGACTCAACAATACCAGCCTTAATTATGTCAGGAAATGTGAAGGTCACCTGTGATTTGACGCTTAAAGAACAACGCTTTATTGAAAGCGAGAAGTAAGGCTGATAATCAACAAGAGGAGAGGAAAGACGCTGAACATCAGCACAATACACAGCCAAACCCACACAATGACATGAAAGTGGACAGCTGTGCTGGTGCAGTGTACACAGTTGTTCATCATCTTTATCACTGCAGTCTTTTTGTTCATCACAAAGATCAGCAAAATGTATGCAGATCTGAGAATTTTTACATTTGAACATACCACTGCAGTTTCTCTTGGCACCACATGGATACCCTGGTGATTCATCATACCCTTTTGGACAATTCCATTTGCCATCACACACATAACTCCAAGGAACACAGTAGTAACCTAGACACTTAAAATTTGAACTGCACGCAAATCCCTTGCACTGGGCAAGATGTTCACCTTGAGGGCAGGGCACAAGATTCCCAGAATGACTCAACTTGAACAAACAAATATCTGAAAGGAAGTAACAAATGGGATTTTCATTGGAACAAGCCAGTTCACCATGTTTCATGCAAATAGCAGAGGTGTTTCTCAAGATTTTGTGGATAGTTTTGCTTGGGTTTCCTTTCTGATAGAATGAGTGCACTTCACACACATTCGTTCCTGCTTTCAAAAAACATTTGGAGCAAAATGTGTTTCCTGCAAAATGACACTGCTTTTCATCATCCTCATTTGTGCAATCTGGAATACCATCACACATGTACAACAAGGAAATCAGTGTCTTTTGTTGGCACACAAATGTGTTGCCACGTGGTTCAATTGTGTTTGGCCTCTTTCTATCCACAGTAAATGCTTGGAATTCACCACTGTCCTTTGTTTGTACAGTTTGCCTGTAAACGTTTTCATATCTGTAAAGCTGAATTGTTCCAAAAGACTGTCTTTCCACAAAGTTTGGAAATGAGTCTGCATTCACTGAATCAAACAAATGAAGGAAGATTTGACTTGCATTGGGGGAATTTTGTTTTTTGAACAGGTTTGTATTTGGAACATTTTGCCATCGAATTTCATAGCAGGAAGTGTTGATCTGGAAATGTGTTTTGTGGCAAAACAAATGGCTTGTTTTCTTTTGCTTCTGAACATTCTTCTCAATTACATTGTCAACAAAACAAAAAAAGTCTTCAAGTGTTGGTTTGTGACAGTCAACAAGCACTATTTTTGATTGTGAAAGATTGTCCACAACTAAAATGACACAGGAAATGTTTCTTTGTTTGGATGAAAAGTGAACGTTTTTATCAGCCTGGCCACACATTTCCTGACGTTCTTTTTGTTCCCAACAAATGGTTTGGGAAAATTGCAGAGTCATAGACTGTTGACATGGAAGAGGTAGAAAGGAAACTGGGTCAAGACTTTGCCAAATCTGAAATGACAGCTTGTACAAAGACAACACCCAACCAATCTGCTTGCTGACACCTTCTGACACAAAGTTTCTCACAATCTTTGAGTCATTCATCTGTAGCAGACCCACAAACAGTGAATTTAGTGGTGGCAGATAAGGAGACAATTTGATCAATTTCAACAGGTTTCGTAGTTCTTCTCTGCTTCTGAATATTGGAAGGGACCCCCCGGTACCTGCACACAGATTGGAAGCTCCAATCCAGGACAGATCCTTTTTCACACCAACCATACCTCTCACCAGATGGCGTCCTGAACACAGTTTTTGCATTTGTAGTTTTCCTCTGAAGAACAAGTAATAACTGTTTTGTGTGACACCAGAGCTGAAATTGAGGCAGTAACTGGATGTGTTTGATGTCAAGGCTATGACACCAGCACCACATGTGTTGGGGACAAGGACTGACAGCACATCTTCATCTTTGTATGGGACCCAATGGAGAGAGAAAGAAAAGTTTTCATGTCTCTCAAAGGTGAATTGGAGAGAAAGAAGTGACCCAGGCATGGCAACAATATTGGTTTGCTGTCTCTTAGAAAATTGTAAATACAGTGGTCTGTTTTCTTCAATCATGAACAGAGTTACTTTTGCCAAAAAATGAAAGTACAGCCCATAGGGAAAATAGAAAGCATTGGATTCTTCAAGGTGAGGTTTAGCGCAGACAAGACGGTTGAACAAAGACTGTTCGGAGGTGAAGACACCTTCAGTTGTAAAGCTCAGAATGGAACTCAGTTTGAAATTTATTGTTGATTTGATTTCTGATTCCTTTCTTTTGCTCTCAAGAAGCAAAAAATAGTGTCTGCTATGTCTCAAAGTCTTTGTTGGAATTTTGTTTGTGTCAAGAAAGTTGAAATTTTCAACCAACAAGTTGTTGTGCCAAGACTCTCCTCTGACTCTCCTGCTCCCCAAGAATAAAATATTTGCCCAGCTTCCCTTGGCAGCCGTTGTGAAATGTATCTGTGCATAAGGTGTCAAGTCATGAGTTGGACTCCTGAAATGCACATTGTACCAAAAGTGCGTTGGTTTTGGTTGCACTGAAACACAGTGGTATGGAAATCTGACATACTTGCTTCGCCACCGCTCAGAACAAGAATAGATATTTCTTGAAGTCTGATTGACACATCCTGTTTTTCTGGTTGAGTTTGATACCACGTCAAAACAAAGCTTCTGTGGACTTCCGTAAATGGCCACGTACGGATTTCGACGTATTTCAGCCACACCTGAAGAGAAAACTCCACAAGGTGCAGCAGAGCTGTCCAACAACACAATCAACGAAGACAGACAAAGTGTTCTGAAACCAACCAAAAAACAAAAGCTGCATTACTTTGAAAGAAATATCCGGTCACTTGGAATTCCATTTCCAATCCACTGTCAAAATAATCCATTGGTTTAATAAAAACTTTGCACGAGGATTTGAACTGGTTTGATTTTTCTGAAACAAATTGTACATTGAGGCATTTGCTGGCAGGCAAATTCAGTGTGAGATATCCAGGTTTTGTTGTGTCAAAGAAGTTCTGAAATACACCCAGCTTGAATTCACACACATTCACAGTGATTGGTTTGCATTGAGTTGAAGAAAATGAGAGAGAAATTGTCACTTCTGCATACAAATTGAAACAATAAAATACTGCTACAACTGTTCTTCCCAAAGAGTGTATGGGTCTGTATCTGTAATCTTTATCCAACACAAAGTGCTGCTTGCAGATGGTTCTGTGCTCAACTAAAGCACCATTCAACTCATCATAAACTGCCAACCCAGCAAACCTGCAGTCATGACTTGGAGCTCCTTCCATGGACAGGCTGTTGGTTGAAAGATTGAGAAAGCTGTGATTTGTGGTACATGTGATATTATACACTCTGGAGTGAAATATTTTTTCATGAATCATTGGTGTTTGAAGGAGGAGAGGTTTTGATTCAGCCTGACCAAAAAGGTGCTCTGTTTTCACATAATTCCTTTTGGCTTTGAAAATCATGAAGCTTGAAAGATTAAACTGCTGCACTGGGGCAATTATGTGGATGATACACTGAAAAGTACTTGTTTGGAAAGACTTTTCAAGGTTGGTTGTCAGTTCTTTTGACAAAATAAGGGGCCCATCAAATACTCTCACAGTGACATTGGAAGCATTAAAGTTGTGCAGAGCAATCACTTGAAATTTGTTGACCTGGAGGTGAAAACTAAACAGAAAAGTTAGGTTTAAATTGCCTGAAAACACGAGGCAAAATTCAGGTTTTGGTTCAGCTGCAGATTTTGTTGTCAAAGAATGGACAATTCCAGAATCCAGGACACTGAACCACATGTCTGCAAGAGTAAATCCAAAAGGTACGACCTGTATTTCAAAACTTTTTTGTATTGGATAAATTTGACCTCCTGAGTAGATACCACAGAAAGACACCAACAGCCTGTGTGGCTGGTCAATAGGCACAATCATCACTGGCGGATGGTACCGCAAAGCACATCCATAAACCGGATAAAAAGTGTGCACTCTGACGAGGGTGATGTTGAGTTTGAAATTGAAATCAAGGCTGAATTGCATTCGTCTGTATCTCACACTGAAATATTTTTCTTTGATGTTGTGAACATAGAACCTTCCTGTTGGTCTGTGGTTGATGAAAACATTTGGCCTTGTCACTTTGTTTGTGGTGTCTATTCCAAGCAGGTTTGTCTCAGGATCTGTGAGAAACAAGGTTTTTGCTGCTCCAAGAAACAACCTGGACCTGAACCAACTGTATGAATAGAAAGTTTCCATGTCGATATTCACAGTTATGTTAGCTTGTATTTGTCTACAAACCATTTTACAATTTTTATGCAAAAGAGTTTCAATGTATTGGAACCACAGATTTTTTGCCCTGTCAAACAGAAATTTATCCTGAGTTTCTTTGTCCAAAAAAGCAGCAGACTTCACCTGCTGACTTTTTGTACTCTTCCAGAACTGGCTTAACAAACAAACAAATGCCACCAGGAACCAGTCAACTAAAGTTTTGTTTTTGCAGCCGTCCATCATGCAAAAAGAATTGCAACTCTCTCCAAAAGAAACGGAATCTGTCTTGAAGAGGTACTTGCTGGCCTTTTCCATATTCTTCAAGGAAATTGATCAGGTTTTCTATTTACTATTGCTGTGTTTTACGTTGCTCATTTGACCGTCCAACCACTGCAAGTTCAAACAATTTTTCTTCCTTGAAATCTGACACCTGTCTAAGATATTTCTTTTGTCCATTTTGCTTCAAAATATGGAAATGAAGCACTGTTTCTTCATTTTCCATTTTGGTCAACAAACAAACAAAGGAAAAGCCACATGGCTGTTCCTTTTTGTTATTTTTCAACGTGCTGTGAAAGGCAGAAACACAAGTTTCTGTCCATACCTGAGGATTTTATCAGACCTGTTATGATGTTTCTGAAGTTCACCCTGCGGTTTTCCTTGCTGTAGCACCAACGTAAGTGAACTGTGAAACACGGTGAGTCGCACTCCCTTCTTTCTCACTGACGGACAGATTGCTTGTCCAAAGCGTCCTTGTCAGAAACGTTTTCCTGGTTGGCGCTGGGGTGACAGACTTTCTCGAGGGTTGACCCTCCACCAATTTCCAAAGGGGAAGCGGTCACTTAAATTCTCTTGGATCAAGAAGTTGATGCGGGTTTCTTCTCTCATCAACACACACACACACACACACACACACACACACACACACACCACAGAATGGCCCTCCAGAAACTTGGGGAACTACTCACACACACACACACACACACACACACACACACACACACTCCAAGCACGAAACAGTCGCCGCAGCAGAATGGCGACTGCAGAAATGAACATTGCCCCACCAGTAGGCTGTGTTTAACTTTAATTCAATTGAAATACTCGAGTGGTGCCGACATGCTTCCTGTCGTGACGTCACAACAGAAACAGCGTCGTGAGGTCATGACGCACAGACGCAGATACGTCATTTATCATGATATCACGCGTCGTCTGTCATGACGTCACGGCCAAAGGACGCTGTACATCGTCACGTGACAGCGGAAGGATTCTGCTACGTTACCTTCGTCCAGGTAGGACGCGGTGTGGTTGTCGCGGATGAGCGCCTCCGCGTCTCGGTAGAGGGCGCGCTCGAGCATGCGCGTCAGCTGCGTCTCGTTGATGCCGAACTCGACGTGGAAGTTCGCCATGACGACCGCGGGGCCTGGACCCTGACGACTGCGCTGCAAGGCGTGTGCGTGTCAGAATGTGCGTACACGTGTGGCTCGTGTGGGTTCAGTCAAATCGAACAGCTTTTCATGGCCCAAGTGTGGACACCAGTCAAAAGAAAGGGTCAGCTGCTGATGAATGGCTTGCGAAGGCAAAATTGAACAGGAGGGTCAGGCCTGTGTAGACGTGATGCTCTAAATTTTTCGCATCATCGAACGACGCCCAAGGGCGTGTTCGATATGACTTCCTTGTTATGCCGAGTCGCCTTACATTGTTCGAATCTCTTCATCGTTATCGGTTCATCGACTAATCGAGTTCCTGTTGCTGCTTCATGCTTTCTGCAAACAGAGTTGTGATGTCTGTCACCGAGAAGAAACGTCACGATTATTGATTTTACGTGACATCATGATCCGAGATGCGAGCATTATTGATTTTTCCTGGAGAGACATGTTCAACTTCGGGGAATAAATAGAGAGAGAGTTTTCTTAAACCGTAACCTGCTTGTTTCTCTTT
>JAAUXT010058613.1_pt1 | contig 10776 bp, 12 predicted proteins | sample 7278171 | NCBI WGS metagenome assembly JAAUXT01 (sample SAMN14350112, study PRJNA611818) | marine sediment metagenome | isolation source: surface marine sediment (1.8m) | place: French Polynesia: Moorea | collected 2018-08 | reverse complement strand
CACCACTGCTTGCAGCACCGCGGTGAGAGCAGCCTTGGCTCGGCCGGACTGCCACAGTGGAGTCAAACTCAAGCGTATGCTTCAAATGTTTATTAACTCTTTCCTGTCTCAAGCAGTAGCTCTCAACAGATGCAGGGTGTCGTTGGCGCAGCTTTAAATAGGCGGCGCAAGTTGCGAGTCCGGTGCGCAGCTTCAGCTTTGTGCAGCTCCGCTGAAGCGGCTTCATCGGTACTCAGCACCTCGCCCGAAAGCTGGATTGCGCGCGTGAGAAGAGGCAACTCTTCCACACGACAGTGGGGCCAAATTTTGTGTACAAATTTGGGATTTTAGAAAATTGTTCAAAATAGATATATTTGGCAAGTTTTATGTGCAATTGGGTGACAAGTTTCAATGTACAAATAATTTAGGTAATTTGAGTGCTTTCTATGTGATAAAAATAACACGTAAATATTTGTTGAAATTGACAACATGTACATCTGCAAGTTTGTGTTTCAGTCACTGTGTTTCGGTCACTTGCATTCTGGTTTCTCAAATCACCGCGAACTCCTTTGACACAGAAAAGTTGAGACGGAAAAAGTTCAAAAAAATAGTGTGGGTCCGGCAGAGGAAATCTTGATTCGGTTTTCCCTTTTCCTGCTTGCAGTGATAAAGGCATCTGTACAGCGAGTGGAAGAATTGCCCCTGACTGAAAAGGCCGCGCACATTGGAAACGAGACTTACATTTTTCCTGTCAGGTTGATAGCTTACTTCGTGAAAGTCAAGAAAGTTTTGAAGGTAAGAATGCACTAACTCTTCAAATTTACGTACAGTGTACAATATGGACACAAAAGCAAAACATGCAGACACTTTTTGTTCTGAAACACACACTCCAGCATTCTTAGGGGTTCCACGTGCGATGCAGTCACCGATATATTTGTCCGCCTCCCCATTCTTGGGAGAGTTCAAAAGTCAGAGCCACAGTGAACACACGCACACACACACACGCACAAAAGAAGGCACGGGTGTATGCGTGTGTGCACACACACGCACGTAAATGTGTGTACACACGCACACTCACACACGCGCTCACGTACTGTACTTGCAAAAGCAACTCTATTTCACCATTGTGAAGGTGCATTCTTGCACAAACATCGACTGGCGCACGCATGTTCATAGTTCTGATTTTCATTGAGCGCCCCCCATTGTAAAACGTCTGATTGTACGAAGTCCTTCGGGAGAAACACTTTGCAAGTGGGTGGCGTGCTTTTTCATGCTTGTCAAAAGGGGCGCTTCTTCCATTTTGCGATTGACTGACAGGTGAACTTGGCGGGGGGTGGGGGGTGGCCAGGAGCACCTGGAGGCACCCAAGGGCACCCGGAGTCAACCCAGGGAGAGGTTTCTGAGGAAATGCACTCATGGAGGGGTATCAAGGAAACACAGAGGGACACCTGAGCACAGGTCTCGACAACGCATCCAGGGGCATCTGAGGGACCTCACGGGAGGACACGTGAGAAACCCAGGAGAACACCCAGACCTGGGGCAGTCATAAGGGCATTCACTCACACCTGGGGCACCCATGGAGGGGTATCAAGGGCGGGAGACTTTGTGCAAGTCGACATCCCAAGCAATAGATCTGTTGCCATTCGTTTGGTACACAAAGAAATTTTCTTCGTCGCAGTACACACAGCAGTACGGGGCGGTGGAGGCTCGTTACAAGGACGAGGGCGCCGACCTGATACCGATCCACACGGAGAAGTTCAGTTCAGCGTGCGGTGTCCACCTCAGAGAGAAGACCACCTACTTACTGCAGGGTAGGTGCCGCCAAACGAAGCAGGGCAAACATGGGGGACAACGGAGGGGCAAGAGCGTGAACAAAGGCAGGAGCAGAGGCAGGTGTTGGCTCAAGGGATGGCCAGCAGGGCAGGAGAGGGGCAGGGAATGGAAGAAGGGAGGCAGAGACAGAGGGGGGGGCAGGGAGGGAAAGGAATCGAGGGATGATATTCGCAGTTGCTGAAAGCAGGCACATTGAGTCACAGTTTTCTTGAAACATTTTTGTCTCTTTGCCCCTTTGTCCCGAAGGGATTCTCACCGCAAAAACCTGTAACAGATTCACGCGTTTTGGGTCAATGTAAAAGGCGTTTCAAGTTCATTGCTTGTTTCTGGTTGGCGACACTAGAATCTTTCCAAAAAGTAGCTCCATGGAGCTCCCGGTGCATTGAGAAATTTAAGATTGATCCTTTTGGCATTCCACTCCCTTTGCATTCCGGTCGCGATGCATTCTGGTTGCCATGTGTTCCAGTCACCGTAAATTTTTTGTTTGTGAATGCACCCAAATATACCCAATTTTTTTCTCAATTTATCTGTACTGAGCTGAAAAAAAAACGAATGACACCAGTCCAACGCCCAACCAACACACTACATTTCATCCAAGAAGTCATTCATGAAACATTCTGAGATACCAGCTAGTTTGTGCAACAAAGACCCTAAAAATTTGAACGTTTTGCCCTCACAAACCCAAGAATTCAAACTTGATGAAAGGACCCAAAAGAAGGCCAAATTTGAAGCTAGTCTTGACCAAGAAAGTGTTGTCCACAGGTCCACATTTTTCTCATCTTCGATGCCTGAGGGCACAATTTGTTGCGGTCGGTCATTGTTCCGATCGGAGCAATTGACCAACGTAAATCACCTGAAAAGCGGGACATCCACGCACACAGGAGCGTCACGCCCACGCGTGCACGAGGAGCGGCGTTCACGTCAGCGAACCGCTCTCAGCTCCTCAATCACAAGCGCTTCCGCCGCGGCGCGGAGCGTTGGTCGCGACAGCGCAGCACATCCATCACGGCCTCTGCATGCGTCTCTGTCGGGCGCCGCTCGCTACAGGTTCGGCGGCAAAACAAGTGCTTCAAGTAGAAGTTTATTTCTTGCAGTTTGTCACCTCGCTGCTGTTCGCAGAACAGCGACCTTCAGTTCGAACTTTTTGCTGGAAACACCGGCACATTCGAATGAGAGAAACCAACATCTTCGAGCACAATCTGTCGGTCCGCACGCTGATGATGCAGAAGCGACAGAATGACACTGATTCTCGAATGTCTCTCTCACGATGGTCGTGAGCTCAGCGTCCCACGTTCCCAGCTCAGCGCATCTCTAACATGTGCGCACGGGGAGTCGAGTGTGTCGTGAGTCTCCAAAGAACCCGAGCTGCGACGCACTTTGCACAGAATCACTGCAGCATGGATCAAGTTTCAGCTGCAGTGTGCCTGCATGTTGCCAAAAGTCGTGAACAACTCTGCAGGTATCGAATGGATCTTAGGGCGTCTCGTGGAACCCGAAATAACAAAAAAATTTTCATCCAACAAACAACTTCAGGGTCTGAGGGTCGGACAGGGGCAACTCCAACAGGAGAACCTGCACTTGATAACTCCGTGGGAGGAGACTGACCCAAGAAACTCCTCGCAAAAAAAAAAGAGACATGTTTTTTGTTCAGGACGGGTGAGACGCTGTTTTGTGCAAAATCTTGCCCTCAGTTCAGATTTGGTGGGTACCACGCTGGGTGAAGTTGAGCGTGGGCCAATACCCAAACCTACATTGTATTTCGCACCATTCTGTCAGCGCATGCACACGCCGGCGCCGGCAGAGGTGGACCCAAAAGAGGGGAACGGTGTACACAAAGTCGCCTGTGCGTTATTTCTTGACTGTAGCACAGGCCAAACATGTCAATGCGTCACTTATACTCACCATCGGATGGGACTGGGACTTGTGGCTCCTCCTCTTGCAGGGCGCGCGCTGGACGGAGAGCTCCACATCGACCTGTGCACGCGGCAGACAGAGTGGACGCCGCAGAACCTCCCAGTCTACACGCGCAAGGCGTACGGGCGCCTCTACGAGCTCAACTGCCGATGCAATGTAACCGTCTATGTGCGTGTGTGTGGCGGGGGGGGTCTGAATCAAGCAGATCAGAATGAATTATGTCACAGTCCCTCAGTCCTCAGTGCTCGTCCAGACCCGGGACAGGGTGTTCAGTTCATCGCCCAGGGGCGGTTCACCCTCGGTTGCCTGTTCCTCCGAAAGACTCCATAATTGCAGTCCGTTGTCGGCTTTACTGTCCTGATGGTTCTTTCGGGTTGCTCTTGCGAGGGGCAGACCAGACCCTGGCTGAAGCTCGAAGTCAGATTTTCATGGGGTACACGGAGCCAGTCGTATCACCAGATCAATGCACTTGGGGTGAATTGGCCCTTCACCGAAAGCCGAAAGTTGATCGGCGCAACGCAGCACAGTCCGTTTTCATCAAAATATCGCACGTGCGTCGTCGCTCAACGCGACCGTCTACAGAAGTCATCCTTGTGCCGTTCTACTATTGTCGCGTCCGTTGTCTTGCATTGAGACTGATCCCACATTGGCATTACAGATCACCATCACCACAAATCCCGTGCACGGGGCGGGGAGGGATTCAGCGGGCGACGGCGCCTGTGTGTGGGACCGGCGGGCAGACCCGGCCGGCTGCCACGAGAGGCTCTCCGTCTGCAGCGCCGGCAAGAGCGACGCCCGTGACGCCGTGACGCCGCGACGCTGCCGCTGGACGCGGCCCGCCTCGCTGAGAGCGTGCCTCGCCAACGCGACCGCGGCGAGGGCTTTCCATGAGACGCAGAACCAGGTGCGTCCGCCGACACTTCCAGCGCAGATCCAGGGGAGCGACCCCGTGGAGGGAACCTCGTCAAAACTCTGACAAGCTTGACACGCAAGAGCAGAAATGGCCGTCTGAAACGCTACATTAGGCGGCGGCATTTCGGGAGGATGCAGGCCCGAGATTCGCCTCGCTGAAACTTCCCATCATGAAGGTGAAGACCCCGGAGCTTCGGTTACGTGGGGAACCGCGGTGTTCCAGGTGACAAACTTCCAGTCAAACGACAAGTTGTGAAGATTCTGGTCAAGGAAAGGAAGAGAATACACATCATATGCACACACACACACACACACACACACACACACACACACTCTCTCTCTGTCGTATTCGGTCGTGAAATGCAATGGGACGATTTTCTTTGGCGGCTTCGTCCAATTTCTAAGGTTCTTTTTTCTGTGAACAAAGTAAAACTCAACAAACGAACTCGTGCTTTATCTTCATTTGATTCTCTTGCTTTGTTTTGTACAATTGATTTGTCTACATGACGTACTCTACGTTCACACCGAGTCTACGGGTCCTCCGTCTCTATGACGACCACGGGGCTTCATGTACATGGTCACACCTAGCAACAACCGTACACCACACACATCTACCCTCATCTTCACTCGCGTGACGCGCAATCACTGAAAAGAAGTTTTGTACAGATGAGAAATAATGTGAATGTGCTTTTCACGCGAGTCGATGGAAATGCTTTGGTTTCGTCTGGATTCTTCGGAGCTACGTTTCTCCGTCTCGTTCCACCTCGGGACACTACGGGTCTCTACGTCACTACCGTCGATACCGTCGACTCACATGCAGAGAGGAAAGGCGAGCGATTCTCCACCGCGCAGCGACGCAGCGAAGAGCACTCGTCCTTCTGAATGGGCACCGCTTTTCCGCGTTGTCTTTCCAATGTTTCTTTTTTTTTTTCTTGGTGAACGTGTCACGTCACTGACGTTCGGTTGTCCCCAGTGAAGCGGGAAATTTAAAGCCTGCATGACCGAACTGCTGCCCGTCCGCTGCGGCGCAGTGCGGTGCAGATCTCTCGCTGCGACTGACACACCAAAACAACAAACTGTGGCTTCTTTACAATTTTACACGAGCAGATCTATCATTCGTGAACGTAACATCTCTCATCCCTGCATGGAAAGTTAAAATTCCTCTACCGAACCTACATCACAGGTGAAATAGAAAAACTATGTTCATCATCGCAACGTGATCCTCAACAAAACTGAAAACACGGATCCATTCAAACTGAACGAAAACCAACATGGAATGTAAAGTGTATCAGATGTATAAATGCAAAACCCAAGTTGCAGTGACTAGAATAACACGTCAACAACTGCAGTTCGTTCTACAGATTGTGCACCTTTTATCACACGCAGTTGACAACAAGACAACAGGACCCAAACAAAGTCACGTCAAATACAAATCACACGCATCTTTCTTGCATTTCAGTGATCTGCAACAACTTTCACTCGAGCAAATTATTATTATTTTTGCAAATCGTGGAATGAGCATTCGTTACAAGCAGACAGATTCGAGCGTACCTGCACATGTTGGTCAGAATTCAACACAAACAGCACCGGTTCGCTGCAGCTTTGTGTGGCCGAATTCTCTTCGGCAGTCGCAAGAAGTCTGCACGTATAAGCTTTTGTCCGTGCAGAGAATTGAGCATGCAGCCTTGGGTCGACCGAGACGCAGCAAACAGAAAATGCGCGAGTGCTGAATTCACGGATCATGCACCAAGGGAGGATCCAGAGGGACTCGGGCCCGGCCCCAGCACCATCGAACAAGCCACCCCTGACTTTGCATAGCAGGCGCGCATTTTGTCAAAGAAGCATTTCAATTCGCCGGCAGTGGGGGGAGGGTGCATTGGGATCCCTCTGACCAAATCCTGGATCCGCCCCTGGTACCGGTCACAGTTTTGCGAGACCGTGGAGGTTTTGTTTTCGCCTTGTGTTCCATCGCGTTGGAACGTGCACGATTTGACTCTGGTTTTGATTGGAACACAGCAGAAGCTTTAAGGATGATGTTCGTTGAGTCTCTGAGCGGAGACGCGACCGGCAACTGACGGCGACACCCAGGAAACCGTCGTCAAACAAGCGGTGGCGCAACAGGCGCTGGTTTCGCACTGTGTGAACCGCACGTGGTTGATGACAGACGCCTTTTTCGGAGGACGCTGCCTGATGTTCAAGTCAACACAACCACGTACGGGGACCGCTCCACGAGTGGCCACGCGTACGTGCACAGCTTCAAGTCAATTACAACACGAAACATTGTTGTACGCACAGATTTGGTGCTCAGTTCACCTTGATCCTCGCAGGTTTTGGTATTTTGGTGCCGATAGGGTGAGAAACACGAAAAGGGATCGCGACGACTACACAACATGATGGATTCGGGTCTGAAAAATTGCATACCGGTCAACTTCGCCAGACGAAGACGAATGAAAGAAGTTATTGCTACACTAAATCTACGTGCACTTGGTTTCGTGCCCAGATTCAAGCCTAAAAATCGCATTCGCAGACGTAAAATCTTGGCCACACATCAATTTGCAGTGCGCACGAATGGACCCACGCCTCTCGATGTGCGCACAGACTGCAGATCCTTGTTGTGTGAACTTTGGTGGATCCAGTGATTGGGTGTGGGCCTTCTCCCGACCCCAAACACGTTTGCCGAACGCTTTCACGTTGCCTGGAACAAATCATTTTTGGCTCAGGGTCCCCCAGAATGGGGCCCCAGCCTCGCCCTTCCTTCCCAATCCTGGGTCCGCGAGAGCAGAACCTCTGCACAGACTTGTTCGTGAGACTTGGTCGCTGCAGGGAAGAGGAGAGGCGGCAGAGGGGGGAGGTTCCCCAAACTTCGAAAATTTACGGACCCCACCAAAGTTTGCACCAGGTGCACACATTTTCTTCCTTTTCGCGTGTTCAACTTTCAGAAGTTGAAAAGTGGACCCAAAGCCGGTCGCTCCTCCACTTGACCAAATCCCGGATCCGCCCCTGGAAGCCGCGGTGTTGAGTCCCCACCCCCAGCTCTCCCTCACGGCCACGGAGTTGAATGAAGAGAAGGGACGCGAGATTCAGCGGCGCCATACAGGCGTCAGAACATTCAAAAAGACGCGCTGAACATGCCGAGCAGCAGGCGATGAGCTGGACAACCCGACACGGCTGAATGCAACAAGCGCGTGAGCGTTGCGTCGTTCACCACACTTGGCGCATCCAGTGTGAAGCCCGCCCCTGTTCCTGCAGCACACTGCAGACACAAATTTGTCAATTCACCGAGGCTCACTGTGCTGTCGAGTAATATTGCGAGGTGTCTTGAAAACTTCGACTGGATACAAAAAAATATGTTCGTGGAAGCTTTGGAATGAAGGCAATCCAGGAGCTGGTGTGGCGTCTTCGTGGCGGCCCTGTAAACCCTTCCGTGTCTTCAAAGTTCGTGTCAAGATTGTTCTGCTTTTTCTTGAAGTTGTTCTGCATCTGGCGTGTCTTCGTGGGTGACTCTTACCTGAAGTAGAGATGCGCAAGTTGTTGAGGAGTTTTTGGGTGCAAAGGGCTATTTTGAGAAGACATACATGCAGGTTTTCCACGAAACCAGTTTTGTGTGACATGCGTCAAGATCTATTTGTGGATTGTTTTATTCTGAAAAGTCGCAAGTGTCACGTTTTCGGTTGATACAGTTGGACACATTTTCGTTTTTTCTTTGCGTAACGCTTCTCAAGAGTTGCACCTTTGTCCGAGTTTGCTGGGCCTGGACGCAGCGACGGATCCAGAATAATTGGTCGGGGGTGCTTCGAGGCCAGCTTGTTTTTTACTTTTTTTGCTTCCAAATAACAATCTGTGCAGAAACAACAAGGACGTTTCTGTCCCGACGGTATTCTCCATTTTCATGATTTTTCAGGGGGGGGGGGAGGTGTTTAGAGGCCGGGTCTGCAGCCCCTCCTGGATCCGGCCTTGCATGTTAACAATCGCATGCGAAAATTCATCACAGGGCTGTTGAACGAAAGACAAGAGTCACACCACTTGTGACATTTTAAAATCTATAAGATTCTCTGAAAGCATACAGGGTCACATAACATAACAGCTGGACAGTTCTAAAGCAGACAAACCAAGGTATCACTGCAAGAATTTCTATACTGTGTGAAAGCAACAAGACTACATGTGCACTACAGTCTACCACACATGTAGACTCTACGGTCTACCATGGAAACCAAAGTTGGTGGAACTCTACCTCTTTATTTGGATCTAGAAGAAGAAATAGTTCAACGTATGGTTATATTATGTGACCTTCTGCTTGAACACGTGGTCGTGTTCGTTCTAACGCTACACTCGTCTAGGTTGCTCTGTGCAGAGATAAAGAACGGCAATTAATTTCCCCGGAACCAGCTGAGGTAAACCAGCAAAAACTTGCACGCAATGCAGCAAAGCTTGTGCAACATTACTGTGCAGGAACAGTCCATATTTCACACGGATCTGACAACGAGTCAAGTCCCTCCCGTGTGTCTGCGGACTACGCGCCACAACACTCGACAGAAAGTCAGCGTGGCTGCAGGCTCTGCAGCGTGACCGTACCAAGTGCCACACAGGTCTTGCACTAAATTCGTCTCAGGTCTCTTCGACTTCACAAAATGAAGAAAATCTTTTGTGCCCCGTTCAACAAATCCAAACCATGTTGCGTGTCTGTGCATTTCTGAATCATCCGTGCAGTTTTGCTTGCAATAGCCACCCCCCGCGACTGGAACTCAAGCAAGAAAAGACGCTGAGAAACTTACATGTCTCCAAAGATTCCTGCGAATGTTTTCCTCAGGTTCTTCATGGTGTCTTCGCCGGCGTCTCCCTCGAGGTCCCGGGCGATCGCCTCGACGGTTCCCGGGGAGGCGGGGCCCTGCGGCCGGGGAGGCCCGGCCGGCGGCGGGCCCTGCGGAGCGCTCTGCTGCCGCATCAAGCTGAAGTAACGGAGACGACACAGCTGAGGAGTGGGAAGTGAAACAACTTGCAATGCTGCTTCTGTGACATTCTGTTTGGAGTGTCTTCATGCAATGTTTTAGGATCTGCAACTCAGGTGTGTGCAATTCGTTCGCATCAAACGCAACACAAAATTTTCAGGCTGAAGTTGGAACAAAACAGATGAATATCAGGCGTCATTATTCACGAAGAGCAAGGTTTCCTTTTTCGCTTTGCACAGCAACGACATTGACTTGCAGCCTTCAACTCTCATGAGGCTCGTACTCTACTCATCTCGTGTGCAACAATGTCATCCGCTCAATGCAAAACTGTTTTTCAAAGATCCACAAACCGAGGAAACAAGGTCAGAGACGAGCTTCTGAACCACACCGGAAGGAGGGGCTGTCCAGGGTTCGGACAGGGGTGGCTGACCCCCAACTGGGGGGCGATTCCAGCCAAGAAAATGGGAACATGATGTCTGCAGGGCAAAACAGACTTCTCTTGTCGGGCATGGCTGGGCCTCCAAGGACCCCTAAAAACTACTTCTGGGCTTTTCCGTGTTGCTCAAGTGTGAATATCGTCTCCGTGGTGTGCAAGTGTCTATTGCACAATGTCTTCCGGTGTTCTGGGAACATTGTCGTTCGTCAGTTCGGTGCCCCTGAGCCTCGCAACACAACAAGCACTCCGGAGTCCGCAGGACCATTCTCTCTCGAGGCGAACGCTAAACACCGCACTAGTTACAGAGACACTAACGAACTTCTAAGCAGGTTACACAGGCCCTTACTTGTTGGCTCTGGACCCAGGGGGACCCCGGGGGAAATTTCCCCCGGGGTGATCCCCTCTGGGGCCTGGTGGATGGTCGAAGGAATGCATCCTGAAAATCAGGTGAACAAAGTGAACTTTTGAGAAGAAAACACAAGACAAGAAAGTAACCTTCGCTCACCTGTGGTGTGCAGCCAGTCTTGAAAGAACATACGAGGCCTGTCAATTATGATGCCGCTTTTTCGCAAATTTCTCAACGACGGTTGCAACTAAAAATTTGCCAACTTTAATGCCAACAACAGGAACTATTGCCAACACAAACATGCCAATAAATGCCAACAAAACAAAGCATAAATCAGATAAAATGGACTTTGTACAGAGGCCAACAGGGGCCAAATGGCGAAATGCCACAACTTCATGCAAACTGAAAGT
>JAAUXT010095930.1_pt1 | contig 10777 bp, 18 predicted proteins | sample 7278171 | NCBI WGS metagenome assembly JAAUXT01 (sample SAMN14350112, study PRJNA611818) | marine sediment metagenome | isolation source: surface marine sediment (1.8m) | place: French Polynesia: Moorea | collected 2018-08 | reverse complement strand
CCTCGGTGCGTGTTGCTCTCTCTCTCTCTCTCTCTCTCTCTCTCTCTCTCTCTCTCTCTCTCTCTCTCTCTTTCTCTCTCTCTCTCTCACACACACACACTCTCTCTGTCCCTCTCTGTCCCACTCTTTCCCTCTCTCTCTGTCCCCTCTCTCTCTCTCCCCCCCTCTCTCTCTGTCTCTGTCTCTCTCTCCTCTCCCTCATTTATTCTCTCTATCTCTTGTTTTCTTCATTGTCTCGTTATCTCTCTCATTCAAGATTTCACTCACTCACCCTCTTCCCCTCTTCTCCTTCGCTTCCCCTCTCTCTTTCTCGGTCCCTCTTGTCCGTCTCTCTCTGTCTCTCTCAAAGTGCACGTCAGTATCTCATCAGACTGCTGTACTTCGCACGCAACCGTGCTCAGGCAGAAGGAACCAAATTTGCTGCGCTCGAGGTGTCCCTGTCTTCAATCAAACTCCAACCTGGCACACCCTCTGTCTCTGTCTTTCTTCTCTCCCTCTCTTTCTCTCTGCAGTATTTCCCTCTCACACCTACACACTCTCTCTTCTCTCCGCTTGCCTGCCTCTCTCTCTTTGTCTCTGTCTCTCCACCTGTTCATTCCATCTCTCCCCTTCAGGCATCGTCTACTCGTTCGGGATCGAGCTGCGGGACGGACCGGGGCTCCCGTGCACCTACGAGCTGCCTGAGGACCAGATCCTCCCGACGGCCGAGGAGAACTTCGCGGCGCTGCGCGTCATCTTCGCCCGCGTGCTCGACACCTCCGCCCGGGGCCTGTAGCCGCCGCTCCGGGATCCTGCGGCCGCTGTAGACGCAGCTGGGGCGAAGGGCAGGGGGAACTTCGTCAAAAATTCATTGATGCACACACACACACACACACACACACACACACACACACACACACACACACACCGCGTATTTACCAAAGCAATTGAATACAAAACAGCATGAATCTAGTTGCTTGTCTGCAGGATGTCTGACACTTTATTCGTCATTTTGTGCAAGATAAAAGATAATGTACAGAGGTTTGTGGACAGACCCAGAACAAGTGGAGTTGTCAAGGCTCAGGCAAGTGTCTGAGCTGTTTCGTTGAATGCCTGGGAGCCAGTCAGTCAAAAATCCAAAAGCAATTTGGAGTTCGGTTTGTTTATCCAGTGTTGTGCGCCCTCAGTTGGAGCACGAAAGACAAAGGCAAAGATCTCAAGAATCCCCAATCCCCTGCAGTCCACCATTGTAACCACAGCTGTTACGCTGTTCTGCCGCAAGAACCTTGATCTTGATCCCCCAGGGAGCCAGGCCTTTCTTGGACACTCCTGGTCAGTGGTCCTGCTCAACGAGACCCGAAAATGCAAGGAAGCACGTCAATCTGAAATTACCTACCGCGTTGTGCGACCCAACTTCAGGTCCTCGTTGTGAGTGTCAAGCGCGGCCTCAAATTTGAAACGTGCGGTGCCCCACATGCGAGATCAGGGGCACAGAAACCCCAAATTTTCACTGCCAATAGCCACTGGCCAAGTGGTGTATATGTGTCACTGATCTGGAAATGGACCGGGCGCACTTGCTGAATCTCCACAATGTGGTTTATCCGTACGAGGGGGTCTTCAAAAGAAACCGCTGCAGCGCAATTTTTCGGGGGGTTTTGGAGCAGTTTCTTCTGCTTTTCTTGATTTCTTGAGGATCGCAAGTGATCTGGTTGATCCAAGCACATGCCAAAGTCCTGCCAGGTCAATTGGTATGGCAAATGATGCGACAGGCAAATCTTAGTTGGTTTTGTGCAGCGGTTTCTTTTGAAGAACCCCTCGTATTTGTTCAGTAGTCAATGGCCGGGTAGATGGATTTGGCGGCGGCAGGCTCCCGCTCAGCCAGCTCGACGCCGTCCGTGCCGTCCCGGTGGCTCTGCGCCGCCGCCCCCGTCGCTCCGGCCGCCCCCGCCCCCGCCCCCGCCCCCGCCCCCGCAACCCGCTGTGCCGCCAGCCCGGCCGTCACCGTGTGTACGACCTGGATGAAGCGTTCGCGTCCCACGCGTCGCGTCACCCGCCTCTCCTCGAACTCCAGCCTGCGGGAATGAGAGGCTCTTTCAGAATGAAAGGTTCTATCGGACAAGACCCACCAGGGGGGTTGATTTCAAAACAGAAGACACGTCCACGGTTTCATGGAATTTCACCCTGGTTCTCTGGCACCCATTGCCCCTCGTCCCCTCTGGTGCCCCATCCCCCTCCCAACTGCTCAGTCCCCATCCTTCCAGGTCCTCCCTGCATCCCCACCCCCACTCCTGCCTGGTTCCCCTCTGCTGCCCCCGCCCCGCCCACACGCACCTGGCCTTCTCCTTGAGCGTCTTCTGGTTGCGGTGGATGATGTAGAGCTGGAGCAGCCCGAACAGGATGAAGGCCGAGTTCTTGAGAGGGTGGATGAGGTCCGACCCCCGGAAGTCGTGCTCGATGAGCACAATGACCCGGATGATGACGAACGGTACGTCCTGCACGAACATGGTCACGAGGATCGACGTCACCGCGCCTGCGCACAACACACAGCACACACGCTGATCAGTGATGTTCGGTTTGTACGGTGGAGGGCGCCACCGTCCTGAAACGCGTAGTTCGTTCTTCTCGAGCACGCTGCTCTCCAGCACGAGGCGAATCATGTGACCACCGCGCCTGCGCGCAACACACACAAACGCTCGCGAGGATTGGCAACGATGAACGTTCATTGCGTACGGTGCCCCAATTGAGGTTGTAGCATGTCACGCCAGCAGTGAGCAGAAGAAGATTTGCACGCTCTTCCGCCTCATACGAGGGTGCTTTCCTTTCTGCCAGGAACAACATGATCACAGTGTCCACATTTTGCACCAGTGATTCACCAATTCTGACTGTTTTTGCTCAGTGCCAATTGTTTGGGTCTTTGATGGTGTTGACAAACATGGCAGTCTTCTTTTGTGTTCACTTAGTACATTTTAGTGAATGAGTTAAGCACCCTACTAGTGCAAATTATGCTGTTCCTGACAGAAAGGAAAGTACCCTCGTACCAAACTGCTAGATCGGCAACACAGACAATATTTTGGCCACTTGGCATTGGCTCTTGTACAAAATTTGGTACCTGTCGAAAAGCGTACCGAATGAGGATTGGTGGAACTTTGCCAGTGTGAGAAACTTGCAAAACTCCAAATTACAAATGCTGCCGAACACAAGGATTCTGGCACCTGTCCCTTCACTTCTCTCACCTTGCGGAGTCTCCCCGCCCTCCTGGAAGATTTTGGTCGGTTGCGTCGGGAGATACTTGAACATGGCGATGAAGGAAAACACGAACGTCACGTAGCTGAAAAGTACCACCTCGACTGTGCAATTTTTCTGAAACTGGAAAATGTGAAATTTGAACTCGTGCACTCTCGGCTGTCGTTCTCTGCCTGGTGTTGTGGGAGGAATCACACCTCAAAACGTAACTTTGAAAGCTCAGCTGGTGTCCACAGCTAGACACTCAGACACTGATAGACAGACAGAAAGACACACACACACACACACACACGTACATCCAGTCGGTGGTGAAGACGTCGTCGTCGTGGTAGAGCATCATGAGGAAATCGATCACGTCGTACGCGAAGAAGAAGTCGACCGCCATGGCTGACACCAGGTCGTACGTGAACACCTGCAGACAACAAAGAGAAAAACTCACATCGCTGTAGGAAGAGAAACATGGGGAAGAGTCGCCTCTGTCTCTGTCTCCGTCCATCTCTCAGTCTGTTTCGATCCCGCTTCCCTGCCCAATCTGCTACCCTCAATCTCTTTTCTCTTTCCCTCCCCATTTCCCCTTTCTCTCTCTCTCTCATCTCTCTTGCCCTCTCTGTCTTTGCCTCTTTCCCACTCAGTCTCATTCTCTGTCTCTCTGACGTTTCTCCCTGTGTGTGTTTCTGCTCCCTCTCCCACTCGATCACCCCCTCCCCTTCTCTCCCCTCTCTCTTTCTCAATGACGCCCCCTCCTATCTCTGTGTTTCAGACTCCTCCGGCCCTCTGCCTCAGTGGCTCCCTCTTCCCGCTCACCTCCTCTCGGAGCTTGGCCATCCACTCTGTGATGGTGAGTCCGAGCACCGTCATTTGCAGCGCGATCATCGAGTCTTCGTCCATGTGCGTCATGTCCGGATAATTCCCCTGCAACACACGTCAGCTCTGTCCACATCCGCCGTGATGCAGGTCAGGTCCATATTTTCCCCTTGTGATATGTGTCATGTCTGGATGACATCCTTGCAATCAGGACAGGTCCGAGACACTCCCCCTCCCCTCATGCTGCCTGAAGTGTAGAAAGAGGGCCCGTGTCCCCTTCAGCCATTTTTTACATGATCAACACAACTCGTAATTTGAAATGTGATGTTAAACAATTGTCAAAAATCTCCCTGATATGTGAGTCAGGTTTGGATTACTCCCCAAAACAGGGTCAGATCCAGAACCTCTCCCTGTGTCTCGGGCCAGATGTGAGAACTCCCCCTGGTGGACCAGGTGTGGAAGAAAAAACTCCCCTGAAGACCCGGCAAATTGAGTGCGCTGGGTGTTGAAACTGCCCTGTGTGAGGTCAGGTCTGGAATCCCCACCCGATTTTTCGGGCCAAGTCTGAATCCCCCTTCCCCCCCGCAAAACCCCGAGACTCACTGTTCAACACACAGTGCTCATTCAATTTGAGATAAAGCATCAATCCATCATCAATTCAACCAGAGGCATCACACACCAGACTTTCAAGTAGAAAACGAGCCGCGTGCCGCTGTCATCACTGTCAAGGAAACCACACTCAGGGAAATTTCCCTGCACTGAAATTTCCTTGGAGGGGGAGGGGTGGAAGGAAATTTCCCTCCAACCCTTGGAGGGCAAGTTCCCTCTTACCCTTGCATGAAAATTTCCTTGTACCCAGGGCAGGGGAGTTGGAGGGAAATTTCCCTCCACCCCCCCCCCCACTCTCACCACAGGCAGTCAGTCACAGTAGAAACAACACAAGCCGACGCGGCTCGCAAATATCCAAAACCAATGCAGCACAAAGAAACGGTGTCCGAGTTGCTCACATCGGGGCCGGGCGTCTTGACAGCGACGAGGATGAGCGTGAAGCTGGGGAGCGCGCAGAGCAGCACGTACTGCAGCACCGAGGGGCGCCACCCCCACTCCGTGCGGGCCACGTTCAGGTACTTGACGCAGCACAGCTTGATCGGGAGATAGACGAGCAGCGAGCACGCCATGAAGATGGCCGTCACGAGGCCCCAGTACTCGGCGCGAGCGTTGCTCTCAGAGATGTACAGCGTGAACCTGCAGCAGGGAGGAAGAAGAATTCTTCAGCAGATCAAGACCTGCGCCTTGTCCACGAGGAGGTTGGAAATGACCCGACACCCCAAACCTAGAGACATGGATGTGAGGTTATTCCAGGTGCAACCGAAAATTTCCAGTGTCGGGGGAGGGGGCTTCCTGAGGTTGGACCTGAAACTTGGAGAGACGAGACCCTTCAGGTCTCACCTGAAATGTCAGACACTCGTGTTTGGAACAACCTGTCTCATTTCATTCCACCAGATCATTGTGAGTTCAGATCGGAGCCATGACAGTTAAGAGAACCTTTATTGAAAGAAGGACGAAAAACAACAATGTCCCATTTGAAATCTTTGAAATCTTTGATCTTGTTGCTGAAGTGGTTGTGCTGAGATAAGCACGTCTCATATCTGTCGCACACGGCATCGGTCTGGAGAGCTGAGCTCACCAAAGCCTCAAAGTCTGAGTAGATTTGGTTCGTTCCCGGCTCATTTCGTGAAGGAATCACGATCCCATTGGTACTTCATCCCTTTTCAATCACAAGTGCACGTCTTGCGATGTTGAGTGGGTCCCCTGGAGTTGAACCTGAATCAGCCACGCAGTGTCAAAATCACCGCACTCAAGATACCGTAGTCACCCTTGTGTTTTGCACACAAATGTGACCTCAACACCAACCAAAACAAGAGGGAGAATTTGGAGTGCGTACGGTGTTTTGCCCTGAAACCACAAGGCTCACATCATGTTTTGTCTCAATTTTCTGCTGTATTGTTCCAACTGAAACAATGAACAAGAAGCAGTGCTCAAGGCAACTGCAGTGCGAAGTCCCTTGCGGCGTCGGTTATGTTGTCAATTCTTCCTTGTTCATCAATTCTTCCCTGTCCTCCTTGTCTCCCACACCAGTCATGCTGTCCACAGGGGAGGGGGTGTCCTGCCTCTAGTGGGGGGTCCCACCTTCAGCAGGGGGGTCCTGCCTCTGGTGGGGATAGGGGTGTCTGGTTGGGGGGGCAGGGGACAGCTGTCATATACTGCACTACCATATGGTGCTTCGCCCGAAAGGGACTTCGTACAACAATGATAAACTCACACCCCAGTGCACAAGACACACGCTTTCAACCTGACATTAGGGTGAATACGGCACACGTGATTGCGGTATCGCGCGTGAGGAGCGCGCACTGACCCCTGGAACTCGGCCCAGCGCCACGCCGCCATGTAGATGGGCACGACGAAGGCCATCCAGCGCACGAGTTCGGTGAGCACGAGCACCGTGGTGCGCACCGGACTCCCCTCGTCTCCCGCCGCCGCCGAGACCTGCGCCAGGCGACTCAGCAGCCCCATCACGCCGTGTGACCTGCGTGTGCACGGGAGAGGGCATCGTGCGAATCAAAGTACGAGGCAATATCCAACCAAAGTGAGAATTGTCATGTTCACGATCGGCCTGGAAGGTCACAGGTGGTTGATTCGAGACAATTGATTTCATTCACATTCTCAATGCAATTGGTTTCTTTGGTGATCATGACAATTCTCACTTTGGTTGGATATTGTCTCGTACCCTGGAAGGACGACGCCCACACTGCTTGGTGCTGTTCTTACTCGGCAGTGCAGACGACCCTTGGAAAAGGTTTCTGAACTGCAGGACTGGTGACGTGCACGGTGAATTGAAGGCTGTCAAGATGGGCAGCAGCAAGGTGTTCAGTTCAGGACGATATTTCCGGTTTGGCTATTTGACACTTATTGGAGTACCAGCAGCGTGCAAGACGCACCAAGCGTGCTGGAACCATGGACGGTTTTGACACATTCTTCGTTGTTTGACTGAGAGCACAATCGGAGGACAGGCTCTGACAAAGGACTCACCTGGGTCAGTCAAGTCTGTTTCTGTCCACAACTTCTCAACACCAGCACTCGAAGGTCACCCCGACAGAGATGTCCAAGTGTTCATCTGTGCTCCATTGTTTGAATCTTTTTCTCAGAGACCAAACTCACACTGATGGGTGTTGGCTTGATCACAGTGGCTGTCAACACAGGTGTTATCTTCTGCATCTAACTGTGTCGCTGCGTGGACTTGGCACCACAATAAACACTGCACAACGTTATCAGGTGATGAGGCAACAGCGTTCAAGACGCGACACTGGATTCCATGCCAACGAACGATCAAGACACGAATTCCTGTTTTGCCAGAAATGTTTTATTCTTTTCAATTTTCAAGCGGCGGCTCTGTGTGGATGACACAGCAACGTTCTGCAGAGCACTAGGCATGATCTGCTGACCATCAGGTTCATGGGTTGCATCCGAGAGCAAATCTGGTGAGTTTTTGGGTAATTTGAATGGCGCGCCTGTTCAGTTTGCTCAAAAGTCACCTCAAAGTCACTGGACCTAATTTGCCAGCATATGTACGAGGAGGAACGCCCTGTCGCTGGTGCTGTAACGTCTGAAGATGTCATTGTAGTATCCCATGCCATGGGAAATCGCAAACTAGTACAGCAACTCTGAAAGGCTGGACAGACCCGAGACCAGGAGCAGGCTGCAGGAAAAGCGAGTCGTTTTCTGCATGCACACGAATGTGTTGAGTTTTGCAGGAAAGACGCCTCAAACACGATTGACCCGAAAACAGGTCTGTTGTAAGAGTAACACGTGAATTGCAACCAAGGCAACAGAGACGCGTCTTCCACATGAACGTCACGAGTCTGACGCGTCCTCGCACTCGAGCTGAGATTCTGGTCCTTCCTTGTGGACGGATTTTGTCGCTCGTTTGAGACAGTGACTTCCTCTTGGAAAGTCTTGCAGTTCCCAGTCACGTGGTAGCTGAGTTGCTTCTGCAGTACAACTTCCGGTGACTCAAGTCTGTGTTGCACTTTCTATTGTTGCTGCTGCAGCTGTTGCGACTGCAATTCTCGCTGTTGCTACTGCTGCTGCGACTGTCGCTGTGAATGTTTCTTTGGTTGTTTCTCTTCCCACTCTCACAACAATTCTGAGCGCTGCGTCCTTTGCTGGCGTCGCCATGGAAACTCGAGTCGCGATGGAGACTCCGCAGCCCATCAGACGCAGTTCGTGACGCTTCACTGCTCGGATCACAGATAGCTGAATGTGCGCTTTTCAACACCTGACTCCCGACTGAGTCCCTGTGTTTTCGACTCCTGGACGTCGCGTTTCGACACTCAGTACCTTCCTGTTGAGAACCTGTCCACACGGGGGTGCTGGTGTCGGAGACGCTGCTCTCGGAGAGGTCGCGCTCGCGGAGCCGGCTGCGGATCCTGTCCCCCGGGAGCTCCCCGCGCCGTCCCCGCCGCAGGACCGTGGCGCCACCCTCCGTCTCCTGGCGACACCTGCCGGGGGGAAGCACAGCCCTCTCGTGAAGGGTCATGATTCAAGGAGAGTCTTGGGGCCCGCCACCCCACCCACCCCACCCCACTGGTTCTTCCCTCCTGGCGACACCTGCGGGGAAGCGCGCGCACTGATGAAACATCTGGATACTCAGGGGAGAATCCAGAAAAAAAGTTTGCCCCCCCCCCCCTCTGACTTCAATCCTGGAATCACCAAAGGGTCAGCGGCCCCATGGCAACCCAGGTGCTGCCACCTACCCCAGGTGCTCCTTGAGTGACTTTCGGGGTAGACTGTAGATGAGTCGCTTCCGGAACAGCGTGAAGTCGTCCGTTACCCGGATGTACGTGTACGTCTGCATGTAGAGCCGCAGGTCCGGGTCCAGGTCCTGACAATGAAAAGTACACGCAATTTCGATCTGTTTCACGCGTCAACATTTTACTTGCAACCCCCACCTCACAAACCCTTTGTCCTGCTCCAAAGCACATTTTTCAAGGGTCGCAAGTCCCAAGGGGCCCAACTTCAACTCAAACAAATGAAGTACGGGAGAATGAAAATGTTTGGCAACAAAATTTTTGGAGTTCTATTTCTTGCTCGGGGTTCAGCAGAGATGGCCTGATCCCTGCCCCCTGGATGCCCCTCAACCACAACTTGTCTTGCCGCTGCTTCCAGCCCTGTCTCTGACCCTGCCTCGACCCCACTCTCGATCTCGCCATTGGCGCCAGCTCGGCCCACGCCCCTGGCCCCATCCCAAGCCTCACCCATCGCCCCATCCCTTGCCCCACCCAAACCCCGCACCTGCCCAAGTCTTGACCCCGCCCTTGCCCCACCCGTGGCTCAACCCCTCGCGCCACCCCTCGCCTACTCTGACCCTGACTTGTTCTGCCGTCTCTCCCCCTCGCAACGCACCTGGGATCGGGAGATGTCCTCCAGCAGCACGGGGATGAGGAGGCGCCGCCGCCCGCCCAGCACCAGCGCGTGCGCCATCTTGAATTCCTCCATGCACCAGCCGGACGTGACGTAGTTCCTGCGCGGATGGGGAGGTTCGATATCCTCAGGGCAGCGTTTGATTTGTGGACTAAACGCCGCCAAAAATTTTCCCCGGAAATGCTACTCGATTTGTACCAATCAGCAGGAATGGACCAGGAAACGGTCAAGAAAACTCTTGTTGCACCCCCGTGGTGCCCGCTTCTCTCTCCCCCCCCCCGCCGACGGATCTGGCGAGCACTCAGCCCACACCATGCCCCGCCCGCCGCCAACAGCGGACGTGGAGAGCACAGCGCCGAACCCCAACCCCCTTACCCCCCTGCCTCCCAAGCTGACCTGGCGGCTGTGATTTATGGCAGCCAAGGGGATTCAGCCCTTGGCTCCCACCCTTGCCCCCCTGGGCCCTGTCCCGCCGCCGCCAGCCCCTCTCTGTCCCTACGCCGCCCATGCCTCCCCACCTGGACAGCACCATGATGACCCTGCGGCTGTGGTTGATGGCGGCTGTGATGTTGGAGATGATGGCTGCGCCCGGCTCGAAGTCGCGCTCGTGCAGACAGAGCGAGAAGCGCCCGTTCTCCTCCAGGATCTCCAGCACGTGCCGCTTCACCCAGACCAGGTCCCGGTGGCTGCAACAGATGCGCATGCGCCTTCATCCGGGTTGTGCTGCAGTGATGTCTGGGCGGAGTCAAGTTTATGACCCCACCCGTTGGTGTGGTGATCTGGCCCCACCAGTTGGTGTGGTGGATCTAGCCCCACCAGTTAATGTGGTGAATCTGGCCCCACCAGTTGGTGTGGTGGATCTGGCCCCACCAGTTTGTGTAATGGTTCTGGCCCTCCCAGTTTGTGTGGTGAATCTGGTCCCACCAGTTTGTGTAATGGTTCTGGCCCTCCCAGTTTGTGTGGTGAATCTGGCCCTAACCAGTTGGTGTGGTGGATCTAGCCCCACCAGGTCTGGTGGGGGGTCTGGCCCAACCAGGTCATGTGGGGAATGTGGCCCCCCCAGTTGGTGTGGTGAATCTGGCCTCACCAGTTGGTGTGGTGGATCTGGCCCTCCCAGTTTGTGTGGTGTATCTGGCCCCACCAGTTCATGTGGTGAATCTGGCCCCACCAGTTGGTGTGGTGGATCTGGCCCCACCAGTTTGTGTGCTGGTTCGGGCCCTCCCGGGTTGTGGGGTGAATCTGGACCCACCCGGTTGTGTGGTGGGGGGGG
>JAAUXT010042388.1_pt1 | contig 10777 bp, 14 predicted proteins | sample 7278171 | NCBI WGS metagenome assembly JAAUXT01 (sample SAMN14350112, study PRJNA611818) | marine sediment metagenome | isolation source: surface marine sediment (1.8m) | place: French Polynesia: Moorea | collected 2018-08 | reverse complement strand
GCCTGACGCCTTGGAGCCCAAACTCATCATGGGGGGGGGGGGGGGGTCAAAAATTTCCAATTTAAACGCCAATGGCTAGAAACAATTTCTTAGCAACATCACGGTGACTCCAGCATGCAGGCAGCTGTAGTCGGCCTCGCTGAGGAAACTGAGCAATCGCCCCTTCGCTAAATCCTGAACCCGCCGCGGATTTCCAGTTGTTACGTGGGTGAGTTGGTCTGTCAGGACTGAAGCAAGCGTCGAACCCACTTTTTCCGCAGAAACACCTGTGTACCACCAGACTTGACTGTGACAAAACACACGATCTGTCCGCAAGAAACAGTGAACCAAGCAGCGTCTTCGTCTGCACTAACAATTTTATTACTGCGCTCACAATCTGTGACGATACTTTATGTACACTGGTGAACGTTCATCCTTCCTTTATGAATTGACATCATTCAGTATCTTGCAATTTATTTTGATCAAAATCTGTTCCCGGAGGGAGAACTAATGCAGCGACGCTCACTTTCCATGTAAAAGTCGGTTCCAAGATGGTTCTTCAGCAACTAAGCAAAACGAAAGTTCAGACTGCATTTCAAACACACTCGTTCTCGCCGAATGCAGACAGTCGGTCACAAATTGGGAATTTAGCAGTTCATATCACACTTTGGTATCACATACATCACAAACAACACTCACACCACATCGCAGCGATTGAGGAATGTAGTCTTCATCACTCTACCACTGAGCAATAACTGGAAAAACCCTTGCTTGAGCATCCGAAGACGCGCAGACAAACAAAAGATTTCACATCGCAAGTGTGATTCGAGGCGTAGCCACGTTCGGCAACTCAAACTTGGACAACGAACAGGTTTTCCGCCAAGCACAGACAGAGTTGGGTGCTGTGCTCTTCAATTTCAATGCAACAAGGAAGTGTGGACTTTACAACACCTTTCACTCCGACACTTGAAACCTGGCTTATTGCTGGAATGAACACGGATGATTTGGTGAAAGTGACGCCTGGAAGTGAACCCGACTTTCTTCCCTGTGTGAGTGACTTGAGGCGAGCCCCTGAAGACGGAGTCAACAGAACCGAGCCTCGCAGTGATGAACACACGCACAAATGGAGCCGTAAAGCCCGCGGAATTGCGCCTCTGTTTCCAGAGCGACCTGCTGGGCCATAAAACAAAAGCAAGAAATCATCGTAAAGACAGCACGGCACAGCGTCTTTCCTACAAAGAAGTTTGTCACGTACCACAGTGTTCAAATAGATCGGACACAAAAACTGTTGTGTGGGACTTTTGTGTCATCAATAGAAACCCGTGGGAACATCTGTAAAGAACTGTTTGCAATGTGAAATGCACGCGTAAAAATCTTTTGAATGTCACCAGCTGGAATTGAAGTATCTTTTACCCAAACAATTGCAGCGCAAAAACTGACTTGACGCGGAGGAACTCTCTGCTGACCTCACATTGTGAAACCTTCATTTGCATGGGGACTGAATCGAGACAAATGCAGAAAGAACATTCTGTGCGAATTCAATTTCGAATCACAGCGGCAGAATCTGCTCAAAATTTATTTTCGCAGACACAAACAAGCCTTGCTCTCTGACGAAGGACAGAATTTGGCTCGAGTACATTTTGGCATTCCCATCCCGTGCAGCTGACTCTAAGAATCGTCTGCAAAAAGACAATTCACCAAAAAACAGCGAAATAAAACCTCATGTTCAAACGGAGTCGACACCTCTGAACGTGAGTGTTCAAGTATTGGTGGGACTGACGCAACACCCGCACGATAAAATGTTACACAAAGAAGCAAAAGATACTAAACCCTCATTTTAATGAGTTCATGTGCAACTTCCATTGGCATGACGATTCGTAATACTCGGCGATCCGGTCGAGGCGTTTCTGCAGTGATGACGGGAGGTCCACAAGTCTCTATCACATCACAGACGGTCTCGCTTTGTGACTTGGTGATTGTTTCATGACGACACCGCAGCCGTTACTAGGACGACTTGAGGAGCTGTGAGGAGGGCGATCGCTGTATTGCTTGGAAGTCCTGTGACAAAACGACAAAAAGCAGGGTTTACATCTGCATTGAAAACCCGACTGAACAGTGATCTGCTAGTTCTGGTCAGGAAGCAAAACTCGTTCACACCAATGAGGACTTCTGGTTTCATCGCGAACTGGGCGGGACAAAAACAAAGTGACGAGTTGACCCAGCTCTCCACTGGTCAGCAGGGCGGACGTACCTGTATGGAGGAGAAGGGCGAGCTCTTGAGCTCCTTGTAGCACGCCTTGCACACGGGCACGGGCGTCTGCGTGAGGTGGCCGGGCAGCGGCATGAGGCGGTCGATGCAGCGCGTGCAGAACACGTCCCCGCACTTCCAACAGTGGTACTGAAGCGACAAGCACAAGAGTCGAGAAGGCTCCACGCGACTGTAACGCACTGTGATCTGTAAGTGCAATTTCTCCTGGAAGCCACAGGTAATTCAAAAGGTGTTGTGCTACAGATGGGCATCCTCCTGGTTGTAACGTGATTGTTCGCACTACAGAGCAACCAGAACAAGCAAGTGGATGATCGCCAGCAGGCACTGTGTGCAAATTTCTGGCTCATACTCTGTGGGTCTGGTTTTTGGTACGAAAAAGGGTTCAAGGAACTGTTGTTTCTCAGTCTTACAAAATTTCTCAAAAGAGAATTTTTGAATTCTCAGCACAAAATGTTCAAAATGGCAAATTACACAAATGTGGACATGTGTGCGTGTCTTTGGTTTGTCAAGGTTATTTTTTTATCATATTGGAGGGCTTTAAGACCTGTGAAGTGGGTGCTTGTTGAAATGAATTGTTTTTTTTCCTTCCTAGTTGGCTGAAATTGAACGTTTTATTTTGGGTGTTCTTGGATGAGGAAGTATACGCAGCCACATTGTGCACAAAGAAAGGGAATCTTTCCACGTTGTCCTACAAGAAACAAATTGTCAGGCTGACTTGGCGCGCACGCACCTTTTTGTTGTAGGGTTCGAAGGGCATGGCGCAGCTGCACTGCTTCACGTTTCTGAACACTTTCCACTCGATGGCGACTGACTTCAGCTCGGCAAGAAGGTTTTCCACACAAAGGCTCTCCACTGACACTGTGGAACCTGTCAAGATACAACCTTCCGGTTTGGAGAGAAAGAACTCGTCAAGGACAGAAGCATGCATTTTCGGAACTTTTGACACCCTCCCCTCCCTCCTAAGAAAACCACTGCACGTTCGAGCAAAAGCAATGAGAGTTGGCTGACGAAACGTGCACAGGAAAGTGCACCCGTCTGAACTTGCTGCGCCACGGGTCTCGCCGTCGCGCGGCGATCTGACGCACCGTGCATCACGTCGTCGTTGAGCGACTTGGACATGAGCGACACGCCGTCCTCGAAGCCGGATTCCGGGTCCGACTCAAGCCCCAGGTGCGACGTGTGGTTGTTCTGCAGGTGCGTCTGCAGCGAAAACAATAAACATACTGGGTTTTGCCAAAGAGACCAAGAACACTTCAAACAGTCCGTAACATTGCAGTACAGTTCCAACAACGATGCACTGGAAGCTTGGTTTGTGCATCGCCTTGTCTTTTCAAACTTTGTCACGACATCCCCCGTGTAATTCACTCAAAACACAAAACTCCGTCTAAATTGCAGTATCATATTCTGGGGAAACAAAAGCATCCAATTTTGGACTTGTGCACGTTTTTGGGAAACGGCGTCAGTAAATTTGCGGCCGCTTTGTTGCTCTGTGTTGTTTTTCAGTGACTGCGGCGCGTGTCGGGCTGCGCACCGGGGGCGTTTTGGGGGAGTTGAGCAGCAGCTGACTGAGGTCCATCGACTCGGACGTGGTGAGGCCCTGCAGCATCTTGCGCAGCTGCTCCTCGCCCTTGTTCATCAGTCTGCACAGCTTCGTAATTCTCTGCAACAACGAATTGTCGTCGTGGAGACAAGACCCCGCAATGCGAGCGAGCGAGCGCGCACATCTCAAGATGTGACGTGAACAAAGGTCAGTGATGGTGGTCAAGAATTCAAGGTTCTGTATGTGATGGCTTTGTGCCAGTTGATCTGCAGTTGACACTGATGCAGACGAGTGTTCACCTTCTCGAGCAGCTTGTGGTGCTCCTCCATGGACGTCGTGTGGTCCTTGACGGCGCAGATCGTCTCGAACACGTTTTCGCGCGGATGGATCCCGTTGTCAAACCGATTGTACAAGTTGCGCCAAAACCTGTGGGACACGACAATCAACGTACAGACGTCGCACGGAAACGGTTGACTGACATTCAGACTGGGTCTCAACTTCAAAATTTCACTCTTATTCAGATTTAAGTGAACCATTCCCATCATTTTGGGTTTATTAGTGATTGTGCTATGTAAATGAGGAAAGCAACAGACGCACCTGATGTTCTGCGGGTTGGTGTTGGGCACGAGCACGGGCATCGTGATCTCGTTCACCTCCTTCTTGAAGAACGGATTCAAAAAGTCGTTTGTGTACTTGGCCATGTAACCCCACAATGAGTAAGTCCTGTCGCGCAGCCTGAAACACGTTTGAGCAGATGTCATCAACCCAGCTCCTCGAGTTTCTCCAACTTCTCACAGAGACTCGTGAGGATATGAACGGAGCAATTTTGAAACAAGTGTGAGCTGCAGAAGCGCACCTCAGATCGAGCCTGTCTTTCTCACAGTTGCCGATGAACGTCCCGAACTGACAGGAGTACACGTGATCGTGCAGGGTGATGAGAAACCTGCAAACACACGTGCGCTTCAGTCACCAACCACCTCTTTGTGGGAGCATTTTTGTTTTCTGCTTTAGTGATCTGGAGAGCTGAGGGGTTGGAGCGCACCTCTCGTTGAACTGGAACGAGTGCGGGAACTGCTGCATCAGCTGCCACGTGCAGTCGAGGAACTGCGTGAACACAGGTGACACCTGCAACGAACCGCACACCGCGTCCAGCTTTCTTTGAACACCAATGAGCAGTGTCTCTTTACAAAAGGACAAACGCTGCGCGCAACCACAATCAAATGATGATGTTTCGGACACGGACACGGCTGGTGGTGTTCACGCAGCCCACGCACCTCCTTGGCGTCGACCGTCTCGAGAAAGCCGCAGCGATCCGTGAACTTGTGGCCGAACGACAACCATTCCTTCTCGATCAGAGCCTGAAAAGAGAACGCAAAACTGTCATCACCACAGAACATTCAGCTTCTGAAATCTGGATCAGTTTTCGTACACGAACGCAAAGCACCCACACACGTGTGCTGCGTTTCTGTGTGGTAAACTCAGGGATAAACAGACCAGTCGCTCCTTGCTCAGGGTTTCGGAAAGCTTCACAGACAAGTTGAAAACAAAACACGAAAAATGGTGCACGTGGAAAATTTTAGAACAACATCTTGGTAGTTGTTGCGCCAACAATGTGGTTGTCACAGTTCGAAGACGGGAAGAAAACAACCCAATCTGAAAAAAGCAACTCTGCTCGTCAATTAGACGCCTCCAACATGCGCTGAGCTGACGACAGTTCATACGCGGAGGATAATTACCCTGAAATATGGCCTGTAAACACGAGTAATGGCGCACACCTTCCTCCCCTTTCGTGTTCCTGCGACATTAGGCCTGCGGTCGAGTCTGCGAGTCTCAGCACGATCAACCGACATAACAAACGAGAACAGCAGCTTTCTTTTCTTGCCTCCAGTTTCTGATAAAACTCAAGGCTTTTGAAAGGTCCAGGGAAGTCAACTAAAGTTGTTATCAAAAATGGAAGCGCGTCCCTGTCCTCAAGGGCGTCCGATTTTTACGGACTTCCAAGATGAATACCAGCCGCGCGCCACTTACATCGCAAAGTTTTGTAATTGGGACACGCTGAAGTCTGACCAAAATGACAAAGTCCAAGAACTTTTGTGATGCACTGGGGGGGGGGGGACTCAGAAACCCCCGTTTTTCCCACCATATGAACCAGTTGTTGAAGTACTTTCCCTGTTAATTTCTTTTGTTTCCTGGAATCAGAGTTGTTCTGTGACAAAGGGTTGCACCGTGTTTACATTTTCACACAAACGCCAAATAATGAATTCAAACCAGATAATAACGAATCAACACCTCGCCAGCGGACACCACAGCAACTTTCCAAATCGAAACCACGACGCAACCAACAGCATCAGCTGGGAGTGGTTGAAAACAACTAACGACCAATTCACTGGCAGTTCCAGCTATAAAGGACGACCAATCACTTGTTCCTACGACATAATGGGGGACTTTACGCCCTGTGAGAGAACGGGTCAGCTGCAAGCAAGATGGCTGGTGAAAATGGGATCGTAAACAGGTGATAGGGATCGCGTTTTGCGCCTCGTCTTTGTCGCTTTGAGAAACGACTTTCGTGAGGACAGAACGATTTGCTGTGCAAATCGCTGTGTGTTGCACGCATCGCTCTGCAGGGTGCAAGACACGCTGTGAAACTGGATCTGAATTCTGCCTCAGGCCGCCAGGAGAACTTCTCTGAAGGAAGTCTTGAAACCAAAATGTTTCTGCAAACAGAAGCCTCTGCCATTCCTGCAACAGTCTGCGAGGAGAGACTGTCGCGTGGAAACGAAAAGCAGGCACCGAAAATCTCCAAGACATCGCGACGGAAAAAAGAACAGAAAACAAAACACGAAGTTGCATTGGATGAAATTAGAATCGCGTTCCAGTCCTTCACTCAGGATTCTCCCACATCACTGGGGACTGAAACAAATGACCCGAGCGACAAACTGAAGATAAATTTGTCTGCCAACAAATATCAAAAGAGTAGAAGAGAGGGAAGAAACCGCCATTTTCAGATGAAGTACGAGCAAACTTCATCAAACCAAACACTGAACTTCTCAAACTGATCAGCAGGGTAATGTTCGAAGAAATGTGGATATCACGAGCGGAGCAGCCGGACGGAGACTCCGCGAGCTCGACTCTCTGGGAGCGCCCCCCCCACTCCCGCGCGGCGCGCTGCGCACTCACCTCGTAGCCCTGGATGGTCCTGTAGTACGGGTCGAGCATGAGCGCGGCGAGGCCGCACGTCTGCGCCGTGCGGTCCCAGCCGTCCGAGCAGTGCACCATCACCGACACGCCCTCCGCGATCGCCTGCAAACACAGTCACGTGACAAGAGTGACTACTGACAGTTCGACAAAGCGAAGCCAACACCAGCAAGACGACAAACAAACTTTCTGTCACCCAAAAGGTGAAACAAATGAACAAAGTGCATTTGGACACAGACGCCAATGAGTCTAACCTGCAGAAACAAAAATTGGTCTGACGAAGTGCAATGTGGATCACCATCAGACCACACAAGAAACTCAATCATTCTCTTCAAAGGTAACCAAATGGAGTCATCAGAAAATCCCAAGAACCATCCAAGCACACTGAGCCTATCGCCAGTGAAGTCTTTTTCTTCTGGATGGTCACACAGCTACACACTCGCAGTGGTTCTGCGTTTCGCGTCGAGTGTCCTCTGCTCGACATTTATGGAGCATAATTCACAGGTTCAAAGGATTCTCATCAGCGGAAAATCTCAAGATCTGACGAGGTAATCAGAGGACGGAAGACAGGGGGAGAAACAAAGAACAGGAAATGCGTTCGTGAAATGTAGCACCGGAGAAGCGACGCCGGGTCTCAGTTCTGCAGGAAGTGGGTCAGATTTCGGGAGGAGTTTCGAGACGCCACACACCTTGGCGATGAAGGCCGAGGTGTCCATGACGGCCTTGATGTGCTTGAGCCAGCCGCTGCTCTCGAGCCCCGACAGGAAGGCGTTCATCGACGGGTTCTTCAGCTCGCAAACTGCAACAGCAATTGACAACCATGATGCGCACGGCTCTGGGCGTTGACGAAGGCAGAAACAGCCTTCAGCGGAAAAAACTGAACTCCAGCAGCTTTTTTGACACTGTGATGTTGCAATCAAGCAGAGATACGAGGAAAAGAAAACTGCTCATTTAAAGCGCGCGGCGATAAAGAGCGTCAGTGCACAGGCGTCTCTCAACGGCGCAGGTCGGCTGCGCTGGGGCCTCGCGCTCGAACACAGACACAGACGCAGCTTGTGCCGCTTGTGTCTGTCACCGTTTTCACCACAGACACTTCGTAAGTTCTCGGATCGCAGCTTTCACGCTGCATGACGCAATCTACCATGTCTAAATTTTCAAAGCCAAAGGCTGTTGTTGAAACTACAACAAATTTCCCTGCTTTGTGGAAAACACAACTCAAAAAACAGGAGACCAGAAAGCACGCTGCCTCGTTTTCCTGCGCTGCGTGTTTCTCAAAAGTGATTTCGAACCCAACAAGGTGTGCTCCACAAGATCGAAACAGAAAGAACGAACACACCTTCGATCAGTTTTAGCAGACTGGCGCGCATCACGTGAATGTTCTCGATCCCGAGGAACTGGAACTTGATGTTGGTGTAGAAATTCTCGTTTTCGTAGCCCTTCCCCGCAGCCCTGTTCGCCATGGCGTTGATCTGCAAAGAAACAAAAGGCGTCAAAATGATGAAAATGTGGAGATGTGTTGCACCTCGCTTTTCTGAGCTTCCACCACAACCAACTTATGGAACGCTGAGCGACTCTGAGATTGGCACAAAAAAGACCCTTCCCAGCCAAAGCACGACAAAGACAGGATTATTCCGAGCAGCCTCGCGCAAAGCCTCCGGAAGACTTCGAACGCGTTCAGTTCATTTGAAGGGAATTTCTTCGAAATGTCAACACTCAACTGAAATGGCAAATGTTTGTTGAGTACAGAAACTTAACTGTCAACTGCGTGTCAAAAATTTCACTTTGAACCGAATTCCGTCACAAAACGAAGCAGCGTTGCATGCAGCAAGTCACCCTGCAATGAAGCCATTTCTCTGTTGCACGCAACTGAATTTTGAACTTGTGTCCTCAACAGAAGTGACAAGCTTCACATCGAAACAAAAGGTTTCAAGGAAAGAGATCAAAGTGAAACCTTGGCCTCTCGAATGTCATTTTTTCCGTACTCCTGCAAAGACACCAACACATGTACTCAAATGTGCAGTGCACACGAAACGAAGACAGAACATGAGCATCAGTCATACCCATACCCGTGAAAACGAATTTGGCACGAGAGGAAAAAAAACCCACCACAGTCAAGGCAAAAAGACGACTTGGTTGCCTCTTCCACTCTCTTGAAAAGTGGGTGGAGAGACGTGCAGCTTGACAATCCCGACCATTTCAAACTTTCCTTCGCCGCCAGACATTTCGGAGGCGAAGAAGGCAGTAATTCCACAACAAAAACAGACCAGAAGATGCCTTTTGCAAACTTGTTTTTCCGTTCCGCAGCCCCAGACTGATTTGTTCCAGTGTGTCGGTGTGGCTGCCTCTCGGGAATAGAATGAAAAGGTTTCATCGCTCGACGCGTAATGAGTCTGACGACTCTCACTCGGCTCGAGCTGTCTCCGCGTCGACTCACTTCCGATTGAGTTACGCCAACGCAGCGCGGGGGAACCACTCGGCGGCCGTGCGGCCACGAAACCGCGCGAAGACGAAAACTTGCTGACGGTCATCAGCCTCAGGCGTATCGCTTGAGCTCAAGCTGCAATGTGGAATGCAATTTCGAGGCTGGTGAGACTGGCGACCCACGTGCAGTCTGGACACAACGCTGAAATGCAGCAAATTGCACACGGCGAGGCTTCACGATGTGGCTGGTGAGAAATCCCGACTCACCCACCCGGTCCCTGAAAACAGGCCCGTCCCGCAAATACGATTCCGCAGAGCCACTCCCAGCGCCAACTGCTCTTACCGAACCCACCCCATCATCTCCGAAAGGTCACACATTTTCCCACAACAGTCAGTTCAATGAGTCTGAAAGCCTTGCTCCGCGTGGGAGTGCCTCTCTTATGTCGAGCATTTGTCGAGAGGCCTTGCTGTTCGCAGCAAGACACGTTTGGTCTTCAATAAGAAGCGTCGCGATGAAGGGTCTGACGCTAAAAGCTTCTGTTCCATGTCGACTCGCAAGGCAAAGAGGGAAAAGATCGCATTGATCTCAAGGTTGCGTCTTGCAGAAACTGACAGGGATGAAGTTCAGTTTGCTCGAGGGAAGAGACATTTTCCCTCCATCGTGCCACCACGCACGGCATCATCATCTGAGAAACTGGTCAGTGGGTGAAGGAAGCTGAAGTTTGGTTTCCGAACCAGTGCGATGGGTCTCTCAGGCGTATCAGGTGGCAACACAGCGCACAACGCTGGAATACACTGTCGAGCTCCACGATTACAGACCAGATAGCACCAAGAAGCACGCACCTGCTGCACGTGAGAAAGAGCAAAAAACACCTCGAGAAGAATATTGGGTTCTTTCAGCGACAACCAAAAAGGCTCTAAAACAAGAATGCTGCGCATAAAAAGCGTGTGGTCTTATGCTGTTCATGCGAAAGATTTGTTGGCCATTTCAGAAAATTTTAAAAATTTCCATATTGAGTTTGCCAGCCAGCCCATATTAAGTCATGGGGGGGGGGGAAGGGTTGGGCAACTCAACATGGGCAAAAAAATAAAAAATGCTTGAAATGGCTTGAAAATGATCCTGGCTAAATTTCACTATGTTGAATTACCCCCCCCCCCAAATTCACACAGTACATACATACATAACATACATACAGACACACATACATACATACATACATACATACGAGGGTCTTCTACAAAAATTCCTTCTTTTGAGCGTGTGGTCAACAATCAGAAAAGAAGGAAACTTTGTGCATTTGGAACAGTTGCATGCCTTCATATTCTGCCTTTCTGAGGTAAAATGAAGTGTGTGAACACAACAGGAAGTCAAT
>JAAUXT010038943.1_pt1 | contig 10777 bp, 11 predicted proteins | sample 7278171 | NCBI WGS metagenome assembly JAAUXT01 (sample SAMN14350112, study PRJNA611818) | marine sediment metagenome | isolation source: surface marine sediment (1.8m) | place: French Polynesia: Moorea | collected 2018-08 | reverse complement strand
GGGCCCATATCTCTGAAGGCACAAGTATTGTGTAAAGGAAGTATATTGATGAATTGTAGTATATTGTATAGGGGATTGAGAGGTAGTGTTTGATTTTTTATTTTTGAAAATTTTATATGGTTTTTGGGTGTGTTCAAAGGTAGGGCTAAAACATCAGATTTTATGAAAGTATTCAAATTAGTTATTTTGGTAAGAGTTGTGTTTATTTGTATGCAATTATGCATGAAATGATTAAATTTTTTTTTGTAAATTCCAGAATTTATTTAGGGTCTTTTCAAATGAAAAGTAAGAAGTGTAAATTTAAGACTTTTTGAAACTATTCAAAATAGATATATAGAATAGAGTTAGGTTCATTTATTTGTAATTAGGTGTAAGAATGTTTGATTTTTCATTTTTACAACTTTCCATTCTTTTGGGTCCATTAAAATTGAGTGGGATGGAAGCTCCTGAGAGATTGAGTTTCAAAATGCACAGCCCATTATGCTGAAAATCACTGGTGATGCCATCTTAGCATATTTTTGCCAATGAAAAAGTTTAATTATGTGAAAGTCGAATTATGAAACCTATTTAGACACACAAAAATCCAAACCTGTTTTGAAAAAAGTTGAATTATGCAAAAGTTGAATTATGGGGATTCGAATTATCCAAAATGGACCTGTACTTTTGCATTTTCTCCGAATACTTGCAGTGAAATCACAAACACACTGGAAGGTATCTCAGGAGAGACTGTCCCCGAGGGCGGGAACCTCCATATTTATTGACCACTTTCCAATCACACCATCTGGTGAGTGGTGGGTTTTACAGCTGGTGTGTCACACCACACTCCTCCCCCACCAGGGGGCACTGGCCTCGACCAGCAATTTTAAATATTCTGAATATTTTTACAATGATTAATTATATATATTAGACAGGGAATAGATGCATAATATCACAATATCACTATTTTGCTGGTAATTACCCAGCATTCCTCCCCCATTGGGTGATCATGTGACCCCTCAAGGTTTTCCTTTCTGAAAATGGCAGCAAACCCAAGATACATAACTCCACAAGAGATAGATTTACTGGGCTTTCTATGCCAGAACATAGTTCGAAAACTCGAGGAGGAGGTGGTGAGGCAGGGACTCACCAAGACTCACCCATGAGTCATCCAAGTGGTGGTGAGATACTTCAATTTGGGCCTGCCCCGAACCAAACTTTTGACTGGCTCGTCTGGTGGATTGCCCACTCTCAATAGCTGAGTTTCATGGTTCAGCCCAAGTCACTCCACAACTTACCTGAACAGGTGAGCTCCACTGGTGTTTCTTTCTCACCCTTCAGTGTGAAGGAAATATTGCTGGTGATTTCACAGCATGGTATCTTTCCAATATTTGAGAGAGAACAGTTCTCTGCACCCAGGGACAAGGTGGGAGAGATGGTATGAATGTCAGCACCATCACCAGCCCTGTCCAGAACAGTCTGGAGATTTTTACAGGGGGCAGATGTTGTTTGGCAGTCATCTTCATCTGATCCATTGTCGGACACAAACCAGACATTGTTTCCTGAATCTGCAAAAACAAACTTTCCTTCAAGGTTTCCAACCTCAAAAACATGCTACCATGAACAAGAATGTGCCAAAAAAATCTTGTCAACATGAAACAAAGTGAAAGCAAAATACCTATGTCTGGTACAGGAGTTTCATTTCCACTGGAGTCACAACACAGTGTGACAACCAGCAACAAGTGAAACACAAACATCACTAGGAAATCACACTCTACCCCATGATGTTTTTCTTTTGTGGAGACCCTGGAGCAACACAGGTTTCCTTCACACTGTGGAATATGCAGGAACAACAACAAAGGGAGATATGTGAACATGCATCAAAGCTGTAATTCTGGAGGCACAAAGCCAAGGCCAGAAATAGCCACAAGGGAACTGCTGAATTGGTACCAGCATGATGTTGTGATCAAAGGGTCTGGAAACACAATGGATTCAGTTCTCATTGCTACTTTGTTTTGCTTCAGCTGGTGTGTTGAAGAATTGAGTGAACCCGTTGTGTGTGTGTGTGTGTGTGTGTGTGTGTGTGTGTCTGTCTGTCAGTCAGTCTGTCTGTCTGTCTGTCTTTCTGTCTGTCTGTGTCTGTGTGACCCGTGCCCTTTCCTTGCGAACTGGGATTGACATGAACAGGGACACAGCGCCCACGAATTTTTCTCAGTGCGTTGACAGAAGGGTACGTCTGTTACCCACCAGATGCGTCACGCGTAAGAAGCCAGTGGGCGCTGCGTCGTAGCACGACACTTGTGCTGGGATGCAACGCAGTGTGAACCTATCCGAGTACCATACCATACCATACCCTTCGTTTGTGTCAAACGAACGCGTGAGCCCTGTGTCTGGCGTACCCTATGTGCCTCAGCTGGGTGGGTACCCCTGATCACTCTGTGCCCTCGGTGTTGCCGTGTTCATGTTGTACCCTGTGTGTTTCAGTCGGGTACGTCTGTTCATGCTGTACCCTGTGTGTTTCAGTCGGGTACGCTGTGTTCATGCTGTACCCTGTGTGTTTCAGTGGGGTATGCCATGCTCATGTTATACCCTCTGTGTTTCAGTCGGGTATGCCGTGTTCATGTTCCGGTTGTCATGGCAACTCTCCATGGTGACGGTCATCGGGCTGCCCGTCGTCAAACTCGTGTCCGAGATCTACGGTCAGTACTACAAGGTCAGTACAAGTACTGCAAGGTCAGTACAAGGGCTGCTAGGTCAGTACTACAAGGTCAGTACAAGTGCTGCAAGGTCAGTACTTCAAGGTCAGTACAAGTGCAGCAAGGTCAGTACCACAAGGTCAGTACAAGTACTACAAGGTCAGTACAAGGGCTGCTAGGTCAGTACTACAAGGTCAGTACAAATGCTGCAAGGTCAGTACAAGTGTTACGCGGTTGGTACAAGGTCAGTACTACTTGTAAGGTGAGTACAAGTGGTACATGGTCAGTACAACAGGGTCACCCTCACGTGCCGCAAGGTCAGTGGTACAAGGTATGACCAGTACTGCCTGGTGTAACCACAAGTACTCGACTACTCACTGTACATGCACAGACCAGTATACAGTTGGCAAGGTGCATCACCATGGTGTTGCTGTGACGTCGCTACAAGGCGCGGCCGGTTGCCATGGCATTCTTGTGTTGTCAGGAGATGGAGGTGCAGGAACACGCTTTGGTCACCATGACGCTGCTGTCCTTGGCAACCATGACGTTATTTTGTTGCCAGGCCTTGATTGGCCTTGGTAACCTTGACATTGCTGTGTTGCTAGGCGCTGGAGGAGAAGGTGCGCGATTCGCTGGCGCGAGCCAATGAGGTGGCGGAGGAGGCGTGTTCGAGCATGCGCACTGTGCGTAGCTTCGCCAACGAGCAGAACGAGGCGGCGTCCTACGTGTCCAAGCTGCGCGTCACCTACCGGCTAAAACTGAAGGAGGCGGCGGCGTATGCAGGGTTCATCAGCAGTACAGAGGTGTGTGTGTGTGTGTGTGCGTGTGTGTGTGCGTGTGTGTCTGAGTGTGTGTGTGTGTCTGAGTATGTGTGTGTGAGGTGTGTGTTTGTGCGATATGCTGGGTGTCTGTGCGTGTGTGTGACGTGCTGGGTTTGTGTGTGCGTGTGTGTGCCGTGCTAGGAGCGGGTGTGTGAGGTCTGTGTGCGGTGTCTCGGCAGTCTGAATGACGCAGTCACTCTTTACTTTTTGAAAGTGCTGAGGGTATTTTATATTTTTCGAGAAGCTTTTGAGAGACACGTTTTGTTTTGACAAACTCTCTTGAAGGATTTAGTACAAATTTAATGGTACCAAGTTGGGTTTACTTGTTTCTTGTGTGACCCACATGGAATCCTTTCTTTCACAAAATCCCTGAATTTCTGGGAGTGAAATGTGTAAAAGAAAGGGTTTGCTGCAGAGTTAATGGGAAGTACCACCAAAACCAACCAGGCCAGGGCCAGGGAGGGGAAGTTGTGGCCAGACCAGGTCAAGATTGAAACAATGCAAAATGGAAACCAGCAGAGCACATGGCTGACACTGATGAGCACCATTCTTTTCAAAGATCTTTTGAGATTTAACTCCTTCTCTTTTGTGTTGTGTAGTTCAGCAGATTTTTTCATAATTCTAAAAATAGCCACAAAAAGTGTTGTCATTAGTCCATCAGTAAAGATGGGCTCTACAGCTGTCAGGATTGCTGTCACAAATTGCACATTTGAATGGCCAGTTGAAAAGTGCATGATGCACAAAGAGTTTGACATCATGGAGTGCTTCTCCACATGAGTGTAGACCAGAATAGCATTCAAACTGATGACTAAGTTTATGAGAAAGCCCAACACCAAATACCTTGTTGCAAAATTTGTAGATTTGTAATACTTGCAGAAAGGAAAGGCAAGCACTATGTAGGTGGAGACTGTAATGAAACTGACTGTGTAACACAACATGAGAATGCAACATAAAGATAAGAAGGCAGAGGCCTTGCACCAGAATGATTGCCTCCATGCAAGTTCTACAGCAACAAATGTTCCTTTGTATTGCAAATCAGTCACTACCGTGACCACCAATGTCAGAGTCAGCATCATATCACTGGCTGAAAGACATTGTTTTGTGACCTCAAAGCTGTTCATTTTTTCCTCAAAACTTAAAGTCAGCAGAAATGATGTCAAGTTGAAGAAAAGTCCTGCTGTGGTAATGAGCCAGACAAATACCCTCAAGGTTGTGTTGGGTAAAAGGTCATCACAATGAGCATGCCAAGGCTTCTTAGCTGTGCAGTTTGCTGAGCTTTCAACCACACAACAAATGTGGTATGTGTCTGTGAACACAGATTTTACTGGCAGTTCATCAAATAAAGTAATATCAAATGAAATTAAGGGATTTTTAGAAAGGTGTAATGCTTGCAGCTGATACATTCCAGCAAATACTTTCTTGGACAGATAAATAACTTTGTTGTCAGAAATGTTGAGCAGTGTCAGATTTTTCTGATCCAAAAATGCCTTGGCCTTGATGGTTTTGATCTGGTTGTTCTGCAAAAGCAGGGAGCGAAGTGCAAAGAAAAGATGAAAACAATTGGAAACCAATGTAGCTATTTTGTTTCTGCTCACATCAAATAAAATCAGTTTTATTGCTGGGTCTGACCTCAACTGATTGTTGTAGCAAATACTCTTGACATCAGTGTCAGAAATGTGGAAATGAATCATGTTTCTCATGAAACTGTTGTACAGGTTGATGGATGTGAAATAACTGTGTGAGATTGACAGGTAAATCAGTGACTCATGCATTCCAGGCATAATGTTCTCAATGGACTGAATGTTTTTGCATGATGTAGCAGCTCCCAAGCAATTGCATTGAAGGGGACAGTGTGAAATATTGCAGAACATTTCATCATCTCCCTGTGTGCACTGAATGACACCATCACAGATTTGTGATGGGTGAACACACACAGTTTCCTCATGACATTTATGCAAACCAGGACAAGACTGATACTGACAGCTTGTTTCATCATCCCCATGTTGACAGTCAGTTGAGCCATCACAAACAAGTTGGAATGGAATACAATAAGCCTCAAAACACTTGTACTTGTTGTTACATTGGAAACTTTTGCAAAACCTTAAGTGTTCACCATGGCGACATGTTTTCATGCCATATTCATTGGTGTCATAGAAGCATAATTCTTGCAATGAGAAGCATCTTGAATGGCCATTCCTGCATGATAAGAGGCCCAAGAGTTGGCATTTGTCAGAGAAGGGTATTGTTTCATTCAGCAACAGTTCGTACTCAGGTTCATCATCTCCACCAATGCAGTCTGCCAACATATCATTGAACAAGTTGAGTGGGAATATTTTCCCATCATTGCAATGGAACACTGCATCAGAAAAATTAGTTTGTGTGGATATCAACGAGAGCCTGTGGTTTTGTGCACAAAATTCATCTGACCCATCACCACAATGATTGGTGCCATCACACACAAATACATATTGAATGCACCCACCAGAAATGCATTGATACAAATTAGTGTCACAAGAACACCAGGGCTTTTTGCACTTGAATCTGCAAAAATTTACTTTGTCATTTGTAGATGAATTTGTTTTGCAGTTGCAAATTGATTCATCATTCTCACAGTCCTTGTGACCATCACACACAAATAGAGAAGAAATGCAACTTCCATCTGTGCACAAAAATTCAGAGTGTTTGCAAGGTTTGTCACTGTGTTTCAAGACTTGTGAAGTGCAAACCACTTGGACATACCTTGGTGGTCTCTGAGTGTTGCACCCAATGTGTCTCAACAGAAACTTGTTGTCAACAAATACTTCCAAACATGTGGTGTTGTGTGATTGAACAACATAATTCATGGTGATGACCTGGTACCTCTTCAACACAATCACATAGTTTTGCAGATCTTGAAGGATTGCCTCCCTTGCTAAATGGTGTTCACCACACATTTCCTTGATAGTTGACAAATTAACATTGGTCAGCAAGTTGACAACATGGACTTGAACACAATCACCAGCTAACAAAGTCCAGTTTGTATCACATTCCACTGCTGCCCTTCTTGCAATGTGCTTCTGTACTGGTGGTTTTACTGCTGTGCTCCATTCACAAATCCACATGTCAAAACGAGGCTCACTGCAAGACACTGTCACCCAATCAGGTAGCGCCACAGCACGAGTAACCAGGGCAATGCACTGATTGTAGCTGTTGTTAGTTTCAGGTTGAAGAATACCATTCAGAGCTGATAGTCTGAGAACTTCTTGTTCAACAACCTTCACTCTTTTGAAAGTCTTGATGTCAACACTCCACAACTCAAAGTAACCAGTGTTACTGTTCCACAATGCATCAACCACAGGTTTTCCATTGGTCCACCTGTCAAATCTTCCAGTGGGCTGAAAAAAGTGTTGTATTTGTATTTGAGACAAGAACTGTGTGCACATTGAAACATTCAATGTGCTCAGACATTTGCAAAATCAAAAGCACACAGAAAAAAATCAAAACATTTTGTGGGTTGAACAAGAGAATGCACTTCATTTTGGCAGCCCTGTCATATACCAGAGTAGGTAAAGTGACTGTGAAATCAATTGTGAGGAAGAGTTTTTTGTCAACTGTCAACAGCAAGTGTTTGGCATCTCACCTGTTTTCTGATAGCCAGAGGCAGCCAAGAGTAGATGTTGTCCATTTCTAGCACATGTTGGATGGTTTCAAAAGTTACCAAGCTGGCATTCATTCCACTGCAATTTTGATGTGCTGCTTCCCAACTCATTTGCTTGTACAAAGTACCAAGTGGTAGCTCCATGTAAAGTGATGGCAGTCTGTAAGCTCTCAGTTTTGGTGTTGAAACAGAGTATTCAGAATGCATTTGGATTTTCTTGCCATAATTGACATTGATGTAACTGGTGTTGCCTGTCTTACATTCTTCACGTGACACACCCTGAGGCAGGTACAACTCCAGCACTGCATGAAACTGTGTCCTAAAATACATCACCCTGTTGCAAAAGGAGTAAAATGGCTTTACCCATGCCTCTCTGGTCTTTCTGATTCTTGCAGTGCTTAGCCTATCATCAAATACAAAAAAGCTTCCAATGTAGCAATGTTCAACACAGCTGCCCACAAATTGTATACTGATAATTTTTTCTGGGATTCTGCTGAACACATACTCTCTAGGTGTGGTGAACATAGGTGGGTTGATGTCTGCTAACTTGTGAAGATCTTCTGTGCACATGTTGAGCTCCTTCAGGATGTGTTTTTGGGGAGTTGAGTCAAGATTCAAAACACATGCCTTTTTCCTCACTGTCAGCAGAAACCAGAAAGTGGTCAAGGGAATCCTCATCCCATGTCCCCTCAAATGAAAGTCCTTTGCCAAATGTTTGACCAAATAGATTTGTTGTTCTTTGTTTTTGTGGGGCAAAACCAATTTGGACCTGAGTGGCTTCCTCTCAGCTGTTTTTGAACTGGTGGAAACTGTACCATCAGTGTTGACCACAAAAATATCAGGTTTTAGTAGACTTAAAGAGCTCAAAGACAGATAAAGTTTTTCTCTGTAGTAGCCTGTGAAAACAAGAAGCTTCACTTCTGTGGTGTGATCTGTCCTTGTGGGAAAATTTATGCTGAACATTCTCTTATGAAGCACACCAAAATCATGAGCCAGCAGTGTAACACATGGCAGATCATATAGCTTTATTTGTGCTGTCACAGTTTCATGTTTGTCCAACTCTGTTTTCAACACCATGGGATTGAAATGCTTACTTTGCTGCTTGCAGCAGTCATCACTCATTGCCATTTGGAACCCCATGCAAGGAGTAGTGGATGCAGTGAATGTTATGTGGACAAAAGCATATGGCAAATAGGAATAAACAACAACTGTCAGTTCCTGGCCAGAGCTGACCACACTAAATGGGTAATCCTCCCCTGGAGCTTTGTCATGTGCCAAATGTTTGCTACAATATGTCAATTCTGAAGAATTTCCTGCTAGTGTGTTGAAAATACCAACACCTCCAAAGGAACAGTTGTCATCCTGACCTTCAAATGTGTAATTTGACAAAGTGATGTTGATAAAAAGTTGTTCAGGTGCAATTATTTTCAGGCAGAGGTGGTTTGTGATGCTGGACAGATTCACAGGAATATGCCTGGCTCCTTCTTTGATGTGAACAGCTGGACACACTTTTTCTGTGACACTGACACTGTACTGCAGATGGAGATTCCACTCAAATGAAATGACAACATGAAATTGAGCAAACACTTGAAATGTAGATGGGTAAATTGCCCCAATTGCAGTGGCACCTGAAGAAAAACATTACTGGTAAATATATGTGGCTTCATTTGGTTTTCTGAAAATGAGCACACAAAAAAGAGATCCTTAAGGGCAAGACAGTTCTTCTTTTTGGTCACACACAAGTTACCTTTGACATCAAGGTCTGGTTGGTGGAAGTTGGCAGAGAATTCTGTCTTCAGCTGGTCACACAAAGGACCCGGGCCATCATAGAAGAGGGCTTTGAATATTTCTAAGTGTGTAACATTGGCACAGTATTTCAGACATTTCAGTTTTTTGTTTTTCTCTGTTTGAATGTGGAAGGTGTAGATTTTGTATTGTCCAGCTCTGAATGATGGCAGCAAGGAATGATTGTACAAAATGTTCATTCTGTGATTTACAACAACCCTGGGTGTGTTCTGCAATGGGATAATTGTCACAAGATTTGTTGTTGCCTGGAAGAACAGTGACACTCTCTTTGTTGATCTGATCTGGGACTCAAAAGTGTCCTGAGAAATGACAAAATACCCAGTGTCTGCAGTGAGCACAACATGATTAGTTGCTGAAAAATATGACCAGTGATTAAGAGTTCCACACATTCTTGTGGACCTAGCATTTTTGCCATTTCTACCCTTTTCTTGCATTTCAACATATTCCCAATAAGAATATCTTTGTTGTATCTATTTGTACCTGTGTACATGAATCTGTTCCCAGTATTCATCCTGGTGCTTCCAAGAGCAGGATTCTGGCAGAGGCCTAGACAGTCTGAACTCTGAGAAAGTTATGTTGAATCTGAAGTGCTTGTTATGAATCTCTACTGTGCTTGTGAGCTTCTGAAATCTGTTGATGTTCATGTCCATGCCAAGGCAGTGGTAACCCCAGGGAAGCTTTGTCTGGCTGGTCCATGTCTTTCTGGTGTCCCACAAGTTTCTGTGCTTCTGGCTGTTCAAGTAACTATTCTCAGCTCTGTAAAAGCATTGTTTCTTCAAAAACAAAGTATTGGCGCATTGGACACTTGTTTGCAGGCTCAACACCAGTGTTTTGTTCAAATTGCTGACCATGCAATGCTGTGCCATACTGTGTATCAGTTTCGTCCATATCTGTATCTCATGGTCATTTCTTTTCTGAAATTGTTTTGGTATCTCATTCCAAACAACAGTTTCTGATGTTGTCACTTCCTTGCATTTAGTTTGGTGGAAATATGTCAGGAAAATGGTCAGCAACAGAAAATGAGTTGCTGGACAGGTGTGTTGTGTCATTGTTTTGACCCCAGTGTGCATCAGCACACTCTCCACACTGAATGAGAATGTGTTTTACTCAAACTCAATTCTTCAGATCTGATTCAAGTGTTCCTGACCCAAGACACCAAGAATCAGTTGCTTCTTTTGTAAGTTTTGGGCATTTTCTCATTTGAACTTCATTTTTTGGCCTGAAACCCCTTTTGTGTCCTTTATTTTGACAGGTGTGTTGCTCCAATTTGTGCAGAAAGTGTTCACCTGTGAAGTGCTTCTCAGGTGCCTCTGACTAAGAGGAAATTGCTTTCCTCTGCTCCCCCATCCACTTTCAAATGTTCACAAAATACATCAAAAGCAGGAAGGCTTTGAAGTGGGAGGACTTGAATGCTTCTGGATTTCAAATTTATATGTACTTCAAACAAAATCTGATTTCAGGAGCAAATCCACTTTGAACATCAAACTCCTTGAAGTGGTGTTGCTTCCCTGGTAAATTGACAGCGGAGTTGTACGCAGTAAGAGCCACTGAAAGAGTTCCCACTGGTTCCTGCCATTTTCCGTGTTTTACTGATCCATCGCAGTCGGTTGTGAGCTTTCCTTGCATCTGAAAATGAGAACATATAAAAACGAAGTGCGCCACTAACGCGTTGGCACTAGCACACTGGCTGTGGCTGAGACGCTTCTCGGCCTGCGAACAGAAGGCTTCAGTGGTCCGCCCTGTCCATAAGGAATGTTGGTCGCAGGGCCCTGAACTTCTGGTGCACGCCCATCGTCCCTTTCATGTTCTCTGGATGGCCCCAAGGTTTGCGAGCTAGCATG
>JAAUXT010090705.1_pt1 | contig 10778 bp, 10 predicted proteins | sample 7278171 | NCBI WGS metagenome assembly JAAUXT01 (sample SAMN14350112, study PRJNA611818) | marine sediment metagenome | isolation source: surface marine sediment (1.8m) | place: French Polynesia: Moorea | collected 2018-08 | reverse complement strand
TGTTACTGATACATCTGTGATGTGAGCAGATCTCAATGTTACTGACACAGCTGTGTTATGAGCAGATCTCAATGTTACTGATACAGCTGTGTTATGAGCAGATCTCAATGTTACTGATACAGCTATGTTATGAGCAGGTCTCAATGTTACTGATACAGCTGTTATAGTCATGACTCAATATTACTGATACATCTGTGATGTGAGCAGAACTCAATGTTACTGATACAGCTGTGTTAGATCAGGTCTCAATGTTGGTGGGTCTGGTTTTTGTCAATTTTAATTTGAAACAAAAAGTTTCCAAAATGGCTACACTGAGTATCACACAAACAACAGGTCACAACCAAGAGATCTGACTCTGTTGTTGGACCCAGATATTTGTGTCCAGGCACCTCCTGGAGTGTCCTGCTGGCGGCCCCTGTACCACGATCGGGCAGCTATACCTCAGCGCAGAAGGTCAGGGTCACTTCTGGTTTGAGACTTCCAGTGTGAGAGACTTTTGGTGTGAGAGACTTCCTGTGTGAGAGACTTCCGGTGTATGACACTTCCGGTGTGTGGTACTTCCGGTTTGAGAAACTGGGAGTGTGACACTTCCGGCGTGAACTTGTTGAAGTGAAGAACGCGTCCAACACGACCTACCTTCAGATGGGTCACGTGTCCAGTGTGGGTCAAAATTTCAATGCGTCTTGTCTTCATGATACCAAACCCCAAAACGCATCCTGCGTCAAATGCGTGGAAACCAGAAACGCATCCGGTGTGAAAACTTCCCAACGTTCAACGCGCTTGGTGTGAATGTCTCAAATCCTGCTGCACACTCGGTGGGAACTTGCGTCCAGCGGTTTTCACACTGGTGACGCGCGGTCGTACTTTTGACGTCAGCGTCAAAATTTTGCATTGAACCCAAAAACGACCGCGCGTCACACGGTGTGAAAAGCCCTTTCTGTCTCTCTTAGGGTTGTGCAACACGATGTGGGGTCAAAACTACCGTTATGCTGGGAAGGACGAACGCTGCGTCGTCATGACGTTCGACCCAAGTCTCCATGACAACCCCAACATCCGGGGCGCCGCCGCTCCGGCCAATCACAGGACTCGCTGCTGATTCCAGCTCTCCTATTGGTTCAGAGGGTTGCGAGAGGCCTCTAATAGGAGACCTTCGTGCTCACCCTGGATTCTCGCTCTGCTATTGGCTGAAAGCTTTGCGTGAGCCGGCCAATCACAAAGCCTCCTGCAGAAACCAATCAAAACCTTCCTTGGTCGTCCCTGCTTCGCCATTGGTTGCTGTGATACCCAATGAGCTCCTTGCTCGCACATTGACTTCACAGCGACGCAACGCGTGGGGCCCTCTGGTGTCAATCAAGCATATCGTGAGTGTTTGCAGCTTTAACACGCCAGGGGGCGTTGCTTTTCGTTTATTTTACCGGTGCCACAAAAAAAGACGCTTCCAAAACGTAAAGACTTTGTACATGTTTACAGTAAACACCGTTACAACGGACGGCATGTGTGTTTTGCCACGAGGCTGGTTTTCATACAAAATCCGACAGTGGACGCTGCGTCGACCCCCCCCCCCCCCACCAACTTCATGGACTGTGCGTCCCTTCAAAGAATGGCAGTGTTCGATTTACGTGTGCGGCTAACCACCCACAGTCGCACCACTTCACCCCAGGGTTGGAGATGGGGCTAAATGGGCAAAGTCAGCCATTTGGGCTCACTCGGCCAGCCAGCACGCGCAAATCGAATGCACCCACTCACAGGGGATGCGCGCTGCGTCCCTGCATGCACCAACAGAAGTTGTACAGAGTTGTACAAATTCTCAATAGGGACTTTATGCAGATCGCTACGCAGCGCGTGGAACGTGGTGAACGTCACGAAAGCGACGTTCCACACAACGTGTGTGCGACGACGCAGCGTCTGACAGACTCGCAACGCGTGACGCACCTGGTGTGACGCGTCGCCTCGTTTTGAGAGATAACACGTGACGCGTTGAGTGAGCGACGCAGCGTGCAGCGACTAGCAACGCGTGACGCATCTGGTGTGACGCAAAAGACATTTGGGAGGTTCAGCTGCAACACGTGGGAGGCCACACGTGTGACGTGGCATCACAGGCTGGAAACCTGGGTCACTTGTTTTCAAGTTTTGAAAAATATATTAGTATTCAATTTTACAGATACCAATTTCCTTTCACAAACAGTTTCTTTGTAACACTACATTTCTTTTCTCCAGAAAAAAAAAAAAAAAAAACAATTTGAAAAAAAAGAAATGAGTTATTGCTGAATGGGAAAAAAATTCAGCACAGATTTTCCAGGGTGAAATGCCACGTCGCACATGACATTATGACGTCGCACGTTTTGCAACTAAAAGTCCCTATTTTGGAGACGCAACGCGTGACGTACCGAGTGCCGCAACACGACGCAGCGTCCCACCGATTCCAGAGACACACAGCGCGCGAAACCGCAATGGCGGGAAAAAACCCGGCGTCAAAAACAATCGACAGCCCCCCCCCAATGCTCCCACCTACGTTGCGTCGCGTCGCCGACGCTCAGACGTCACGTGAGAAACATGACGCGTACAGGCGCACACAATGTCTCACTCTGAAGAAAAAAAAATTCGAATTGGGAATCGCTCCCCCCCCCCCAAATGCATGATATCCTGGGACAAATTTCGACCAGAAGGCGGCCTGCTCTGGCCACCATCACCACAGATCTTCTGTGGACCTCTGACCGCTGCCCTGACATCTTGGACGGAGATGAAACTCAAGTGTGTGTGTGTGTGTGTGTGTGTGTGTGTGTGTGTGTGTGCAGGTGTGTGTGTGGATGAGGTGTCATCAACGACAGCCAGCTCGCTTCTTCAATTTCTCTAATGTTTTCACGACCAGTTCGTACGTAGTGTGTCCGCTACTGTAGAGATATCCCTGCAGATCTAGGATCCTGGATCACACGTGGGTCCGTCCCACGTGTGGCATGGGCGATAATAAGGGGTGCGTGTCACCTGGTGACCACGTGGCCGCACTCCTTGGTCTCCTTCAGAGGCTCCGTGCGAGGGCCTCAAACCTCCGCGGGCACAGGGCGAGGGTGTGGCCGCAGGCTTGAAGCGCCTTGGCCCGCAGGGTGACGGAGTCCGGGGAGGTGGGAGCAGGGGGCTCCGTGCGGGGGAGCCGGCGGTCCGCGGGAAGAGAAGAGGGTCTCGCAGCAGGGCTCAAGCGCCTCCTCCCGCACTCCTACCCGGGCGGGCTCTGGGTGGCAAGTATCGCGTGAGCGATAATGGAGTCAGCGTGAAGTCTGTTTCGATTCGTCCCTCCAAGTCCAAGTTGCAAAGGCTGGCAGCCAATCACTCCCACGTGGAGAGAGGGCGATAATGTAGCGTCACGCGTTCCCTGCACAAGAACGTGGTGTCACGTGTCACCTGGGCGAAGATCTGATGTCAGTGTCACTCAGAGGACAATGTAGGGTCACGTGTCACCTGGGCGAAGATCTGATGTCAGTGTCACTCAGAGGACAATGTAGGGTCACGTGTAACATGGGCGATGATCCAGTGTCACGTTTCGTCCGGGCGAAAATACAGTGTCACATTTCGCCTTAGCGATGATCTGGTGCCACGTGTCGCCTGGGCGATGATGCAGCGTCACGTGTCCCCTGGGCGATAATCTAGTCGGCGTGCGGCCGGTTGTCCCGGTAGCCCGGGTTCACGAACCCTGCGTCGTCCGGCTGCACGTCATCGAGCCGGGAAAACTGCCCCTCGAACTGCTGCAGGTGGAACCGCGTCACCTGGTAGTTCACCAGGTACCTGCAACACAGAACCACGTGGCGTGAGCGATAATAGGTGACAACAGGTACACGCGTGCGTACGCACACAAACACGCACACGTGTGCACGAAGATACGGCCATCCGCACACGCACACATGCACAAAAACACACATTTACAGTCACACAAAAAAAGCGCACCCCCACACACATACATGCACACACACACACACACACACACACACACACACACACACACCTCAAGAAATACGGGACCTCTGAAGGAACTGCAGGAGTGAAACAATGAAACAGCATAGGGTTGGGTTTTCCATTCTCACTGAGTACTGCACGCACACCTCAAACACACACGCACACACAGCCACACCCCAGCGACACTGCAGGACTGAAACAGCCACCTCCCCATTCTGAGTACTGCACGCACACCTCAAACAAAAACACACGCACAGCCAAACCCCACCTGATAGCGACGTATCCGACGATGGTCTGGAAGACGACGAACGTCGTCATGACGATGTTGACAGCGCGCTCTAGCGGCAGCACGCGCGTGCCTGTGTTGAGCAGCAGGAACAGCACCAGAGGGAGCTGCAGCAGCACCGTCAGCAGCCAGAACCCCGCCAGCTCCGGAACCTATGCCAGATGCGTGTATTATCGCTCATGTGTGCCAGCTACGTGTATTATCGCTCACAACACGTGGGCTCATGACACGAAGCTCCGGAACACTTGTGCCAGATTCGTGTGTTATCGCTCATGCGTGCCAGATACCTGCATTATCGCTCATGTTCTGACAGGTTACCCAAGTAATCAAGTCCCTTTGGCAACATAGTGACAACACAAAATCAGGGGTTGCCCAGGGAACAGGAAACCAAAACATTGACTCTGCTTTTCGGAAAGTTGCCTTGACAACGCAGGGAAAGACTTGCTTCTTTGGGTTGCCATGGTAACCGACGCAACAAGAAGTCCCGGAAGCGGGGACCCGACGGTCGAGCGCCATCTTGTCGTTGATGCTGCTTGTCACAAGAGGGGGTTGGTATGGCCAAGGTGTGTGTGTGTGGGGGGGGGGGGGTGGCCTTCGCAGGGGGTTAATGGGGGCATGCAGGGGGAGGGGGTATTGGCCTGGGTGGGGGTCATGGCCTCAGGGGGGAGGGGTGGTCAAAGTGTGGACAAACGCACACACGAAGGCCACTGGTTAGCTTCACGTAGATGCCCGCCACGCGACCGTCAAAACTTTGGTAACCATGGTAACGACTCGTCACCTGCTCGGAGAGGTTCCCCACGTAACCGAGGTAGAGACGGATGAGCTCGATGATCGTCATGACAACGAGGACGGCGATCAGGATGATTCTGTACAGCGTGCTCAACTCCGAATACTGAAAGTACAGTGACAGTGTGCGTGAGTGTGTGATGCACGCATACACGAGGCTGAGTGAGCGTGGAGAAAACGACTACACTACACTACTCCTTTTATGTAGGAGACTACAGTTGTGTAGGTCAGTGGGTTCGATCACACCAGTACGAAAGACTCACAAGCCGTGTGCTCTGTATCATCGCTCACAGGACGCACGTTCTGTATCATCGCTCACCTTGGCCTCGAGCATGGCGACGAGTGCGACCCACCAGAGCGGGAAGAAGAGCGCGTTGAAGTAGAGCGACATCTGCAGCGGCAGGTTCGACACGTACTCGTTCACTGAAAACACATTTTTCATTTTCGCTCACAACACGTTGATTCGTATTCTGTATTGTCACTCAAGGCACGCGGTGATGTCAGGATCAGTTCATTCGGCCGACAGTCTTTTCACCGAAAACGACAGATCCGTCAATGTCAACATTTTGAGGGACCCCACAGGACCGGGCAAGAACATGTCATTTCTCCACGTCAATTGGGGGTAAATTAAAATCCGTCGTCCTGTCTTGAATCATGGATCTGCCCCGGGGTGACAGGACCAATTCAAGTCCACTGTGTCAATGCGGTTGTTGATGTCAACAAACGAGTTGAAACTTGAACAGGTGAGCGTTCATATCTTTCAGTCATGTTTTGCACAAATCGCGACAGAAATGTGCACAATTATTGATGCAAAAATTTCTCCAAACTCTTAGTTTACCTCTTTGCACCAAGTGTTGGTGAGGAACGTCCGTCACAGACTTTGACACAGGAAAAACCAAATCTGTAACCGAAGTGACGGCTCGTCTCAAGGGGGCCGCCATGTTGACTCTCGCGACGTCCGCAAGTCACATGATCACCTCCCATTTTTACATCTTGATTTTTGTGCATAAAGTGGCTTCAGCTGACATATAAATAATATTTTTAGTTTTGGACAGATTTTGCAAATATTTATGTCGTCAAGAAGGATTGCTGTAACACAAATAACAGCCAAACTAAACAATTTCCAATTCGCAGACGATGCGAGATTTGACGAGACGAGATTCGCTCGACCAATCAGCAGCCGCGCGACTTTTGAAGCAGAGGAAAAATTTAAACACAGCAAAAATCTACGTTTTTCTACATCTCTCACTGACACCTTCATTCAACAGTTTTCTGATCAGGTAAGTCAAGTCAGAAGGCAGCAACACCCGCGAAAAAGAGAAGCCCATGGCGGCGTGCGTTTGAGAAATTCTCTCCAACCTTCACAAAGAATTTTTCTGTTGGAAGACATCAAAATCTGGGTCTGGACGAAGCCACTGTTCCAAGGGGAACATCTTCAGTGAAATGGTGATGCAGATCGGCCAAGCCAGTGGTTGGCTGCCTCGACCCCGAAGAATTGGTTTTTGACCCCCTCTCTCCGCCCCCCCCCCGCTTGGTCTGGTCGTCGTCTCGTGAACGGACACAGGACAGTGGATTGTGCAGCAGGGAGGGATAGGGGGGGGGGCTGGAGGGTCAGTGTGTTTGATTGGTACCCAACTGGTCTGGAACTTACTCGAGTTGCCTTGTCATCTCTGAACGCACGACTAGACTGGGTCATTAGATCTGCAGATGTTCAGTGCAAATTTTGAGAATGTTTGCAACTTGTGAGGAAATTTTCCAAAGGACGAACATGTCAACCTGGTGAAAAAGTTCAGGCAATGTCTGACTCACAAAATATTAGAAATGTTGGGTTTTGTTTCTTTGTTATTCCATCTTCCAAACCATCCAAGCTCTTCAACTTTCTGTGATGAAAGTGGCATCAGAGCATCTATCTCAACGACTGAATCCTGGTTGTGATGCATTTGTTGAGCTGCTAAATTAGGAAACAGCATTGACAGACAAGCTTTGATCTTGTTTGGTTCACTGTGGAACCTGCCCACCCAAGCCTCACCTTGTCTCCCAGTCTCGCCAAACAACATGCAGGACAGCTGAACTTTGATGAATTTGAGATTGTTGGTTGTGTGGTAATTCTGGGGGTAAACCAACTGTTAAATACAACAGTGGCCTAAACAATGAGCTGACACTGTCCAAATAGGGTTTGTTTGGTTCCAAAGCGTCATTCAAGATGCGTTTGAGATTGTTGGTCTTGTGAAACGTAATTTTGGGAAGTTTGATACAGCCAACATACATACAGCTTGAATTATGTTCAGGATGTTTTTTCCCCAAAGGGGGTGGGGTGGGGCAGCAAGATTTGAAAATTTTTTGTTGATTCGCCCACAAAAGCAGCTGAGTTGGTTTCTCTGCATGTAAGTGTGGGGGAAAACCAAGTAAGTTCGTCCCCCCCCCGCCCGATGGAAACCAACTCAAGTTGATTTGGGGCAAACCAACGCAAAATTTGTGAGTACTTTTCTGCTTCTCCTTTCGTTTCAAATCTCACTGCCTGTTTGTGGCTGCGGGCTTGTTGATCTATGATCTCTTGTTTTGTTTCAAACGCTCAAACGCACATGTGTATTTTCGGGTGTCCCCTGTGATCTGGACTTGTGACGCAGTTGACACAGTTTGTTTGTGTGATGATACTAGATCTACGCTGTGTGTGGATGACCTGTGTCACCATGGAAACAACGCAGTGTATTTTCCATGATCACATGTGCTTTGACACAGAGAAACACAAAATGGATGACATGACACTGACACAGAGATGGACCTCGGATGTGGTCAAGCGGGGCCCGACATCACGGGGGGGGGGCGACTTCTTCTTTGAAAATTAACATGTGAAAATGAAACCTTAAAATGCTGTGCAACATCAAGTGTGGGGGATTGGTAATTTTGTTCCAGGGATCTGGGGGGGGGGGAGGGCTCCCCAACCCCCCTGTTGGATCCTCCCTGGGGCAGATTGAGCCCCCCAAAGCCAAGTCGCCAACATCGGACTTCTTCTGAATTCCTCAGTGTCACCTGCCCTGTTTCTCAGTCTCAGATCAGGCCGGAGTCACCCTGAGAGAGCCACCCAAAGAGCCAGAGAGTCACACCCAAAGAGCCAGAGACTCACACCCAAAGAGCCAGGAACTTGGGACTGAACTGAGATGGAGACAGAGAAATGAGGCCCCTCTCTGTATGATTCAGGACTGAACAGAGACAGAGAAATGAGGCCCTCTCTGTATGATTGAGGACTGAACTGAGATGGAGACAGAGAAATGAGACCCCTCTCTGTATGATTGAGGACTGAAGTGAGATGGAGACAGAGAAAAGAGGCTCCTCTCTGTAGGATTGAGGACTGAACTGAGACGGAGACAGAGAAATGAGGCTCCTCTCTGTAAGATTGAGGACTGAACTGAGACAGAGAGATGAGGCCCCTCTCTGTATGATTGAGGACTGAACTGAGACAGAGACAGAGTAATGAGACTCCTCTATGTGATTCAGGACTGAACTGAGACGGAGACAGAGAAACAAGGCCCCTCTGTATGATTGAGGACTGAACTGAGATGGAGACAGAGAGATGAGTCCCCTCTCTGTACGATTGACAGGTGTAGGTGGCAGGATGCTGCGTCTGCTCGCGGATCTCGGGGATGAGAACTCGAACGCGTCCGGGACGCCGAAACGAACTGTCCCGATCTTCCAGGACAACGTGAGTGTGCGTGAGGTGTGTGTGTGTGTGTGTGTGTGTGATTGAGGTGCAAGTGTGTGTGTGCCTGGGGGTGAGGTGCAAGTGTGCGTGGGGGTGAGCTGTGTGCGTCTGTGTGTGTGACTGCGAGTGTGCGTGCGAGTGAGGTGTGCGTGTGTCTATGGGAGGTGTGTGCGTGCGTGTGCGACCGATGTGCGTGGGTGGGGTGTGCGTGCTAGTGAGGTGAGGTGCACGTGGGTGGTACTAAGGTGTGCGCCTGTGAGTGTGAAGCATGCGTGGGTGGGAGTGAAGGGTAACTTTGTTGGGGGTGTATTCCTCATTATCGCTCAGCATGGCGTCTGTATTATCGCTCACCAACACGTGATCTGTCCGTGCAGCTGGATGGGAACGCCACCACCGCCGGCGTCGTGCGGACGCCGCTGCAGCAGCGTTCACGTAACGTCATCGCCACGACGACGACGCCGTCGCGTCGCACGCCGGGCGGCGTCGGTGGCGTCACAGCGGAGAAAGGCCTGTCGGCGGCGCGGGGCCGGAAACTGGCGGCGCTCAGGTCTGTCAAACGCCAACACGCGCACAGCACACACATGCATACACTCACACTCACACACGCACACACACACACACACACACACACACACACACACACACACTTCTCACACATACCGGTGGATCTACGCGGGCCACAGAGTCTGACTGTCTGTCCAACCATCTCCATCGCTCGCGCACCAGGGTTTTTTTTCGGGCGATAATGGTTTGATCGTGGCGTCTATTTACCCACGCGCGCGCGCCCACACACACACACACCCACACCCACACACACACCACATGCACACGTTTCTCCACTGCAGGCTTCCCGATCCTCCTCCTCCCAGAACGAGGCTCACCGCCGGTGGCGTCGTGACGTCGACGCCGCTTCTTACTCCGGCTCAGGATTACGTCACGGGGAACGCCCGAGGTGACGTGGCGCAGACGGACCACGTGACGCAAAAGGCGGAACGCGACGTGACGCACGACGTGACGCAACAGTCTCGAGACAACGTGGCGCACGACGTGATACGCCACGCTCAACGTGACGTGACACATGACGTCACGCAGAACGCTCCACGTGACGTGACGCAGAATGTGAGACGCCCGGTGCAACGCAGCAGCACCAGCGCCTTCACGTCTGTTGTCCGCGTCAAGGACGACGTCAAACGTGACGTCACACAAGGTGACGTGTTGAAGGACGTGAAAAGTGACGTCACACAGGATGCTGGACGTGATGCCTTACAAGACGTGAAACGTGGCGACACACATGGGCGTGACGTCACACAGGACGTGAAACGTGAGATCACCCAAGACGTAAAATGTGACGCTGCACAGGTCACTGAACGTGACGTCAAATTCGACGCACAAGACGTGACACGTCACGTCACACAAGAGGTGAAGCGCGAAACCGCCCAAGGCGTCACACAGGACTCAGAATCTCACACCACACCTGACGTGAAACTCGACGCAACGCGGGAGGTCAAACTTCACGTCACGCAGGACGTTGAACGTGACACGACGCACGACGCGGCTGAACGTCAGGTGCACAGCGTCGCGTGCTCCCCGATCCGCGTCAACAGGTGAGAAATCTCCATAGCAACGCGCTCACTGCGCAATGTCGTCACGATTGTGATGGAAACGAAGTTTTTTGAGAGGCTTACTACACCAAATGATTTTACATCAAGTAACAAGTCTTCCGTTGCAGTTTTCATCTGGTTCAGTCGATATTTCTGGTTTTGAAGCATTTCCATGGACACAGTTTGAACTCGCCTCCGTTGCTAAGGAGGCAGTTTGACTTGACCTCGGTTGCTATGGTTACAGCGTGACGTGCGACACGGAGACGAGCATGACGCCGGTGCACAAGGTGGACACGTCGGTCGTGACGTCTCCCATAGCAACGAGCGAGAAACACGTCGCCACGGAGAGGGTGCAGGTGCGTGCACGCGCGCCCAAACACACACACACACACACACACACACACACACACACACACACTCATTCACAGCACGGACAGGGTATTGGAGCAAGCGTACACAC
>JAAUXT010071700.1_pt1 | contig 10779 bp, 9 predicted proteins | sample 7278171 | NCBI WGS metagenome assembly JAAUXT01 (sample SAMN14350112, study PRJNA611818) | marine sediment metagenome | isolation source: surface marine sediment (1.8m) | place: French Polynesia: Moorea | collected 2018-08 | reverse complement strand
GGTGGGTGGGTGGGTGGGTAGGGTTACATTCCAAAGTGTGGACAGACGCACACATGAATGCTAAGGGTTATTAAGCCAACAGCGGGACCTAGATGGCCGCTACCGCGACCATCAATCAATCTTAAAAGTTCTTCTCACGGTTCAAGATTGCTTTGCTTCACGCCAATTCCATGCCTTGCTCTTTTCTTGCAAACGTTCGACCAACATGAACAATAGCGGGTCTGAGGGCTATTTAGTTGCATGAAACCAGAACGCCAACTGTGCGGCATCTGGAAAGGAAAGATGACGAACGTGCGTCACGTACGAGGCGTGGTGTTTGAAAGACAGACCCGCCTTCCGGGCACTTTCCTTTATGCAACAAAATTAACACACTGAAGGGGGATCGGTCTTGTTCTTCCCGCGCCTCGTAAATATGTGAGTGAGTGAGTGAGTGAGTGAGTGAGTGAGTGAGTGAGTGAGTGAGTGAGTGAGTGAGTGAGTGAGTGAGTGAGTCAGTGAGTCAGTGAGTCAGTGAGTCAGTGAGTCAGTGAGCTGACCTGCTGGATGCGGTGTGAAGTGGTGTTGATGATCATCAGGCGGTGTCCCACAGGGCACTCGAACCACAAGCTCTCCACCTCCATGCTCCAGTGCACACCGCTGTGTCGCAGAACTGTGACGTGCTCCTCGGCAGTGCGAACCTGCATCAAACACATTGTGTGTGCAAAAGATTCACAATTTTTTTTTCTCAAAGAGAGGATTTCGAAAATCCCGTGGACAAACTAGCTTGTAATTCCCAAAGCAACGCAGCGAAGACATTCGGCTCACGACTTTCACTGACTCTGGACAGAGAGACAACCAGCGAAGAGGTTCCTTTGTACGGTAAAAGTCTTTCCAGGTTCTCCGTCGGTCTGTGGGCCAGGCAGACACAGCAAGGGCTCGTAGACTCTACCTTGAAGGTGTTGTTTCGCATTTTCACCTCGCCGTTTGAGTAGAGGATATCTCCCTGTCTGGAGTGCACGTGGCTGTCAGTTCCTGCAAGAAAACCAACAAAATTTATTTGCAATCCATTTCCTTGCCACAGAGGGATTCTCTTGATGAGCTCCCCTTTCAAATGCAGTAAAGCAAGCAGCTGATGTTCCGGAGCATGCACTGCGGGAAACGATAGGATCGTGAAACCTGAGGCGCATCATATTTGCAGTGTGCTACTCGCTTTCGCTTGCAGCTTACATCTGGCCCAACCATGCGTCAAATTTCCTTCAGTACAAATACGAGAACATGTTTATCTACTGCATCACGTAAGTTAGATGTACGGGAACAACAGCTTGCATGACATTGATGATCGATTTATGTCCGAGAGTTCACTTTCATTGCAAAAGAAACTGCATGATCGGGTACAGAGATGTGAAATATATTTTTGTCTGATGGAAGAATGTTGTGGCAAAGAAATAGATTATCAGTGGTCAGCGTTTCACGCTCGTCTGCAAGAAGAAGAATTATGAATCAAACATTGTTGCCAGACAATGTGGCTTGGATTCCAGACAAAGAGGTTCGGCAATGCAGGGGCCTCGTGTGTGCTGCTCATGCCTGCCGTCTGAAGCGAACTGAACCGAGGAACGCCCATTCGCATCACGTACGTCGCTTTCTGGCGGTGTCCTAAGAACTGTCTTGCAGTGTTGTGTTTTGATGTTTATGGTCAAGAACGAATTCCCACAGGAAGCTGTTTCAAAACGACAGACTTGTGTCTTCTCGCGCGTCAGAACCTCTGGCGCGACAAAACGCTTGATCGTGTGTCAATCACAAGAAAATTGTATTTCAAAGGAAGGCTGTCGCAGTACGAGCCGAAAAGAAAACCCCTCTGGTTCTTGGGGCTTCGATGGCGAAACAAAGTCGCATCTTGATCCTTGTGTGGCAAGAGCGAGTTGTGTGTCTTTATTCGTGTGTGGATACGCATGAAATTTGCCTGCACAAGCAGGGGGACAGTGTTTGCCAATCCTCATCAAGATTCATTCTTTCACTTTCTGTACACCTGACATGCGACACACAAAACGACGGTGCTCATAAAACTCAATCTGGCCAGGCGAACATCAAATTTACCTTCAGCACGACGGTCTCGCGACGCAATCAGCACAACAATCATCTGATACACTCGGACATTTGAAGCGCAGGCTTCACAGATGAACATAACTCAGCTCAACGCATTTCACAGCTCACGAATCTGCGTTCGCATTTTCACTTCATCACCCACAAAACAAGCCTTTCACAAGCTGTTCTCGAAGCCAACCATAAACGTCCCTTTATGAGGTCCCTCAGGACAACAAATACCTTCGAAATAGCTGGAAATAGCCGCAATGCTGCTGCCTCTGTCCACAAACAGCGCACCGCCGAGAAGACTCGCCGTGTTGTTGAGAAACGTGCAGTTGACGAAGACAGCGTCGCCCTTCTGCACACGCACAGCACCTGCAAGACAAAACGTGTGAAAGGTGCGCACAATTCAGGTTTTATTTATGCAATGACCCCTGTTCTAATGTTCTGAGGTGGCAGAATTTCCGAGTTCCGATGAGACAAGGGAAAAAAGACAAGAGTTGAGCTGCACAAGGACAGCTTCAAAAGAACAGAGCACAACAGACTGATGACAACGACCCATCCCATCCAGAGGCGGAAACATGTTTGAGCAGCAGAGGAATCTTTCTCAGGAGCATGTCCGCCATACGAACTGTCTGTGAGCGGTTCTGGTTCCGAACAATTTGCAAGCAAAGCGTCTCAATCTTCAACAAAACAAATCCTCAATTCACAAACGCAATCAGCTGCGGTGAAGGTTTGTTGTCTGAATCTCATTTCATCAACACTTGGAGGGTAAGTGAGCCTCACAAAGTTGCTCTTTTTCTCAAAGGGGCCATCCGAAGGAAGAGGGAGGAATTTTAACTGTTGCCCAAGAAACCAGCGCGAGGCGCCGAATAGACGGAACCAAAGAAAACTTTTCTCGACAACCTTCACCAGTCTGGGTAGTTTTCACTCTTTCAAAATGATTTATGCTTGTGACATTTCGGTGAGGTAGAGTGGGTGATGACGTACGAGCAGCGACATGTTCAGCAGAGCTTTTCTGTTGGACTAGGCGCGGTTATCAAAGCAACACAGTTGAAGAAAGATCCTTCCTCAGGCCAGACCTTTTGTTGACCAGTCGCCCACGTTCGAAGGTCTCACAAAAACACTCACGAAGGTCAACTTGGAATCTTTGTTGTGTCAACTTGCAGAATTGCAGACCTGATCCATTTTCACCTTTTCTTATTTACCATGTTGTGTTCACCAGTTCGTCTGACAGGAAAGACAGTTTGCGTCAGTTCAAAGCTTTTTCGCCAGGATGGTTCTCTGAAGTTTACACCAAACAAGCACTGCCCCCGCAATGGCAGAGCAGCTTCACCCATAGATCTTAAGGAACTGCAAACGGATGTCCACCAGAGGAAAGCTAAACCACAGCGGACAATCGATGAGGATGAGGAACCCATTTAATTCCGGCAGCAGGAACGTGAGGAAACTGGAGCGACAGGTGTCGAAGCCCCCGATTTTCTGAGACTGATCCAGGGCCCCACCAAACTGAACCCAGGCAGTACCAGGAAAGGTTCTGTCAATATTTTGTGTGTACGAGCACAAAACATTGCAGTCAGATCCCTGACTTCCCAGAAGGAATAACCTTGACATACCTCCTTTTCCAACCAGGTCGATGACCCCCTTGTATTGGTCGCTGCTGAGATGCACCTGGCCGTTTTCAATGCTAAATCTCTCAGGGACATTGGAGTGAGTCGTTGTCCCTGCGCTGTTGCTCAAGAACACCGAGTTGGTGATGACCACTCGAATGTGATAGTCCAGAGCCAGTCGTAAAGCGGCGGCCGCGTGCATGGCGTGATTGGAGACAAACGTGGAGTCACTGATGTGCACGTGTTTGAACGGACGAGAGATGCTGACGGCTCGCTCGTTGCCCGTGAACGTCGAGCCGTGGATGGTGACTGATGCGTTCGTTGTGTTCCTGCTTCCAGCCCACGTTTCCACGCGCAGTGCAGATTCCTCCAAGTTGATCGCGCTGAGAATGGGTTCCACGTGCACTTGTCCTCTGAAGGTGGAATTGCTAACATGCAATATCCCAGAACCTTCCACGAAAGTAACGTTGACCCCACCGATGCCAGTTTCATAAGGCTGAACCTTTGTGAATTCCGAGTCTGCAACGATCACTTCACCGAAGTCCACGGTGAACACCATGACTTTGGAGTCGAGGAAAATGCTGCGTCGGATGAAGACGGACACGTGCTGACAGGCGATGTGCTGGTCCCCGAGTACCTCGCACCCCACCATGTCCCCGCACTGCCTGCTCTTCGCGAATACTGTGTTTTCTATGGACAACTCCAACTTACTGCACCTACAGTCCTTCGGGCTCGTGCAAAATGTGGACAAAGACACATTGTTCATCCGGCAGTTTGCAATGCTCATGTTTATGTCGTACACCTTGAGCACCATATTCTCCACAACAACATTCTCCAGTCTCACCAAATGCGTGTGATCTTCAGGCTTCCTTCCGTACAAGGCAATCATAGCGTAAGGCTTCTCACCTCCATAGCACCCCAGCCTCGGTTTACCACCAATTCCTTGAATTTTGGATGGCAGACGACTGAAACTGATGACTTCTCCGTTGTGAGAACACTCGTGATATGTGACGTCGTTTGAGTGTAAGGCCCCATCCAGGAGAATGATGTCTCCGGTGTGGATGAGCGAGGCTGTGTATCGGAGGGAGGCGCAGGGTGTGTCCACATGTAAACCGCACGTCTCCACGTCCTCCCCGCGGGGCCCCACGAACCACGTCGCTCCCTCTCCGCCTGCACGAGAAAGAACAAGAGTGGTCTTTGTCACGTTGGTTTTATCACACTTAAACTCGCAAGAACTGATATTTGAGGGTATGTATACCTTTCTTCTGCTTTTCATGTGCAACATGCTTTTGCACTGTGCTTGCATTTATAAGTTCAAGTTCAAACTCTCTGTTCAGCTGAAGATGAATCTCTGGTGTGTCGAAGCCATGTGCTTGACTTCAAAGAAGCCTTTCTCTCACTTTGGGCAATTACTTCTTTCGCTTATCCCAACTCCACTTCCATTTGCGCCAACAATGCTCCTCTCAAACAAAACGAACAAAATCATTTTTGTCTCTTCTCTTCCAGAAGAGGCTGATGGCGGAGCTCTGACCTCTGCGATCAAACACCACGGTCGCGATATCTGCCAGTCAATTTTTTTCCTTAGAGCTTTTCCGATGAAAACAGCCGTGGGACTTTGTTCCTCTCAGTCATGTGGGAATAAACAACAGTTGGAAGAGATTTGAATTTTCCCCGGAGTTTGGGATCCCAACGGAGACTTTTCCCGGAGATGTCTGTGTCTGTTTGCCACATTCGCGAAATCTCAGCAATCAAGCAACGAATATTTTGCTTTTCTCATTCCAGGCTTTGGCACCTTGCGTTTTTTTCCGTCAAGGCTGCACCTTTTTAGCAAAGAAGTGTGTGTGTGTGTGTGTGTGTGTGTGTGTGTGTGTGTGTGTGTGTGTGAAGAACTGACGATCCTCTCCCGTTTTTGACAACACGTCCCAGGGTTTTTCTTGCCTGAAACCCGAAAGGAGCACCACCATCGGAAAGACAGCCTCGCTAAACCTGGTGTGAATTGCAAACATAAGGAGACTGAAGAGAGCATTGTCAGGTCTCGACAATGAATAAAACACGAGTGCTGTTTGTGTCGATATCGCTTCAACTTTGTACACAGTTTCCCCTTACCTCAGAAAAATCCACACTGACACGTCTTAAGTTTTGTGTCTACATGCAGGACTCCCTGGAGTCCCCCAGGAGGTGCTGGGGTAAAAAGCAAGTACATCATTCAAAACTAAAAATTCATTCAAAAAAAAATTCCAAGCTTTTCGACAACATTCCCCATCCGCCGACCGCACAGTAATGCAGGTTGTTGTCTCAAAGCAAGAAGCAGATCTTTGGAGGATTTTGGCCACTGATCAACTTGCAACAAGTTCCTTTTGCTCAGATTCTATCCAGACACTTTCTCCAAAGGATTTGGTGTGCTTGTGGCTTGACCAATTTCTGGTAACAATTTTGATTCATTGGGATTTTTTTGTGAATCAAAAAACCCGTGCAACGCTTTGTCAACAAATCTCAAACCTGGACGACTCACGGCAACAAGCTGAACCTGAAGTAGGTCTGCTTCATGCGTGGGCCGACCTGACCGGGGCTTTGACCAAGCGGAGGCCTCACTTCGACTCTGTCCACCTCACACCAACATTCCACGTGTGACGTGACACAAAATGAGGGACAGAACGGCATTCTGGGCTCAGGACGGTCGGCGCCCTGATTTCCCAAGTTGGAGCTCGGCACGCACGGGTCGTAATCTTCACCTCTGATCACCGTGCCGGCAGGCAGGAGGAACACGAGCTGGACGGGCAGCAGCAGTATCCGCAGTCTTGCCACCCTCGTCATCGCTTCCGCTCAGTCGTACTCAGGTACGAAGCAGAGTGGCATCATCCACGGAGTTCTGAAAGATAAAAAGCACGCATTGACTGAAAATACCATTTGATTGACAGGGTCGTCGAGTTTTGGAGTGATGGTTTTGACAAACGATTGTTGGGTGCTGCCTGTCTGATGGAGGCTCAACCTGGAATCCTTCTGCGTCAGATTTGTGTCAGATATGCATGTGTTTGTCCCATTTTATCCTCCCCAAACGTTGGACAGAGGGGAAGATGGTGCACTTTCACATGGCATGATTGAAAAGGAAAGGGGGCTGGGAAGAGAGGCATTCAGACCGAACTTTCAAGCCACCACCAGCCTTCAAAACGCCGTGGCGAAATTTTCATGAGTGGGTGTCTTTCACAAACGATTCACCGACGATTTCGCGGAGTGTTAAGGCACACATCTGCCTGCTTGTCAGCGACATTGAGCAAATAGCCTCAAATTAGAGCTGTGCGTGCTTCTTTTTGAGATTAAACACTTCAGAAAGGAAGACGAGCAAAAAATACAAGTTTTGAGTGTTTGTGGGCTTGTGCGTGCAAACTTTGGGCCTTGTGGCAACACTTCAAGCATTCGTACATTGAAATTTTCATGCAGGCAAAACAATCAAGTCTGGTGTTCTCGTAACTTGCCTCCTGTCTGTTGCCATGTTTGAGCTTTCAGTGTCCACGGAATTCTCTTTTGCGTTGGTAGGCACCCAAGCAATAACAGAAGAGGACACCTGAGACATCCGTTCCAAATACTTTGGAACAAGCGTTGGTGATTCCGAGACTGTTGTTTCAAAAGGCTTTGTAGACATGAAGTAACTTGGAACAATTTTTGCTTGAAGACTTGTGTTGCTTTGTCAAGGCACCATCAAACACAGAAAGGAGGCAAAAGAGGTAGTTGGTCAGTCACCAGGGTCTACGTGCACTGGAGGTTGCGAACTTCAGGCTTGTCCTCTTCAACGCGCTGTTTTGTTGAGTGCTTCTTTTGCCCTGCCAGCTCAGACCTCTGACGCGACGGCGCACTGTCAGTTATACTCGCTTCAAAGTGAACTTCCCCTGAGCTCTCGCACTTGCTGCATTTTGTTGAGATGTGACGTGTGTATCTCTTGTGAATAACAGCGTCTTTGATCAGCATCATCTTCTCCGTGGATTTTTCTTCCCCCAGGTGCCACTGAGGAGCTTACCCACTGCAAGCCAAGTGTGTCCTCAACACACGGTCACGGACAAATGAAGTCTGCAATCGGCCGAACCAGACACTTGCCACGGTCCCGCGCAACATCAAAAAGACTATCAATCACACAGCCTTGTTTTGTGCAACACTGAGGCTTTTGTCATTTCATATTCGGCTCATTTTGCGACAATGTGAGGGAAGAGTCAGAAATTCGAATGATCAGGAAGCGTTTCACATTTATTTCACAGGAGTTTATTCACGAGAACAAACCTGCTTTCAACTAAATTGTTGAATGCCACTTGTATTGTGTACACCTGCTTGCTGCTCATTTTTTGCGTTGCGTTGTTCAGCAGACTTCGTTTTCTTGATTCTGTTCTCATTTGCCATCAAGCATCCTTTGAAGACACCTGTAGATCAAATTGCTGCGGCAGCTTGCAAAGGGTCTAAAAGACACAGGCGCCTTCCATTTGTCCCGTGCACAATAAAGTTCCACGGAATGCAGCTTTCGGAGCCCAAAATAGTTGCTAATTTCCTTGGGCCTGACTTGGAGTTGGCAGTCAATTTGTTTTTATCTTGCCACGGTTACTCGAATGGAAACAAAAGTTTTTCTCTTCAGATGTAATTGGTGTTGTCTCCACACTGCAGCTCTACGCAATTGTAGCTAACTGCCGAGAAACCTGTCCTTTGTCCCGTGGGGGAGATTCCCCACCGCAAGAAACTGTGCACAGACAGCTTTTTTCAATCAAAGCCAGCTGGCTCTGAAGCAGATCTCCGCATGCAACTCAAGCCACCAAATGAAATTGCAACTTCTGCTTGTACGAGCTTAAAAATTGCAGCAACCAACAGCTTGATTCTTTATTCGTGGTCACGCAACCTGGGTGGGACGACAACATTATTTGCTGCAGTAACATTCACAACACAAATGTTGTTCCAACGGGATGGACCAGGGCAGAGTCCGGGAGCACCACATGCAGCGTGCAAAAGACTGTCGCCGCAGTTACAGGGTTCTCGCCGCCTTCTCTGTTCCGGAGTTCCTTACAGAAAGATAAGACAACTCGGATCGACTCACAGACTGTTCAGCTTCAGATCTCTTTGCAGTCCCTGTGCTTCCCCGTCTGCTCTCCCCAGTGCAAAAGTTCTGCCCCAGCTGAATTGGACCCTGTGCAATAACTGCACGTTTTTCTTCCATTCTCATTTCCTTCTTCCGCGGGGGGTTGTTGTAACGAGTATGTGCAGCATTTCCTCTGGCATGTTGGTTTTGACTCCTGATGGAAGCGGATGAAATTCTGAGGTTATTTTTCTTTCATCAGGCTTTCTTTCGTCGCGACGTCGAAGCCTCTGTTTCCTTTGGGGAGGCCCTTGGACATGGAACATGCAGCGTTTGTTGCCGACCAACTCACGGGAAAGAAGTTTCAAAACCTGCACGAAATCTTACTCAGAGAGGATGTTGAATTCTGAAGTGCAACTTTTACACACCTGAACCATCAGAAGCGGCTGTGTCACCTGGGTGGGAAAGAAGGACAAATCATGGATTGTGTCTGCCACTCACTCAGTCTGCCACCTCATTTGTACTCGCAACCACAACGCCATTTTGATGGGGTGTTGTGTCAACTGCCATCATTTGTCACGCAAAGTCCGATAATCCTGCCGAGGTTTTGTGCGCAGTGTCATGAGATTCTGACCACAATGAACCTGGACTGCCCTCACTGCAACCTTGTTCCACATTCCTTTGACGGATTCCTTCAGTAGAAGAGCAACTTCCTTCAGGGGGTGTCTGGGAAATGTCCAAAAATCTGTATTGTTGACCATTGCAGGACAGTGTCAACACAATAAAGACACCTTTGTCATTTCAGTTGCCAATCTGGAGCACTCGAGCGTGCGAAAGAGAAGTATATATGTTAACTCTTTGCCAAGGTTCTGCTCCGTCTGGAAGCAAACTCAAACTTGTGTTGGGCAAAAGACCATATCCCAGGCGCAAGCTGCCATTTTAAACACGCAATTTGGCATTGGGGATGGACTCACACCAGTCACTGCCATATTCAAGAAGAACGTCTGAAACAGAAACACAGTCTGAAAGATGATAGATTTGTGTGCCTTGTGAGTATGCAGCCCAAAGTCCGAAGAAGGGCCAGGCCACTGGTTCACCACCGTGTGCCTGACACACCATCCAAAACTGTGAGACCAAGACTGTTGCGTGATGTGCAGATGCAAATGAGGACTCTGGACTGTTGACTGATGACTCTTGCTCCAGAGCCAACATCGTCAAGGACACGGCTAAATTGTGTGCCGTTTTGCTGATCTACGTCATCGCACCAAACATGCACTCACTGTGAAAACGAAGTTCAAATTGTCATGCACACTGGAGACAAAAGACAGAAAGTGACAGCTTCAAAGAGTGTAGTGGCAATGCACGCCTTCGCAAAAAGAATCATTTCCCTCGTCATTGTCACTCGTCAAAGTCACTCGCAAGTTGGGTGGCATCACTGTGAGGACCCACGGAGATAGAACGGATACAAAGCAACCACTACATGAAGCAAGCACAAAGCAGAAAACAAAACAAGAGCAAAAACATGCAAAGAAAGCAGCACATCTATCCAGATAGTTGAAGAGGTAAAGTTGAGGCTCTGAGTATATGTACTCATGGCACAAAGTAGAGGCTCATCCACCAACTCCAGAGCAAAGGCCAAAATGCAACTGTATCTGTGGCACAAAACAAAAGCATAGTGAGCCGGTTTCTGCCCAACCTTGTGCAAAAGATGTAAATGTGATGTGAAAAGGCAATGTACTCATGAAAGCTGACGTGAGTACGCAAGCACACAGCTGCACACGCACACAAACGTGCGACCACGGAGAACCAGGGGCGAAAGAACCTCGATCAGCGTCTCCGATGTTCACACAGTGTCCACGACGCTTGCTGGTCGCCTGTGAAACCCTGAAGTAATCAGCGAGACTTTTTCTCGCAGTAATCTCCACTGTTGTATATATGAGTGAAGCCCTGGTAGTGATGTTGTAGTATAGTTTATTGTAGAGTATGAGTTGGAGCTCAGTGGTTTAGGCTACCTTCCTCTATGGTATCTCAAGCTATTGTGTGTTGGCAGTCTGGGTCATG
>JAAUXT010062245.1_pt1 | contig 10779 bp, 11 predicted proteins | sample 7278171 | NCBI WGS metagenome assembly JAAUXT01 (sample SAMN14350112, study PRJNA611818) | marine sediment metagenome | isolation source: surface marine sediment (1.8m) | place: French Polynesia: Moorea | collected 2018-08 | reverse complement strand
GTCTAATTTGACCCAGTTTAGCCAAATTATCAATGAAAATTCCCACTCAAAATATATTTTGTCATAATTCTGTCTTCATAAATGAAACCAAACTTGTCTTGAGTACTAAGAAGTTAGGTCAAGCTATAAAGAAGAGAAAGAACCTGTTTGTTGTTTGAAATTCCACACAAGAGAGAAATGACGGCAAAAAATTCATCGTGCCGAGACTGCCCGGTCCAGCTATACCCACCCGATGCTCGCCCTGACGCACCTTCTATCGACTGGTGCAGCTTGACGGGAGTTTTCCCGACGTGGCGTCGCGCGTCGTTCAGCTTCTTCTCGATTTCTTTCAACTGAAAAACAAATGTTTTGGATTGGACTCGGCATATTTTTGGTCTCCAACACTGATGAATTCGCTTCATGTTTTGAGTCCGTTGGCAACGCAGCACGCTGCTTTCTCAAACCAACTGGGTGGGAGGGTGAATTCTGACGTGCTGGTTCCATTTTACACGTAGAAATCCAATCCTCCGGCGCAGCACGATTCCGCGGGGGAAATGGCGTCCAGCTGGAAGCCTTCACTTCGTCAAGCAGCGCACACCGGCTCCAGCGCCCCCCCCCCCGGGCCTCCCCCTCACTCACCTTCTGGTGCGCGCGGTGGTAGGACTGGCGGCGCTGCTTGCGCGCCGTCTTGTTGACGCTGTTGTCCTTGATGAGTCTGCTCGCAGCCTTGCAGATCTTGTCCTGGATCTCCAGCTCCAGTTCCAGCTTCGACAACAGCTCCTCCTCCTGAAACAGCAGCATTTCAACCTCGTTTCTTGCTTCAAAACCCACTGAAACCAGAACGGTTCTCGTCACACCTTTGATTCCTGATGTTTCACCATTATCATTTTCGGACTTCCTTCTTTTTCTCTCCGACTGATTCGAAATCTGTTGGCATTCCACCTCGACAGAGACCAGCTCCAAAGTGCGCGCGTGTCCCAACTCATCGCACTTGTTGGCAGTGTGTGTTAGCGCGCCTCACCTCGGACTGGCGGTCCCGGTTGATGAACTTCGGGGACAGCGTGAAGGCCGTCCCGATGCGGCGCCGCACCTGCGGGATCGGCTCCCCGGGCGTCAGCGGCGTCTCCGGCGGCAGCTTCCCCGTCAGCTCCTGCAGCCGCGAGACAGACGTGTGAGGGAACCTGATCCCGGCAACAAGTCAGGGAACGTAAAACTGCTCACAAGTCTGGAGGTTTGATCACGCCAAAGTATCAACGACCTCGGTTTTTCACCGTCAACTCGCACATTCTGCTGAGCACACAGTCACCCATAGCCACCCTCTGGACACAGAGCGCACAGTCTCCCGGTCTCTCGCACGCACCCTCTCGCACCCTGCCTCGCGCTACTCACCGCCTCCTTGAGGCAGAGTTGTTTGAGCTGCTCGGTGCGCTTGCTGAGCGCGTCCTCGAGCGCGGCGCGCCGCGCCTTGAGCGCCTCCATCATGTCGCGCTGCGCCGCCCGACACGCCTCGAGCTCCTCCGCCGACACTGCGAGCGAGAACAACGCGTCAACACGACTGCGGCCAATATACACACCGGCGGCGTGAAACAAGAGTGACAAGAGTGACAGCTTGAAATTGGGCATGTACTTTACACACGAGTTCTGGAAGAAAGTGGGTCAAGCGATGCTTCACGCGCTTTGTGTGTGTGTTGTGTGTGTGTGTGTGTGTGTGTGTGTGTGTGTGTGTGTGTGTGGCATGACACCAGCTTTGTTGATCCCTGTTGGTGGGAGATGGCCCACTGTGTGTGTGTGTGTGTGTGTGTGTGTGTGTGGTGTGCGTGCAGCACTCACGCTGTTGGTTGGAGTTGGAGGTGGACAGGGAGATGGTGAGGCTGTGCGCGCTGTTGCTGCGGCTGATGTTCTCGCCGGACGCGGAGCTGGGCAGAGACGACGTCGAGTGACACAGGTCCGCCGCGATCTCGCTCATAGACCGCACCGACGGCAGCTGGGCCTGCAACACGCGTCAGCACAACAGTGACCAGACCTGTAGAAATTGTCGTTTCGTGTGGGAACTGACACCTCGGGAGCTGGTGTCAGCACTTTCACTGTATTCGATCGTTTCAGAAGGGCCGGGGGGGGGATCAATCAGTTGTTTTTCCAAGGAAGTTAATGTCAATGACTGAGTGTTACGAAAGGCCCGTTGCCCCCGTGCCGTGCGCCCGTACCTTGCTTTGTTTCCTATCCAGATAGAACTGGTGTTGCGACACGGCCATGGACCAGATGCATTTTGTGAGCGCGGGGTTCACGGAGAACCAGGCATGCACGTTCACGTTGCCGGGGCCGAACGTGCGGCGACTGACCGACACCCTGCAAACAGAGCCGAGCCGTCAAGCGTCGAACCGACAGGAGACGACAAGGAGGTTCGGGCAAAGAACAGCAATTGTGGTTGATTTGAAAGTTTCTTTTCCTCCGGCAGTCACCCAAGGGTAATCAAATTGACAAACTCGAAACAGAGAATTGCGGCAAGAAGCAGTGAATCTGCAGAACACGGTGATGGCAAAAATTGGAAATTTGACGTTCCGTGAAAACTCTGCGTCGAGTGTGTGACAAACAAAACAGCGCTGATTCAGAAGTCCCCAACAGGCAATTGGACAGAAACAAGATTCTTTTATCAAACTGCAACAAGGCAACGCGGTTAGTCAGCTATTGAATCAGATTTAGTTGAGTTGCGCCTGATTTGCACGAACTCTTCAATCACGAGAATCGGGTGGAACAGCGGAACGAACCGAACACGACTGGGTGCGGAACGGGGACGGGTGCAGCACGAGTCTTAGTTGTGTCAGCGGCGGATCCAGCGGGAGCGACCCTGGGACCCTGAGTGGGTCGACCTCTGACCCAACTCTGGATCCGCCGCTGTGTGCTTACAACGGAACACCACACTCAGGCCACGCTGCGCCGTTCAGAACACGCCCAAACTTATTTGCGAACAAGGAAGTTGCTCGCGAAGTCCGCTCTTGGTGTTCTTGACGAAACTGTGGCCCTGTTGAGCTCTGAACGCGCAGGGCGAGAGCCTTACCTTCGGCGAGGCAAGCTGTTGGATCGGACCCAGCTCCACCGTCTTCAAACAATCACCACACCCGCTCACATCGCGAAACACGCGCTTTCCCGCCTTCTTGCCACCCTCCCCCACGCCGTTACTCACCACCCACTCCACCCCATTTACCCCCCTCTCCCACCCTGCTCCCTCAAACGAATTCTCTCACAAACCAAATTCTTATTTTGGCGAAGAACGTTCCACAGCCGAGTCAAGCTCAGCGCCTAACTCAAGAGGACTGTGTTTGCGCAGACATTGAAGGCAGCACACAGAGAATCCTACGTCTACCAAGCACATTCAAAGCAACGTCGGACTTTCTCAGGGACTGTTCAACCTCGGGAAAGAAAAACCCTCCCCAAAGATACATCGAAACCGCTTCATTTTGAGCTGCTTCAACACCGGACGCGGTGGTGGAAATATTGCGCACCCGCTGGACGGCGACACTGCGCAAAGTCCCCCTGGTGGTGAAATAGAAAACTACTCACTGTGTGGTGGGATCAGAGATGGCGTCACTGAGCTCATCGAACTCCTCGATGGGCTCTTGGATGGCGTCCTCGTATAGGTTAAAACTGCTCAGGGTGTGCACGATACTGTACGGGGCGGCAGCGAGCGGGCAGAGAGACGGAGAAAATAACACGGTCAGAAAACACACACGCCAAAGCAACTAAAGTCCGGAACTTGTTGTTTGTATCTCTCCAAAACAGTCCGTCATCCAAGTCAGTCACAACTCAGCAAAGGAATTTACAAACGATGTTTACATGGCTATTCTTCGGCCGGTCACCAAGTTGTGATTTTGTTTCCCAACACAGCGAGGGCAAGAGAAGCGAGTGAACCCAGGTTTTTGCACCCTTCACCCTGACGGACGTGTTCGCTGAGCGGGTCCAACAAATCACAACGTGGCCACCGGGCGGCGCCTCCTTCAGACCAGCAGTTACAACTAGATTCTTACTCCTCATCTCCATTACATCAGTCGAGTTTTCTCCACAACATGGTTTCTTGTTAACGAGCTCCACTCAGTTGCAAAAGTATTTTCAGTCCACACTGAACGAAATCCATGCCACGCAGATCTGTAGTCGGTCTATTCACAGAATTCCTCACTCAACTACGGCAGATCTACACCCGAGTCACTTGATTTTATTCCCACACAAGCCAGAATCAGACTGGAAGACTAACATGCGAAACGTTAATTTTGACGCTGTGATTCAGGGTCCTATATCCGAAGGAGGTGCCTCCCGACACTACAGTGAAGCTTGGTCGTCTTTTCTACTGCCTCCAAGCTCAAATAAGACACTCGAGAACCTCGCTGGCTTCGTAAAGCTTCAAGGAGAAAGAATAATGGGTGGAACGCAAGACTTCGTGTTACAAAAGCGAGTATTAACTTTTCTAAGCCAAAGCAACAAGACAAAGACAACACGAACACAGAACATGTAAACGCCACGAGAACAGAAGCACAACACACGGATAGGAAGAGAGGGCGGGGAAGGAAGATCTCAACTTGGGTGAAAGGAAACCTATCTCCACAGGAAGGGTGATCTATCGGGAGTTCTGTCAGACTGGAGGGTTTCGGCCAGGTTCACGTCGGATGCGCTTCGTGCTGCGTCCCCTGTGTGAATCAATAACCGCTGCAGCAGACTGGACGCAGCGCCCACAGCCTCACACAGGCACCAGCGCGTGGCGCGTCGGCTGTGAACCCGGCCCCTGCAGGGCGTGGTCGACACGGAGCCTCCCGGGGCCTGAATCACAGACCCAGAGCGCTGTTCTCCCCTGACAGCGTGTCATCACCGAGCAGACACCACTGTCAGGCGAGAGAAAGCCTCGGCCACGCTTCAGTGACTCAGACCCCGTCTCAAATCTTTACACACAACCCAACACGTGAAGGGATTTTCACGAAAAGAGTCTACATCAGCTTCGGGAGTGTCTTACTGTCACGGATTTTTTCCTTGTTCTGAGAGACTGAGAGGATTTGGAGGCACCTCATCCGGGGAAGGAGAGAACCAAAGCCTATGTGTGTGGATCAGGGTTCAGTTTGACCTGTGTGACCTTCTTCAGTGACCTTGAGAAGAAGTACTCACCGTTTCGCGTCGTGCACCTCAATGGAGAACTTCTTGTCCCTGAAGTAGAGGTTTTCCAGCTGTTTCCACGCGAAGTTCTGCAAGTAAAATCCGATGATCCGGTCAGATGTAGCTCTAATCCACCACGATAGATCTCCGAAGGCCGCCACACACAAGATCCGCAGATAAAACTTGGGTGTTTTCTTCACTGATCGGAGGACGCTCCCTGCTCTCTCTCGAACACATCGAGGAGTGCTCGTCGCCTCGAGAGATCAACTGTTTGCGGAACAGCTGAGCGATAACGGATCTGCCCTCACCGCGAGATCTCGTCATGACAGCTGACTCAGCGCCCAGCGAGACACTTCGCTTCCTATTTCCAAACACTTCAACAAATCACGACGGGCAAAACATTCAGAGATCAAGGAGTCAGGAAAGACGTTTCTATTGACTTGAGTGGCACTTAGCACATTGGTCTAAATGTCCAAAAGCGGATATTGGCAGCCAATGCAAAATTTTAATCGTTCGACATGAATGAAATGGCCGTCACAACGGTAGTCGCGCTTCCACGAACAATACGGGCCCGACCAACTGCGGGTGCCACTCACGCAAAATGCTCCAATTGTCACTATGACGAATACAGATCTGACTGCCAACTACAGGACCGGGTCACATTGCGACATGTGACACTGTGTGGGGTACGAAACCAGACGAAATTTGACAACTGTATTCACATGTCCTCCCAGCGCGCAAACCATTCCTTCTCAAATTCATGAGGTCTGGTCTCACTTCTTCAGAAAATGTTGACAAAAGGGAGGACTATTCTGAGAATTCGGTTCAAGCTGAAATGGATTCGGGTGTTCATCAGAATTCATGAGGCTGCGCGGTGGAGGCGCTCCGAATCCTCCCGCCGCTCCGCAAATCAATCTGCGCGACGCCCCGCCGTGCGCCCTCCTCCTCCTCCGCTGCGTCTCACGGTCGGGCCAGAGCTTTACAGCTGCCACAACGGACCGAATAGGGACGCTCGCTTCGTCGAGGCTAACCACAAGCTTCACCTTCTCATCCAGTCGAGTTGCTGCGATCTGCCCCCATTGTCCCGCCCCGTCGCCTCGCTTTGGAAAATTTGCGACACCAGGATCACCCGGATCCGCCCCAGGCCCAGACTAAGTGAATGAATCGCAGCTTCGATCCCCAACATTTCATTAAGCGGCCATTTCTCTGCAGAAAGGGGCCGCACACGTCACCGGCCGCAGGGCCGCTTCACACAGGACGCGTCGCGCGACGCATCTCAACACGTCGCTTTTAGAGAGGGGCGACTCTGTGCATGAAACACCAAATTGCGCACAAAGTCGTCAAATTGACGCAGTGTCCACTGACTTGTCTGAGGACGACGCGTCGTGCGTCGCACCTACAGACACAACGTTGAACTGCGCACAGTGACGACAGCGCATCCCGCGTGAGAAGGGGCCGCACGCGTCACCGTGAATCATCTCGGTTCTAATTTACGCAGAGCGGGTCACAGAGGCGCATCTGGCGGTGGAAATTCCAGCGCGACCTCGACTGTTCACACAATGCCCCGGGTGCCCGGTGCCCGACCACGAAAGCCACAACGGCTTCCAAAGTGATTTCACGCGACACACAACACAAATGGGGTTGCTCCAAAATCGTGCTCGTGTGTGCGTGCGTGTTTCTGTGTGTGCGTGCGTGTGGAGAAATGCAGGGATACGTTTGCGCAGCAGCTCGCTGCGCTTTGACAGCAAGGTATCAAGATGAAAGATGACTGACGCAAGTCAAGCGGCTGAGCCATATTTTATCCCACGATTTCCCGCAAGACCCCCGACGACATTTTGTCTCAATAACAGAGACGCTGACGAGCTGCTCCGCTGCCGGCTGCGACCCCGCCGCCCGCGGCAACACTCATCACGTGACGCAACGCCAACACTCAACACGCGCGCGCAAACACACAAAAGTGAATGCGTACGCAACTGCATATCCACAAAATCAAGTGCCCGGCTCTTACAAACAAAGCTGCGCTCTTTTCTCAATTGTCCAAACGGAGACGCGTCAGACCAGCTGCTTTCTGAAAGACGAACCGCCTCGGGATCCGAGAAAGGGAAGAGAGACGGGTTCACTCACCCGTCGCGGGGTGCGCTTGTCGTTGTAGTCGTACTGGGAGATGCCCTTGAAGCTGAGGCCGAGCCACCACGGGATCCCAGCCTTGTCCTGCAAACAGAGCGAGCGAGCGTGAGGCCGGGGGCGCCCCGCACAAACAACAAGTTTGTAGCATCGACTCTCTCCTGTTGACGCGACAGCGCCGCCGTCCTCGCAGTACGACACAGAACGCAGCCTCATCTACTCAGTGCGGATGTTGCACTGTTTGCTTCAAATACCCAAACAAAGGCGAAAACGATGCGTCTTGCGACACCTTCTCTCAGTTTTACGTTGATGAAAACGATGCGCTCCGACTGTACTCACCTTGACTTCGTAGTAGTGAATGCCGTACGTTGGAAGACTCTCACATATGTTCATGTAACTGAAAAGACAAACAGGCTTCGCTGTGAGTATCTGCGGTCGATCTCGGGATCACCTTGCGGCTCGCGTTGCGCCTCCTCGGCGAGCGGAGCCAGTGCGGAGGGTCGGGACGAACCTCTCCTGACTGGGGACGGAGGGCGGGCAGGTCGACTGAAAATAAGCATGGACTTTCTCGCGGGTGTGGAGCCTGGTCCCCCCCCCCCGATCCGCCACATCTCGAGCCGCGGCGCGCCCGCCTCCCCGGGGACCCGTAACTCAGCGCCGCGCGCGGAGGCGGAGAGAGCGGCGCGAGGCCGAGTCCGATCAGCGCCGCCCCGCGCGAGCCGCGCCGTCCCCACAGGACGCGCATCGTCAAGGAGAATACGCAGCTCTCCATTTCAAAAGACTTATTCTTGCACCTAGAGTGCGCTCCATCTGATCGCCCTTCCGACAATGGTGGCATTTGACTGCTCTTCATTTTGTTGGGGGCGGGACGGCATGCAGTGGATGAGTAGCTGGGGGAACTGCTCCCCTTTTGCGGTTCGAGGCAAATTTGGAGTCTGGATTGGCAGACGACCCCACAGAATTTCACTCTGGAAACTCCAGTTTGTGTGCATAACATGGAGAGGGAAGCCAACAAGTCGGCGGGGGCAGGGCTCTGCCGATTGCGGATTCGATATTGCCGGCGCAGCGTCCGGCGATCAGATTTCGCCCCGATTCGGCGGGAACGGCTCCCGGAAGACGCGGCCTTCAGACTCGGCGGTTCCACCGCTACATCACGCGGAGCGGAGCAGGAGGAGGGCGCGGCCCACCACACCCGCCGCCACGTCCAGGGGCCACACAATTCAGCTTCTACGAGTCGAAATCAACTCCGCCCCCACGCACCCGGGGGACAGACGCCGTCCGACCTGGATCCGCCAGAGTCGAGTCAGACCCGTTTCATTCCAGGTGCGACACAGAAGCCTTACGAGCTCATGTGGATCAACTCCACTCCACATGACACGCGTCTTGCCTGAATCTCAGCGGAGAGTCATTCTCGCCTGGCAGATCCCCATTCTGACTGCGGTTGACCACGCAACGCGCGTTTTGCGTTCACAAGCACAACAAAACTGCAATTTTAGACCAGTGTTGGGCCACTAGGGACCAAATCCGAATCATTTCTGTTTGGAGCTGCGTGGCTGGGTCGCTGCTCGACGCGGCTGAGACGGACGCCCGCAGACTCGGACGCTGACAGCGCAGTCCTTCGCATTGATTTCTGGTTTTGCTTCCCTCGCGCTGTTTTCCGCGTCGCTGACCACAGTCGAGCGGTCCATCTATTGTGCGGCTCGGGACGAGATTTGTTTTCACGACGGGAATCTCTGATCACAGACCCGGGGACGGAGCCGCATCGCGAGCTTTTCTCCCGGACTCCGCACAAGCGCGTTGCGTTTCAGTCTCCAGGGTCAACACCGGAGGCTGTGGATACTCACTTGACTATTGCAGATCCTCTGGTCTGACCCCCGATCTTCCTGTAGTAGTCAATCACACGATCCTCACTGCAAGAACAACACGGAATCCTCCATTGAGCCACGAACACACGACTTTCACATCACTTGAGTTTAGTCAAGCATACTCTAATTTTCTCAAGTGGGGAAGCTTCGTTTCTCTTCCTCTTTCGGTTGAAGTGGGACGGACGACAGATAAGACGAGGGGGGATCTCGACTGAGATCATGTGACAGATTTAGCGCGGAGGGATCTTTCGCTCGGGGTGAGGGGGCAGGAGTCACGCTTTGCGTCACGTGGCGTGAAATCGGACGGCTCGGCGCGCGTCCTTCCTCAATGACACCGCGGGCAGTGCGGCCACGTGCTGAGCGCATCTCCAATTCTCTCCCACTGACTGATTCTTCCGCTGAGAGACACGAGTGATTGAGCGGCCGGTCGGGTGACATTCGCTCAAGGTTACGGAAGCGCTCGGAAGCGGCGCGATATGAAGGGCGTCCATTTCTGGAGAGCGTCGCTGCTCCGCTTGAGCTGCTGCTCCCGTCGCGATTCCACCGTCTCTCGCTCCGGTGGACAACACGCGCTCCCCAGTTCCGCTGAAAAGCGTCCACTTATCGGCGCAGCGGCCCGACTCACTCACCAGTATGATATGGATGGGTGTTCCTTGAGTGCACTTGTTGGTAATACTGGAAGCTTCTTCAGCTGCTTTCGCGCCAAATCGTCGCTGCAAAAGAAGGACACTTGAAAACGTGAACTGAACACGAACACAAACAAAATCGTAGGTGCACTGCCAGATGCACGCGGTCGAGAAACCAACACTGCTGGTCAAAACGTGAAATTTCATTGAGTTTCCAACGTTGAGACTGACTTCATTCTGCGAGTCTGTTTGTGAGTATTGCTTGAGTACTGACTCTGAGTAGTCGCCGTGTTGAGCCTGGAGCACGTAGGCCGCGAGTTCGAACAGCGTCTCGCTGTCCGCCTCGATCAAACCCTGCGGAGAGACGCGGAGACCAGGCGTGAGCACGAGAACAAGAACGTTCAGCAGTGTGGACACACAGGGACGGAGACAGACACACAATGCGCGCGCGCACACACACACACACACACACACACACTCAACCACTCACACACACACACACACACACTCGTACGCGTGTGCGCGTTTCCATTGTGTGTTGAGTCAGTCAGTCAATACAATCCGCTTTTTTTTTGGAACAAAGCTGCGGAGGAAGGAAGGTCATTTGTGACCCCTTTGTTTGGTTGAGTCAGCTCCGCTGACACTTTCTGAACTTCCGCGCACAGAGCGCGAGAAGAGAAGCTGCGACCCGACCCGCAGTGACTCAGGCTCGGAGCACACCAGGCGACTGCGACTGGATGGGCCCGACTGTCTGGGTGCGACTGTATGAGCGTCGGGCGGGAAGATACACTGACAACGCGACTGGATGGTATCCAGGGACCCGCGACGTCATGACAGGTGCTCTTTTTGACATTTCTTTTGAAAAGAAATTTTATTTGGGCTTACAGGTTGCCACTGGTTTGCAGGATGACGCAAAATTCAGAACAAAAAAGCAGACCAACTTCACCTCCCTCCCCCCCCCGCAGCCAGTTGCGTGCAGCTTCACGGGGCGGGTTTGGCTACCGGTCACTCAGCTGGTAGAAGATTCAGGTCCATCCCGTGTGGGGTTTCGC